>Ga0315277_10010122_pt1 | contig 11980 bp, 22 predicted proteins | sample YL17G05_15_MG_FD_203695 | JGI IMG/M metagenome (GOLD analysis project Ga0315277, IMG submission 203695) | Sediment microbial communities from Yellowstone Lake, YNP, Wyoming, USA - YL17G05_15 | ecosystem: Environmental > Aquatic > Freshwater > Lake > Sediment | place: USA: Wyoming | collected... | reverse complement strand
GACATTTGACCCAGCCTATGATACCGTATCGAAGGTTCTCCACTACGGTATGAGTCGGACCACAAAGCGTCTCTTCACACCCAGGGCAAGTCCAAGGGTACGTAGGAAACCCCTGCATGAATCTCACGCTACCCACAGGACGAGACCGACAAGAGTGGTAGACGGTCAGACGCAAGTCTACAGCTTCGTCCTGATCTAAGGCAGCAAGAAGGGCAAGGCTTGCGCCACGAGGTAACTGAGCTGCCCCAGCTACCTCTTCAGGGGTCACTCGCATCCCCTCCCACTTAGTCTCGAAAAGGCGACGGACCAAAGACCACTGCCTCTCAGTTAGTCTCAAAACCCGACCTCGGTCAAAGTGGTGTGACTTGGCCATCAGCTCTTTTTGTTGAGAAGCCAACCCGTACCGCCGTCCGCTTCCAAAGCGTAAGCACGAAGGCTCCGACGCTTGCCACCTTGAGCAATCTCGTTCCTCCAACCCTTCTTGAGAGCCTTGGCCACACTCTTGGTCACTAAGCTGCCTCTCTGAGGTGCTACCCTACGAACGGGTTCCGGAGGAAGTGCTTTTCGGTTATCCTTGGCCATATTGTATCTCCTTCAACGGTGTAGGCTCTATAAGACACCGGGTAATCCCGGTCAAGGAATGAGTAAAACGACGTGTCAGTTGAATTGGGTTACAGATTCGAGGAAGACGGTATCGAGTATCTTGTCTGCTCTGTGCTCAATAACCTTGAAATGGTCAGCTTGCCGGCGGACATGGTAGCCCATGTCAAGCAAGAGTCTGGTATCGAGGAGATCCTGTGGCCCCTTGGTGCCTACCTCATCATGCAGCCAAGCGGGCTCACTCTGGCCTTGTTCGGTCGCATGGATGGTAAACTCGTGCATCGTGGTGGCAATTTTGAACCGTCGACCCTTGGCGAACCCATGTGGGAACTTTGGCAGGAACTCCGTGACACACCCGAAGCGGTCATTCAAGAGAACCTCAAGAAAATGATCCACCATACCATGCTTTTGATGGGGGTTGAGCCCGAGCTAGGCAGCGAAGCGCTACAGTTTTTCCAGGGTCAACTCACACGGATCGCGGCTGAGGTCCTGGGTGTAGCTCGGTCACGGGTCCGGTCCAATCTCTATTTTATAGACCAGGGCTATGTGAGTGCTGAGTTGCTCCTGGATGGGAAGTTTCTGACAAGAGAACGGCATGCAGAGGTTGAGGTACAGTTCAAGAGGTATCTCGCCACAGCCAAGCCAAACTAGGAGTTCCAATGCCAGTAGGTCATTTTACGAGTCTGTCCGCATCGGGAGCAGGGTCGATGTTGTGGTACACGGCAAACGGTACGTGGTCTACGAACACCTCTGAGAGGCTCATTTTTCAGCAGACCGTGACGGCTGTCCACACAGCTCTACCCCCTCTACCCTCCGGGTATCGGACCCAAGTGAACTTCGAGAATGTACCCCTACCCCCTCAGCCGCAAAGCATCTCCTGGCCCGTCACTCCTTGCTGTTGAGGGTCCGAATAGTCTCAGACACGGTCCCCGTTTGCTTACGGTACAGAGATTTCATGAACGCCTCGTCAAAGAAGGGGTTGACATTGAAGTACATGTCCCAGTTGCATACCTCAAGAGTCAGGTAGCTACTCCACATCTTCTCGCCAAGCATCTTGCCCCATACCTTACCCCTACCCCTCCATGCTGCCATTGAGATATGGTCAGGCTTGTCGGTTTGGTTTTGGTAGTGGTAGTCCTCTAGCCTTGGATCCTCGTTGAGAAAATCCAACGTCTTACGAAGGGGGCCATCACAGTATGGGATGAGGTAGACCCTCTTCTTGTACTCCCTGAACGTGATAGACACGTTGAAGTCAAACAGGCTTCGTAAGTTCGTGCCGTTCGATATCCGATACCCTCTCGTGAAAATCTTGTTCACGACAGTAGCTCGTGCGAGCGCATCCCTTCCTTGGGCGTCCTCGAAAGCCTTCTTGTAGAGGGGGTGGTTTTGGTCAACATCCCCCATGAAGTCTAGAAAGTAAGCCATCAGGTCAGCTTTGACACGCTCGACACCCAACCTCTTCGTCTCGGCAACGAACGGCCAAAGGTCGCGAGACTTCTTGAGACGGTACGCCCTCCAGATCTTGGTGGACATTAGGTCAACCTATCAATGACAATCTCTATGATGGCCTTAGCCACCTGCTCCACATCACTGTCGTTAGGGTCGCCTATAAGAGTCGCCACGGCCTTTACCGCGTTGGGAGGTAGAAGTCTTAGTGCCCCTTTGTCGATGTCGTCTAGGACCGTCCCTACGGCGATCCTTTTCGCGTCAAACCCGAAGTGGTTCAGACACGCTGAGTTTAGATCAACCCAGGTTTTAGTATCAGGCAGCGGTGAGGTGATTGGAGTGACCATATGGATTCGGCGGACCGACGGCCTCTTTTTAAGTTCACACATGCCTATTCGCTACACCGGGTGTACTGTAACTTATGGTGCTACGTCATGGTGTCCGATTCTTGAACCTGAGCAATGGGGTTGTATGGGAGCTACGCACAAAGAACAGCTCTGACCAGTGGGTGTGCCGGGTCCTACACCCCGCATGCCCACTGCACACCTGCCCCCTGATCCTGTTCCAGGAGTTCTCTGAGTCCGAAATCCTGGAACACACCATGCTCGACTCGCACCTGCTATCGTCAATAGACGAGTACCAAGCAGAGGTCAGGTTGACCTACTATATCGAACATGTAACGAAAAACCTGACACCAGAGCAGAAAAGATCTGTATTGCTAGCTGTCAAACAGAACATTGAGACGCGGCTCAGTCATCTACCATGAGGTCCATTTGGAACTTGAAATACTCTACCTTAGTGCCTTCCCTTGGCCAAGGGCGACCTGGTAGGATCGAGGTTAGGGAGAGGATCACACCATCCGCCTTCAAGGGGATGATCGTCTCGACTTGGAAGTAGGAGTCGGTAGAGGGGATAACGAATTTATCCCCCACAGAAAGTCTTGCATCCTGTTCATCGAACTCCACCCACAAAAGAGGGTGTTCGACGCGAATCACAACCATTGGGACAGGTGCAGCATAAGATGGGTTCGCACCTCCTTGCTAACCTGTGTAATGAGAAGATTGTTCAGAGGGCTGGCAGGTATCAAGTTCAGCGCCGACTAGAGATCGTCAGGAGTAAAATTGGAAAGCGAGTCCAGGTTAAACCCCTGCCCCTCGGTACGATAGTCGGAGACCTGACTGAGCAGAATCGACCGAGAGGGCTGTCGCAAAAGCTCCTCGATTCGATCCGTAGTCGCTTTCCCGAGCCGCCTCTTCTTTTTCGCTTGACGCCTACTCGTCTGCTTTGGCACGGCAAACCCCGTCGAAAGTTGCAACTTCGATAACCACTTGCTGCCACTCCTTAAATCATGGAAGGGGAGGCTCAATGGACGACACCGAGAATGTCACCGGGAAGATCATCGAGGTTAGAGGCCCATTTCAAGACGACTCCTACGAGCTAGACATCGAACAAGAAGACGGGGAAGTCGTAACCGTAGCCATCGAACTGGACCACTACGAAGAACTACTTGCCTCCCAGTACCCCCATCTTCGACTCGTCAACTAACCCGCCTCCCCTTCCCAATTGGCCAAGCGATGCTCTAAGTCGCTTGGCCTTTCTCTTTTTTCGCTCAGCCCTGGATACGAACACAATACGAGTTACAGCTAGTTGGCCCATCGGTTCGCATGAGCTAGCACAATCCCCTAGACAAAACCAAGGCTCGTTGCTAGCGTTCTAGTGATTGGAGCCGGGTTTAGTTAGGAGATTGCGAATCATGGCGGGCGAAGCTCTTGTATTTGGCGCAGAGGCTGCGGACATTCTCGGCATCACGTTCGTGCGGTTCAAGGTGGCCGTATACCGGGGTTTGGGCCTTGATTCAAGCCGTGCGCCACGCGGAACGGAGCCAAAACCGGTTTCAGGTGGCTGGTCTGCCCGTTCGGCCAAGTACCGGGCCAAAGATATCCGCAGGATGCACGCCGAATACCGCTTCCACACGAGCCGGAACTCTGTCCCTGACTACGATTGGCTCCGTGCCCTACCAAAGGCCGAGTACAGGCGTCCGACCCCCGTGGCCACCCCAAGGGCCAAGACCCCGCCCACACCGGTCATGCAGGCAGCTAGGCCCCCTATCGCAGCCGCTGCAAGACAGTCTCCAGCACAGAGGCGGCCCGTTCCGCCCAGAGCATTCAAGCTGGTGGAGATCCAACCCCAACCCTTCAAGGTCCTCGACCTGTTCTGGAGCTGAGGGGTGCTAGTCTCAGAGGATGCCCACACTACTCGCTGGATTCGGTCTGCACGGAATCGTTGGATTGGTCGTCGCCATTATCGTGGTTCTGATCATCATCCAACTCATCAATCAGATCGGGTGGTCTCTACCAGGACCCTACGGTAACATCCTTGCCCTGGTGATTCTCCTGGTACTCATCCTCTACTTCTTCGGGGGCGAGTTGAGGTAGCTCCGGTGTACAGAAGGGCATGGAAATTTCTGCACAAGCCCTCTCTATACTCAATCAGCTCCGAGACGTCGTGGCCAAGAACGCCGTCGAGAAAGGATTTCGCGCCAAATTTCAAGAAGGGTTGACACCTGAGCAATGGGCGGGAAGCCCAGGAAAGCTAATCCGCGCCGCCGTTTTTTCCGCAAATCAGCACTCAGAGGCGTCTGAATTTTGGGAGGCGTTTAGGGCCGGGAGGCTGGACTTACCTTGCGATAAGTCACCCAAGATGGAGGCGCTCGGCCTTCCTGGTCTCACCTGTGCAGAAGAGGAGATCGCGGATGAGATCATCAGGCTTTTGGACAAAGCAGAGATCTTCGGGGTAGACGTAGCAAAAGCCGTGTCGACTAAAATGACATATAATGCCAGTCGTCCTACCTTACATGGCGGAAAAAGTGCCTGAGCGCGGCTTATGGAGGACGTGTGTCAAGCTTTGAAGAGTACACTGAAGAGGTACGTAGTGGACGTTGGACACACATCGTAGGCGCTGACGAAACAGGATATGGAGCTTGGGCGGGACCCCTTTGTGTCTGTGCCGCTGCGGTCCCCCTCGACTGGCCCATCCCCGTTGGCCTCAACGACTCGAAGAAGGTGCGCCCCAAGCGAAGGGAGGAGCTGTTCGACCTGTACCGGGATCGTGTGCCCTATTCGGCCACGATGGCTCCAGCCTCCGAGATTGACAGCGATGGGGTTATCTCGGCCCTCAAGCGCTGCTACCGAGAGTCTTTGACCGCTCTCCTCGAACGGTTCCCCAAGGCCCTTGTTGTGCTTGACGGAGAGGTCAAGATCCCTGAGATCGAGCACCTGAACTTCCCCCGGGCCGACGGTCAGGTCCCCGCTGTCATGGTCGCCAGCGTCTTCGCCAAAGTCATCCGAGACCGCTACATGGTCAAGCTGGCCAAGAGCTACCCAGGGTACGGGCTAGGGGGCCATAGCGGTTATGGGGTGCCCGAGCACCAAGCTGCTTTGGCCAAGCTTGGACCATCCCCCATCCATCGAATGAGCTACCTACCCGGAGAGAAACTCACCCCTGAGGAGATGAGAGAGATCGATGAGCCGGGAATGGTTGCGGACTAGACACCAAAGACCCGAACCGCTTCAGCTACACACGCTTCAAACGCCCCCAAGTTGGAGCACCGAGGGCTCAGGAGGGGCGTCTGAGCCACAACATGAGACCCAGACCCAATGACAGCCCCATCCAGCATGAGGTTGTCCCAGAGCCCCGTAAAAGACTCCACAGCCATTCCCTCACCGTCCACAAACCCAGGGGCCCCAAAGACCTGAGCTGGCTTGGCCGAATCCCCCAAGAAGGAAAGGGTCCGAGCTACGAATCGGTCTTCCTCGTTCGTGTATGCGAACACCCTCAAACCGTGTCCACGAGCGTACCCCATCTCGTAGGCTGTGCCCACGTCTGCACTAGGGCCTCGGAACGGGGTCATGTTCGCGATCAGAAAACTGCATGTGCGAATCAAACGCTCGTTCGCCTCACAGATCCGAAGAGCAATGAGAGCTTGGTCGTCCCCAGACAAGTCTGCACCAGAGTCTAAAGGGTAAACCCCCGTGAGACCGTACTTGGTACAAATGTCCTTCTTCTTTTGGCCTGCCTCTACCGCATTAGGTAGGAAGACCTCTGGTCCTGCCAGGTAGACACGCATTTACTGCACCAACCTAAGTGCCGAAACTACTATCGCGGCAAGAACCCCGACAAGTCCCAGGACGATGATGATTTCAATCAGTGTGAAGCCCTTATTTTGCATAAGGGCTCATACACCGGAGCTACTTGTAGACGTTCAGTAGCTGGTGGTAGCAGGTCAGGACGAAAGACGCATCACTCGCAAGTTGCGTCATCGACTCAGGCTTATCATGGTACACGACCTGAGCGTAGGTCGTGTCGAGCATCTTGATTGCCCCGTAAAGAGCGTCACCGGCCTTCTCGATCTTCATCCCACTCACGTTCAACCGCTCTCTAGTCCAGTTGTTCGTGAAGGTGTCGAGAAGACGGAACATGCGGTAGGCCGCCTTGCTCGACCCCTCCCGCAACTTGATAAAATCCCTACCTTGCGTAGGATCCTGAGACTTCTCAACAGCCTCAGCCGCCTTATGAGTGCGGTCTACTTCGATCTTGAGCTTTGACGAGATGTCCTTTTGGAGGAACGTCGTAAGGTCAAAACTGGCGGCAACTCGTAGGATCGTCTTCATCGTTTCAATCCATCGCGCAGTAGCTGTGGTAGTCAATGCCAAGGTCCTTCATGGCCCTCAGCACATCATAGTACTTCATGCCCTTGATCTTACTCTCGTTGTCCTTCACCCAACGATAGAAGACTGGGATCGACTTCTTGCCGCCGCTAATAGCAGGGATACAGGTTGTCTCATTAGGATCGTTTTGGTTCTTAACCCGGAAGCTGTCGTACTCAGCTTCAACGTAAACATTGTCGCCCTGAATCGCGATGTTCTTGAAGCCTGCGGGCATGACATCCACACCACGTTGGGTAGTGGTGTACATCTCCACCTTACCAGCAAAGACCTGAATGTACTCATCAATGGCCTTTTGCATACGCTCAGAGGAAGCGTTGCGCTTGGCATGCATAAGGAGTTCCAAGGCGATGCTCTCAATTGGCAGGTCATCGCCATAGCCACGGGTATGGACACTCATCACCACCACCTTCTTGCCACGCTTACCTGCGTTCTCAAGAGGTGTGACTCGGATGCTGTCCCTAAACCGATGGATGCGCCACGTCTCGGACTCAAACGTCTCACCCGCAGACATGGCCTTGAGGTATCGAGAAGCTACCCGGTCTGCCACCGTGGGGGCCACAGAGAACTTGGCTGCTACCCGTACTGTCGTATCATCCATGGCCGACTTCCCCTTGAGGTACTCTCCGGCGGGCTTCTTACAGTGCTCCGACCCCGGATTCTTGTGCTTACAATAGATGGACCAAGCCGTGGCCCAAACTTGAGCCTCAGTGTAGTCAGGGTTCTGCTCCTTGACTTGCTTGACGTACTTGTCAACTGGACTCGGCATATGCCCTAGCCACGTTGACAAGTGGACTATCACCCTCGACTTGCTTTCTTGGTCTGACGGGGAGTCAGTACAGGGGAGCCCTTCCCTGTCACCGCTTCTTCAGTGACTAGGATGGAGCCGATGTTGTTCTCTCCCGGACTGTCGAAAGCGGTATCCCGTAGAGCCGATTCCACGATAGAACGTAGGGCACGGGCACCTGTAGGACGACCCTTCGCCTCACGAGCTACTGCACGAAGGGCACCATCAGTGAAGTCGAGCTGAATGCCGTCAAGGGAAAATAACGCCTTGAACTGCTTCAGTACGCTATGGCGGGGCTCGACCAAGACTCGAACCAAGTCGTCCTCAGTCAAATCGATAGTGGTAGTTAGCACCGGGAGTCGACCCGCCATCTCCGGGATGACCCCAAACTCGATCACATCCTCCTCAGTGGCAGAGAGAAAGGTCTTGGTCGTACTCACCTTCTCCTTGGTGCCTGACCCAAACCCAATTCCAGACCCGCTATTGAGGCGCTTCTCAATCAGTGGCTCGATGCCAGAAAAAGACCCTGCACAGATGAACAAGATGTTGGTCGTGTCCACCGCGTCACATACAACCTGACTGAGGTTTGACCTGCCTGACCGAGGAACCATGACCTTCGTGCCTTCAAGGATCTTGAGGAGAGCTTGCTGCACCCCCTCCCCTGAAACGTCACGGTAACCAGAAGACGACTTGCCACTCTTGCGAGCAACCTTGTCAATCTCGTCAATGAAGATGATCCCCCACTCAGCCTTCTGGACATCCCCGTTGGCCTCTTGGACCAAGCCCTGAAGAAGAGTCTCTACGTCGTCACCAACGTAACCGGCTTGTGTCAACCTAGTCGCATCACCGACAAAAAACGGAACCTGGAGCATCCGAGCAATACTACGAGCCAAGTAGGTCTTGCCACTGCCCGAAGGTCCCAGGAGAAGGATGTTGGACTTCTCAATCTCGACATCCTCAGACTCACCTTTGGTGGAGATTGTCACCTTGGCATTGGTCTTGCGCCTCTTGTAGTGGTTGTGGACTGCAATGGCCAAGTCCCGCTTCGCCTTCTCCTGACCAATCACGTACTCGTCAAGGTACGCCTTGATCTCCTTGGGCGTGCGGACAACATCCTCCTCAGCCTTGACGTCAAACCCCTTCTTCTTACCCGTCGTAGTCAGCATCTCCGCCGAAGCCATGACACAGCGATTGCAAATAGCTGGACCCTCCCCGTCCGCCCCCTTGGCCGTGACAAGTTGAGCTACCTCATTCTTAGGGCGACCGCAAAACCAACATTTCGTGGATTCCATAGGGGTTGGTCTACACCGTTATGCAAGGGTTTAGGCGTCCCATTGGACCTCTTTACGTAGTCCGGGCAGCTTCATCAAGGGGTCGTTGTGGCGTGACCAGGAGGCCCGCTGGTCCTTGTGGCCCTTCCATCGGAAGGACTTCTGCAAGGCTTGAGGTGAGGTTTGCCAGGTACTAACTGCGTTCTTGGTTGCCCCGAAAGAGAGCATCGACGCAGCGAGCAAGACCAGAACCACACGTCGGAGGTAGTTCCTAATGTCCAGCACCTTTGCACCCATCAAAAGCCTCCGCGCTAGAGATCTCCGTACACGATACAGTCAGCACTCCACTTCAGACCCTCGCACTGGATCTGACCATTCTTGGCAATGATGCAGATCCCGCCCTCACCGAAATCGTTGTTTGACTCAAGGCCGTAACGATTCGAGATGACCAAAGCTGTCTTGTTCTCCTCTACGAAGTCCATCCAAGAGGTGGACGGGAACCCGCCTTTGCCCCAGTTCGCACTCAAGCAAACCACGTCGGCATCCCCAGGCGAGTACAGATCAGTCCACTTCGAGTTTACCTTGTCCCGTACATCACGACAGATAAGAAGACCCACCCGAAGACCATCAATCTCAACCACGGGAGGGTTGGAGCGACCCGACTCTGCCCACAAGAAGTCGTTTGCCCAACGATTGATCTTGCGTACACTCTCGGCCACTTTGTCAGGTGAAATGCAGACCTGAGAGTTGTAAAGCTTGCCCTTGTCCGATTCGATCAGGCCGTAGAAGATATGCACCTTGTACTTGGTGGCCAAGGAAGCCATGACATCGTAAGTCATAGCCCCAGGAGCAATGACCTCAGCTTCTTCAGCCGCCGCTGTCTTGTCCATGAAGCTGTACCCAGTCGCGCATAGCTCGGGAAGAACCACGATACGAGCCCCGGACTGCGCCGCCTCCTGAACCAATACGGACAACCGCTTGAGGTTCTCACGCTTCTGCCGGAACCCCGGTGCGAACTGAACCGTAGCTATTTTCATTGGCAGGTCACCTTACTCCGACTCCTTATAAGAGGGTCCTCAACGCTTACTTTTGGTCAGCTTCGACACTGACCCCCGTCCACCTTCAGTATGGTGGACGAAGTCCCGCTTCTCAGATGTGCCACACAGGTCACACGACTTCGTACCGTGCTTGCAACGAGTATCGTGAACACCCATTGTCTTAGGGTAGTCGTCGTTACCCCAATCATCAAAAGAGAACATTTGCCCACTCCTAGTTCGGGGTTTGGAACTGACGCTCCCAATACTGCGCTCCAGGGCCACGGAAGACCATAGGGGACCGAGGTGAGGAAAGCATCATGGTCGTCGAGGCAACGCCCTTACGACCCCTCATGCGAGCTACAAAGCCCGTTCCCTCAGCATGGACCACACTACGACCCTCCCCATAGAGAAGGTCCAACAGCTTGGCTACACACCCTTTGACCCGACAACGCAAGAAGTTCGTAACCCCCAACGTGAATCGGTCCATGACCTCAATCTTGGTGAACTTGATCCCCAACTCGTGAGCCTTCTGGCAGATCAAACCCACTACGACAATATCCGGCTCACCACCACGAATTTCAACAGCGAAGTACCTCATACGCGCTTATACAAGCGATGTACAAGCGTGCTGTCCTCCGTGTTCTGCACCTCTGAGTGGACAGTAAACCCAACCATCCCTCGTACAAACGGTTGGAAGTAAGTCACTTCCACATGAGCTGCGGCATTAAGCGTCTTGAAGTCGGTCACGATAGTAAGGTCAATCTCGTCAAGGAAGGGCATAGCAGCCTGGTAGAGAAGGGAGCCACCAGCGATCCACACTGGGGCGTCTCTCTTTCGAGCCTCGGATAGGGACTCGATAAAGGTGCTGCAAGTGGTCACGTCTTCCTGAGGGGTACCGCTCACCACGATAGTCTCACGGCCAGGTAGCTTACGGTGCCCAATCGAGTCCCAGGTCTTACGACCCATGATCAGAGTCCCGCCCATGGTTGTGGACTTGAATCGCTTCAAGTCCTCCTTCTTCCTCCATGGGATAGCCCCGTCCCACCCAATCAACCCGTCCGGTGCTACCGCAACAATGGCACGTATCAGACTCATTTCGACACCTCTCTAGGACATTGACACCGAAGTCAGACCGCTACACGGAACTTGATCTCGGGATGAGGGTCGTAACCCTCAAGCACGAACAACCCCATGATCTCCTCCGTGGTCACAGAAGGGTCAAGAAGAGCCTCCACATCCTCAAGAGTCTTGATCTTGTCCGAGATGACAAGCTTGGGTAGCTCCTTAGGGCTCCTATTGGTCTGCTCGATCACACCCGGAATGTGGTCGTACTCGGACATAGAGCCGTCAGGTTTGGAAGTGTAAATGTGGGCATCGACCAAGCTGTGCCCAAAAGTACCCGGCTCAATACCGGAGAAGCGTGAGAAGAGACTCAGAAGAAGGGCGTAACTTGCAAGGTTGTAAGGTACCCCAAGAACCACGTCACATGATCTCTGCGTCAAGTGAAGACATAGTTGCTGCTTGTTGTACTCCTCGTGTTCACCTTTGCCCGCACCCGAGGGTCTCATCGTAGGCTCGTTCTGGACGTTCAATACGAAGGACATGTGGCAAGGGGGCAGCTTCGCCGTCTGAGCAACCCCCGGGGCCCACGCATTGACCACCATGCGTCGAGACATCGGGTTCCGCTTCAACTCATCTACGACCCAACGGATCTGATCGTTGTGGGCTGCAATGTGACTAGGAGTGTTAAGGTAACCTTTAAACTCATGCACAGGGAACTGCCTCCAAGCAGGGCCATAGCAATTTGAAACGATACCGTGCTCGTCTGTCCAAGGCTTCCAGAAACCACATCCGTGCCGCTCCAAGAAGTCAGCCTTGTCTGACCCGCTGAGGAACCAGAGCAATTCAATGACGATGTTCTTCCACGACACCTTCTTCGTGGTCAGAAGTGGGAACCCCTCCTTCAAATCGTGCTCGTAGTAGTATCCGAACGTGGAGATCGTATCTACCCCAGTGCGGTTCTCTTTTCGAGTACCAAACTCCAGTACGTGTGAGACCAACTCTGCATATTGCTGCATGTGCAATTCCCTCTCAGTCAATGTCGATGTCGATGTC
>Ga0315277_10010121_pt1 | contig 11980 bp, 10 predicted proteins | sample YL17G05_15_MG_FD_203695 | JGI IMG/M metagenome (GOLD analysis project Ga0315277, IMG submission 203695) | Sediment microbial communities from Yellowstone Lake, YNP, Wyoming, USA - YL17G05_15 | ecosystem: Environmental > Aquatic > Freshwater > Lake > Sediment | place: USA: Wyoming | collected... | reverse complement strand
GTGTCGTCCGGACATTTTGTGGCGGGAGCGACTGTTAAAATACCGGCGGGCCGCCGGCGCTCCATGCTGTTGCGAAAAAAGCGAAAAAAACCTCTTGATTGGCGGGGGCTGCCGGGGTAAGAGATGAGAAGGCTTGATACCAAAGGGCTTGGCACTGTCAGGGGGCTGTGTCGAGTCAAGACCAAAAAGCGTGGAGGTGACGTATGAAACGAGTGTCAGTTGGTCTGCTCGCGGTCGTGCTTGTCGCGATGGTCTTGGCAGTCGCCGCCCCGGTGAGTGCCCATGACTATCAGCGCAACCGAAGTGACCATCCCTTGCGGCTGGTCGCTTATGTGCTCCACCCGATTGGGTTGGGTCTGGAGTATGCGATCACGCGGCCGATCCACCATCTGGTATCGTTGCCGTATGCGCGGTTCATCTTCGGTCACGACCCGCGGAACGAGCGCAACGAGCGCGGCGAATATCCGGTGTGCCTACTGTGCAGGCCCGAGATAGTCGCCAAGGAATGTCCGCAGTGCCACAAGACGATGCAGAAGCCGCGCGACAAATATTGGGGCTTGGATTAGCATTTCGGATTGCGGATTTCGGATTGCAGATTGCGGAAATTGGCAGGGTTGGTTTCCGAAGCGGGAAACGTGTAGAAAAGGCTTTACTGCGGCTTAACCCTCTCGATAGTGGCGTTGTCCTCTGGCGGGAGGGTTTTTGTTTATTTGCAATTTCGGATTTGCGATTTTCGATTCTCAATTTGCCAATTCGGATTAATCATGCCGATTTCGGATTGCGGATTGGGGATTTTTGAGTAGCGAAGTCAGGATATGAGTAGCGTGACGCAGCAGAAACAAGAGCGGCTCGATGTGGCGCGGATCATGCGCAAAATCCGCAGTGAAACACGCGTGCATAACGAGGAAATTGCGCGGCGGATCGAACGCGCCCACAAACAGATCGAAGAGCAGATTCCCCAGGTTCTGGACAGCCGTCTTTATCGCCTCGTGCGCGCGCAACGAGAGGCCTTCGACCGCTACTACGACCGAATGGTGAGTTATCTGACGGAGCAAGAACCAAACTATGCAAATATTCGCCGCACGCTGGCGGAACTCAATCGTCTGATTGCGGAACCTTCCTTGGCGCCGGGACCGCGCGACCGCTGGTGGAACCCGCGTTGGTGGCTGAAACGGGCGCTGGGACCGATTCGGCGATTCGTGCTGCGCGGCCAGAACACGTTGAACGCGTTGATGCGCGACACGCTGATTTACCTGTTCAACCACAGCGCGCACATCGAGGCCGAACGCCTTCAACTGGAGATGGGCATCCACCTGACTCGGATGATGGAGATTCTGATCGAGCAGATCGAGGTTTCGCGCCGCTATGTTCAGGAATGGTTGCGCGTGACGATGCCGCCGATTGCGGACTATATGCAGGAGCTGCACAAAAACTCCTTCGAGCGGCAGGCCGAAGCGCTGTCGGCTTTCGAGGAAGACATGGCTCGACGGCTCGAGCAGTTCGCCGCCGATTGGCGAATGCGTCTGGATCGAGTGACGGCGCCGGTGCAAGGCGGCGGCCTCGGCAAGACGGCGGGCACCATCGGGTTCGATACGCTGCGATTTGCGGATTCGCTGCGCGGCAGCCCGGAAGAATTGCGCCGCCAACAGGCGCATTACGTTGAGCATTTTCGCGACCAACAGAACGTGCTCGATGCCGGATGCGGCCGGGGCGAATTCCTCGAGCTGCTGCGCGACAACGGCATTTCGGCCTATGGGGTGGACTTGGACGAAAACATGGTCCGCTATTGCCGGGAACGCGGCCTCGATGTCCGCTTGGAGGATGTTGTGGACCATCTCGCCGGATTGCCGGACGATTCGCTCGGAGGGGTCGTGGCGTTCCAGGTGATCGAACATCTCGATTTTCCGAGCCTGTTCCAGATGTTTCGGCTGGCGGCGAGAAAAGTCCGTTCACAAGGGGTCATTCTCTTGGAAACGGTGAACCCGACTTGCCTGACGACATTCTCCGGCGCTTTTTACGCCGATCCCACCCATCAGCACCCCGTCCATCCCGAGGCGGTCCGGCGGATGCTCGAGGTGGTCGGGTTTGGCGATGTCCGGATCGAGTATCTTAACCCGATCGAGGAATCCGACAAGCTCCAGTTGTTGCCGGCGGACCCGTCGGCCGATCCCGCGATGCGCCGGCTGGTTGACACGTTCAATCAGAATATCCGTTTGATCAACTCGTTGCTTTACAATTACGCCGACTATGCGGTCATCGGCCGCAAGACGGTCTGAGCCCCGATGTCCTGCCGCCATCCAACGCCCCTTGCGATCGTGACGCCCTGGTGGATCGAGAAAAGCACCGGCGGCGCGGAGTTTCTTGCCCGCGAGATTGCCCATCAGTTGGCGGAACGCGGGTTTGCGGTCGAGGTGCTGACGACCTGCGGGCGCGATGCCTTCAGCAACTGGGCCGAGGACCACTACTCGGCTGGAGCCGTGGAGGACAACGGGTTGACCGTTCGCCGCTTTTCTTTGGCCAAGCGGAACGAGGGGCGATTTGTCCAACTGTCCGAGGCGCTCGCCGACGGTCGGGTTCTTTCGCCGACCGAAGAGAAGGAGTTTCTCGACAACAGCATCAACAGTCGCGCACTGTGCGCCTTCGTCGAAGAGAATCGCGATCGCTATGGCTTTTGTTTTCTTCCCTATCTCTATGGCGTCACGTATTTCGGCGTTCTTGCGGCGGCGGGCCGAGCGATCGTCATCCCGTGCCTGCACAATGAGCCGATCGCCTATTTGCTGTCTTTCCAGCGGATGATGGCATCGGCGCGGGGATTGTGGTTTCTGTCGCAGGCCGAATACTATCTTGCCCGAGCGCTGTATCCGATCCAAAACGCGGTGGCCCGCGTTGTTGGGGCGGGGATGGATTTCTGTGGAAAGGGCGATGGGGAGAGGTTTCGCCGCCGCCATGAGATCACCGGACCCTATGTTCTGTTTGCCGGCCGGCGGGTTCCCGGCAAGGGATTTGGCCTTCTGCTTCGGTGTTTTGCCCGCTTTGTTGAAAGCCATCCCGAATGGAGACTGGTTTTGGCGGGGCCGGGTGACAGTGCGACGGCAGCCCAACCGCCGGTCGCTCTGGATTTGGGGTTTGTGGACAAACAGGAGCTTTGGGACGCCATGGCCGGCGCCACGGTTTTCTGCCAGCCGTCGCGCTATGAGTCGTTCTCCTACGTGTTGAGGGAAGCCTGGACCCAAGGCACTCCAGCGCTCGTCAATGCCCAATGCGAGGTCCTGCGCAGTCAATGCGAAATGGCGGGAGGCGGATTGTGGTTCCATGACGAAGAGGAATTCGAACGCACGCTGATTTATCTCCAGAGCCATCCCGACGAAGCGCGCCGGATGGGCCTCCAGGGACGCGAGTATGTTGCCGAGCATTGCCGCTGGGCGGATGTAATGGACCGAGCGGAAGCCTTGTTGGCCGCGTGCGGGTTTGCATGATTCGGCAATCAGCAGTTAGCCATCGGCGACCCGTAACAAGCAACCACACACCAGCCACCAGCTTTTGGGATTTCGGAGATCATCGGCGCGTTTTTATCTCGCGAGCGAAGCCCACAAGGCGCAAGGGAATTGCCGTTGACAAGAGAGATTTGGTTGACCCAGCGTGATGGAGTCGGCGTCCGAAGCTCGGAGCGCGCCGACGGCAATTTGCCGGCTACCGATCGCTGACGGCGGAAGGCTGCTTATGACGGTTATGCAGAAGGCCAAACGACGCGTTCTGTCGGCGGCGGCTCGCCGTCTGCTCGGTGTTGTCGCCCGCACGTCGGACCGGAATCTGATCCGGCTGACCTACGTTTTGCAGCGTCTCATGCCCAAGATTGACTTTTACCAGGGGGCCTTGACGGCAATTCGCCAGATGTTCGAGGAAGGCCACCAGGGGATGAATGCGGTCCGGCGCGTTCTGACGGAACCTTCGCGCCTCATCGTGAAACGCCTGATCAACAATGCGATCGTCGGCAGTTTGGTTGAGGGCTATCGCCGCCGCTATGCGTTCTGGGAGCAGCGAGGCATCGCCCCGCCGGCGTCGGTGATGTTTTCGCCCACCATGCACTGCAATCTGAGTTGCGCGGGCTGTTATGCGAGCGAATACACGCGCGACGAGGAACTCGACCCCGCGACCGTGGATCGCATCCTTACCGAGGCCCAGGAAATCGGGATCAACATTTTCACCATCCTCGGCGGGGAACCGTTCCTGTGGCCCCATCTGCCCGAAATGTTCGAGGCCCATCCCGAGGCCGCCTTTCAGGTTTTCACCAACGGGTCGCTGCTGGACGAGGCGATGGTCAAGCGGTTGGCGGTCGCAGCCAACGTGTTGGTCGTCGTCGCCATCGAAGGATGGAAGGAGACCACGGAACGTCGCCGCGGACGGGGCAGTTTCGACCGGGTTCTGTCGCTCATGGACATGATGCGCCGCGAGAGAATGCTGTTCGCCTACTCGATCACCGTGACGCGGGAGAATGTGGACGAAGTCACCGACCCGGCTTTCGTCCGGGCGATGATTGAGCATGGCGCGCATCTGGGCTGGTATTTCCATTATCAGCCGACCGGCGATTGCCCGACGATGGACGCGCTGCCGCTGCCCGAGCAACGCACCACAATGCGGGAGCGGTTGCGCGAGGCGCGACGCACGATGCCGATCCTGATTGTGGATTTTCTCAACGATGGAGCGTTGGTGGACGGCTGCATGAGCGCGGGCCGGCGCTACATTCACATCAACCACCGGGGCGACGTCGAGCCGTGCATTTTCGTTCACTTCGCAGCCGACAACATCCACGAGAAATCGCTTGCCGACTGTCTTTGTTCCGACTTTTTCCGCGAGTTGCGCAAGAACCAGCCGTTCAACCCCAATCACCTGCGCTGCTGCATGATCCTCGACAACCCGCAGTATTTGCGGGATGCCGTAGCGCATTGCCGGCCGCGTCCCACCCATCCCGACGCCGACGCTTTTCTGACGCGCCTGGCGCCCGAAATTGACCAGTATTCAAAAGAATACGCACCGCTGGCCGATTCGGTTTGGGGCGATGAGAGCAAACCCCAGTAGTCTCGCTGTAGAAATGTTCGCAGCGCCCGCCGCCTTCCGCCAGCATGCCCTTCTACTGCCCTCACGCAAGACTTACTTCTTCTTCTTGGGACGGGGAGGAGGAGGCACGTTTTGCCCACGCGACCCCTTTGGGGGAGGCGGTGGCGGCGGAACCCGTTGCCCCTCTTGAACTGACAGCACCACGCGCTTGTCCTTTGGGGATGGCAGTTGTGATTCCTTTTCCAATGTTCACCTCATATTACGGTAGCTGAAAAGCCCGAATAATATCACACCGACAACGAAGAAAAATCCGCTTCCAATATTCAGTACCAGTGTTACCGTGTCAAACCAGCCACCTAGGTGGCTGGAATGGATTTGTCCTGAGTCCACCTTGGTAATCGCATGTCGCTGAGCAAATGCGCTGGACAAAAAGGAGACCAAAACAAAGCAAACGCTGACACCCCATAAAAGCCAGGCTGCGAACAACAGTCCCGAGCAAACAATGGAATGCGGACCCACGATATCTCTGAGAAATGCAATTGACACCCCCAGCGCGCCCCCCGACAGAGTAAGAACGGCTTTGTCGTAAGCCCGTTGTGATTCCTGAAGAGTCGAGATCAACAGGTCTCGGTATTCCTTGTTGGACTCTCTAGAAGTCTCTTTCATACTATGTCCGCACACGTTGGAGTTATTTTCCTGCCGTGCCTCGTCTGTGGGTCTTTCAGGCGGCATACAGTTCCCTTCCCTCTCTGAGGACCGTTCGATAGATCAGGCCGATATTGTCTTTATACTCTTCAAGGTCTGAAGGGGTTGCCACGAGAACGTCGAAAGGCACGCCAAGCCCATTGATTTGGCGGTAGAGCAATTGGGCTGTCCGTCGCCGGTGCGTTCCCTCAGGCATCACAACCAGAACATCTATGTCGCTGTTGGGACCGATTTCGCCTCGGGTCGCCGAACCGAAGAGGATGACCCGCAAGGGGTGAACGGTTTCCACAATCCGTTGCACGAGTTGGTCAATCACTGTAGATTCAACTGTCATGATCCTATCCATTCTCAGAAGTAGAGCGTGTTGATCGCTTCACGCAAGGAGATTCGGCTTGAACGGGAATTCTTCAGCCAGAGCGAGGGTGGCTTCGAGCGAGCGCATGCCGGCCGTGCAGGTTGGGTCGCTCAGGCAAGCCGCGCCCGCGCAAACTGCCAGCAACAGGCATTTCTTCATCGGCCATCGCCGATACAAGCCATACAGCATGCCCGCGCAGAACGCATCGCCGGCGCCGGCCGTGCCCTTGATAGAGCTCGCCGGCAGACTAAGCGATGGCTGGAATGTCTCATGGCCCCGGTCGTTGATCGCATAGCCGCCTTCGGGCATGTGGATGACCACGAGCTCGTGAACACCACGCTTGAGCAGTTCCTTGGCGCTGGCCCGAATGGCTGCGATATCCAGTTGTTTGCCCTTGTAGGGCTGATGGCTCGTGGTGCGACAAGCCTCGATCTCGTTGAGGATGAGATAGTCAATGTATGGCAGGGCCGGGTTGACGATTCGCGCAAACCGCTGGCTGTCCTCGCTAACGACGTCCACCGACGTTTTGATCCCTCGCTTGCGGAGTTCGTGAAGCACACGCGCGGCCACGGTCCGATAGTCGGGATCGCTGCGATCCAATTGGTCGAGCAGGAGCAAGTAGCCCAGATGGAAGATGCGGGCGTTGATCGCATCGAAATCGAAATGCTCGTAGCCAAACAGAGCGTTGGTCCCGCGGTTGTGGAAGAACGTGCGGTTGCCCGTGCTCTGGACAGTCATCACGTCGGTGTAAGAGGTCGGCGCCGCGCGGGTTTGGCGCAATTGGCGCGTGTCGCAGTGCAGCGCGCGCATGTTGCCGAGGATGAACTCGCCGTCGGGATCGCGCCCGATCAGACCGATGCACTCCAGAGGGAGGTCGGGATCGAGTTTGTGGAGGTCCACGGCGACGTTGTAAGGAGCGCCGCCCGTGCCGCGGCCCTCCGACAGGATGTTGGCCAAGGTGTTTTCGGCCGGCCATGTGTCCACGATCTTCACGTGGTCAATGATCCAATTGCCCGCCAATGCGATCCCTGTGCGTTTTGGCATCGAGAATCCTCGAAATCGAATTCTATCCGCGAAGCGACACGAATTCACACAAAGCAAAAACACGCGCGAGATTCGCGTCCATTCGCGGCCTTTGTGGACAAGAAGTTGTTCGAATACTACTCGCTCTCGATCGTGATCTCGGCCCAGTAGGCCGCCTCCCAGGACCACCCGCTGGGCTGGTTCACCAGTTCCAGGGCGATGGTCTTGCCGGCGAAGTCCGAGAGGTCCACCTTGACGTCCATCCAGCCCTTTTCGGCGGTATCCTTGCCAACCGACTTTTTGAGAAGTTGCTTGCCGTCGGCTTTCACGAGCAAGTCAAAATCGCCCTTAGGATCGTGTCCGACAACCAACCGCAACGTCGTCTTCTTGCCGGTGGGAACCTCGACCTTCTTGCTCAAAACGCAGCCGGTCTCGCGGTTGAGTGGATGTGTCGCTAAGACATTCTTCTTGCCGCCGAACTCGTCGCGCAAACCGGGGTTCATTTCCGCGCCACACTGCGCCACGCTCCAACCCGGCGCAAATTTCTTGACCGCCTCCGTGATATCGGCTTCCGACCCGCCATCTTTCTTGCTCACCGGCGGCTGGATTTTCTTCATCTCTTCGTCCGTGAACTTGCTGTTTGCGATCGGTCCCGGCTCCCAGCACTGTTCGAGTTTGCCGGGTTTGGGCCTCTGCACCGGAATCACAAACACCTCTTCGCCGTTGGCATCTTTTTCGATTCGGCCGCCGGATTTGACCACTGCCTCGCGGGCAATCTTTTCACAGGCATCAATCAGATTCGGGAACGTATAGGGCGTATGGTTGAAAGTCTTGCTCTCATCCAACGCCGACGTGAACCGTTCGGGCAATTCGGAGAACCCAAGAGTCGTGAAGAGCACCCCGCCGGTATTTGCAGGGTTGCAGTCGGAATCCTGTCCGCACCGGCAGGCGATAACGATGCTTTTGTCGAAATCGCCCTTCCCATAGAGAAGGCCCATGATGACGTAGGCGCCATTGATCTTGGCATCAATGTTCGATTTGCCCTTATCGCAGGAGAACTTGCGGTAGTCGGGATTGTCTTGATATTTCTTTTCCACGAGGTCCCAGGTCTTTTCCCAGTTGTCCGGGTTTTCCCTAAACCACTTGAGCACGTCGCGAATGCATTCGGCATACTGGCTGCCTTCGGGTATGCACTTCAGGCCGGCCTCGACGATCTTGACCGGGTCCTTCTCGAAGAAGGCTTCGGCGATCATACCGCCGATGAACTGGCCGCCATAGAGGCCGTCGCCGTAGTTCATAATGCGGCCAAACTTCTCGCCCAGCGCGATGGCCGCGTTCGGCAGGCCCGGCGCGACCAGGCCGGAGAAGTCCGCGTCAATCTGGTAGTCAATGTCATCGGCATGTTTGTTGAACTGGGGATGTCCTGAGTCGGGCGGCGCAATGCCGTTGCGCAGGTTGTTGCGTCCGGCGGCATTGGCGTGCCAGAGAGGGAACCCGCTGTTGGCGAAATCAATGCCCGCCTGGTGAATCGAAACATCCAGACCATATTGCTCCAGCGAGCGAACGAAGGTCTGCTCGACATAAATATCGTCCTGGTTGAACTGATTGATCATGCCGGGCGACCATTTCGGTATCCGATCTTCGGGGATGATCTCGGCTTTCCATTTGAACTCGGTCGGACCGCCCCAACCCACGCCCGCCATCTGGCCGATCCAGCCGGCCTTCATTTTGTCACGGTACTCCTTGACCGACAGCCGTCGAAACTCCTGCCCGCCAGCGGTGGCATAGGCCCACAAGGCGAAAACGACCCCAACTGTTACGACAGCCAATCTCGAACCGCGCTTCATACTGTCCTCCTGGAAGGGAATTGGGTTCACCCGCCTGCGTCTTGCCCGCAGAGAGGCTGTCTTGCGGTGGCGTCATGTCCTGATGATCCAAGCGGAAGTGACGACCGATTCGACGCAGGTGTATCACCGCTATTCCATCGCGCCGGCCATCTCAAGAAAAATGTCTCATCGCTGGGAGGGCCGTTCTACGCCTTTGATTAGCGCTTTAGGCCCTTGGGGCCGCGCTAACCCGCATTTCTCACGAATCAATAATAAGAGCGACACACTGTAGCCGCCGAAGTGATGAGGCGGACGCTTTCCCACCCGCCACCTGTCCGCCTCATCACTTCGGCGGCTACAGCGACGGTTCAGGGGCAAGGAGTCAGGGATCGGTAAAGAAAAAATACTATCGTCATTCATTGCCGGCCCCCGACCCCTGATCCCCGGCCCTTTCTTTTGGCTGCGGCCAGAGGCTGCCTTAAAGGTAGGGGAATGGAGTGTTCGTGCTGGAGTTCGAGGCGAGAGGCATCCCTGGCCTATTGCGGCCATGTTTTGGCCCCCCGACCGGGTCTTCCAGCCTCCGACCTTTGGCCCGCGGCCAATGGCAGCGAAAAATGCGTAGAAAAGCTTGACGGACAGATTCGGGCCTCGCTAGGTATGGGAGCCACACAGGCAGTAACGCGCCAAAGAGTAACGGTGTTTTCAAAAGACAAAAACGGCGTGCCTTTACGGGGGTGAGATGCACAAGCGGCGGTAGGGATTCCGAAAGTCCGTGCGGTTGTCGGTCTGATTCTGGAGATTTTCCGCAGGCCGCGCTGAACGGGACCGGCTACGGGAGTGTGGAGCCGGATCATTAAATGGGCTGTTTTCATTCCGGCAGTTATTTTCAATCCAATAGTGGCCTCCAAAAGGCCGCAGACAGTTTGGAAGAGGAGGTGAAATCATGTCTCTGAAGATGCGACTCGTAGGGCTCGTCGCAGCAGTAGCGTTCGCGGCGTCGTTAGTGGCTTGCGGCGGCGGAGAAAAACCGACCGCACCCGTCAAGCCCGTGGTGACGAAGACTCCGGCAGTCAAAACTCCGGCAGCGCCGGTCAAGACTCCGGCAGCACCGACGCCGGGTGCACCGGTACCGGGCGCTCCCGCACCAGGGGGACCTGCGCCAGGAGGACCCGCACCGGGCGGACCTCCGCCAGGGGGACCTCCACCGGGAGGACCCGCACCGGCGCCAGCGAAGTAGCGGAGAAGCAACGTGAACCGAACGAGGTTCTTGTTGCTCTTGGGGATGGCGGGTTTGGCTTTGATTGCAGCGGCGCCGCCGTCGCAAACAAGCAAGATCCGTTTTGTCGTGATGCCCAAGCAACTGAACAGCGCGGCGTTCAACTATGCCCGCGTTGGAGCCATGGAGAAGGCGCGCGAACTAGGTGTCGAGGTCATCTGGAGCGCGCCCGCGAGTAGCGACGAGGCCAAACAGGCCGAGCTGTTGCGCGGCTTCATCGCTCAAAAAGTTGCCGGGATTGCCGTCTCGTGCACCCGCCCCGAAATCCTCGCGGGGCCGATCAACGATGCCGTGGCGGCAGGCATTCCGGTGACCACGTGGGATAGCGATTCGCCCAACAGCAAGCGAACGGCGTTCCTGGGTCTCGACGATTACAAGGTCGGCGAGATCATCGCGCGCGAGCTGGGCGAGTTAATCGGCGGAAGTGGCAAGGTGGCGATCCTGTCGGACACGCCCGACGCCGCCAACTTCGTCATGCGGGTCAAAGGCGTGCGGGATTCCATGCGCAAGCATTTCCCCGCGGTGCGCCTCTTGGCTTCCGTCTATTGCCACAGCGACGTGGACAAAGCGGTGCAGGCCGTCGAAAGCGCCATGCGTGTGCATCCCGACCTGGCCGGTTGGGCGCTGCTCGAACCCTGGCCTCTCCAGTCGGCTTCCGGCTTGAATGCGGTGGAGTCGGCCAAAACCAAAGTGGTGGCGGTGGCCCCGCCCCAGGAGGTCTGGCCGTGGATCGAACAGGGCAAGGTTCAAGTCGCCGTAAGCCCGAAGGTCTTCGAGTGGGGAGCCAAAAGCGTCGAGTTGCTGTGGCGGCTGCATCGCGGCGAGAGAATCCCCGAGGCCAAGAATGGATGGTTCGTGGACTCAGGCGTTGACTTGGTCGTACTCGACCCAAAAAAATTCGCCCACTCCGAACGCTATATTTCCTTGGGCGACTATAGAAAGACCTTTGAGTCGCGCCTTAAGGGCGTCAAGTGAGGGACAACGGTCCGTGCCGAGCCGTAGCCTTGGCGCAGGCTGGTCGGCGCAAGCAAGCCGCCCGGTTTCGCAGTCGTAGATTAGGGCCTTGTGCCCGACCGAGCCGATCCTTCGAATCCGCGAAGTCTCGCAATCGTTCGGGGGCATTCGGGCGCGCGATCAGGTCCGTTTCGACATTACGCGGACCCGTGTCCACGTCAGAATCGGGCAAAGCGGGGCAGGTAAACCAACCCGGATCAAAATCCTGGCCGGAGTCCATCCCAAGGACTCCGGCCAATTTTTGTATTTGGGTCACACCACTCTTCGTTATTCCCAACGAGGGTCACGTCGCCTTGCAATGCCGTGAAGACTGTGCATGCGAACAGGGCGGGCACATTCAGAGTCCCGAGTGCGAGCGACACGAATATCCCTGGAGCAGCGTAGCCGCAACCAATCTGGCGACCGACAAGCCTTTCGGGGCACCTCTCGCCCCTTTTCTCTGTCCGAGGTGTCGGCACATTTCGTGTTTTGCGACTATTGAGCCTTTTGCAAAACGCAGAGTAGCGCAGGCTGTTAGCCACAAGCGTTTAACGGTTTTGGAGCCGTGCTTTAGACGGCTTGGCGCTTGTTTGCCCCCGGCTTCAGCCGGTGGGTCAGGACCGCCCACCTCGGTTCCAAGCATGCTTCAGCATGGCTTCTCGAATTGGCTTTAGCCGCTGCCTGCAAGATCCCTTGGCTGAAGCCTGTCCGAGAAGCCCGGCTCAAGCCGGCTGGACCCATCCGAGA
>Ga0315277_10010119_pt1 | contig 11981 bp, 8 predicted proteins | sample YL17G05_15_MG_FD_203695 | JGI IMG/M metagenome (GOLD analysis project Ga0315277, IMG submission 203695) | Sediment microbial communities from Yellowstone Lake, YNP, Wyoming, USA - YL17G05_15 | ecosystem: Environmental > Aquatic > Freshwater > Lake > Sediment | place: USA: Wyoming | collected... | reverse complement strand
CAGCCTGGCGGAAGAGATCGAGAAGACCCACCCCGGCAAGCTCATCGACACGCTGGCCTACTGGTACACCGAGCGGCCGCCGAAGCTGACGCGGCCGCGCCCGAACGTGCGAATCCGCCTTTGCCCGATCGGCGCCTGCCAGGCGCACCCTTACGAGCAATGCCCTTACAACCGGCTGTTCGTGGACCTTCTGAAGGAATGGTCGAAGCGAACTGACCGGCTCTACATCTGGCACTACAACACCAATTTCTCTCATTACCTGCTGCCGTTCCCCGACTTCGACGAACTGGCCGCCGACATTCCGATGTACCGGCGCAACGGCGTGGTGGGCCTGTTTCTGCAAGGCGCCTATGCGCCGGGCGGAGGCGGAGAGAATGCCGAACTGCGGTCGTATGTGATGGCGCGGCTGCTGTGGAACCCCGCGGCGGAGGCCAACCGCGAGATCGACGACTTTCTCGAAGCCTGCTACGGTCCCGCGGCAAAGCCCATGCGCGCCTATTTCGACCTGCTGCACGAACAGGTGCGAGGCAAGAACAACCACCTGTGGATCTTCGTGCAGCCGCGGGTGCCTTACCTGAACCGTGAGTTCCTGGACCGCGCTGCGGCGCTGTTCCGCCAGGCCGAAGCGGCGGCCGGCAACGACGCTATTCGCCGGAGCATCGAGAAGGCCCGCCTGTCCATCGAGTACGTGGAACTGAATCGCGCGAAGCAGTTTCGCGTGCAAGGCGGCTCTTACGAGCCGGGCGGCATCGACAATCTGAAGCGGCGTTTCGCGGACCTCATCGCGTCGGCGAAACGGTTCGGCATCCAGCAACTCCACGAGGGACGGCCGATCACCGAGGACCAAGCCGAATTCGACTTGCGCATCCGGCCCTATCCGGTCGTGAGCATCGAAAACGCTGCGGTGCGCGTCACGGTGGCTGCAGGCCTGAACGCGCGAATCGTCGAGATCATCGACCAGCCCAGCGGCCTCAACCTGCTGCGCGTGCCCGACGCCGCTTCGCCGGGCTATCCCAACCTGAGTGGCGCGTGGGTCTCGGTAATGCCCGAGTACCGGGGCCGCGCCTACCCGGTCACATGGGAGCAGCCGGCGCAATCGGGCGCGAAAGAAGTAACGCTATCGGGGGCGGGCCCGGACGGGCTGAAGCTCCGCAGGCGGATCTGGCTCACCGGCGAGGAAGCCCTCGTCCGCACGGCGACATCCGTGGAAAACACCGGCGCCGCGGCGGTGCGCGTGGCGGTGCAGGCGCGCGCCGAATACAGCCCGCGCGACGAACTCGACGGCCGCGGGCTGGCTCTGCGATATCGCGCCATGGATGGCGCCGCGGTGGATTCGACACTCTTTCAGCCGGGCCAGGAAACAGCCGGGAATGCGACGCTCATCGGCCCGAAGCGGCCCGCGGGCAGTTGGGAAGCACACCACCGGAGCGGCGTGCCGGGACTGCTGAACCTGTTTCGCGCGGATCAGGCGGAGCGATGCGTGATGGACTGGTCGCTGCGCGGCGCGAGCCTGATCACGCTGACACTCTGGTCCAAAGAGATCACGTTGAAACCGGGTGAGACGATTGAGCTGGATGCCGGCTACGGCCTTGCGCCGCGGTGAGACGGCGTATGATGGGCCGAGAGGACAGGATCAATGACTGGTGACACGAAGTCGCTGGACCGCCGCGCGTTCATGGCCGGCGCGGGCGCGTTTCTGGTGATCAAGCCGGAACGGGTGCGCGGAAGCCAGCGCAATTCCGCGGTGCGGATGGGGTTGCTCGGCTGTGGCGGCCGCGGCACGGGCGTGGCCGTTTCGTTCACCGAAGAGACCTCCGCCCAATACGTCGCGCTCGCCGACTTGTTCCAGGAGCAGACCGAGCGGGCGCAGAAGAGCTTGGGCCAAGCGGCGGAGAAAAAGGGCAAGCCGGGTGTCGGCTCCTCGATGCTGTTCCATGGCCCGAAATGCCTCGAGCGACTCCTGGCGGCCAAGGACGTCGATTGCATTCACATCGCCACGCCGCCCTATTTCCACCCGGAGCATTTCGAGGCCTGCGCGGCGGCCTCCAGGCATGTGTACCTGGAGAAGCCGGTCGCGGTGGACGTGCCGGGGGCCAAGCGCGTGATGCGCGCCGGCGAGCGGTTGAAGGGCAAGGCCAGCGTCGCCGTCGGATTCCAACTGCGCCACGCGACGCCATACGTACAGCTTGTCGAGCGCATCCGGCGCGGCGACATCGGCAACATCGTGTGCGGCTTGACGCACTACTATGCCGGCGCCATCCCGCGGCCGGATTGGCCCAACGCGACCCCCGCCGAGCGGCGTCTGCGAAACTGGGTCCACGACCGCGTCCTGTCGGGCGACATTCTGGTCGAGCAGAACATTCACCTGATCGACGCCACCAACTGGGTGCTCCAGGGGCGCCCGGTTTCCGCCCAGGGGACCGGCGGCCGCGCGGGACGCACCGACAAAGGCGACGCGTGGAGCCACTTCAACGTCAACTACACCTACCCGAACGACGTTCACGTCACGCTGACTTCGACGCAGTTCATCGAAGGCGCCTGGGACGTGGCCATGCGGTACTTCGGCACGGCGGGAAACGCCGAAATGCGCTACGACGCTCCGGTGCGGATTACCGGCGCGAACAAGTGGGATTTCCCCGGCCTGGGCGCGCCGGGCCAGGTGACCGACACCGCCGCGGCGGTCACCGGCGCCTTCAAGGGCGCCCTCGACGATGCCGACGCCAGGAAGCAAAAACACTTCATCGAGAGCATCGTGTCGGGCAACTTCCTCAGCCAGGCCAGCCAGGGCGCCGAGTCCACGCTGAGTGCGATCCTCGGCCGCCAGGCGGCCTATTCCGGCCGGCCCTGGGCCTGGGACGAACTGCTCAAGCTGGAAGAGGTCTGGGACGCGAAACTCGACGTGGCCAGGCTCTGAAAACGCGGCGGCCCCGGTCCAGGCCCAGGGATTGGGAGCGATAGGGGGAAGCGACAGTCTGGTTGACGGCTGAGGAGGCAGGTCCGGACCGTCCAAGGACTACGGTCCGGAACCAGAAGCGCGTCATTTTATCCTTGACAAGCCGACGATACATAGATATTCTAGGCTTAGGATTTCTATGTATGGAAGAACGATCCGATACACTTCTTCGCGGGACCCTCGATGTCCTGGTCTTGCGATCGTTGGCAGGCGGCCAGCGGCATGGCTACGCCATTGCCCGCTGGATTGAGGAGACCTCCGGCCAGATCCTGCGGATTGAGGAGGGCTCCTTGTATCCGGCCCTCTATCGAATGGACAAGCGAGGCTGGATCGAAGCCGAGTGGAACCTCTCCGAGCTCAATCGTAAGGCCAAGTTTTACCGGCTCACGCCGGAGGGCCGCCTTCGGCTGGCTCGGGAGACCGAGCGCTGGCTGTCGTTCTCGACTGCCATCACCCAGGTATTGAAGCCCGCTTGAGGTACTGCGATGCCCGTTTGGCCACAATTCCGGAATCATCTTCGCTCCCTGCTCTGGAAGGTGAGCGTGACCGAAGAAGTGGACTCTGAACTCGACTTCCACCTCGAAATGCGCACACGGGAACTGATGGCGCAAGGCATGGATCGTGACCGCGCCCATCAAGCCGCGCTGGCGCGCTTCGGCTCGATGTCACGGCTCAAGCGGGAGTGCCGGCGGATCGCCCGCAGCCGCGACCGGAGGTACGGCCTGGCTGAATGGTGGCTGGAGGTCGTGCAGGATCTCGCCTTTGCCTTGCGGCAGTTCGGACGAGCGCCCTCGTGGACGCTCCTGGTCGTTTTGACATTCGCCTTCAGTATTGCCGCCAATACCGTGGTCTTCAGCGTCGTCGAAGCGGTAGTACTCCGGCCGCTTCCCTGGCCGCAGCCGGACCGTCTCTTCCGAGTGCGCCAGCTTACTCCGCAAGGCGGAGGGTTTTCCGTCTCCGATCCCAATTTCCTCGATTTCCAGGAACGGAATCGGTCCCTCTCCGCCCTCGCCGCCATCGCCTTCCCGCCTCCTCAGTTCGCGCTGACCGGCAACGGCGAGCCCCTGGACGTGAGCGCGTTGTCCTGTACCAGCCGGTTCTTCGACGTATTGGGAATCCGGCCGGCGTTGGGCAGGACGTTCGTGCCCGAGGAGGGTTCGCGTGGAAGCAAGGCTCGCGTGGCAGTGCTCAGTCACGGCTTGTGGCTCGACCGTTTTGGCGCCGACCCCTCGGTCGTGGGCCGCGGAATCAATCTGAACGGCGAAACCTGGACGGTGATCGGAGTCCTGCCGCGGCAGTGGCGCTTTCCGATAGCCGCCGAGATCTGGATCCCCTACGCGCCGGACCCGGCCTCCAACCGTGACGACCACCGGCTGGAAGGGTTTGGCCGTCTGCGGCCCGGAGTGGGCGCCGAACAGGCCCGCCAGGACCTGGAGGCCATCGCGCTCCGGCTGGCGGCGGAATACCCGGATGCGAACAAAGGCTGGGGGGTGCGTCTGGAGAGTTTTTCCGAATGGCTCATTGGTCCCTGGGTCCGCACGGTGGCTCTGGTTCTGGGGGGAACGGTCATCCTCATGCTGCTGCTGGCCTCGGCCAATGTGTCGGGCTTGCTGCTGGCGCGCGCCACGGCCCGCGTGCGCGAGATGGAAATCCGCGCCGCTCTCGGCGCGAGCCGTTGGCGCATTGTCCGCCAGCTCGTCACTGAATCTATGCTCCTGTCCTTGTTGGGCGGTGCCGCCGGCCTTGCCTTGACGGCCTGGGCCTTGCCCGTTCTGGTCGCCCTCAACCCCGACGCTCTGCCGCGCCTGGACGAGGTCTCCGTCAACGGCAAAGTGCTCCTTTGCGCGCTGCTGGTCTCCTCAGCCGCCGGCTTGCTGGCGGGGTTGGCTCCCGCCATCCACGTTTCGCGCGGCGGCCGGTTCTCCTCCCTCCGGCAGAGCCACGGCTCGGCGCCGGCCATCCGCCGCCACCGGGACGCGCTGGTCGTCGGCGAACTCACGCTGGCCATGACGCTGCTGATCGGAGCCGGTCTCCTGCTGACCAGCTTGATCCGTCTCCAGAACACGAATCCCGGCTTCGAGCCAAGTCAGGAGCTGCTGGCGTCGGTGGAGCTTCCCGCGAACCGCTATCCGGAGATGTCCCCCGCCACCGCTGCCTTCTATCGGGATGCGCTCGACCGTGTCCGCGGAGTCTCGTCCGTGCTGGCCGCCGGCGCCTCGATGGTGAACCCATTTCGCGGATTCAACCCATCCAACCAGGCCGGCGCGGAGCAAGCGCGCGACCTCAGCCAATTCGTCCGGCTCCAATGGCGGGCCGTCACTCCAGGCTACTTTCGGGCCGTCGGGGCTACGCTTCTGAAGGGCCGTGTTTTCGACGATTCCGACCGTCCCGGCGCCGGCGAGCCTCCGGTGATTGTCAGCCAGGAGCTGGCGCGGCTGCTCTGGCCCGCGGAAGACCGCATCGGCAAGCGCCTCCAGTGGAACAAGCCGGGCGGAGCGAAGCTGCTCGTGGTGGGCCTGGTTGCCGGAATCCGCGACGTCAGTCTCCAGTCGGCGCCGGAGCCGATGGCGTTCCTTCCGCACAGCTTCGTCCCCTGGCCGAACATGACGTTGTTCATCAAGACCGGATCTTCCCCGGAGTCGGTGGCGAGCGGGGTTCGCAGTGCCATCTGGGACGTGGATCCCAACATTCCAGTGCCGGAACTGACGCCGCTATCGAGCCGGCTGGCGTCGGCCACCGCCGGTCCCCGGCTTAACGCGCGACTGCTCTCGCTGTTCGCCGGAATCGCGCTGCTAATGGCCGTCATGGGCATCTACGGCGTCGTCTCTTACGAAGTGACCAGTCGCACACGCGAGATCGGGGTCCGCACGGCGCTCGGCGCCTCCACTGGCGCCGTGCTTCGCCTGGTTGTCAGCCGGGGGCTGCGTCTCATCGCGGCCGGGCTTGTGCTGGGACTGCTCGGTGCCTTCCTGCTTTCCCGATTCCTCGGGAGTCTTCTCTACGAGATCTCCCCCACCAACTGGCCGACCTACGCCGCGGTCGCATTCCTGTTCGCCGGAGTCGGGATTCTGGCAGCCTGGTTCCCCGCCCTGCGAGCCGCCCGCGTCAACCCGGTTGTGGCTCTGCGCGAAGAGTAATTCAGGACCGCCACCGGGAACAGACACCCCCCGGCTGGCATCTGACCCGGCGACATGCATCTCGTCCGTTCGCTCGCCGCGCCCACCCACGCCGGGCCTGTTGGCGTGGATCCTGATCAGGCACGCGCCCCTCGGGGCTGTCACGCCAGCGCCAGGATCTTGTCCAGCGTGCGTGAGACCTTCTTCAACTGGTCCGCATCGTTCGGATCGTGGCCGATCTCGGGCGAGACGAAGCCACGATAGCCGACCTTGACCAGCGCGGCCATCACTTCCTTCCAGTCGACGTCGCCCTCCATGAGGTCGACGAAGCGGCCCTGCTCGGCGCGCGCGGACAGCTTGTAGTCCTTCACATGCACGCGCTTGATGCGCGGCCCGAGCGTGAGTATCCAGTCCTGCGGGTAGCCGAACTGCATCACGTTGCCGGTGTCGAACTGCGTGCCCACCCAGGGGCTCTTAAACTGGTCGACGAAGGCGCGCATTTCGAGCGGGCTCACCAGGAACTTGTTCCAGACGTTCTCCGGCGCCAGGATCACCTTGGCCTTCTCGGCGAACGGGACCAGCTTGCGCATTTCCGCCGTGACACGGTCCCAGGTGTCCTGGTAGCCATACTGGAATTTCGCGCCCGAACCCAGTCGCCCGGGCACGATCAGCATCGCTCCGGCGCCGAGCAGGCTGGCGAACTCGAGCAGTTTCTTGACCGCCTCGACCCCCCGCGCGCGCACCGCCGGGTCCGCGCTGTTCAGCGGGTTCGCGCTCAGCGGTCCTGAAACCCAGAAGCTGGCGATGGCGACGCCGGCGCGCCGCGCGGCGTCGCCAAGCCGCCGGACGACCGCCGGGTCGGTGTTGAGATCGATCTCGCCGCCCGAGGGGACTTCAATCGCGTCAAAGCCGGCATTCTTGGCCTGACGGAAGCACTCTTCCAGCGGCATTTTCGCGGGAAAGATGTTGGAGCAGATTCCCTTGATGAATCGCGGCCCGGCCGCGGGCGCTGCCGCGGCGGCCCCGCAGGCCGCCAGAAGCTGTCTTCTAGTCATTGGATTCTCCCTCTCATCTAGAGAGTCTACTCTGCCTCGCGCGCCCAGCGACACATCAGTTTGGCGGCTTCGTTCACCGTCAACGGTCCTCCGAAGCAAAGTCCCTGCGCACGGTCGCAGCCGGCCTCGTTCAGCAGCTTCGCCTGATGCTCGTTCTCGACGCCCTCGGCCACAACCGACAGCCCCAGGTCGTGCGCCAGTACGATGATGGCCCGAATCAGGGGCAGCGTTCCGGAGGAAAACTCGATCTCCGGCAAGAAAGATCGGTCGATCTTGAGCGCGGTCACCGGCAACTGGCGCAGGTAGCTGAGCGAGGAATAGCCGGTCCCGAAATCGTCGATCGCGATGCTGACGCCGAGCGCCCGCAGCTTCGCCATCCGCCGCGCCGCTTCCTCGACGTCGTGGATGATCAGGTTTTCGGTGATCTCCAGTTCCAGCCAGCGGGACGGAAGACCACTCGAGCCGAGAGCCTCGGCCACGGTCTCGACAAAGTCGGTGCGCGCGAATTGCAGGGGCGAAACATTAACCGCCATCCGCGCCGGCGCGTAGCCGGCGCGCTGCCACCGCATGGCCTGCGAACACGCTTCGCCGAGCACCCAGGAGCCGATCGGCACGATCAGGCCGCACTCTTCGGCGACGGGGATGAATCGCCCCGGCTGTATGCGCCCGAGCTTGGGGCTGTTCCAGATCAGCAATACTTCCAGACCGTGCAACCCGCCCTTCAGATCGACCTGCGGCTGAAAAAGCAGCTCGAACTCCCGCTTATCGAGCGCGTGGCGAAGCTGGGTTTCCAGATCCAGCCGGTCGAAGCCGGGCGGGCCCGGCTCGGGAGTGAAGCACTCAAGGTCGTTCTCGCCCCTGCTTTGGGCCCGGCGCATCGCGGCGCCGGCGTGCCGGAGCAGCGTTGCGGCGTCGCGCGCGTCCGTCGGAAAGAAGGAAAGCCCCAGACTGGCAGTAATCACGAACTCGTAGTTATCCAACTCGACGGGATTCCGCAGCCCGGCAAGGAGCCTCTCGGCCGCCTGAACCGCCTCTTCGGCGCGCCTCAGCCCGGTGAAGACAACCGTGAATTCGTCGCCGCCCATCCGCGCCAGGGTGTCGCCCGGCGAGAGCAGGCTGGCCATTCGCCCGGCCACCCGCTGGAGCACGATATCGCCGAATGAATGGCCGAAGACGTCGTTGACCCGCTTCAGCCGGTCCAGGTCGAGCAGCGCCACCGCGACCATCGTTCCCTGTTCGGCCGCACGCGCCAGCGCGCGCTCCAGCCATTCCTGCTGATAGGAACGGTTGAACAGCCCGGTGAGCGGATCGTGTGTCGCCTGGAAGGCCAGTTGCGCCCGCATTCGCGCCTCGAGGATCGAGTTGCCGATACGTCGGGCCATTAGTTCGACGATTTCGATGTCATGCGCGCTGAACTCGCGCGGCGGAAGGAGCGGAGAACAGAACCGGAGATGGCCGTAAAGCTCTTGGTTCAATCGGATGGGCGCCTCGATCGAGCAGCACGGCTTGCCGCCGGGCTCGCAATCGCAAGCCGCTCCGCCCGGAGAGCGCTCGATCGCCGGTTCATCCCCCGCCGGCGCCAGCCGACCCACCGCCAGCCCGAGGATGTCGCAACCGGTTCGCAGATAATCGCCAACCAGGTTTTCCAGCGAGTCATAACTGGTCGTGCTGAGGCGGTGTAGTTCCCGCAGATGCGCGCTGAACCTGGCCAGCTCCGAGACGCTGCGGTCGCGCTGCTCTTCGGCGCTCCGGCGCAACGTCACGTCGCGCCCGACGGCCTGGACGGCGACCGGGTTGCCGGCCCGGAAGACCAGCCGGCTTCTCACTTCGAGCACCACGTGGCGGTTGTCTTTCGTCAGAAAGGTGAGTTCCCGGTCTTCCGGCACAGCGCCGCCGAACGCCTCCAGCACGGCCTGCCCGATCCATGGGCGCTGCTCCGGCGTCACCAGGTCGTGTACCCGGAGCGGAAGAGCTTCCTCTCGCGAGTAGCCGGTGGCGCGCTCGGCGGCGCGGTTAAAGCGAAGGATTCGTCCGTCGAAGCCGTAAACCAGAATGACGGCGCTCGAATCGTCGAGCAGGGCGGCTGTTCCATCGAGGAAAGCCGGCGGCACCGTGTCCGCGCCGGCCGGGCGCGAATCCTCCAGCCGGATACTCAACTCGGCGGCAACCAGATCCGCAAAATCCGAAAGAGCAATGCCCTGGCCGGGCGCAAACTGGCGCGGAACGCGGTCAAACACGCACAGAACGCCGAGCGTCCAGCCATCCCCGGTCCGGATCGGCGATCCGGCGCGGAAACGAAAACCGTCGCGTCCCGCGTCCGGCATGACCACACAGCGATTTTCCTCCAGCACCAGCTCTGCAAACCGGCCGGCTTCCGGATCCGCTTCGCTCACCAGGCCAAACGCGGCCCTGGGCTTCAGGCGGCCGGCGCAATACAGGCTGATCACCGCGGTCGGAGCCTGAAGGGAGTAGGCGGCAAGCCGGGCAACCCGGCCCAGCGCCGATCCGGCGCCGGCGCCCTCGGCCGGCGCGCGTCTGCCCGCCGCCGGCTCCCTGGCGTCGCCGGCAGGGAGAGAAGTCCGCATTGTTAAGGGCCGGCCATCATGGAATGAGTTCGATCTCCAGCGTCACTGTCGCGTACACGTCCACCATGCCGGTTTCGACCGGTGTGGGCGTGGCCCCTCCACCGGCCGCCGCCAGCGTGCGGGTATCCACATTCACGGTTTGCACCGCGCCGCCCTCGGCGGCGGCGATCACGTATCCAAGACGCGCGGTCAGGCCGGTGGCGATGGCCTCGGCGTGCCGCTTCGCCTGCATTGTGGCCAGGCGCAGCGCCTCGGCGCGCGCCGGTTCCGAATCCTTCAGAGCGAATCGCAAGCTGTTTACGTTTGTGGCGCCTGCCTGCACCGCCGAGTCGATCAGCTTTCCACCCAGCGAAAGGTCGCCGGTGGTGACCTCGACCGTATTGTTCGCCGTATAGCCCGTCAGTGTCGGCGTGCCGCCGCCCGTCGGGTACTTGTAGTTGGGCGTCACCGAGTAGCCCACGGTCTTGAGCTCCCCGGCCGTGCCAACCACTCTCTTGAGCGCCGCGATGACCAAGGTCACCTGCGCGGCGTTCTGGTCCGAGGCTTCCTGGGCCGTCAGAGCAGTCGTGGTTACGCCGGCGTTCAATTTGAGCTGATCCGGTTTCACCGAAACGCTGGCGTCCCCGGAAGCGCTTACCGACGACCGGCGCGGCGCAAATTGCGCGCTCGCGGAAATGGCGGCCAGCGCCAAGATGCTAATCGGAAGCAGCAGCCTTTTCATACATGACCTCCACTTCTTTCATCATCCTACCTCTTTCAGGGCCTCGTCGCGCGGATGAAGGCGCTGAGGAACTTGCCGTCGACCAGGGGAGCGATGCGGTCGAAGTCGACGCTCTTTCCAGCCAGGAACTCGCGGGCGTCCTCGGCGCGGTAGACCCGGGTCGGTTCGAAGCGGACGTCCGCAAAACCGGCGCTCTCGAGTTTTTCCCGGTACTCGTCCTCGCTCAAAGCACCGGCGATGCAGCCAATCCAGAGTTCCACGCTGCGGCGGATTTCGGCCGGAACCTCGCCCCGCGACACAACATCGGAAACCGCGAACCGGCCGCCGGGCTTCAGGACCCGGAATGCCTCGCGCAGCACCCGGTCTTTGTCCGCCGAGAGGTTGATCACGCAGTTGGAGAGAATCACATCCACCGAGCTGTCCGGCAGCGGAATGTTCTCGATCTCGCCTTTGAGAAACTCGACGTTCGTCAGGCCCGATTTGCGCTTGTTCTCCTCGGCCAGCGCCAGCATCTCGCCGGTCATGTCCAGACCGTAGGCCTTGCCCGACGTGCCGACGCGGCGCGCCGACAGCAGCACATCGATCCCGCCGCCGGACCCCAGGTCCAAAACCGTCTCTCCCGGCTTCAGTCCGGCCAGCGCCGTCGGATTGCCGCAGCCGAGCGACGCCACGATCGCCTCCTCGGGAATCTGCGCCACCTGGCTGGCGTCGTACAGGTTGGCCGTGATCGGATCGCAGGATTGCGGGCCGCAGCAGGACGTGCCGGAGCCTTCCAGAACTCTCAACGCGGCCGCTCCGTATCTCTGCCGAACCGTGCTCTTCAAATCGGAATTATTGGTTGTCATGGTCGTGTCCTTTCTATTAGCTCATGTTCTTAACCGCTCGCTAACGCTCGCGGCTCAGTTACGCACGTGGAGCAAACCGAGCCGCGACCGTAACCGAGCCGCGACCGGGCGCCGGGTGCCCTCCGGGCGGGGCGGGGAGCGGTCATGTTTCCACTACGCGCGCGATCGGGCGATTTGCCCCGGCTCCACCGCCCGGCTGCGGGTGCAGCACTCCGCGTAGAGGAACCTGAGAAGTTCCCCCAGCGCCTCCGCGTTCGCGCGATACCGCAGAAAAGTGCTCTCCCGCGCTACCGTCACCAGATCCTTGTTCTTCAGCTTCTCCAGGTGGTGCGAGAGCGTGGACGGGCTGATCTCGAGCTCGGATTGGATCTCTCCGACCACCATGCCGTCCGGATGTGCCGCCAGCAGCAGCCGGAGAATGCGGAGCCGCGGTTCGGCGCCCATCGCCGCGAGCATGCCGGCATAGCGCGCCGCCGGTTCGGATCGTGAAGACCGTTTCGCCATCCTTCTATGATTCGATAATAATGGAACTATCGAATCAAGTCAAGATCTTTTTTCCGGGCGGAGGGCCGGAGGGTGGGCTTCAGCCCGCGCGGGGGGGCGCCCTCTGGGCCAGCCCCGCCCTTCTGCGTTACTATCCGAGAAGGGCGCAGGCCGCGATGAGTGCAACCTTCGATTGGCTGCTCGACGGTGACCCGGCCATCCG
>Ga0315277_10010118_pt1 | contig 11981 bp, 10 predicted proteins | sample YL17G05_15_MG_FD_203695 | JGI IMG/M metagenome (GOLD analysis project Ga0315277, IMG submission 203695) | Sediment microbial communities from Yellowstone Lake, YNP, Wyoming, USA - YL17G05_15 | ecosystem: Environmental > Aquatic > Freshwater > Lake > Sediment | place: USA: Wyoming | collected... | reverse complement strand
ATTAACACCTCCCCTGCCCCCAGCACCTGGGCGTATTCCTCCGCTGGTTGGTATGGCAGCAATACCAGATTATCCAGCTGCTGTTTTTCTTTTTCCTCTTTCAGCCATTCTGCTGCCTCACCTTCGGCAATCACCACCACTCGCACTTCATCCAAGGGTTGAAATTCCCTCGCCAGCTGGATGAACAGCTCCGGGCTGTGTTTGAAGCCCAAAATACCTGCATATAGGAAACAATACTTATCATCTAACTTAAATTTTTGCGACCATGGGTTTTGTTTGGGCTGGATATTCAGTTCTTCCAGCGGTGCCCAGTTGTGGATCACCCTTACGCGCTCTTCCGGTATTTTCCACTGCTTCATTAACGGCAGGAAGTCTTCCGAGATCACGATCACCATGTTGCTCTGTCTCACCATCCTTTGCTCGAGCCCCTCGTAATACCTCCCGATCACTGACCCTGCGACGGGGACCTTCTGTGAAATGATCTTGCGGGTTGCCAGCCCGATTGCGTCCTGCATCCAAAACACGAATTTCGTTTTTCTCTGCTCGCAGGCTTTGAGGATGTATTTCTGCGCATCCAGCGGCGTGTCGGCTGAAAATACCACCTCCGGTTGGGTGCGCTGTATCTCTTCTGCCACCTTTTTCCCGTGTTCGATCTCACCTTCCCGCCGTTGAAATAGTGCATACTTGGCAAATTTTTTAGCCAGCGTGATTGGCGTCACCTGCAGGTTGGTTTGCTCTGCATGCTCTGCCACCCGTTTGATCACCTGCGTGGTATCGCTGTAGATGTACTGCACGCTATGCCCCCTCTTCGCCAGGCTAAGAGCTAACTGGCGCGTGAAAGCATACCCTCCATAATCATGCACGATGATTTTCAAAGTTCTTTCATGACTCTTGGTTTGATGGGTTTTGCTGGGTGAAAAGGAAATCCCCCTGTACGGGAATTCCTTTCTTATCCTTATCTATGTTATAAACACCGTTCAAAATGAACCTACAGTCCAACAAAAAAGAAATTATTTCGTGGGCTAATGCCTGTCCTTTATATAACTCAACAAAAGAACATTCGATATAGACATACGAGAATAATGGCAGTAGAGATTTGCAGCCTTCCAGTACTTGTTTTTCAAAACCCTGGACATCGATTTTCAATAGCGCAGGCATTTGTATATCTGCCGTTGTAAGGATTGCATCAAGAGGTTTTACTATGATCATCCGTGTATCCTTTTCTGATGTGCCTGGGTATAACTCGCATTGTAAATTTGTTATGGGTAGTAATGACGAAGCATCATCAGCATAAGAGATATGTATTGTACTTTTAGTTTCTTCCGGTCCGATAGCAAATTCATATAATTTCGTACGTATATCTTTTGCAAAAATGCTTCGAAAAATTACAGCCGGCTCATTTAATGGCTCAAATGAATAAATATTAGCATTTGAAAAATGACGCCGACCAACTAATGCGAATTGTCCTCGATTTGCACCGATGTCAACTATGGTTTCAAATTCTTTTGAATTTAAATAATTGAAAAATTCTTCATTTTCGATTCCAGCAGCGACGTGTTTACTAATAAATATATCTCTATAAAATTTGACAGACATTATTCCGATCAATTTATTGATTTTTTTTATCATATTCTAGTTATATATAATATATACTAATTCCTATTTAGATATGGCTATTTTGTTATTAACTCTAAAAGAGAAAAATTCTACTGATTTTATAAACTTATTATTGGCAAACAATATTTACAACATCATTTAATTAATAATTGAGGATTTACATCATCACCATATATATTTTTAATATGTTGTTCTAGATCCGAATTAGAATTAAAACGCATTTTAATTGTATGCGCAGGTACACCCGCTACAATCGTATAAGGTTGAACATTGTCAACAACAACACTACCTGCTGCTATTACTGAACCCCGTCCTATTCGAATACCGTGGATAATTGTTACATCCATTCCAATCCAAACATCAGATTCTACGATTGTAAGCACATCAGAATAATGTTTTTCTGGTTTTGCTATTCTAGTTGGTATTCCAATTGAGCTAAAAAGATGATCATTACCTGCTATTTTAAAAAACGCTGATATCATTGTTAAATCACCAATGACTAAGGGATAATCTGTATAAGCATAGGAACCTAAAAATGTATAGTTACCAATTGAGGTGAATTCTCTTCGCATTTTCCAATGATATCCCCATCTAAATCCTTCTCCTAAATAGGGCATTCCATATTTTATTTTTAAATAGTACGAGAAGATTTTTCTTAAAACTGCTTTTCCTGAATTTTCTTTCAATTCTTTACGACATAATAATATTGTTTTTTGACTAACTCTTTCTGGAAGCGGTAATTGCATTTGTTAAATTTCCAATATCTGTAATAATCTTTCATGCAATGGTGGGTCACTCAATAATTTATATGTCATGAAAGCATTGAACTGTATTTCAAGCATATCCTTTGTTGTTATTTCCCAAACTGACTTCAATAGATTTGTCAATAAAAATACATCATTTGGCTTATCTATCAGCCAACCATTTTTATTATGTTGTATATATTCAGGTTCGGGACCCATGTGTTTTTTTAATTCACGATGAGTTATTACAGGCAAGCTTAATGACATCATATGTACAACATTTAAACCCATAAAACCAGGTACACATCCAAAACGACATTCCCGCGAAATTTCATTAATTTGCTTATTATCAAATACTCGACCGTAATAATGTATCCATTGTTGTTGAGTTGCAATTTCTTTGATATATTCTCCCGATTGACCATCACCTATTATAAATAATTCGATATTTTTCTTATTATTGCTATTAATTTGAGAGATAGCTTCAATTAATACCTGAATGCCACAATTTTCACGGATACGGCCAATATAAAAAATGCCTTTCTCATTTCCTTTTTTTTCTAAAGGTATAACCGGACATTCGTTATAGATTGTATTAAAATCTACTACTAATTTATTTGTATATTTTCCAAATGAATCTAAAGATTGTTTTACCTTTGGTGTATAGCAAATATATTTTGATGATAATGATAAAATAGTTTTATATTCTAAAATCTGTAAAATTCCAATATGTTTTTTCTTAAATAATCCATGACCTCTAGGATATACAGGAATCTTCATCAATTTTCCGATAAGCATTACAGCCCAAAAACTTAAATAACGAGGATTTGCCCATATTAAAATTATATCTGGATGGGTTTTAATAATATGGGTTATTACACCTTTTTGAAACATACCAAAATGATTACCAAACGGTTTGTATTCTTTAACTTTAATCCACCTAATATTCGGATTTTTAAAATGCTCATCTTCATTAAATCCCATACCTTGTGGTAAATAGCCATACAGCATATCGATACATATTTTTTGGCTTTCTACCAACCCTTTTATTACAGGGACAATATATGATGTTAAATATGGATAAATAAATACTAGCTTTTTCATTATATAAAATTTATTGCCCTAATATATAAATAAGAAAAATATATTATTTTATTTTCAGATATCCAATTTCTTTGTATAAATTTATATATTCAACCCCTATTTTGTATGGTGAGAATCGATCTAAGGATAGAATCGCATTATCAGCAATTCGTTTTGCATATGATTTGTCATCCATTATTTGTTCAATTTTGCTAACTAATTCATCGATAATCCCGGGTGAAAATAATGACCCAGAAACATTATCCGAAATTATTGAAGGGATTCCTCCTACTCGGGTGGCAATTATTGGGATTTTTGCTGCCATAGCCTCTAAAATAACCATTGGTGAACCCTCTGAATAACTTGGTAATATTAACATGCTAGATATTGCCAAATATTTCGTAATATCATCTTTCATTCCTAAGAATTTGACATTATTTTGCAAATTTAATTTTCTCGAATATGCTTGAAGATCGTTAAAGCTTGATCCATCACCAACTATAAGAAGAATAAAATTTTGTCTTTTTGTTCTCAGTCGGTAAACAGCTTCTAGTAAATCAAAGATTCCTTTTTTCCGTACAAGTCTGCCTGCATAAATTAGTATCGATGATCTATCATCAATCGATAGTTCATTTTTTAAGTTCGATTTTTCAAAAATAGAAATATCAAATGAATTAGGTAAAGGTGATGGATTATTTATTTTTGCTAACTGTTGTTTTCGTAAACCCAATCCGATCATCCGAGAAAAAGTCTCATCGTCAACAGCTACAACTTTATCTGCAAGTCTTGTCGGTCTTTTATCTATCCACGTATATAAATCAATAAGTAGACCCCTATCTTTTACAATACCATGCTTCGTAATTATGGTCCGAAAATTTGAAAGTTTGTGGTCTAATATTGATCTAACAATTACATTACCTCTATATCCGTGAGTATGTACTATGTCAATTTTATTTTTTTCGATTAATTTCGCTAATCTGAAAATGACACCAATGTCGTATGGTCCTTGATATGGTATTTTAATTAAATCTAGGCCAATCTTGTAAGAATGTCTTAATAACCATTCATCACTGTTATCAGCTAGATATCCGAATAAAATATTTATATTTTCATCACCAATATTGAGGCCAGGAAATACTCGAATAAGCTGTGAATTTGTACCACCGAAAGCAGAGCTTTCTCGTAAATCTAAGATTTTTATTGGCATTATTTACGGTTAATTGATTGAAATATGTTTATTTAATGATTTTTAATTTGTACCAAAACCTTGAAATTTATTATTGAATAACTTTTTTATACAATTTTTATAGCACTTTTATTTCTATAACTCATTATTGTGCATATACCCATAAATAACCATAATATTTTTCTCGTTTCCATTCCTCCACCTTGGAATATATAGAATAAATAACTGATAATAACTGATATTACCAATATAGAAAAATAATATTCAATACGCGGAATTTTGTACCTATTTTTATTTATTATTGTTAAAAATAGATTTCTTGTTGGTAAAATTATAAATCCCAGATATAAGAATAATCCAATTATTCCTAGATCAAGTGTTATTCCTAAATATACATTGTGCGCGCTCAAGACGTATGAACTCGCTAGATATAACGGAACTGAGGTTATTTCTCTCAAATAAATTTCTCCGTTTCCAATACCATATCCATTGATCGGTCGTTGAAAAAAAGCTTTGATGGCTTGGGGCCAAATTAAAGTAACTCTATTCATATCGTCTGAACTAAGGTCTTTCATGCTCGCAAATCTATCCCAATAATCAATTGGCGCAAATACTAAAACAAAAAGAGCTATAGCAAATAATAATAGAAGTATCCTTTTTTTATGCTTTTGAAATAGCATATATATCAATCCAAATAAGAAAAGAGTAATTAATCCAGCACGTGATTTTGTATATAGGTCTGTATATAGCAAAAGGATTATAAACAAGCTAATAATAAACTTTATGTAATTTTTTTTGACTTTATTAATTACATAATAAAAAAAGGGAAATAACGAAATTGATAACATAAAATAATAATTTTGATCATTTGTAGCTCCCACCACCCTCCTTATATTTAAAAAGTATGTGTTGTTAACAATTTGGTATATTCCACTGATTGCTAAACAAATTCCACCAAGACTTAAGGCATATGAAATAAGTTTAATAGTCTTATCACTATATTCCTGATTGATTATTAAAAAATATAATCCAGTTAATAAAGCATAACTTGTAAAAAACGTAAATGCTCGTGTTCTATCTTGGCTCCAAAAAAATGAAACAAAAGCCCAAAATACATAAGCAATCATTAATATTAATGGAATGTCCCATTTAATTCTTCTTTTGAATATTATCAATTGTAAAAGTTTGCTAAGAAATGCGATTGCTCCTGTTAACTTGATAACCAAACTGAAATTATCTTTTAAGAAAAACTCGATTGGAATGCTCGCAATAAATAAAAACAAAGAAATGTCTGGATTAAGAAATGATATACCTAAAGCTAAAACTAGAATAATGATAATTAATATAATTGGGGAAGTGCTAAATAAAACGCCTATTAAAATTGATGAGCAAAGTAAAATAATTATGAAATATTTATCCTTTATATCCCACCCCAATTTATTTACAATTTTGTCTTTGATCATAATTCCACACACAATAGTTAATTTATTAGCTAAGATTAATCATTTACAAAAACAATGATTTTAAAAATTAAGTATTGTTCCGTAATAATTCTAGGGGTTTTTCTTTGCTGACATATATTTTAAAAATTTCATCTAGTTCTCGAGTCGTTTTGGTAATATTGTAGTGAGAAATCACATCTTCAAAATCAGGAGAAATTATTTTTTGATTAGATTTGTTAGCTTTATATAGATAAATTATCGATTCACTAATTCCTTGTATATCATTTGGATCTACCACAGGAAATCCTAACCTATTTAATAAATCAGCCGGTTCCCCATCAATCGGAGTGATTCCTAAAATTGGTTTTCGCAATATTAGATAATCTACTAATTTACTCGGTAGAAAAATATTTGTTTTGGGATATGCAGCATCAATAAGGACTAATGTGTCAGCTTCTGATGCAATTTGACGTGTTTTGTTAAATGACTGTTTTTCATAAAAAATTACAAGATCCTCAATACCCATTCTGGACGCTTCTTCTTTATATAAATTGATATGCCGAGTAATGATAATTAATTCGATTTTATTTTTGTAAATAGGATTATCATTGATTATCCTTAAGGCTTTAAATATCCCTGATGGATTACGTTCAAAATAAAAATCTCCAGTATATACCAGATGAAATTTGTTGTTTGTAAATTTAAATGTCGGCCCCTTGTGTAAATTTTCTTCAGTATATCCATGAGGTATGATATGTACTTTTGTTTTATATTCAGAAGGATATTTTGACATAACCAAATCAGCAGTTCTCTTTGATACAAAAATTATCTGATCAGCTTCTCGAACAATATTTTTCTCAAAGTGCTTACAAAATATTCTCTCTAATTTATTAAATCGTATATATGGGTTATCGATCCACGGATCACTAAAATGAGCAATCCACGGCAAACCTGATTTTCTTTTTAATGATAAAGCTGTGATATTACTTACTATGCGTTGTGATCGAGAATAAATAATATCTATGTTACTCGTCCTTAGAATCGAATTGCCAATTTTATTTGCATTTGGATACCAGAGTAGTTGGATTTCTGGTATACCCAATAATTTCAATAATTTTATCGCACCATTATAGAAGATTTTGTGAAATACAGGTTTATTAGATAATAAAAGGAATTTTTCGTAACTACTGGTTCTAATAATTCTATTATTTAAAATTGGGTTGATCAGATCATTATCAATGGAATCATTCGATGATGATAAACTTATTGTAAGGACCGTAACATCCCAACCGATTCTACATAATTCGATTGCAGTCCTTCCAGAACAGATAGATTCAGCTGTATTAAATGGGGGGAATAAATTACTAATAAGTAATAATTTATACATTAGTGTAAATTGATAAAAATATCAGGTTTTTTGAGTTAATCTCTAGTAATAGCTATTATCTTTCAGAAATATTTTTGCAAATCTATCAAAGTAATCGGAATTATTTGAAACAGCAACAATATCTTCGCAATATTTAATGTCAGATTGTAGGTTATTCGTTTTCTTTAGTGATAATTTTGACCTAAATAAATGATCACGTTTACAATTAATCCTAAAAATATCATATTCGTGCTCATTTAAGGTATCTTGAATTGATTTTGGGGAAGTTTCAGCTGAGATCAATGATTCATTGTTAACTTCTATCCATAATATTGGTTTAAATTTAGTTATTGTATTGCTCATACCTTTAAGAATCCGAGACTCAGACCCTTCCGCATCAATTTTAATAAATGAAAGATTCTGTTTATCTTGTAATAATCCAAGATCATTAATTAGTTGATCAAGGGTACTGATTTTAATGGTTGAAACAGATCTTATTTTTGGTTTTGCAATTAAATTTGGAAATCTACTGGAATAACCAGTTTGATTTGAAAAGCTGAATTCAGATAATTCCTCAACATCACCTAGAGCTATATTATATATAGAAATGTTTTTATATTTATTTTTCGCACAATTCTCATTCAACTTTATTATCACATTATCATCAGCGTCTATTGCAATTACCTTTCCATTATCACCAACTGCTTTTGCTAATTGCAATGTGAAATATCCTTTATGTGCCCCAATATCTATACATATCTCATCTCGTTGAACAAAATTATTAATGAAGTACTTTAGTAATGGCTCATAACTTCCAAGGTAAAAACCTCGATCCATAAAATCATCTGGCATAATCTTCATCCAAAATTTATTATCAATTTTTTGCCAAGATTCAGTTATAGGAAGTGATGATAAACGATATTCCCGATATGTTTTCTTAACCTTACGTGCAATATTCAATATAAGCATCAAATTTATCTCTTCTCTGTAAAAATGCAAGTATTTTTATATTTATTAATCTATTTGTGAAAAGTGTTTTCTTAGTACAAAAAAGGTATAACCACTTACAGTAAACAAATGAACCAAATATGACACAAGATATGCTAATGCTAATCTTAATGCATCATGGTTTTGGCTCGAAAAATATCCAATAAAGGCAAAAGCCCAAATTATATTTATTATAAATCCTTGCCACATTTTTCCAATACTTGAAATAGCAGAACCAATTACACCAATTGATGATGATAAAACGGTGGTTAATAACATAATCCTTAGAATAAGAGCGCCAGAGCTGAAATTGATTCCATATGCATCTATTATCCAAGGAGCTGCGATTGAAATCCCTATTGCAGGGATGAGAACACTAATAATCACTATATTTAGGTTTAAGAATAATAGTTTTCTATATTGTACGAATGCTCTGGTTCCATACAGGTCAGCAAGTAATGGAAGTGTAGGTTGAGCTAACACCCCAGGCAAAAAAGCTAACGCAATCCGCCATTGATTAGTTGCATTAAAGATTCCCATTTGTATATAACCATTATTTTGATTCACTAATATTACATTGGCCCACCATGTTACAGGAGTCACTACACTTCCAGATAAAATCGCTGGAATAGTAAATCTAAGTAACACCTTCCATTCGTGCCAACTCTCACGGTAATTAATAACTAAGTTATTCTTATAAATCTCTTCTTTTAGCATTCTTTGATTAACTATTAATCCTATTCCTGCCGCCACTGCATACGCAATCATTGCACCATTAAGGCCCCATAACCAGACTCCGATTAAGATAATCGGAAAGGTTACCAGTCCTCTGATCGTATTTACTTGGGCTATTTTTTGAAAAGCTTGAAGCCCAGCTAATATTCCAGTCTGAGCACCATTTATACTATTGAGAAAAAGGACAACAGCTGCTATCCGTAACGCTACAGTAAGCTGTGGAGCATTTAAAACAGTTATTGAGATATTTTTAGCTCCAATTGCAAGAATTATGGAAAATAGTCCACCCGCAATTAATGCTGTTTCATATGTTAAGCCAATTAATTTTCCTGCCCTTTTTGGTTCGGTTTTTGCTAATTCTGCAACATGCTTAGTTGCGGTTAATCCTAAGCTAGTTCCAGCAAAAATAGCAAATACAGCAAGTGTGCTTTGAATAATTCCAAGCTCACCATATACTTCTGCTCCTAATCTTCGTGCAACTGGTATCGATGCAAGGAGGGTTAACCCTTGCGAGATAACAGCTCCAATAAAGGACCACATCACTCCTTTGGCAAAACGAGAATAAAGGCTATTTGAATTAACAAAACTCAAAATTGAAATTTTTGTAATATATTTTTTTACAAATTGATAAAATCGTTCCAAGATTTTATTCCAGTTCACTGTTAATGATTTCATTGAGTAAGCTTACAAAGAATGCTAATGTTCTTCATAATGTTTTTTTTGTTGGTTTTGAATAAATAAGCAAGATTGTTGTTCAGTGTTTCATATTGATCAACTAATTAATTCATTGAGATCTCCCTAATATATTTATACAATATTGTTAATTCAGGGATTGTTACAATACTTTTTATAATTTACAGTTATATACACCTATTATTGTTGCTTTTGATATCCTCTCCATGACAAGATTGGCATCTCGAATGAATAATGAATTGTTGCCGCGTGGTTCCTCATCGCCGTATGGATTTAATTTCCGTTGATTGGGTTCGTAAGTATAGGTTTGGAAACCTTTGGATTTTATGGTGTGAATTAGCTGCTCTCCTTCGTAACCATATCGCTGGTTGCTCTTGTTCGTTTCCATGATTATGGAATGCAGTGAACGATTTTCCAGTGTATGAATTGCACCATTTATGACCTTCGTTTCAAATCCCTCAACATCAATTTTCAATACCGTAGGTGATTCGTCCGCTAATACTTGGTCAAGCGTGCTTACATGGACATTGATTGCATTCGAAGACTTCTCTTCGTTGGCAATCACATGGTTCATTGTGTTTTTATCGGAAGTGAATAATAGATCACATTCCTTATCCGAAATCCCAATATTAAAGGGTTTTACCCTAGCAGATAAATTGTTTATTTGTAGATTCTCTAATAATTTTTGGTAGGTTGCCGGAATTGGTTCAAAACAATAGCCTCTTGCTCCTCTTGCAGCACATGCTAGAATTGTATATGATCCTACATTCGCTCCCACGTCTATGAATAAATCATTGGGGGTTATAACATGTAGGATATAAGCCATATCTTGAAATTCGTGTAGCCCGCAATATATATTCTGGGTGAAACCTGTCTCTCCTGGTCTTACAATAAACTTCGTCCCATCTATCCAGGGAAAGATAACCGGTCCAGTAACTAGCCTGCTACCAATCTGCCACTTCGCATATCGTATCAATGCAGCCGTTTTGTGATCTTTATTGATTGGATGATGGATAATGAATTTCAGTGCAGAGAATAACGACAAAACTTTACCATCTCCCATAAGTGCTTTTTGTACCCTTTTATCTTTCTCAAATCAGAAATCTTAAAATATTCCGAGTTTTGCCTAAACCCCTTGTGGATTAGAGCATTTGTGCTATACTACCGCCAAGTTGGTGATTACTTATTTTTCCTCGCAAAAACGAAAAGGGATGTCTTTAGTATTTGAGGACAAATTGAAAGATAAAGTTTCATTGTAGAATACCATAAATACGAATTGTCAAAATAACCAGGCTCAGAGTTGTATCCATATACAACACCATTGAAATTGTATTTATTTAACATTCGTCTTATTGCAGGTATGGTATTGCATTTAAAAAATGTGGGGAATATATCCTCATCTTTTCGATTATTTTGAATATGATGAAGGATTCTTTTATGAAAACTATGAGGTATTATCCTTGCTCCTAATCCAATATATCCCCATTTGTTTGTAGTTCTTATACATAAATACCCATTCTTCTTGAGCACCCGATTGCATTCAGAAAACAATAAATCGGGATTATCGATATGCTCCAGCACTTGATAACAAAAAGCTAAATCTATAGAATTATTTTCGATTGGCCATGGGTTGTTAATATCAATCTTTTTGAATATATCTAGGGTTGGATTTCCCTCGCTGTTAATGTCAACATCAATCCCAATTACTTGTTTTACTTTCCCCTTTATCATTCGAAGATTTCTTTGGTAAAGATTACTGTCTTCAGTAAATTTGCCTCTCCCACAACCGATATCCAAAATGGTGTCATTTTTGTTTATCAGTGCATTGACTCGATTATAAAAAACAATGGTTCCATCGATGTCAGAGAAACCTCCAAATTTACTTTCTGGATAATATTTTTCTAAGCGCTTATTAGTCATCTCTACCTGACTTCCTGTGATTCCATCCACCTCTTCTTCCCTTACATGAGAAATCTTAAAGAATTCATAAACCCCTTGCAGATTTAGAACATTTGTGCTATACTGTATATGTCGAAATCCATCGTGAACATCCCACCCCACAAGGAAAACATCATGCCCTCATCTCCCCCCCGCCGCCGCGGTGCTCAGCTTGGCAACAGCAACAACTT
>Ga0315277_10010117_pt1 | contig 11981 bp, 10 predicted proteins | sample YL17G05_15_MG_FD_203695 | JGI IMG/M metagenome (GOLD analysis project Ga0315277, IMG submission 203695) | Sediment microbial communities from Yellowstone Lake, YNP, Wyoming, USA - YL17G05_15 | ecosystem: Environmental > Aquatic > Freshwater > Lake > Sediment | place: USA: Wyoming | collected... | reverse complement strand
ATTGATGACGATCGTGTAGGCCTGCAAGCCCGTGCAGACGTTCGCGTCCGTGGCCGTGACCGTGAAAGTAAACGTGCCGGCCGTGGTCGGCGTTCCCGAGATGAGGCCGCCGCTCGTGAGCGATAACCCGGCCGGAAGCGCCCCGGCGGTCACGCTGAATGTATACGGTCCTGTTCCGCCGCTGGCCGTGATGGTCTGGTTATAGGCGGCCAACCTAGTTCCTTGCGGAAGGGGCGGCGCCGGCAAGAGAGTGATGTCGGGGCAGCCCGGGGCCGGGGTAGGGTGGCTCGCGGTGACCCCGTTGGTATCCAACGTCACTGCGCCAGTTCGCGCCAAGGCTCTACCGGACAAGGTCGCGCCGGTCTTCAGGGTGACACTCGCCAGCGCGAGAATATTTCCTGCGAACGTAGTGCCTGTGTCGAGAGTCGCGGAGCTGCCGACCTGCCAAAATATTTTCACACTGCCATTCGCAGCGCCATTGATCAGGTTCATATCCGAGTTAGGTGCGGTCGTGAGCGCGCTCGCTATCTGGAAAACAAAAACCGCATTGGGGTCGTTCTGGGCGTCGAGAGTGAGTGTTCCCGTCAACCCAGCCGACGATGTAAAACAATACACGCCTGGCGCGAGCACCTTTCCACCCAGGTCCTGACCGGTCAAGCCGGTACCGCAGGGCAGGCCCGCATAATAGTTGTACGCAGTCGTGACATCACTCTGAGCCTGAGCCGCGACCGCATCAGCCAGGTGTATCGTTCCAATCACGGTTCCCGCACCAAGTGTGAGCGCGTTACCCGGGCTGACACCCAGATTTCCGTTGATGATGGTCAAACCGGTATTGGTCACCGTCTCGTGAGCCAGGATCGCGAAGCTCTCCGCGGTACCTAGTGTCTGGGCCAATGCCGATGGGCCACCCATAAGCAGCATAGCGAGCCCTATGCCTGCCATGACACCAAAGTGTTTAAGTTTCATTTTGAATGCTCCTAGTCTGCCGCTCATTCCAGTTATTGATCGTGCCAATTCTAAGACTGTTCAGCTAACAAACCGCATCGTCGACGATGGCGCCTAAATAGTAAGCTAATCGCGGGCTAACATACAGATTTACATAGAGCAAGTCCAAATTAGGGGGTGGTGTGATCAGTGTCTTAGCAGTTGGATGTTTGCAGGAATAACAAAGATTATCATGACCTGCAGTGAAGTGGTGTTGCTGAGAGTTCTGGAACCAGAAACAACGTCTTCAGCTTGAGTCCGGCAGCGACAACCTGGCGCCCCAGATGGGTAAGATAGTACTTGTAGGTTGAACCGATTTTCTTGATCAACCCGTGGACGCGAAGCGTTTTCAGGATGCGACACACCTTTGCCGTATCCCACTCCGGCAGATGCCGACGCAGGTTCTTGTTTTGAAAACCGCTGATGTTGAATTCCCCACGGGCAATGGTTCGGAACAGCTTCTGGCCGTCATCGTCAAAGAAGTTGAATCCCCGGTAGCTGCGGTCCTCCTCGACGATGGTTTTGGAAACCTTGCTGAGATTGCGGATTCCGGTGCTGGTGTCGTCCAGGGTCGACAAGAACAACAGGTAACGGTTGTTGGCGGTCGACAGCAACCGGCGCAAGGGCGGCAGGCTGTATATGCTCTTCTTCATGGCCGCCCATTGTCTGTTGCGTTGGCCACCACGGTGTTCCACCTCACGGTAGTGCTTGAAAAAGGACACATCGTCGACGGTGGTCTCGATGCGCAGGACCCGTCCGAACTTGTCATACATCTTGATGGCTACGGGTCCCATGTAGTGTTTGACACGAGTGCCTTTAACCCGAATTACGAAAGGGTTGACCCGAAACGGGCATAGTGCGGCACCGTTTTGGCGGGTTCAGAGTAATCAAGGCCCAGTACGACTTGTATATCCAGGCATTTGTTTGGTTGCAAAGTGATCCCAGAGTTGTATTAGCCAGTTTAGCGAGAAAAAATGTACACTTCGACCCCCTGTGGAAATCTTGATGCCGAAAGGACAGATCTTGTCAGGAGGAGGCAAAAGCATGGCGTGCACTCCACCATTCAGCTTGGTATGCAAACAACTCGGGGAGTTTTAGGATCCAGCGACCACCGCGATGTACCAACTGCGCCGGTATTGTTACGAACAGTCGGCGGAATGTCGCCGCTGTCAGGCGAGAAGACGCGTTTGGCATCAGTGCCTTTTGGAAAAGCAACATAATATTGTAGGCGATTAACTTCAGGAGCAGATTGGCCCAATTCGGGAAAAAGTCGCCCGTCGGGATCTGGTCGATTCCGAAGCCATATTTTCCCTCTTTGATCAGGTTTTCCGCATTGCCGCGATGATTATAGAACCTATAGATGTCCAGGGGGGTCCAGTTGAGATTGGTAACATAGGCGGAATAACTATACCCCCACTCGTCCCAGAAGGAACGCTGAGACCCCTCGTCCGTCATTCGGCGCACCACCACAACCCGGCGTGGACGGCTCCAGCTGCTGGCTTGGTAACGGAAGAGCGTGATCTCGGCCTCCCCATCTTCATCAGAGATCCGTTTCCATCTCTTCCTGGGGATCTCCAGAATCGCCGCTCCCAGAACGGACAGACAGCGCATCTTGATGACGTACCCAGCGCTCTCCTCTTCGAACACTTCCATGATCTCGTTGCTGTCAAAACCCTTGTCAAGTCTAGCCAGACGCTCGCGGGCTGGATACATGGCCAGAGTCTCCTGGATGAACCCGACGGCGTCAGTCATGGAAGTGGTGTTGCCGGGACGCAAGGTGGCATTGAGCGAAATACCGGTCGCCCCCTCGAAAGCCAAGAGCGGATGATAGCTGGCCCGGCCGTGTTTGTGCGGATTGTAACCGACCGCGCTGTTCTCTTGATTGCCATATACAGTCTCGACCGTGGAATCAAAGTCGATAAGCAAGCGCTTCGGTTTTTTGAAGTGTCCCCCGACTACATCCCAGTGGACCCGCAGCAACTGCCGCACCTTATCCTCCGAATCGAATCGCCTCAGGTCCTTATTGAACAACGTGTCATCGGGCAGGCGCTCCAGGCTGAGTTTGTAAGTAATGAGAGGATCGTTCTGGATAGCCTGGAAGTGATAAGGCCGCTGCAGGCCGCAGGCGTACCCCTGCGCCATCATCTCGATCATAGTTGCGAGTGGATACTTTGCCCAATGTGCTTTCTCGATCTCCAGATGGCGGGACAGGATCTCGGAGAAGCCAATGGAATCCATGAAGTCGGCAAGCATATTGAAACCGCCAAAGCTGGTCGCGCGTTTCAGGGTGAATTCTTCGGCAATTTTTCGCTTGGGTTTCGAGGCGTGGTGCTTATACGATGGCATAACTTTTGGGTGCTCCTTTTGGGGTACGAGTTTTGTTTGCCAACAACCTTATACCACAAGAGGAGCCCCACTTTTCGGGCATTTCAGCTGATCTCAACAGGTTTCGTGATCACGATTCCCTCAACCCTTGCGTAATTCGGGTTTAATGCGGGTATGGAAGTCACTGCCCAACTCGTCCTGGTAGCTGCCCGAAAGTTTCCGTCCCAGAAAGGGGGCCACAGGGTCGGGCTTGACGCTGAGCACGGCGGTACGGACCAGCGTGTCGTAGAGAACCCGCAGGTCCTGGGCCTGCTTAAAAACGAGGTCGGTGGCGTACTCGACCTGCATCAGCGACCAGTGATACTGTATGCCCAGCTGCTCGATGATCGGGTAGTAGCGCCGGGCAAACCCGTCCAGCCGTTGGTGCAGGTCCTTGATTTTCAGATACGTAGCCAGAAACTGGGCCTTTTCCCAATCCTCGATACGGGTGAAGGCATTGTCCATCACGGTGTAGGCTACACCCTCGGCGCTGAATATATAGGAATTTGTTAACCGGCCAATCTGTGCCATTCGACCCACCTGCAATTCTTTGGATTGGCCGGTTAACGGATCGCTTTAAGCGAGCTTTCGACGGAGGATGGTGGTTGGGCGGGATTTCGGCAGGTGCCGGAACTGACTGAGCAAAATCGGGAGGGATTGGTGAGCTGAGGTTGGGAAATCGGGTCCGATGGACGAGTTGAAGCTGGAGATGCGACAAAGGCACTCGCAGATATAATCCAATTGTGCAAGCTTCGCACCTTGCCGGGATCGGGCTTGGACGGCTTCCCGCATCGGCATGAATGAACAATGACATGTGCCGATGCGGGAAGCCCTCCAATCCCGGGACGTGCCAAAACGCCTCAGCCTGTCAGACCGCCAAAGAAGTGTGGATCGTAGACGAAATCGCGCGGAGGAGACTTCGAAGGTGGGGAGCGTTTGGGAAATTCCCAGAGATTGAGATGAAGTAGGATCTTCTTGATGACGGGCGGGTCTTCGATGAAGCTGATGCGCATGATGGCTCCGCATGTGCTGCAGATGAGAGGGTCGACCTCATAGATTTTGCGGATGAGGCGAGCCCAGTTGCGGCGGCACTGTTTGCGAAATTCATCCTCTTGCTCGGGTGGCCGTGGCGTTGTCTGGAGCCGTTGGGCGGGAGTGCCGGCGCGTTTCTTCTGCGCCTGACGGACATTCGAATAGTGGCCGTAGTGATGATAGGAATGCATACCTGAGGCGGGTTTATGGAGAAACGGTCGTCATCGTTCATCCTTGCCATCCACTTGCCGGCAAGAGAGTCAGTGTTATTCACTACCGGCCTGACCGGGCGGATCCCACCGTTGTAGTCGAGCTTCCAGACCTGAGTTTGCAGTGCATGCCTGAGCATTGGACCGGCCGTGCCAGGCCTGATCCCTCTTCCGTATTTCTTTCCCCGGGGTCACGATTCTCCGCACACTGCCTTTTGGAAGTTGTAGATCTGCTGGAATCATGGCGGAAGAAAGATTGACATGGGCAAATGCGATGAGATATACTGGTACTGTATAGACAGTACCAGAGAAACCATCATGATAAGAAAGAAACCTCTTCGGGTTGCGCGGAAACAATCTCCTGGAATCTCTCGTGCAATTAAGAGCCGAGAGCGGATTCTGGGAGGGTTGCCGGACTTGAGGCATGTGCTTCGTGGTTCCCTGGTAACGCGCTACCGGCGATGCGGTGTCAAGACTTGCCACTGTGCCGCGGAAGGGGATCGCGGGCACGGGCCGGCTTACTATTTGATGGTGACGGTAGGGCTGGGGAATACGTTGCAAGTGTATGTGCCCGAAGAATGCAAAGAGCAGGTGGAAGACTGGATTGAGAATTTCCGGCAGGTTCGACAGACCCTGGAAGACATATCCACGTTAAACCGTGAGCGGCTGAGGCAGGGGAAGTTGTTTCAGGGAGGGTAGGATCCTGGCGACATCGTGGATAGGGCCGCTGATCGATAGTCACGGATCATCACGGCAGGAGTCGATAAGATGCTTGCCGCGGCTCGAATTGATTCCGGGAGACGCAGGTTTGGCTTCTGATCAGAAGGAGAGTATTCGTGAGATTCTGTGCGACATGAGCACGGCAGCGCTGAGTGAAAGCGCGGCGGGCGCTTCAGGATAGTCAGGGAGGATTGGACGTTGGGAAAGATCGCAGCCAGCCATCTGGAACGTAAGGCGTGTGTGTATGTGCGGCAATCCTCGATGGTGCAGGCACAGCATCACCGGGAGAGCACACAGAGGCAGTACAACTTACGAGAGCGAGCCATAACACTTGGATTGCGGGCAGGCCAGGTGGAGGTAATCAACGAGGATCAGGGACAGTCTGCGCTTCGAGCAAGGCCGCAACCGCCGCGACATCCGGCTTGGGAGAATGAATCAGGGCCAACAGAAACTCGATGACTACAGGCAGGTCCGGCAACGGACGCGCCTGAAGTGGCGACCCCGCGATCAAGCGCCGCCTCTCGGCCATCTGAGCTTCAGCCGCGGCCGGCTCGGCCAACTCGGCGAAGTTCGTAATCGGCTCCGCGCGCGGGGCCGCCATGCGGATGCCCAAGAATTTCGGGTTCGGCGTGAACTGGAGGTACGCCACCCAGATGTTGCCATCGCGATCGACTGCAGCAGCCGGGTAGTCCTGCTCGTCGCGCGTGCTCGTCAATTGAGCAGCGACGGGGACGCAGTCGACCATAACGCCGTCATCGAGGAACTTCCGGCTCGCCCCGTAAGGTAAATCCGCCGTGCGGAACTTGAAATTGCCGTGGGCTGTCTGGACCTGCACCTCCGAAGTAGGCGCCAGGTCGCGCAGCGTGGCGATCACACCGTTGGCCACCACCGGCCGGAGAGCTCCCTGCTGGGCACCGGGCGGCTGTTGCTGGCCGGCACCCGCGCCCGGTTGCTGCTTCTTCTCCGCACCCGGCGCAAGCCCACCCGGTGCCAGAGGCGGGGGCCCGCCAAAGACACGGTTCTGGTGCGTGTAAATCTTCCAACCCGCCGCCCCTTCCAATTGATCGCCGTCATCGAAACGCCGGGGCTCGAGGCGAAGCACCGCGCCGGGCGAGACCGAAAGCAAGCCGTCCCAAGGCGTGCTGGCCGTGTCAGTGAGCCCAAGCAGTATCCGGAAGCTGACCTCGCGTTCCGGCGCTGGTTGCGCGGCGGGCGCGGCTGCCAGTCGCGGGCTCTTGGTGTTTGAGGGGACGAGGAAAAACGCAAGAAGAAGAAACGCTGGAGGCGCAAGGAAACGAAGCAGCTTCATGGCAAATCCTCCGGCCATTCACTGCGGAGCACGCAGAGGACGCAGAGGGCAAAGCACCGAGATCCCTTCTGGCTCAGCAGCCTTGACGCCGCAGTATTCTGTGTCGGAACGGCAAATCCTGCAATCCCTTTCGAAGGAAGCGATAAAGCCGCCGATTTGGGGACTCCGTTCTCTCTGGCTGTCCCTTCAGGACCGTGACTCTCCTCCGCGGTCTCGGCGATCTCCGGGGATAGATGAGATGAGAAAGGACGCTGAAATGACTATGGCGTCAAAAGTCGGTTGGATCTGCCAACTTCCTTGAATCGCTATAGTTGCGCGACCGTTTGAGTCCTCATTGCATCAGACAATCCGCTTGCGCTCGTGAAGCAGCAGATCCGGTTCTTGCAGAATGGGTATCAAAATCGACTGACCGTTATCGCCGGAGTGCTGGTCATGGTCGAGCAACCTGCGGAAGCTTGCCCGCTCTGCCATGTTCCCATGCATGTGCAGAAGACTTTACAACGCCAAGCTCTCACTCTGGCGCACGGGCTCTTCCGAGTGCGGGAGGTCGTGCAGGTCTGTGCGGCCCGATGTGAACGAGAAGGCTCGCTTGTGACTCAGCGCGCTCGAGCCCTTGCAGAACTGATTCCGCCCAGGAGCGCCGTCGGCTATGACGTCATGGTCCATGTCGGCATCGAACGTTTTGTTCATCATCGCCAGCGTGAGGAAATCCGCGCAGCCCTGGAAAAAGAACAAGGAATCCATCTCTCCAGCGGCGAGATCAGCGAATTAGGCAAGCGCTTTGTCATCTACCTGGAAGCGCTTCATCGCGATTCTACCCCGGCACTTCGTGCTGCCCTGGCGGCCGACGGAGGCTGGCCGCTTCACGTCGACGCGGCGGGGGAAGATGGCCGCGGCACGCTGCTGGTAGCTTTGGCCGGCTGGCGCCGCCGGGTCCTGGGTGCATGGAAGATACCCACCGAGCGGGCTGAAGCCTTACTGCCGAGGCTCGAAGAGGTCGTGGCCCAGTTTAGCCCGCCCTGTGCCATCATGCGCGACCTCGGCCAGGCTGTAACCGAAGCGGCAAGCAGCCTGATAAAAGCCCTGGGCCTTTCGATCCCGGTGCTGGCCTGTCACCTTCACTTTCTCAGCGATGTCGGCGCGGACCTGCTCCGCGACTCTCACGACAAGCTGCGCAATTTGTTCCGCCAAATGGATGTGCGCAAGGATCTCCGATCGTTTGCTCGCGAGCAGGGACGCCGCCTCGGAACGAGCATCGACCAAGCACGCGACGACTTTCGTCTGTGGCAGTCAGAATCTCTCGCTGAGCATCGCCTTCCCGAAGGTTCGGCTGGGATGGCCGCCGTCCGCGCGCTGGCCCAATGGGCGCTCGCTTACACAACCGGCGGCAACGATCAAGGCTTTCCGTTTGACCTGCCCTATCTCGATTCCTACACCCGCTGCCTGCATGTTGCTTGGGCGGCCGATGGCTTTCCGTGCAATCCTCCGGCCGATGGGAAAGTGACAAAAGCGCTCGAACGGCTGCATGGTATCTTGCGCCCCATTGACTGCGACGTTCCATTTTTTGGCAGGATAGCGAGGGCTTTGAGTGAACGGGCCAAGCTCTTCACCGAATTGCGCGACGCCCTTCGCTTGACTGACAGGAAACAAGACGGACCGGAATCGAACGACGCTGGCCAGACCCTTGAAAGCCTGCGCGATTTTCACAAGGCCGTAGACGATCTCGCTGACTCTTTGCGTAAGCGACGCCCCGAGCGCGGTCCGGCCAAGGACATGCGTCAGGCAATCGACATTGCCTTGACGCGTCTCCAACGTCATGGAAGCTATCTTTGGGGCCATGCCATTCCAATTCCGGACCAACTCGGCGCAGGCATCCGTCTGGTCGATCGCACCAACAACATCCTTGAAGGATTCTTCCACACGATGAAACACGGGGAACGCCGACGCAGTGGCCGCAAGGACCTCGCCCATGACCTCGAACGGCTCCCTCCTGCAGCTGCGCTCGCCGCCAATCTGACTCGCCCCGATTATGTTTCGATTGTGTGCGGTTCGCTCGAGCAACTCCCACAGGCCTTCGCAAAACTCGATGCCGCAAATCGCAGCCGCTCTCTGCCCGCGCTCTCGATCAATGGGACAACTCCTCGTGAAGTGGAGAGCGCTTCGCTAAGCGCTGTCGGCCGCGGGCTTGTGAGGACCAAGGAGATGGAGCGGTGCGTTCTGGCTGCGGCTGGATGTCATGCATCAGGCCAAATCGGCGGCTCAAAGGCGCCTCGGCAACCGACTTTTGACGCCAATGACGCCGTCAATATTTCTTGACAAACATCTTTTAGTCGTATTTAATACTCGAATGTTGTCCAAACTAACTTTTTGCAATCAAACTTCCTAGCCAGGGTGTGGGAAATATACTACTTCAAGATCAGGGTGGGAAATGAAGCCCACCCTTTTTTATTTTTTTCATGATATGAAGAATTGCATATGATAATTCCAAAGCGTATCGAAAGCTCGAATTAACGTGAAAAAGCGCAAAAGACCATTTGAAAACAATTTGAAAGTATCCAAGCCCGTGATAAGTGTAAAACGCTTTGCCGTCACTTATCTCATTCTGATGGGGGCATTCTTCCTTTTGATAGGACTCAAGCCTATACAGGACGTCCTTGATTTGAACGGGCGTTATACAAGGGGAGTCGTGCTTTTGACTTCAAAGATTTTAGAAATACTCGGCATCCAAAGTACTTACCAAGGGTCGATCATTCAATTGCCTTCTATTGCCCTTGATGTGAAATTTGGATGCAACGGGCTTGAGGCAGTGATGATTTATGGCGTCGCGGTTATAGCCTTCCCCGCTCAGTGGAAATATAAACTCATGGGTATCGGGGGAGGTTTTGTGCTCCTACAGATAATCAACATCTTAAGGATAACGGCACTGGCATATTCTGCAATCCATTTCCAAACCCTTTTTGAATATATCCACATCTATATTGCACAAGGAATGATGATCGCTGTCTCTCTGGGTGTATTCTTTATCTATCTTAACTATGCAAAGAGCCCCCAAAAAGCCAACTCATAAAAGAATCATTCTCGGAACAGTCCTTATCTTTCTTACTTCCTATTTTATCTTTTTAATCCTATGGATACAGGTGAAGGATAATTATGGCTATGCGGTTACTTATATGGCATCGAAACTGGTGACCCTTATAAAGGACGTCCGGTTTGAAGAGATGAAAAGGGAAAAAGCCATAATTCTGGCAACATTCAGCCCTGTCGGGCAGACGGCAGATCGTTTAACCATACCGGTAAAGACGTCCTCCTATACCTTTAACGCCCCGTTGACATTTGGAATCATGGCTGCGCTATTCTCATTCATTAAGAGAAGGGGGAGAGCATATGCGGAGGGATTACTCATGCTTTTTGTTGTGCATCTTTTGTATGTCTTTTCCCTTGAAGCCTACAGTCTCACAATGGTCTTTATGGATAGAGGATTAGAGGTGGCCAGCAAACCACGCCTATTTGCCTATGAGTTTCTCTGGCAATTTACAGACAATATGGTCCTCAGATTCGAGCCATTTCTTATCGGGTTATATGTGTTTATCAGGTTCAGGAGGCAATGAAACCCAGTTGGCTCAACCGAGCCGATTTGCTGTCCTTATTATCCGACGCAAGAAAAAACAAAAGCACAATATCTCGCTCTTTTATCCTACAATCCGCAGGTCGCGACGGCCGGATTTTTGAATTTTACCGCCGGTGGGCAGCCTCTCCTGCCAGTTATAAGTAGACCGAGCGGCCGTGTCGTCAAAGACCCCAAACACCCATCCCGCGGGATACGCTCGGCGGTAGCCGGGCGTGTAGACTGTCGTCCGATGACCGCAGCTGATGAAAGAGCGGCCTGCTGGGAGTGGTATCCCGGCACCTATTCCTGGATTCTACGGGATGTTCGCAAAATCCAGATATTTCCAGTGCGCGGGAAACTCGGGTTATACGATGTCACTGTACCCGACTCTGTTGTTCACCCCAATTAAGGCTGCGGTCCCGAGCGAGCCCCGAGCGAGCACTTGACTTTTTATTTTCAATGACTTAACCTGAGTGCATCTCGGCGAACGCCTGCTCGTATGGCAGAGATTGGTCCCCCGGCAACGGGGGAATAGCCGAGACGAAAACCCCTTGATTCAAGGGGTTTTTGCTTTTATGCGTCTGATGAAGTCTGTACCTAGCGCACGTTCGAAAAGCGCCTGCTCCTTAGGATGCCCGTCCCTGCCAAAAATCCCATCCGCGCGGAATTGAGTACAGTCGAGCGAGGCTCTGCCAGCCATTGAGATGCCAAGATTGGCTTCATCCTGCCCAATAGGATCGCATCGGGAATCAGTGATTGGGCCTCAAGGGATGACTTCGCACACCAATCCCGGTATCGAACGGTTCGCCAGCAAATAGAAGAAGGGCGATCAGGCCGCGCGCCGCTCGTAACGATGATGAAGCCCACCCACTTTTGGAATCTCGACGATTCCACCCTTATCTGGAGGCTGTACTTCTCTGGCCTCTGGTGAATCCTTGTTCAGCGCGAGGTGACAGCGGGAATCGTGATAGTACTCGATGTAGGATCGAAGTGTGCGACGGAGCGATTCCTCATCCAGCACGACAATGTGATCGAGACACTCGCGTCGAATTGACCCGATTAGGCGCTCGACATATGGATTCTGCCAAGGTGATCGTGCGGCCGTTAGGACTTCCGTCATTCCCATGCTTCTGACCTGCCTGTGAAACATATCGCCATAGATCGAGTCACGATCGCGAAGCAAGTAGCAAGGAGCCGTATCCCAAGGGAATGCTTGAAGGATCTGCTCTGCTGCCCATTCAGCGGTCGGATGCGCTGTTACATTGAAATCCAGGACGCGTCTGCGATCGTGAGCCAAGACGAGGAATACGTACAGAAGACGAAATCTTACAGTCGGCACGACGAAGAAATCCATCGAAGCCAACTGGCTCACGTGATTATCCAGAAATGTCCGCCAGGTTTGGGACGGTGGTTTGCGGCGACGGACTATATACTTCGAGATCGTAGTTTGCGATACGTCGATGCCCAGCTTGAGCAGTTCGCCGTGAATCCGTGGCGCTCCCCATCTGGGATTAGAGACGCACATTTTCCTGATGAGTTCTCTGATTTCTCGTCCGGCATCAGGTCGACCTGGGTGACGACTCTTCAACCGCCAATAAAGACGGAAGCCCTGACGATGCCAACGAATCACTGTTTCTGGCTTGACGATTATGAGCGCCGAGCGCCAATCAGACCAAAGCTGCGACAGCCAAACCCAAAGGATGCGATCCGATGCGCGCAGAGATATCCGCTTTTTGGAAGACCTTTGGAGTAGGTT
>Ga0315277_10010116_pt1 | contig 11981 bp, 13 predicted proteins | sample YL17G05_15_MG_FD_203695 | JGI IMG/M metagenome (GOLD analysis project Ga0315277, IMG submission 203695) | Sediment microbial communities from Yellowstone Lake, YNP, Wyoming, USA - YL17G05_15 | ecosystem: Environmental > Aquatic > Freshwater > Lake > Sediment | place: USA: Wyoming | collected... | reverse complement strand
AGTAGAGGAACGAGAAATTGGCGTTCTTGAGCGATGAGAACTGGACCGGGTAAGCGGTCTGCTGGGTGTACAGCTTGCTCTGGTCCTCTATGCACTTGGTCGGGTTCGGATCGTTCTGGCAGAGCTTGAGCATGTCGATGTTGCGGCTCTGCACCTGGGAGATGGCCAGAGGCGGTGCGCCCGGCTCGAACACGATGAGCGAGACGTTTATCTGGTTGTCGGACTGCCTCACCCACATCTGGCTCTCCACCTGCGAGTCTCCGCCTGAGACGGGCGGCTGCGCGTAGGCGGCCGGAAGGGCCAGCAGCAACAGCATCACCAGCAGGACGATGTAAGATTTCATAGATAGACCCGCTCAAGGGCGCTATTTAAATATGTACGTTCATAACACGATTAAAAACTACAAAAACTACAATAATTGTAGTATGTAGTTATAAAAAGACTATCAAGGTGGTGCGAATGAGAGGGCCGAACCCGTTCATGGCCGCCGGCGCCAGCGCGGCGGATTTCAGGGGAAGGAAACCCGAGCTTGAGATGTATGCGGAAATGCTTAAGGAGGTTGCGGCCGGCATGCCGCGGCTGCTCGATGTCAGCGGCTCGCCGGGCAGCGGGAAGAGCGCCCTCCTGCGGAGGCTCAGGGACGAGGCCGAGGCCCGCGGATTCTTCTCGCTGATCGTCGCCGCCGGCGAAGGGGGGGACGCCCCATCGCTGCTTTCGGACATCTCGGCGGAGCTGCTGAATTACGCCGAGGGGAAGGCTGCGGAAGGGCATCTTTCCCCGAGGGTCGTGGCCGCGATGAGAGCCCCGGACAGGGAGGAGGGCTTCCTTCTCTCTTACGCGCGCATCGCGGGAAGGCACGCCGAGGGGGTGGTGCTCATGATAGACGACGCCGACGAGCTGCGGGACCCGGGCGCGCTCGCCGGCCTGATAGCACATGCCGCGGCGAAGGCGCAGGACGAGCGGCTGAAGCTCGCGTTCGTGCTCTCCTCGACGACGGATTTCAGGGGGCTGGGGAAAGACGCGAAGACCATGCGGCTGGAGCCTTTCGACGAGCACGACATGCGCGAGATGGTGGAATCCGCCCTGAAGAAAGGACCGGTGAAGATGGGCGAGGAATGCCTGAAGTCCGTGATGGACGAGTCGGAGGGCAACCCGAGGGTTGCCACGACGATATGCAGGGTGATATACGAGCGGCTGCCAGAGAAGGAGAAGATAATCACCAAGAGGCACTACATAACGTTCTACCCGGCGATAATGGGCGTTCTCGGGAGGGAGTTCTTCGACCCGCTTTATCGGGGGCTTCCCCCTTCGGAGAGGGAGGTCCTGAGGGCGTTCGCGGCTTCGGAAGGAAGGCCCTCGCACATCTCGGACGTGGCGCGCAGGCTCGGCAAGCGCCATGCCACCACCCTCGCCATGAGGCTCGAGGAGCGCGGCCAGCTCGTGCGCGTCGACCGCGGCTTGTACAAGGTGTTCACCAGGCTCTACGGGCGGTATGCGCTTCAGAGAGGATGACGCTCATTGAACTCCCAGGAAATTCCTCATCAGGTAATTGGGGATGTACACGCCGATAGTCTGGTGCAAAAGCCTTCCGGAAGGCGTTACGAGGGTCCCCATGTATCCATGCGCCCCGAAAAGCTGGGGCTGGAACGCCGGCGCCCTCTCCTGCTGACCGTAGAAGCCGAGTATCTTGTCGAAATTGCCGGGCGGCGCCTTGTAGGTGCTCCCGTAATCGAAGAGCATCGTGCTGTCGGGGAATTTCCCTATCGCGATGACGTGCGGCCCGCCCCGCGTGTTCACGCTCGCCACTATGGCCGGGACGCCGTTCGCCCGGAGGAAACTGCCCACCAGGTCGTGTATCCCGGCGCATACCGCGATGCCGCTCTTGAGGTCGTCGGGAAGCGGCTGGTTGGGATGGTTCTGGTACCAGTCGACGTACCTCTTGAAGTAACTGAATATCGTCTCGTCGGTGGCGGACGCGATTTTCTTGACCTCTGGGTCGAAGAACCTCGCGCTCGTGAGCGCGTTCATCGCGTTATAGTCATACGCGACGCTTCCCAGGAAAGCGCCCAGGAACCGGGCGGCCATTATGAGGTCGCTCTGGGAGGCGCCGCTATACGATTTCGCGAAATCCTGGAAGCTGGCTGAGCCCAGGACGCGAGCCTTCGCCTGGTTGATTTGCGCGTCCACTACAGGGTCTCCGGAATTGCCGAACCCGTACGGGCCCAGATTGCCCGAGGCGGGTATCTCGGTGGCGACCTGGGGCACGCCTGCCGACTGGAAGCGTTCGAACCTCGCGCGGTTTGTGGAATTGAGATATCTTCCGCCCATGACCACGTTCATGACTGCCATAATCACCAGATCGTTCCTTCCGCCCATCTCGGAAGACCAGTGCGTCACTCCGGCGCCTAACCGGACATCTCCGGAGACGTACTCGCTGAAATTCATCGCCCTGGCGATGTGCAGCATGTAGGTGCCTTTGAGCGGGCCCACCATCGCCGACACGCCAGCCGTATATTCCCACCAGCGCCCCTGGATGCCGGTGTGGACCGCCTGTAGCCGCGGGGCGTAATTTCCCACGTATGCGGTCTTCATCGGTGTGTCGGCGGCGAAATAGAAATCGGGCATGACGTAGATGATGCCGTACTTTTTGTGTTCCAGCGATGCGCCGGCCGCGATGTTGAAATATATGTCGTCGTAGGTCGGAACGGAGAGCGCTCCGCCGCCGGCGGCCCCGACCCTGAGCCTCCACATCCCGTCCTTGCCGAAGGGCTGCGAATACCCGACTCCGCCCATGTGCGAGGTGTAGAGCCACGAGGGCATGTCGCCCACCCCGCTGATGCGGCCGTAATACCCGAGCTTGAACCTCCAGATGTTCACTTCGGGCCGGAACGAGAGCGTCCCGAAAGGGGCCGCCTGGTCCCCGAACCACATGTTGCCCGCGTCGAGCTCCAGGTTGAGCCATCTCCGGCTGTAGCGCAGCGATGCGAAGATGGACGAAGCACCTTCGTTGGATATCACGGTGCCTCCCGCATCGAAATCGTGGTTCAGATGTATCTTCCTCGGCTGGCCGTTAATGTCGACTTTGTCCTCGTGCGCGCTAAGGCCGTTGTCGTTGTAGACCTGGGCGGGCTGGCTCGAGGGTGCGGGCGCGGATTCCGCCCTGGCGCTCCTCTCGGCGAGAGGTGCGAAAGGGAGTAAAACAGAAAGGACAGCGGCGGCGATCCTACCGATGCGGCGCCGGGTTCTCGGCCGTTTGACGTTTCCGGTTTCCCTGTTTCCCTGCCTGATGATTTCGTCGTGATTAAGGCCCATTTTCCCACCCGTAGTTATTGTGGATGGGAGCTTATTTAAGGTTATATTTTATTGATTAATTTGGTTGACCATCATCCAAAACTCGAGAAGTGAAATTATAATCAATGAAAATTCGCCGAGGGGGTAGTGTGGACGACGATTCGTCCACTAACCCCCTCTAACGCCGAGGGGGTGATTTGAACACCCAAGCCTCAAAAGAGGCACAAGGTTAGCAACCTTGCGCACTACCGGGTTATGCGACCTCGGCAACGAGCGATAGCGAGTTGATGAGGGTCGTGGCAATAGCCACGCGACCTCGGCGTGAAGACATGAGACGCACAGTAGCCGGGGCGCATCCGCACAGAGCGGATAGCGCCTCGGCGTGAATACAGCTGTTTCACAGTAGCCGGGGTCTGACGGACGAAGTCCGGCAAGACCTCGGCGCAAAAGCTTACACCACGGTCCCCCAGCCGGCGAGCCTCCATCTCTGGCCCACGCGCTTGCTGAGGGCGACCTTCATGCCCTTCTCGGCGACCACCGCCTTCTTCAGCTGGATGGTCGCTATGCCCTTGGCCAATCCCGCCACCACGCCGACTCCGGTCGCGGTGTGGACGTTTACCACCACCGGCTCCCCGTCGCGGAGCGGAGCTATCTCGGTGTCCGTCCTCTTGAGCATCTCGTATTTGACCTTGATCACGCCCGAGGCGTCGGGCAGCTCGTTCGGCCTGCCTATCATCGAACCGACGAGGGCGTCGGATTTCGTCAGGGACGGGTCTATCGAAGTGCCTATCGCTATAAGGCCCCCGGGCCTCGCGCTCTGGAGGTTTTCGTTCTCCTCCATGATGCGCCTGGCTTCGCAGATTATCGGCACCGGATTCCCGCCGGCCTTCTTTACGACCCCGGGCTTTATCTCTATCTTCTCGCCGGCCTTCAGCGCGCCCTGCACGATGGAGCCCCCGAGGACCCCTCCGGATAGCGAGGGTATGCCCGTGCCGGGCCGGTTCACGTCGAAAGAGCGCGAGACGTACATGCGGAACGGAGCCGCCTCGTCCCTTTTCGGTGTCGGGATGCGGCCCTCGATTTCCCCGACAAGGCTGTCGAGGTTGAGCTTGTAATTCGCGGACACGGGCACGATGGGCGCGTCCTCGGCGATGGTCCCCTTCAGGAACGCCTTTATCTGCTTGTAGTTCTCCAGGGCCTTCTCCCTGGTGACGAGGTCGACCTTGGTCTGCACGACTATTATATTCTTCACTCCCATGGAATCGAGGATTATGAGGTGCTCGACGGTCTGCGGCTGGGGGCACGGCTCGTTGGCCGCTATCAGGAAAAGCGCGCCGTCGAGGATGTTCGAGGCGGCGATGACCGCGGTCATCAGCGTCTCGTGCCCCGGCGCGTCTATTATGGATATCTTGCGCCTGAATTCGGCCTTCCCGCCGCACGCGCATTTCTCGCTGTATCCGAATTTTCCGCACTTGGGGCAGTGGTAGGTGCTGAAATCCGCGTAGCCGAGCCTGATGGATATGCCCCTCTTGATCTCTTCCGAATGCGTGTCGGTCCATTTGCCCGTGAGGGCGGATGTCAGCGTCGTCTTGCCATGGTCCACATGGCCCAGCATCCCGATATTCAGTTCAGCCTGCAAGAAGGGTCACCTTATTTCTTCTCCTTCTTGTCGCCTTCGGCTTTCACGAATATCTGGTCGAGCGGTGTCGCGCCGGGGGTGGCCACCTTCGCGTTGACCTGCATTATGTCGCTCGAGTATGTGTTCCCCCTCACCATCTTCCGGCGCCTCTCGCCGCTCCTCTTGGTGTGGAAACCCACCCCTTCGGTGATGAGCGCGGAGATTTTCCTCTGGCCGGGAATGTCAGACCGCATGGGGAACCCGGAGCCGTCCGACCCGCCGGTCAGCTCGAGCTGGTAGCCTGCCGCGCCGACGATTCCGCCGTCGAGCTTTTCGCCTATCCTCTTGCCGACTATCTGCGCCTCCTGCTCCTTTGAAACTTCCGACTGGAAGCTTTTCCCGCTCTTGGGGTCCGAAATCACTATTCGCATAGCAATGCACCTCTGACAGAAATCATGAGAGAATCTGTCCTGAAAAGTGAGTAGAATTAATAGAAGTCCGTTTTAAAAAGGAATAGGAAAAAGAAAAGAGGACTTTACGCGTTTTTGAGCTTCGCCTTGTAGACGTAGCCGTCCTTGCCCAGATAGTACATCCATCCGGACTCTTTCGAGATCTTCTCGTTGCCGACTTTCTTCTTCCTGCCCTTCTTGTTGTGCTTCATCGGCGCTGCCCAAACGTAGCCGTCCTTACCGATAAAGTAAAGATAGCCGTCCTCTCGCGATATTTTTTCAGATCCAATCCTTGTTCCCATCTTGTCACCCTTTTAGCCTGCCTCAGGCATTTCCACGGGGCGGAATACGCCGTAAAAAAACCGTGACACGGGTATTACAGAGAGAGAGTTTATAAAGCTAACGGCGATACAACGACGGTAAAAAAGGGGTTTTGTGCCTCTTATTATAAACATAACCGCGCAAAAGAGGAAAAGTATGTTCGAAGTCTTCGCGCGCCCCAAGCCCTGCAGGATCATGACGACGCTCAAGGAGCCGGACAGCACCTGGCACCTCTCGAAGCTCGCCGTCGCCACCGGGACCACTTACGTTTACGTCACGAAGCTCGTCTCCAGGCTTGAGAAAGAGGGGTATCTCCAGGTGGAGCCGAAGGGGAAAAAGAAGATTGTGCGGCTCACCGAGAAAGGGCTCATCGTGGCGAACGCGATATCTGAGCTGGGCAACAGGCTGGGAACGAAATAGCATTTTTGCCTGATTCTAATATTTCAGCTTCTTCAGCTTCCGGTAGGTTTCCTGGTTCTTCCTGTCTATCCTGTCGCACAGCCGCCGGCGGGCCCCGCTCAGGGGCTCCTTCAGGCAGTGTTTGTTGTATTCCTTCAGGTAGCCGTCCATCTCCCGGTAAAGCCGCTGCTTCTTTTTCACGATTTCCCCGTATTTGCGCGACATCTCGGTGTCGGCTTTCTTCGGGAATGGGACGGGCATCGCTTCGCCAGCAGGCCGCAGGACAGGCGTAACGCTCGCTGATGTCGCGATCGGCCTCGCGTCCGGAATGGCGCGCTTGTCCGGCACGTCAGCCTTGCGGTTATGGAAATACAAGACCGCTCCTGGCACGCCGACGAACAGCGCGAGCGTGAATATGACCGCGAAAATCGCTTCACCGCCGGACATGGAGCCGCCGGACCCGTAATTCCTCTTGAATTCGTCCCATCTCTCCCGCCTGTTGCGCCTGATGGATTCCCTGTAATTCTTCTCTATATAATCAGAATCATGCATCGGACCGCCTGGTATGCATGTGTTCGATTATGCAGGATTGGGTTTAAATAAAGAACGATTGATTCCCGGGGAGAATAAGAAAAACCGTATGAAAGAAAAATAAAAATTTCAGACTACCCTCAGGTTCGTCTTCTTGCTCACCGAGGCGTAGACCTTGTTGTAGTCCTGGTAGTGCGCGTACACGCTGATGTCCAGGTTGTAGTCGCCCGCGCCGGTCTGGTTGCTCGCCCAGACCGGTATCGAGACCTCCTTGGTCTCGCCCGGGGCCACCTGGCCGACCTTCTTCTCGGTCGCCTTGTTGATGCACATCGGGTCGAAGCCCAGCTGGTCCTTGCGCGGAAGCAGCACGTCGACCGAAACGAGCTGCGGGTCGTTCGTGATGTTCTTGAGCCGGACGATGAGATTCACGGAGTTCTGCTTGGATGCGCTCAGCCGCAGCGGAAGGAACGAGGTCGAGACCGAGAACGGCACCTGTGGCACCCTCTTCCCCGCCTCGGCCTTCTTGAACTCCTCCTCCTTTTTCTGCGCTACACCCTTGTCTTCCCCCAGAAGCGAATCCAGAAATCCCATGTGTCATCACCGATTCATATGCAGTTGCTGTGTGTATGTATTGCAACTAAAAGATTAAAACCGCTGCGGCGACCACCGAAGTCCACTTTCCGTTCTTGTCCGATATCGCGGACTGGGTGATGTTGCTCGTGCGGACGAGCTTGCCCGACATCTTGAAATATTTCTCCCTCTCGTTCCACGCGGTCTCCGGGTCGAAGTCTATGCCGAGCGTGGACGCGAGCATCGACGCCGCGAGGTCCTCCGCGTAATCCGCGGCCTTCTTCTCCGTCTGGCCGAAGGCGTGGTGCTCGCTCAGGTAGCCGTACATCTTCTTGTCGGCCGAGACCGCGTTTCCGACGCTCGCCACGAGCAGCCGATTCGGCTCGTTGCACGAGGCGCGCGACATCACCAGGAAGACGACCTGGCCGGGCTTGAGGTACTTGAGCCCCTCCTTCTTGGACACTATCTTCGCGAACGGCGGCAGGATCGAGGAGACGGACACGAGGTTATACGGCGCTATGCCCGCGTCACGCAGCGCCATCTCGAACGAGTGCAGCTGGTCCTTGCTTTTCCCCGCTCCCTTCGTGAAAAACACTTTCGTCGGCACAAAATCCATCAGATCACATTCACGATTTTTTTTTCGGATTTTTTTTGTTGCTACCATCTAAAAGAAAAGTATTTTTTAATCTTTGCTGAATACGATTAATCCGCAATAGACGAAAGGTTGGTGGGACTCATGGAAATAAAGCCTATTCATTTCGCCATCGCGCTCGCCGCGCTATTTTTGGCGCTGCTCGCACTGAGCCCGATGATGTCTCCCGGGAAGGCGCAGCCGCCGGATTACGCGATGCAGGCGCAGGAGATTTACCTCCGGGGAGTCTCTTACGGGGAGAACGCCAGCGCGTACACCTATGCTTACACCGAGTACTCGAACGGATTCCCCGAGAACTACATCCTTGAGTCCGACGGGACGCTCGCATCGGTCGATGTGCGGAGCGCGCTGTCGGACAAGAAGGCCTATTTCCTCGGGAACGACACCATCCTGTGCGTGGAGTTCTCCAACAGCACGGCCTGCTCGTCCGTGAAGAACGAGAGCGCCGCGCAATCGTATCTCGCCGCGCAGCGCAGCAGGCTCTTTGACGGCGCCGTGATAAGCACCCAGCGGCTAAACGACATATACATGATAAATAAGAGCATGATCACTTTTTCGCCCGCGCTCAGCACCAGGGTCCTTGCGGACGGGAAAAACTGCACCGAGATAGATTACATGATAGATTACCGCAACGCCACGCTGGGGGACCTCAACAGGTTCGGAATCGGGGCAGGCGCCCCGCAGCTGTTCTCGGTCACATCATGCATCGGCGTAAACGGGGAGAGGCTGGACTACTCCTACAATACCACCGTCCTCGGGAAGCCGTTCTCCTACCGGTCGGTCCTCATCAATGCCGATTTCAACGCGCGGCCGGTGATAAGCGCACCGAATCTCAGCGGAGACGCCATGGAGCTCGCCTTCAGCGAGAGCGCCTACCGCGGCAGCATCGGAAACTGCTACCAGAAACAGAATGAGAGCGCGAAAGACGAGTGCGTCGCGATGTTCGCCCTCAAGCTCCAGAGCACGGGCGTATGCTCGCTCGCGGGAAGCAGGCAGGACCGCTGCCTCGTCTCGCTCATGCCCTACCTGAGGGACCCGGCGGTCTGCCTCATGATCGCCACCCCCGAGTACAGGGACGACTGCTACATAGAGCTGGGAGGCGCCTTCAAGAACAGCACGTGGTGCGGCAAGGTCGTGGACCTGACGAAAAAGTCGTATTGTGTCCAGGTCTCATCCCCGATTCCGCCCGGGTCTCCCGCACAGCCCCAGCAGAACGAAACCCAGCAGTCCGGGAATATGACCCAGAACGGCACGGTGTCCATCCCCCCCCATGTGCAGGACATTTTCAACAGCCTGGAGAACCAGAGCGCCGGCAACAATACGGCGAACTCCACGAACGGCACCGGAGCGGGCTGAGCGGATGAAAATCGCCCTGTTCACGGACACCTACCACCCCCAAATCAACGGCGTGGTCTCGTTCCTGGACAACATCATCCCTCCCCTTTGCCAGGAAAACGAGGTCGTGCTTTTCGCCCCCGGGGACGTCCCGAAGATCGAAATCGAGCAGAGGGGCGCGAACTTCAGGATATACTGGTTCCCGGCCTCCCCCTTCCCCTATTACGAGGGCTATCGCATGACGGGCGTCGTGGTGCACGAGATAGAGAAGGCCCTCAGGAAGGAGAAGGCGGAAATCGTGCACGCGCACGCCCCCGTCCTCCTTGGCCTGCAGGGGCTGCTGATAGCGAAACGGCTCGGCCTGCCCGCGGTCGCCACCTACCACACCCACTTCCCGGATTACCTCCCCTACCTTCTCGACGGCAAGTTCCCGGGCTTCCTGAACCCCATCGGGAGGAAAACCGTGAAGGGGCTCATAAATCTCGTATTCTCCATGGCCGACCGCTCCACCGCGCCCACGGAAGAGCTCGCCAGGGAGCTGCGCGATTACGGAGTGAGGAACGTTGCCGTGCTTCAGAACGGGGTCGACCTCGCCCGCCTGAAATCCAACGAGTTGGCCGAGATCGCGTTCATGGACCGCTACGACGTGCCCAAGGGGAAGAAGATAATCCTCTACGTCGGGAGGATGGGCTTCGAGAAGAGGGTGGAGATACTGCTGCTGGCCCTGCGGAAGCTGGATTCCAAGGACTGGTGCCTGGTCGCTGTCGGCGGCGGGCCCCAGATGGAGAGCTACATGCAGGAGGCGGAGGTGCTCGACCCCGGGCAGGTCGTGTTCACCGGCTTTGTCCGGAACGAGATGCTCAACGCCGCGTACGGCTGCGCCGACATGTTCGTGTCGCCTTCGGATTCCGAGACGTTCGGGCTCACGTTCATAGAGGCCATGGCGTTCGGCCTGCCGGCCATCGGCGTGGACAGGCTCGGCCCGAAGGAGATAATAAAGGACGGCAAGAACGGCTTCCTGGTAAAAAGCGGGGACGACGCCGCGATGGCGCAGCGGATAAGGCAGCTTCTTGCGGACGACGGCCTGCGGGCGAGGATGGGCGAAGAGGCGAAGAAAACGGCGGAGGAATTCTCGATAACCCACAGCGCGGAAAAGACGCTGGCGATGTACAAAGAGCTGCTAATGAAGAAAAAATAGCGCCCGGAGCCCACCTTTCCCGGACCGGCGCGTTTCCGGGCTTCCCGTATGATGGCAGCTTCCGAATGGAAAGGCTTATATATGAAAAATGCGCTAAATACAACATATCGCGGGTGGTATGGTTGGCTCAGATTAAAAAATCCTCCAAAAAAGTGAAAGCGAACAGGAACGTTCCAAAAGCGGCTAAGAAAGCGGCCGGCATCAGGCCTGCCCCTAAACCGGCCATGAAGGCCGGAAAGCGCGCGGCGAAGCCGAAAACGAGGATAAAGCCCGTGGCCAGCGCGGCCGTGAAGAAAAAGACCGCGGTCAAGGTCGTCTCAAACGAGCCGAAGGGCCCGACTCCGGAGGAGAAGCTGAAACTTGAGGAGCTGCACCGCATACTATCGGACGCCTATGTCAGGCAGATGCTCATAGAGATCGGCGGGGAGAACGCGCTCGAGATAGTGAGGCACTTCCACGGCAATCACAGCGACGAGCAGCTCGCGAAGGACCTCACGCTGAGGATTTCGGACGTGCGGGCCACGCTGAACCGGCTGCACAACGAGGGCCTCGTCCAGTACGCCCGCGAGAAGGACTCCGAGACCGGCTGGTATTCATACTCATGGTCCCTGAACATGGACCGGATAGTGAGATGGGTGGGCGACGCCACGAGGAAGGGCACCGGCGCCAACGCGGAGGGCAATGACTACTACTTCTGCCCCGGCTGCGGGCTCGGCTCCATCGTGGGGTTCGAGATCGCCTCGACCAAGGAGTTCCGCTGCGACAAGTGCAACAAGTCGCTCGAATTCATCGAGGAGGAGCGCTTCTCCGCGATAAACCAGTTCCTCAGGAAGTAGTCCTGATGCGCGTCCAGGAACTGAACGTCTATATAGCCGCCTCCAACAACGGCAGGCTGCTTTTCCTTAAACGCCCGAACGACCTCTGGGAGTTTCCCGGCGGCAGGGTGGAGTGGGGTGAATCCCCGGAGCAGGCGGCCGTGCGCGAGCTGAAGGAGGAGACCGCGCTCGTCCCCGCGGGCCAGCTGAAGATGCTCGGGATGACCTCCGCGACTTACAGGAAGGGCGAGGATGACAAGCACTCCATTTACATAGTCTACTCGTGCGAGACCTCGAGCGACCGGCACATCATATCCAGAGAGCACGCCGACGGGCGATGGCTCTTCCCGCGAGAGGCGCAGTATCTCAAGCTCGGGCTGAACGCGGAGCCGGTGCTCGAGATGCTGAAGGAGTAACGTTGTCGGAGAAAGCAACGAATTTTCGGCTACTGGGAATACCAGCTAGACGCCCTTGAACTCCTGCACCATCTTCTCCAGTTCCGGATAGGTCAGGAGCAGTATCGAGCTGTTCTCCACTTCCAGCTTCGTGATGAGCGGCGCCCGAGAAGGCGAGTTGAGGAGGGCGGAGAAATCCGCCTTCTCCGCGTCGTCCTTGAACAGCACGAGCGTGATCCCCTTGCTCAGCGTCGCCAGCACCCTGCCGAAGAGCTCCGTGGAGTCGTCCTTCTCGTAGAAGTGCAGGTACATGGTCTGGCCCACCACGTTTATCTCGCTGTCGCAGACCTCCGACTCGCCCAGCGACGTGAACGGTATGGCGTTGTTCACGCATATGTCCCTGAGCT
>Ga0315277_10010115_pt1 | contig 11983 bp, 9 predicted proteins | sample YL17G05_15_MG_FD_203695 | JGI IMG/M metagenome (GOLD analysis project Ga0315277, IMG submission 203695) | Sediment microbial communities from Yellowstone Lake, YNP, Wyoming, USA - YL17G05_15 | ecosystem: Environmental > Aquatic > Freshwater > Lake > Sediment | place: USA: Wyoming | collected... | reverse complement strand
TGCGATTTGCCGAGGCACTCCTGGAAAACTTTTGTGACGGACGTTGCAATCCGATGCTTGCTCTCCTCCATGATTGCCTCCATTGCTGAGGAGTAGTACGCTCTCAGATTGTTGATGTCCCATCGGACTCTCGCCTCGGGTGTTTGCTTCGCGAAGAATGTCAGATCTGTTTTCCCTGCACCCGACATTTCATAAATGAGGAGATTCCATCGCTCCATCGTCTTGCGGAATTCCTCTTCACTGCGGCAGCCATCCAGCGGCAGACGCGCTGCAGATTGTTCCGTACCGAGTGAGTACCGAAAGAGCAGATCTCCTCCGATCATCTGCGACAAGAGGTTGGCATCCTTGCGCAATCCCAAGACTCTGTGAGCAGCGAGAAAAGTTTCCTGCTCAAAATCCCTTCCGGTGATTGCGGGCTGTGGTTGTTGGCGCGCCATGATCTTCATTCGCAGATCCGTTTCCACATCGCGCGGCGGACCCGCCCCAGGATCTGCAGCACGACGATCGGCACCTACAACGTTTCTGCCCAGCCCGGCTCCAAACAGGCGGTCACGCTGGTCCCAGGTCATGTCATCGAACGCCTTGGCACTCGCCGTGAGCGGCGGAGTAGCTTCCGACTGTCCCTGCAGCTGCACCAGAAACTTACTGATCAGGCGGTCTTTGTACACCGACTTGAAATGCGAGACGTCAGCCACAACATAGAGGTCTTCCTCAACGCATGAGAGAATGGTGTTCAAGACCCGCATGAGCTTGAGCTCACCGATCTTTCGATCATCCAGAGGGCGCATCGTATAGTCAACGCCGGCCATCGTCAGGTCGACAACGATAACCTTTTTGCTCCGGCCCTGGAACAATGCAGGCGTTCCTACCTCCACATTCCGGATTCCCTGAAGGCGAAGCTGCAGCTTTGCATAGAGCGTCGTACCTTGAAGCGGAATTACGACTCCGATTTCCGAAGCCACGCGGTGCCCCTTCGCCAGCGCATGCTTGACGACATCGACTGTACGCTTGGTCTGAAGGTCGTTATACGGAACGAGGCTCTTTTTCCCCAGATATTGCCGGCAGGACGATTTGAGATCACCGCTGTCGAGAACAACCAGGCTTCCTTTTGCCCCCGGCCGATCCTGGACATGAATACTGTTGTTAAAGAAGAAAGATGCCAAGAAACGCGAGAGTTTTGGCGCGACAGCAACGTGTGATGTGAGCGGGATACACCACCGCTGATTCTTCTGTGCCCACTCATACAGATCGTCGAGCCGCTCAGTTTGCGCAAGCAGCAGGAAGATGTCCTGCTGCATCCAGGTATAAGCGATATCGCTTCGTGACGTGGATTCAGGCCCAAGCTGGAACGGATCGCCTGCGACAACGATGGTATCGCGCGCAACGACCGAGAGCGCAGCCAGGAGAGGCGGATTGATGCGTGCCGCGTCATCGACAAGCACAACATCGAAGCGCCCTCCCCGCAATCGCTGGTCAGAGAAAAAGTCATTGACCGTCGTGACAACACACCGCTTGGCGCCAATAAGCGACGCCTCGTCCACCGCCGTCTGGCTTTCGACGTCCTCGGTGAGCTTCTTCACGCCGCCAAGTTCACCGATTCGTTTCACCGTGGCTTGATATTCTTTCAGCTCGTTCGCTTCGATCGGTGATTGAGCCTCCGTGCGCATGAGCTCAGCCGTGAGCGCCTGCTGCACCGGCTGCAACTTCTTCTGCACGAGGAGCTTCTCGTTCAACTGCTTCTGGGCGGCAGCCAGATCCTCTTTGCTGAAACCCTTCTTGAGCTTTTCGAACATCGAAGTATTCTGCGCGCGTGTGACCGTTTCCTTCAACGCGGTGATTTCGTCACGGACCTTCTCAAGCTGCCTCCTGTTCTCATTCGTCCGTTCCCGAAGCTCATTGAGCCTTCCATAGAAGTCTTCGTGAAGGTACTGGTGCACCTTTGTCTTCCAATACGAGCGCAGTAACGCGACACCTTCTTCCATCTGTTTCTTCTTGTCCGTGCGCTTGGTTTCAACTTCATGTTCCAGCGAGAACGAGGGAGACTCTATTGCCGAAGGATCAGCAGGGAGCCCGATTCTCGTCAGCCCATTGGCGACCTCGACCCAGAGTTCCTTATTGAGGAGAAGAATTCGCTGGAGGACATCGTCCGCGGCCCGCGCGGTCGGCGCCACAACGAGTACGGTCTTTCCGTCTTTGAGATAATTGAGCGCGGCGAGAGCCAGCGTTTGCGTCTTCCCAGTTCGGGTGGGGCCCCAGAGGTACGAAACGCGATTCTGAAGGATCTTTTTGAGAGCCTCCGTCTGCTCGTGGAATGTGCCCTTCACGAGAACGGGTTCTTGCTTCGACCCCGTTGCATTTTCAGGTCGGCCCGGATCAAGGAGAAGTGAGGCGACTGGGTGCGAGGGAGCTGCTCCGGCAAGCAAGTCGATTACGAACGGCAGGTACTCATCATAGCTCCACCGGCATTTGATCTCAGGGAGTACGGCCCCGAAATCCATCGGCAGAGCGACGGCAACATATTGATTCTCGAGGCCGACGATCCGCCCTTCGATACTGACAGGCTGCAATTGGCTAAAGGAACACGAGACCTTGTTGATACCGCGAAGAACAAGATCTTCCGGCACTTCGAAACGGTAGTAGAAGAAACCGGCGAACGCACCCATGAATTCACCGCCGAATAGCGTGATCTCATTTCGGGTGGCATGGAGTTTCTCGCGCTCATCGCGCAACGCTTGGCATGGAAGGGCAAACAGCGATTTGTTGGCGGAATCACTCGGAGGAGCTGTCATAGGATCTGCGGTGCACTCTCTTCTTCAGGGACGATGTGGGGAAAACAAGTGTTGGAACCTCAAGCAGAATATTGCACACGATGAGGTCTCAGCGTGTGGTAGCCGGCACAAGTGATTCTGCTCGCGAGGAAAGGACATCTTTTCAACCTCTCCTCATCCCAAGCGCCGCTTTTCCCAAGCTTCATGCAGAACGGCATGAACGAAGGTGGAATTACGGCACGCTGTGCGCCGTCTTGCAGTTCAAACCGTCAAGCTCTTACGGTTTATCCGGCAACTCTTCAAATGCATCGCCGAACAATTCATCTGCGACGGTTGATGAATCAAAAAAACCATAGAACTCCGATCCGGCTAGTTTCTTTCGATGAAAGTACACAGCCAGAACAGAAATTGTCACCCCTGCAAGCAAACCAAACACAACATACTTTTTCATATACCCCCAGATTCTCCGTAGTAAGAAACCCAGCGTTCAACGTTCTGCTTGAGGAGATCAATATACTAGAAACAATTCTTTTTTTCCATTCACCGCACACGGCACAATGCCTGTCGATGAATTCTCCACTTAGCGTTCAATCCACGAAACCCGGCCCGTTCCGAAATCTGGTTTCACGACGAGATACGGATACGGTTTCGGACTCGCGGGCAACCAGCCTTGCCCAATACCCGACGGATCGCTCTGGTTCCCTAGCGGCTTCTTCGTCACTTCCCACGAAGTGTCACTCAGAATTTTTGCCAGTTCTGTGCCGGTCCTGAGCTCTCCATAGATATTGACTCCGGCAGAGCCAAAGCGATCGTAGTTCACTGCTTCGACGCTCATCACATTTTCTCCCACGCGGAGCATTGGTGCGATGTCCCAAATCTTGACCCGTTGATGTTCCACGACCAGCGAAGGCGATCGCCGCGCATACAATTCCCCGACATCCGTACCATTCACGCGTAGCCGAACATGCGTGTCGCCGATCATCTGCAGCTTCGCCGATGACGGAAGCTGGCGGAGGGTAAACTTTTTCCGGAAGGTGGCTCTTGTCACCTGCGGTGAGGAACTATCCCGCTTGCCCGGGTTGGCGTTGGGGTGATAGATCCACTGACTCTCGATCAACGGATCATCCACCCTTCGTTCCTCTTCAATAGTTCTAAGTCCCTCTTCCCAGTATTGAATCTGGCGATCGTACCGCATCATGAGATAGTCAAGGTTCGCGCTCCTGTTTGTCTCAAGCCAGAGCACAGAAAACTCCTGCTTCAATTGACGCAGATCGCTTATGAGTTTCCGTGACTTGGCCACGATCTCGTCGAGATGCGCTCCGAGAGCCGCGCCTGTCACAGCGTCCTGCACAGCGCGCCTGAGTTCATCGGCCAACGCGATCTTCCGCGCGAACCACTCCTCCTGCTTCACGACAAACGCAAGCGCGCGTACATGTTCCTGGTTATTTTTCGCCGCCGCATTCAACTCTTGAAGAAAGTGCTGCATGAGAGGAAGGGATGATCGAAGGCTTTCGAGCCTTACGACCATCCGTGGAGATAAGGAGCGCGCGGGCAAGAACGGGTGTCGCCAGAATTCCTGCCAGTTGATCTGGTTCAGTGTGCCCGAAAGGAGTGCATACACCGCCCGGCCGGCAAGCGCGGCTCGTTCATCACCAAAAAAGTCGGCAAAGAAAAGTTTGTCAAAAGATGCGAGGTTGACTTCAAGCGGTCTCCAGGCGCACTCCGCCGTCCATGCATATCCATAGTAATTCAATTCCCGAAGTGACTCTCCGCCAAAGTCGTTCCAGTTCGAGGTGAGCACACCGAGTGAGCCATTGGAGAACCCATCCCGCGTGAGATTCCGAATATTCAAGAGCGCGTTGATAGTGTTCGGAAAAGGACCGTTGTGATTCCACACCGACGGCGAAACAAGAAAGGGGAAACCCGCATTCCTGAATGTGAGCGTTGTGGGATAACGGTCCGCAGGATCGTACTGCCAGTCGACAATGACGACACTCTTGGGAATTTTCTCCAGGACCTTCGGATTGCTGAAGATCATGTCTCCGTACATCATCGGCTTCTTCTTGTACTTCTTCAGGATTTCGAAAAGCCTCACATAGTGATCCGCATGGACTGTGGCAATATCGGATGCTGCGACTTTTGCCTTGCTGCCGCCGAGATCGACGTTCATTGACTCATCAGCGGCCATGTTGAAATACGGCGAACTGAACGCGGCGCTCACCTCGCCAATCATTCCATCGAGAAGAGGATAGATGGCCTCATTCGCGACATTGAGACCACTTGCTCCCGGGAACTCCGCGTATCGAACGTATTCGGGGAGCACGAGAATATTTTCCCAGTGCGCCAGAGTTTCGAAAATAGGGATGAGTTCAACGTGGTACTGTTGCGCGTAAGCATCGAGTTCTTTGACTTCGGCGGCTGTGAGCTCGCCGCGTCCCTTCCCAATGAGCGGGTGTCGCTTCCAGACAAACACGTCTTCGATAGAGGGAGAATAGACGTTGAGTTTGTAGTGGGCCAGAAAACGAATAATCTTCTTGAAGTTTTCCATCGTAGACATCTGGCCGCGGCTCAGATCATCGGTAATGCCTCGAAAACGCTGCTCCGGCCAGTCGTAAATGAGCACGCCCGGCAGCGTCACGCTCTTCTTTTGCTGCACGAACATCATTCCCAGCGTCGTCACACCATAGAAGCGGCCCCGCGGTGACTCGGCAACAATGACCACAGCATCCTGGGAGACTTCCAGCAGATACCCCTCTTCTTTCATCTGCTGCGTAAGAACCGCTTTCCGCATCTTCAACCATCCCCTGGAGAAAGAACTCTGAGGGGATCCCAGGAAGATGAAATCGGTTGAGATCTTGCGGACTGTTTCTTCTCGAACAATCCGCAACGGACTACGATGCAGATCGGAGAGTCTTGCGTTGATTTGCTGGGCTGCAAATTCATCCGCCGGAGTGGCATGCTCGCCAAGAATGATGCGTGTCTGTGAAGTTAATTTGAACACTTGCGAAGTGCGGCTGACCTCGTGCGGCGTCGGGATGATTCGTAAAGGGTTGTCTTGAAGAGGGTTCGGCTGGGCGTTCACCGACAGAATGCCGATAATGAGAGGCGCGATGAGGTTGAGCGAGGTTTTCATAGAGGACTGCGCGGTTGATGTGAGAGGGAGGAAAACATGACAAAGTTCCGGAGAACTGGGAGAGACAGAGAAAAACGCGGCGGATCGTCAAACGGTGAGGCGGGTGTTAACACTTGCCGGGCGGCTTCGAGTGAAAGCCGCCCGGGATTGCAGTCTGAAACAACTTGGGATTGGTCAGCGGTACTATGCTGCGGGTTTTTCCCCTTCTTCGCCGGCCATCTTCTGCTTGATTTCCTGCACTTCGTTGCGAACTTCCTGAGCCTTACGCTTCAATGCCGCCATGTGTTTTCGTACACGTGTTCCAGCAGACTTGTTGCCTTTGACGTAGAATTTCTCGAAGTCCTTCTGAAACGTCTGAATCAGATCAAGAAGTTCTTGGTACCGGTTCATAAGGGAATCCTTTCTCCGATCTTGTGATACAAGCAGGGATACTTCTTTGTTTTTCTTTTCAAACTCCCCGATGATTTGTGGAGTCGACTTGCGGCGCAGTCATCGAGAGTGAGGAACCATGGCAAGTCTTTTTTCCACCCCGGGAATTTCTCATCGAATTCGGATTGGTCGTCAGGTCTTCTTCTGAGGAAATCTTCCAGCCTTCTTCTCGATCCTGGGAACGTAAAGTTTGAACAAGTCAAATATAGCGTTTTTGATTCAAAAATCAAAGCATGCGTCACCCAAAGAGTACACTCCCTCCATTGACATTTAGCACAGCACCGACGAGGTGATTCGCCAAGTCTGAAGCAAGGAAGACAACCGGACCAGCGATTTCCTCAGCGGTGGCGACTCGGCCTCGCGGAATCTCCTTGTTGATTGCACGTGCGCGACTCCTTTTGCGGAGCACATGCGAGCTCATGTCGGTGTCAACCCACCCGGGTGATACACAGTTGACAGTGATGCCATGCGGGGCAAGCTCAGCGGCAATAGCCTTCGAGAATGCAATCATGCCCCCTTTGGATGCAGCGTAGTGTGAGTGGAACGGCTCTCCACGTTGACCAGCCGTACTCGCAACATTGATGATTTTTCCTCCCCGTTGCTTCTTCATGAAGGGAACAACTGCATTACAGAACAAGAACGTTCCTTTGAGATTGATATCGATTGTCTCGTCCCATTGCTGTTCGGTCAATTTCCCCATCACACCGCGTTTCCACACACCTGCGTTGTTCACAAGAATGTCAATTCTCCCAAAGTGATCGAGGGCTGATCTCACAGCTTGTCGAACGTCAGCCGGCCGCGCAACATCAGACTTGATGATCAGGCATTCGCTCCCGATTTGCGCGACGCGGTGAGCAACCTTCAGTGCTTCACTCCTGTGCTTGGTGTACGTCAGTACAATGGTAGCACCTGCCTTTGCCATCATCACCGCCACCGCGGCACCAATGCCGCGAGAACCTCCCGTCACGAGAGCAACTTTGCCAAGCAAACTTATCATTGTCAGTCCTCAGTTTTTTGTGGTGGTCCAGATCGCCGGAGTCTTCTGCAACGACTGAGCCATGAAATCTTCGATACATCAAAAGAGAAATCAAACCAATAATAACTACTAAAATGGATTCTTTTACATATTTTTCGGTTTCTTGTATTGACTATTCAATATAATAGGACTAATTTAGTCCTATATATGTAACAAGCGTAATTGCTTCAGTTTCGAGAAAGTGTCGCATAAATGACAACAGTTCCTGTCGCTCTGAGCAAGGCCACCAAGGGAAGCCGCCTTGTCATTATGGAGGTCCCGGAGGGCCGTGCAAGAGCCCAATTGTTGCGCCTCGGTGTTGTTAAAGGGGAGTTCATTCGTTGTCTCGAGAGGCTTCCCGGCGGAACCGTCGTGATCCAGAAGCACCGGCAGGAGATAGCCATTGGTGTTGCACTTGCGAGCCATATCCTTGTGGCGTACGCGGAAGTGGAGCGACCATGAACGCGAAGTCTGAACATGCAGAATCACTCTGTGACCGTCACGCATAATACCCCCGAGCATCATCACATAGAGAAGCACATTCACGCCGACCCGCATCGTACGGCGATTGACCACCCCGCTGTCGCACTCGTAGGCAATCCGAACGTTGGCAAGTCGCTTGTCTTCAACTACCTCTCCGGCCTCTACGTGGATGTCTCTAACTATCCAGGGACTACCGTCGAGCTTATAAGAGGACGTTACAAGGGATACGAGATTCTTGACACTCCCGGTGTCTACGGCATTTCCTCATTTACAGCCGAAGAGGTTGTTACGCGCGATGTCGTTTTGCAGGCCGATGTCGTCCTCAATATCGTCGATGCAGTTCACCTGGAGCGAGATCTTTTCCTGACTCAGCAACTTATTGACATGGGGAAGAAAGTCGTTGTCGTTCTGAATCTTATGGACGAGGTCCGAAAGAGCGGGCTGGAGATCGATACGAAACTTCTAGCTACCTATCTCGGGGTCCCGGTGATTGAAACCACCGCGACAACGCAGGAAGGTTTTGAGTTCATCGATGCCGCCATCCCGGAAGCGCGCCGGGGTGAACAAGTTTCCTCACTCCATCACCGGCTCCATGACATGTTAAGGCTCACCGGTTCGGAAGCCGAGGCGCTTCTCATCCTCGAAGGCGATGAATCGACGGCACATCGTCATGGCGTCGCACCAGGCAACGAACGAGAAGCACTGTACATTGAGCGGCGAAACCGCGTCAACCTGATCATCAACACTATCCTCTCCGAACGGAATGTCCGTATCCGGCTTGCGACACTCGCTGGCCGATGGGCAGTCAATCCCTGGACTGGCATCCCGATGCTTGTCGGCACGCTGTATCTTGTTTACCTCTTTGTGGGAAAACTCGTTGCCGGCGATCTTGTTGGGTTCACCGAAAACACGCTCGGGCACCAGATCTGGGAACCCTGGATCCGCGGCATCATCGCACACTTCATCACTCCTCATTCGGCGTTCGGCACTTTGCTGGTTGGAGAGTTCGGCGTGATCACGCTGACCGTCACCTACCTAGTCTTCCTCCTGCTGCCGCTTGTGATTGCGTTCTATCTCTCGCTCGCGCTCATGGAAGACAGCGGATATCTGCCACGGCTGGCGACGCTCGTCGATCGCAGCCTCAATGCCCTCGGCCTCAACGGTGCGGCCATCATCCCACTCATTCTCGGATTCGGCTGCGTCACGATGGCTACCATCACGACTCGCCTGCTGGGGAGTGAGCGCGAAAAAACCATCGCCGCAGCGATCCTTCAGTTTGCGATCCCCTGCTCCGCACAGCTCGCTGTCGTGGCTGCGCTTCTTGCCGGTGCGGGATTCTCCGCAATGTTGATTTATTCCGCAACCATCTTCATCATCTTCGTCGCCGTCGGTACCATCTTGCATCGCGTTCTCCCTGGCTCGGCGACGCCATTGCTCATTGATTTGCCGCCGATGAGACTTCCCCGCGTCGACAACGTCGCGCGCAAGACTGCTTACCGCTCGTACTATTTCATGAAAGAGGCAACACCTTGGTTCTTTGCCGGAGCGCTTGCAGTGGGTCTCCTGCAGCTAACCGGATTGCTTACCGCCTGGCAAAATCTTCTGGAGCCGCTTACCACACAGTGGTTACAGCTCCCGCGAGAGGCGTCGACGGCATTTGTGATGGGAATGGTCCGAAGGGATTTTGGCGCGGCCGGCCTTTACCATCTCCCCCTCAGTCATTTTCAGGTGGTCGTGTCACTCGTAACCATTACACTCTTCACGCCATGCATTGCCTCCTTCATGGTGATGCTCAAAGAACGCGGCGGGCGAGAGGCCTTTCTGGTCTGGGCTGGTACGTGGATCGTCGCCTTTTTCGTCGGGGGAGTGCTCTCGCAGGCGCTTCTATGATAGGCCTGGAAGAAAAGCTCCGCACGGAGATTCGCATCTGTCCGCAATGCCGCAATCCCATCGAGAATCCTTTCGCCGCACGGTGCCCCCGCTGCCTGACGATCGTACCGGTATCCGACCCCGGCTGCAGAGGCTGCGTGCACAACTCGGGATGCCCGGTGGCCAGCTTCAAGAGCCAGGAAGAATCCAACCATCAGCGGTGAGAGACCTGCAACAACACTGAAATGTGAGGGAGTATGGAACCGCAGCAGCACCAGGCCTTAACAACCGAAACCATCTACGCAGCGCTTCGCACCTGCTATGATCCGGAAATCCCGGTCGATATCGTGAGCCTCGGGCTTGTGTACGGGGTGACAATCGTTGACGATTGGGTGGGGATCAAGATGACGCTCACATCTCCTGGTTGTCCCGCGAGCACCACAATCGCCGAGTAGGTAAAAAACCAATTGCGAAAAATTCCAGGAGTTGCCGATGCGGATGTGCGAATAGTTTGGCAACCTGAATGGACGCCAGAGAAGATGAGCGATGAAGCAAGGAACAAACTGGCGTTGAACAAGGGATAGCGAACAGCGGAGCGCAACTCATCAGAACATGAAATCACCTCGTCGATCCTTCACGATGTTGCACCGATTCGGGAAGATGGGATTTTTCTTCTTCCTCGTCAAAGGATTGCTGTGGCTGATCGTTCCGACAATTCTCGCAGTCCTTTTTGGCGCTGATTGAGTCGCCGTTGTGGAGAGCCCGAAAAACTTTGGGCCTGGTCAAGACAATCCAGAACCAGGGCTCCGAAGAGGTGAAGCATTTGACCTCATTCTTTTTTCGCGAGTTTTGTCAGAGTCATCACGCTCGACTCAATTTCATTCCTCGGCAGGTTCCCGCGTTCCAGTTCTTCGTCGCTTCTCATTCGAAGTCGACCATAAAATCTCAAGCCATCATCCATGAACGACACATCTTGTTCAACAATCCCGAAGAGGAGGTTCTCCGCTTTCTCGAACCTACCGACAGATTCATAGTACAAAAAGAGTTTTTTTCTCACGTCCGCAGAGAGTTCAGCGGAAGGCAAGGATTCTGCGAGCTTCTCGATCTTTTCGCAGTATTCCTGCGGCAATATCCCGGCCTCATGCCGCAACAGCTCCAGGAACAGGCTCAGAGCAGTGGCGTGGCATCGGGACCCGTCCCGCTCCCTCCCCTGCTGTTGACGAATATCCCCAACAATCCGAAGCAATTCTGCAACAACAACGCATTTTTCGACATCAAACCGGTCGCCCAAGGACAGCAGGCGTACGAATTCTGAATCGGTTAACGACGTCAGGAAACGGAGGTCCATCCCGAGCAATTGCTTCGAAGAAGCCTCCACACCCTCCACCGCTTCGTCATACCTTCTCACCTTCATCAACCCCAGCACCGACGCCAGAACATTGGCGAGTTGGTTGATCATCCTCAGGAAATAGTCTTCAAAGATCATACTGCAGCAAAGTACCCATGGAGAGGGGGATAAGCAAGCGTGGAGGCCATCGGTTTTATTTCTCCAAACTTCTGCCGATCTTACCATGCGGCCCAGAATCCACCACCTGCGCTTCTCCAATGCCAGGTCGTGATGATCATGGCTCAACTGAGGACAGGAGCGGGTTCAAGATGACGATTATCGCCTTTAGCGATGTGCATGGTGAGTACGGACGAGTCGAGTCGATCCTCGCGCATGAATCAACGATTGATGCGATCGTCATCAGCGGAGACCTGACAACGCATGGCACTGTCGCTGAGGCATGCACGGCAATCCGCAGGATCGAGCAGTTTAGAAAACCGCTATTCATCGTGGCTGGGAATATGGATCTTCCGGCATTCGAACCGGCGTTCACCGAACTGGGCGTGAACATCAACGGACGCGGAGTGCATCTAAGCGGTGTCGGATTTTTTGGCGTTTCAGGCTCTCCGTTTACGCCCATGCACACCCCGTATGAACTCCCGGAAGATGAAATCCTCCGCCGGGCAAATGAGGGATGGCAGCAAGCGCAGACTGCGCACCGGACAGTGTTTGTTCCTCATGCTCCTCCGCGATCCACAACGCTCGACAAGGTCTTCATCGGCGCTCATGTCGGCAGCACCGCTGTGAGGGAATTCGTGGAACGCAACCAACCTGATGTTTTGATTTGCGGGCATATCCATGAATCTCGCGGAACCGATGTTCTTGGCAAAACCCAGATGGTGAATTGCGGACCGGCAGGGAGAGGTTCATATGCTGTCATTACGATTGACCGGGAAGTG
>Ga0315277_10010112_pt1 | contig 11985 bp, 6 predicted proteins | sample YL17G05_15_MG_FD_203695 | JGI IMG/M metagenome (GOLD analysis project Ga0315277, IMG submission 203695) | Sediment microbial communities from Yellowstone Lake, YNP, Wyoming, USA - YL17G05_15 | ecosystem: Environmental > Aquatic > Freshwater > Lake > Sediment | place: USA: Wyoming | collected... | reverse complement strand
CCGGCGGAAACGATGCCACGCTCCATGGCCCGGACGCCGCCTTCCACGTAAAGCTCCGCGGCTAGCCGCTGGGCCGGGAACTCGTCTTGAGAGATGTGCGGCAGGAAAGCCCTAGCATCTAGATAGACCGCGTGGCCGCCAATGGGTTTCACGACGGGAACGCCAGCATCCTCGATCTTCTTTCCAAGGTACTCCACCTGTCCCACCCGAGCGCGGATGTGGTCATCCTGGACCGATTCAACGATGCCACGCGCCATCGCCTCCATGTCGCGGCCGGCCATCCCACCATAGGTCTGCAGCCCCTCATAGACCACCACCAGGTTCCGAGTTTCCTCAGCCACTTGGTCGTCGTTCACGGCCAACCAGCCCCCGATGTTGACCAGGGCGTCCTTCTTCCCGGACACAGTGCAGCCATCGGTGTATGAGCACAACTCCTTGAGGATGTCTTTCACAGGCCTTCCTGCCTGGCCCGCTTCCCGCTGCTGGATGAAATAGGCGTTTTCCACAGCCCGGGTGGCGTCCAGGATGATACGCAGGCCGTGCCCGTCGCAGAAGAGCCGCACCTCCCGGAGGTTGGCCAGGGAGATAGGCTGGCCGCCCGCCATGTTCACTGTCGCCGCCAGCGACACGTAGGGAATGCGGTGCGCTCCTACCTTGCGGACAAGGGCCTCCAACTTGCCCAGGTCCACGTTCCCTTTGAAGGGATGAACGCTCGAGGGGTCATGAGCCTCATCGATGATGACGTCGACGAAGGTGCCTCCGGCCAACTCCTGGTGAAGGCGGGTGGTGGTAAAGTACATGTTTCCAGGGACGAAATCGCCGGGCTTGATAAGGATCTTGGAGATCAGGTGCTCGGCGCCGCGTCCTTGGTGCGTGGGGATGACGTGTCGATAGCCGTAATGGTCCCGTATGGCAGCTTCCAAGTGGTAGAAGTTCTTGCTGCCAGCATAGGCCTCGTCTCCCAGCATAAGCCCGGCCCACTGGTAGTCGCTCATAGCTGAGGTGCCGCTGTCCGTCAGGAGATCGATGTACACGTCTTCGCTGCGCAAGAGGAAAGTGTTGTAGCCAGCCTCTCGGATGAACACTTCGCGCTCCTCACAGGTAGTCATTTTCACGAGCTCGACCACCTTGATCCTGAAGGGTTCGGCCCAGGAGCGGCGTCCTTTACCCGGCCATTGCGGGTTCATTGTGGCACCCTCCATCTCCTCACGGCTCCTCTCCACTTCGCACCTGTAGGGTGCCAATATCCCATCCGTCTGTTCGCGAGTCAAGCGGCCAAGCATTCATAGTCGCGGTACAGCAATGCGGGACACAGCGCTGGGAGCGGGATACTTGGAAGGAAGAAGGTCACGCCTCAACACCAGCCTAATTGTTAACCCATTAGATTCAAAACCGGGGTGAACACAGGGTGGATTTGAGGGTGTGCGGCCGCCCGTGGGCTGGCCTTCCCTCATCCCAGCCGCTCGCCCATCCGGTCCGCCGGGCTGAACCGCTCATGGGCCCGCGCCGCCTTCTCCGCATCGTAGGTCGCCGAGTACCGCCGCACCATCGCCGGCGTGCTGTGCCCCAACAGTTACTGGACAGGTGCAGTCGCTTTCACCTAGGGGGTGCGACAGGTATTATCGAGGGGATTGCAGGCATGGAACGACCAACTTCTGCGCTGGTTCGGGTAGTGCCTTTCTTCTATGGCTGGTGGGTGGTCATCGCCACTGGCGCCATCATCTTCCTGACCAGCGGCACCTACTTCTACGGCTTCAGCACCCTGGTCGATCCATTTGAAGAGGAGTTTGGCTGGAGTCGCGCCCTCATAGGCGGCGCTTTCTCCGTCGCCGTAATGGCGGAAGGGTTGACAGCGCCCGTGGCCGGCTACTTGGCGGACCGTTTCAGTGCGACCCGCCTGCTCATGGTGGGGGTGCTGCTCATCGGCGGTGGTTTTGTGGTTCTGGGCCAGATCCAGGCGGTGTGGCAGTTGTACGCGGCGATGGCGACGGTCGCCATCGGCGTGACCCTGGCGGGCATGGTATGCTGGGTAGCTATTGCTCACTGGTTCGCAAAAAAAAGGGGGCGCGCCCTGGCCCTCATGACCGGCATTGTCGCGACCTGCGGGGTCATGGTAGTGGTGCTAGCGGCCCTGATATCCTTTTTTGGCTGGCGCAGCGCCGTGGTCATGATAGGCATTTCTCAAATAGCCATCTGCATCCCGCTGGCCTTGACCGTGCGCCGCCGACCAGAGGACGTGGGCCTCCTGCCCGACGGAGAGGACCACGCCCCTGGCCAGTCGTTGGCCAGACCAGCCGCGAGCCCGAAGGGAGAAAGCGCGGCCGGTAAGAGGGTGGCGCACAAGGGGCTGACCGTGCGCCAGGCACTGGGCACACGTCCCTTCTGGCTGTTGACACTTGCCACGGCCCTGGCCTGGCTTGGCAGCATGGCCCTCATCGGCCACCTGGTAGCCTTCCTTGAGGAATCGGCGGAATTCTCGCGAGGGACGGCCTCGGCGGTGGCGATGGGCATCCCTTTCGGGAGTCTGGTGGGCAGACTGAGCTTCGGCTGGCTGGCCGACTACGTGGTCAAGCGCCGGCTGCTGGCGGCGGCCTACGTCCTCCAGGGTGCGGGCATCCTTATCTTCGCCATGACTGACAGCCCCTGGCAGGCTGTCTTGTTCCTAATCGTGTTCAGCACTGGCTGGGGCGGGGCTATCCCTGTATTGCCCGCTCTGGAGCTGGAGTATTTCGGCCTGCGGGCTTTTGGTGGCATTGGGGGACTGCTGTCGGCCATTGCCACGCTGGGGGCCTTCGGAGGACCGCTCTTCGCCGGTGTAGTCTACGACACAATGGACAGCTACCGGCCTGCCTTCCTCCTGATGACCTTCACCACGATGGCTGCTGTGCCAGCGATCCTGATGATGGGCAGGGCGCCCGCCTGGGCAAAGGAGGCGGCCAGCGCGCCTATGACCTAGGGGCCAGGCCATCAACAAAGCGATGCCCCTGGCAGCCGATATGGTAGGATGAGCGCGTGCAACAGGGCAAGTCTTATGCGCACGCGGTTCTGGCCGTTGGGGTGGTGGCTGTCTCCTGCGCGGCCGTCCTGATCCGAGAAGCGGAAGCCCCCGCGCTGGTCATCGCAGCCTACCGGATGGGGCTGGCCGCACTGCCGACCGGCGCCCTGGCCCTAGCGACAGGCCGGCAGCGGACATCCCAGGACGGCCTGTGGGTGTGGCCTCTATTGGCGGGCATGTTCCTTGCTCTGCACTTCGGCTTCTGGATTGCGTCGCTCCAGCAGACTTCGGTGATCACATCAGTGGTGCTGGTGACGACCAATCCGCTGTTTGTAGCGCTCGCCTCACCGTTTGTCCTGCGCGAACGAGTGTCAGCAGCGACGTGGGTGGGCATCGGCATAGCGACAGCGGGGGCTGCCTTGATGGCCGTCGAGGACGTGGGCGAGGGTCTGGGGACAGTAGTCGGCGACCTGTACGCACTGCTGGGAGCGATCTTCGGAGCGGCCTACCTGATGATCGGACGAAAGGCGCGGCCGCAGCTGTCCTGGGCGAGGTACGTCGGCGTTGTCTATCCGGTGGCAGCCGTACTGCTGGTGCTCTCCGTCCTGGTGGCAGGGGAGCCGTTCACGGGTTACAGTACGAAGACGTTCGTGATGCTGGGCTTGCTGGCACTGGTGCCCCAACTCGTCGGCCACTCGGCCATCAACTGGGCCCTGGCGTACGTTCCCGCTGCCCTGGTGGCGGTGGCGATTCTGGGGGAGCCGGTGGGTGCAACCGCTCTCGCCGCCATCATCCTGGAAGAGATGCCGAGCGGCTTCGAGATTGCTGGGGCACTTCTGGTGCTGGCAGGTGTCTACGTCGTTCTGCGCCCGCGCCAGGTGCTCGCGCCTGACATCGCCTGAGCAGGCGCTGGCGTCTTGGCTACCGGGGCACAGTGCTCCCGTGGAGTCGCGGCGTGGCAGCGCCCGCTTTGGCGGCCCAAAAACAAATCTGATATAATCGGCCAACAGGCCTGGGCGGAACATTTGGGCGCCCGCCGGCGTTTATTGGGCAGAGGGGGCTTTCCCACAAGGGGCTGGCAGTGGAGGAAGCAAGGGCCGTAGCCGAAAGACTCATCGAGAACGTACAGAGGGTCATCGTCGGCAAGCGCCGGGAGGTGGAGCTGGTGGTGATGGCCCTAATGTGCCAGGGCCACGTCCTCATCGAGGACGTGCCCGGCGTGGGCAAGACGATGCTCGCGCGCAGCATCGCCCGATCCACCGGTTGCGCCTTTAGGCGCATCCAGTTCACCCCCGACCTCCTTCCCAGCGACGTGACCGGCGTCTCCGTCTACAATCAGAAGACGGGCGACTTCGAGTATCGGCCAGGCCCGATCATGGCCCAGATCGTGCTGGCCGACGAGATCAACCGGGCGACCCCCAAGACCCAGTCGGCCCTGCTGGAGGCCATGGAGGAGCGTCAGGTGACGGTGGACGGTGTCACCCGTCCCGTGCCTCTGCCCTTTATGGTGATGGCCACCCAGAACCCCATTGAGTACGAAGGCACCTTCCCCCTGCCCGAGGCTCAGCTCGACCGCTTCTTGATGCGCGTTCACCTGGGTTATCCCTCAGCGAGCGATGAGGTGATGATCATGGACGGGCAGCAGTACGTTCACCCTGTGGAGGATCTGTGCCAGGTGAGCGAGGCCCAAGAGATACTGGGCCTTCAGGAGGCCACAAAGCAGATCTACGTCGATCCCCTGGTCAAGCAGTACATCGCCAACGTGGTGGAGGCCACTCGTCGACACGAGTCGGTCTATCTGGGGGCGTCGCCGCGCGGCTCCCTGGCCCTTTATCGTACCAGCAAAGCGCGAGCTCTTCTGGACGACCGCGACTTTGTCCTGCCCGACGACGTGAAGGCCTTGGCATATCCCGCCCTGGGCCATCGTCTCATCGTCAGCCCGGCCGCACGGGCGAAGGGAGTCATCACCGAGGAACTGGTGAATGAGTGCCTGGAAAGGGTGCCAGTGCCGGGTGTGAGGGCCGGCAGGGGCGGCGACTCCTAGAGCAAGCGACGATTTCTGTTAGCGGCGGGCCTTGTGCTTGCTGTTCTCGACTGGGGTTGTCACATGGGCGGCGCGACTCGCCTTCTCGGCCTCTGGCGGCGATACGAGAACCTGGCGATCGTGCTGATCTTGCTGGCCACAACCTGGATACTAGCTCTGGCCTCCGGGTTCTGGTTCTTCTTCCGCCTGGCTTATGTTCTATCGACGCTTGTGCCTCTGAGCTTCCTCTGGGCGTGGTTCAGCCTGCGAGGCCTCAACGTCACAGTGCAGCGGTACGCCCAGCGAGTGCAGGTGGGACAGCAGGCGGAGGAGCGCATCCGCATCGAGAATAATACCTTCCTCCCCAGGCTATGGCTGGAGGTGGAGGACCCCTCCGACATGCCGGGGGCCAGCGCGAAAAGGGTTATCTCCCTGAAGGCCGGCGGCTTTCGCTCCTGGATGACGGCTCTGTGCTGTCGTCGGCGGGGCGTCTATACCATCGGCCCTCTGGCTATCAGTGGCGGTGACCCCTTCGGCCTATTCCGCATGAGGCGCTCCTTCGGCCCTCGACATACCCTGGTGGTCTATCCCCTGCCGGAGGCACTGCCTCGCTTCTGGGCTCCCCCAGCGGAGCTGATGGGGGAGGGAAGGGAGCGGCGGCGCACCCACTACGTCACCCCCGATGCGGCCGGCGTCCGCGATTATCAGCCGGGCGATAGCTTCAGTCGTATTCATTGGCCGACGACCGCTCGCGTGGGGAGGCTCATGGCAAAGACCTTCGAGCTGGAGCCAGCCAGCGATATCTGGATAGTGCTGGACCTCCATCGCCAGGCTCAGGTCGGAAGCGACGACGAGAGCACGGAGGAGTATGGCGTGCGCGTCGCCTGCTCGATAGCTAACCACTTCCTGGCCGTCCATCGGCCGGTGGGCTACCTGGGCTGGGGCGCCGGCCTGACGCTCCTCGAGCCCGATCGTGGCCACCGCCACTTCGCTCGCATCTTGGAGGTGCTGGCCATGGCCAAAGGGGTGGGCGACCTGCCCCTGGCTGACTTGCTGGAGCGGGAAGGCAACCGCTTTGGCCACCACTCGACCGTGATAGTGATCACATCCTCGACAGAGGAGGCGTGGGTGCATAGCCTGCAAGGGCTCCCGGAGAATGGAGTAAGGGTGGCAGTCGTGCTGTTGGACGCCAGCAGCTTTGGCGCTGGTGAGAGCGCCCTGATGGTGTTCAGTGCCCTGGCCGCCAGGGACATCCTGACCTATCTGGTACGCCGCGGCGATGACCTGGCCACCGCTCTAGGATCCGCAGGCAGCGGGCGCTCCGCGGCGGTCACGTCAGGCAGGTCTTCCCTGAAGTAGAGAGATGGCTCAAACGGACTGGGCGGAGCTGTTCGAGCCGCCGCAAGGGACGGCGGCAGAGGCGAGCGGCCTCTGGCGACTCCCCCGCTGGCTGCTGGCTCGCCTCACTGCCTGGGAGGACTGGCTCACGTTCCTCATAGCCTTTTTCACTTTCCTGGGGGTTGCCGAGTCTGTTCAAGCGGCCGAATGGGTGGAGGACATGCCCTCATTGGCTCTGGTTGCCTTTCTGGGCCTGCTGTGCGGCCTCTTGCTGGCCCGCTCGCCGTTGCCTCAGGTCGTGTCTCACCCGCTGGCTCTCATCGCCGGGGCGACTGTGGTGCTGTGGCAGGTGCTGGCTCTGGTGCCCGGCGATGGCTGGGTGGCCAGGTGGGGGGTATTCCACGACAGACTGAGCCACTGGCTGGAGGTGGCCCGGTCGGGGGGGATAAGCAACGATACCTTGCCCTTCATCCTCTTGGTCGTGGCCCTGACCTGGCTCTTCGCCTACCTCTTTGCCTGGAGCGTCTTTCGCTGGCACAACCCCTGGCTGGCGCTGCTCCCCGGCGGAGCGGCCCTGTTCGTCAACTTCACCTTCTCCGACCAGTCCAGCTTGCTGGCTGTCCTCTACATCGGCGGTGGCCTTCTGCTGATCATGCGGCTGAGCCTCACCCGAAGGGTTCAGGAGTGGCAGCGGCAGGGTGTCTCCTATCCCGAGTTCGTCAGCCTCTCCACCGCCCATCTCACCAGTTGGGCCGTTCTCCTGCTGATCCTCGTGGCCTGGCTGACCCCCGCCGCTGTCGATGCCAGACCGCTGGATGACGTCTGGGGCTATCTGTCGCGGCCGCTGCTGGGCCTATCCGACGACACCATACGGTTGGCAGGGCCTATCAAGGCCAAGAAATCGCTGTCCATCCACGACTTCAGCTCTGTGCTGCCTTTCCGCGGGAGCATCAAGCTGAGTAATCGATCAGTGATCAGCGTGACCCTGAAGGATGGGGCCAGCCTTGGCGACCACCCCTTCCTGCGGGGCGCCGTCTACGACGAGTACCAAGCCGGTGGCTGGCAGGCCGTCGGCAGGCGAGAGGTGACGCTGGCCGCCGCTGACCTGGAGCAAGCCGGGGTGCAGATTGTCCTGTACAGCCCGCCAGGGACGCAGACGCTGGTGGCGCGCGTTCGGGTCGCGGACGCCGCCATCGCCCGCTCGCTTGTGTTCAGCGTCGGTCAGCCGCTGGCGGCCGACGTGGAGACAAAGGCTGAGTTTGCCAGCGAGGCCGTGTATAGCATCAAGCCCGATGAAGAACCCGACAGTTCTTGGCCCAGCCCCGTGTACGAGGCGGCTGGCACCCTGAGGGCGCATCTGGGCGCAGGCTCTGCTGCTCTGAGCGACCAGGAGGTCTTCGACCTGCTGCCGCCGGGCCTGGTGGGCCTGGAGGTGGTGCGCAAGGGGTCGACCGTGGAGCGAGTGGACGTGGCCGTGGGTCAACCGGTGCCCGACATCGCCCTGCTAAAGCCTGCCCAGAAGCTGCGGCCGGGCGATACCTACACAGTGATGGGAGCGGTGGCCGACGTCTCAGCCGATGAGCTGCGGGCGGCCGATGAGGTCTATCCTGCCTGGGTTAGCGAGCGCAACCTTCAGCTGCCGGAAGAGCTTCCTCAGAGGGTGAGCGAGCTGGCTGGCAGATTGACCGCAGGCAGTGGCAATCCCTACGACAAGGCCAAAGCCATCGAGGCGTACCTACGCCTGATTCCCGTGGACTATCAGATGCGCGATATACCGCCCGCCCGCGACGCGGTGGACTACTTCTTGTTCGAGGCCCAGGAAGGTTACTTCGACTATCACGCCTCGGCCATGGTCGTGCTGCTGCGAGCGGCTGGCGTACCCGCTCGCCTTGCCGTCGGCTACTTGCTCGACGCCAGCGCCTTTGACTCGCGAGCCCAGCAGTACAACATACGAGAGGCCCATGCCTACGCCTGGCCGGAGGTCTACTTCTCAGGCATCGGCTGGGTGCCCTTTAACCCCTCGCCTGACCGTCCTGCCATCGTGCGCCCAGGCGAACTCAGCGGCGGCGCTGCGTGGTGGGGCATCGACTCCTTCCTGCGAGAGTTCCCGCCCTCACGGGAGGGCACAGCGGCGGTGCCGTCCGAAGGCGCGCCCCAGACGTCGGCGGCTGCTGGTCAGGAAGGGAACTACTTCTTTGTTCTGTGGCTCGTGGTGGGACTGGCGGTTGCGGCTGGGGCCATCGTACTCGGAAGTCGGTTGGCGTGGGAGCGTGGGCTGGCCGGTCTGCCCTATTGCCAGCGGGTGTGGGAAGAAACGCTGCGTCTGGCCACCTGGGCCAGGCTGGGCCCGCGGCCGGATCAGACGCCGCGTGAGTACGCTCACCACCTGGAGACGAGGCTGGCTAGCCTGGAAGGCCTGGATCTGCTGGCGGAGGTCTACGGTCGCAGTCGCTTCGGCGGCAAGCCGCTGCCGGAAGGCGAGGCAGCCCAACTGCGGCCGATCTGGAGGAGAGTGCGCAACAGGCTCCTCACCCGCATCCTCGTGAGGCGGTGAGGTCGAGGCCGAGGGACGGCTGGGCTGACCACTAGCGCGTCGGCGATTGGATGGGCGGCGGAATCGCCGGCTTCGCTCGGTGGATGGGCAGTCTTTGATAAAACTATCGTGGGTGCTTGCCAAGACGATTCAATGGGGCTACTATTGGCGCAACAGAGTGGGTTGAGAAAGGGCTGATGCGTCTTATGGTTGCCGGCGCGGTCAGGCTTGTGCCATCAGGCGAAAGGCAATCTTCTCGACTCATCGGAAGGGCGCTCAGTAGAAGCAAGGAGGGGAGATCATGAGACGTGCCAACTGGCTACGTTTGCCGGGGCGGGGGTGGTGGATACCTTTGATGGCCGTGGTGGTGCTTCTTTTCATGGTGGTGGCGTGTGGGGAGGAGGAGAAGGAGGAGGGCACGGCGACACCCGGCGCTGGCGCCTCGCCGACGGCTGAGGCGCAGGCGCCGCCCGAGCAGCAGGAGATCGTCGTTCAAGCCGGACAGCCGGAGTTTTTCGACCCGCATCGCTCCAACTTCGAGCAGGACATCGCCATTGAGCGCATGCTGTGGCGGGGGCTCTACCAGCTAGTGCTAACGGAGGCCGGCGGCGTGGAGGCCGTGCCGGCCATGGCTGCGGGCGAGCCCACGGTCGCTGGCAACGTGTACACCGTGAAGCTCAAGTCGGGGCTCAAGTGGTCGGACGGCGTGCCGCTGACGGCCAAGGACTTCGAGTACGGCATCAAGCGGGAGTGCGACCCCAAGGTGGCGGGCCCCTACCAGTACCTGCTCTGGTCAGGCATGCTCGACATCGTGGGGTGTGAGGCGTATGGCGGGGCGCCGGCGGAAGCGACTGCAGCCGAACTGCAGACCCTGCGCGATGCCGTCGGCGCCAAGGCGATAGATGACACAACCCTGGAGATCACCCTGGTCGCGCCCAAGGTCACATTCACGACCATCATGTCCCTGTGGGCAGCGTTCCCCGCCCGTCAGGACGTCATCGAAGAGCACGGCGATAAGTGGATAGAGCCGGGCAACATCGTGACCAACGGGCCGTTCATCATCTCGGAGCTGACGCCCGGCGCCGGCGGCAATGTTGTCCTGACGCCGAATCCCAACTGGGCGCTGGAGCCCAAGCCCGCCCTGCGCAAGATCACCATCCGCTTCATCGACGACCTAGAGGCGGCCTTCCGGGCCTTCCAGACCGGCGAGCTGGACATCACTCAAATCCCGGCGCCGGAGATCCCCACCATCAAGGCGGACGCGACCCTGAGCAAGCAGTTCATCCAGGTCGGTTCTGCCCGCATCTGGAGCGTCGAGATGCAGATGAAGAACGAGGTGCTCAGCAAGCCCGATGTGCGGCTGGCACTGTCGCGAGCCATCGACCGAAAGACGATGGTCAAGGTAGTCTACAACGACGCCTACCTGCCGGCCAACTACTGGATCGTGCAGGGCCTGACGGGCCACCAGGGCAATGAGCCCTTCGAGAACATCATTGGCTACGACCCGGCGGCGGCCAAGAAGGCGCTGGCGGACGCCGGCTACCCCGACGGCCAGGGCTTCCCCACCCTCAAGCTAACCATCTTGGACCGCCCCGACCGCAAGGCCGAGGGCGAGTTCCTTCAGAAGTCCTGGAAGGAAACCCTAGGCATCAACGTCGAGATCGAGGCAGTGGACGCCAAGACCCGCTCCAGCACCTTCAACACCAAGAACTTCGAGTTGTACATGGGGGGTTGGCAGATCGACTACCCCGACCCGGAGAACGTCCTCATCGGCCTGTTCGACACGGGCGGGGGCAACAACCAGTATGAGTGCAGCGACCCCGATATCGACGCGAAGCTGAAGGCGGCGGGCACGGAGACGGACAACGCCAAGCGCATCAAGCTGCTGCAAGACGCGGAGACGCTCATTGTCACCAGGCTGTGCGGTATGGCGCCCGTTTGGCAAGGCGCCTTCCTGTACCTGGCGGACTCGAAGATGGGCGGGTTGCACCCCAACGGCCAGATCGACGCGGCGATGCCCGGGAACTGGTGCGCCGAGTGCTGGTTTGTGAAAGCTCCGTCGTAAGAGCGATCGCCTTTAGGCAGTAAGTCCAGTAATATAGGTGGTGGAAAAGGTGTGGGGCCTGGGCGCTCCGGGCCCCACACTGGGGTGGAGCTTATGACGGCTTACGCCATCCGGCGCATCCTCTGGCTGATCCCCGTCCTGTGGGCGGTGGCGACCATCACGTTCTTCCTGATGCACGCCGTCCCGGGCGGGCCCTTCACCCAGGAGAAGAAGTTGCCGGAGAGCATCATCATCGCCCTGAACCGGCGCTACAACCTGGATGAGCCTCTCTGGAAGCAGTACCTGCTCTACCTCTGGAACCTCCTCCACGGCGACCTTGGCCTCTCCTTTCGCGGTGACTACGATGTGACGATGCTCATCCGAAATGGCTTTTTCGTCACGGCCCAGTTGGGCATCCTGGCCTTCATTGTCGCTGCGGTCTTCGGCATAGGGCTCGGCGTGCTCTCTGCCCTCAATCAGAACGGCCCGCTGGACTACCTGGGCGTCTTTGTCGCCACCGTCGGGGCCGCTCTGCCCAACTTCATCCTGGCTACATTCCTCATCATCATCTTCGCCGTAAACCTGGGCTGGTTCGACATCTTAGGCTGGGGGGGGCCCGAAAGAGTGGGAGACGCTCTAGATCCATCGGTCTGGCATATCAAGAAGCTCATCTTACCAGTGGTGTCGCTGTCGTTTCTGCCCACTGCCTACATTGCCCGCGTGACGCGAGCCAGCATGCTGGAGGTGCTGCGACAGGACTACATCCGCACTGCTCATGCCAAGGGACTGGCCGATCAGGTGGTCATTATTCGCCACGCTATCAAGAACGGTATGATCCCGGTGCTCACCCTCATGGGGCCCATCGCCGCCGCCCTGGTGACAGGGTCCTTCATCGTCGAGAACATCTACTCCATCCCCGGTGTCGGGCGGGCGTTCGTCGAGGCGGTGCTCTACCGGGACTACGGCATGATCATGGGGACCACCCTGTTCTACGCGGCCATAGTCGCCGTCGCCAACCTGGTGGTCGACTTGCTGTACGCGGTGGTCGACCC
>Ga0315277_10010111_pt1 | contig 11985 bp, 12 predicted proteins | sample YL17G05_15_MG_FD_203695 | JGI IMG/M metagenome (GOLD analysis project Ga0315277, IMG submission 203695) | Sediment microbial communities from Yellowstone Lake, YNP, Wyoming, USA - YL17G05_15 | ecosystem: Environmental > Aquatic > Freshwater > Lake > Sediment | place: USA: Wyoming | collected... | reverse complement strand
TTGTCCAGCATCGTCACGGCTTCGGTCACTATTCGTTCTGGCGAAAGTGCGCCCGTAGACTCGATGTTCAGTATGAAAGCATCTTCCTCTCCGGAGACTTCTATCGCACGTGGAGTTGGACAGGCTTCAGCACAATCTTGGCAAAGCGTGCAAGCCATGAGATCGCGAACTTCAATTTTGTTGCCAGATTTTACCAGAACCTTTCGAGGACACATCTCAACACATTTTCCGCAAACGTTGCACTTGTTGCTGATCATTATTTTGGGGAAGTATTTGTACGTGCACATGGAAACCGGCTGCCACTTGGCGTGATTTCGTCCCTTTCCAAGCCTCGCATAAGCTTCGAGTCTTATTCTCTGTTCTTTTGCCAACTTAACTATCGGTACCTTTTCGCTCACCGGCGTGACCGTTTGACTCTCCGATTTGAGATCGCCTGAATAGATAGTTCTGGATCCCTCTTTCGCCTCAACTTCGAGCGCAAGGGTCACTCTGCATAGGTTGCATCCAAATTCACTCTTGCACGAGCACTCTTCAGGCAGATTGTAACTGTCCAAGTCAGTCTTGAGCGGGAGTAGCCCAAGCCTGTGTGCAATGATCTCATCCTGCAGAATCGAGGAGTTCTCAAGCATCACAATCTCGTCTATGGCCATGCATGGAACTTCTGAGATCACTAACCGTCTCAGAGCGTTCATGTACGGAACGTCCACTCCTCGAATCAACAAGCGTAATTGCTCTTCGCTTTTCTCAAGCACTTTTATTTCCACTTGGTTGGACACCCCATGCTAACTAGTGTGCCGTTCAATAAGACATTGGTGCATTATTTCAATTTTTCTATCAGAAGAAGGAAGGCTTGAACCTTCTAGACTCTTCTTCCTCTTCTGCCGCCCGGCCTTCTTGTACCATCATGCGGGATAGGCGTGACTTCCTCTATGCGTTCGATATGGAAACCCGCTCTTGCTAAGGCCCTGATAGCGGCTTGCGCACCTGGACCAGGAGTTCTGGGTCCCGCGCCTCCCGGAGCTCTGACCCTGATGTGTATCGCAGTTATACCTTTGTCTCTTGCAATATCCGCGGCTAAAGATGCTGCGCGCATGGCTGCGTACGGCGAAGATTCCATTCTGGATGCTTTGACAACCATGCCTCCGGATGTTCTGGCAATGGTTTCTGCTCCAGAGATGTCGGTCATATGGATGATCGTATTGTTGTATGAACTGAAAATGTGAACAACTGCCCATTTCTCATTCTTCTTACTTGAACTCACTACTGTTCTCTCCCTGCTTCAGCACCGGGTTCTGATTGCGGCGCAACAGTTATAGTTTGTCGTAATGGATGATTGGGATTCGCAAGTGAACTCTGAGTCGTGTACTCAATCTGGCTCTCTTCGGGTTTGGTCACAATGTGACCTGGTGTTTTGACCCGCTGTCCTCCGATCGATACGTGCCCGTGGGTTATGAGTTGACGAGCCTGCTGGGCGGATTTCGCCAATCCTTTGCGCAGTACGATTGCCTGAAGCCGACGTTCAAGGATGTCTTCAATCGTTAGGTCCAACACGTCATCCAAGACCGCTGTTTCAGGCAGAATGCCGAGCCGTTTCAATCTGGCTAGAAGTTCCTCTTCCATCTTCTTGCGTTCTTCAGGGTCCTTTCCGATAAGTGAGCGGGCAGTTCCTCTGAACGTTGACAGCATAGTTTCATGCCGCCATAGTTCATGCTTGTTCCTCAAACCGAATTGACCTATCAGTTTGAGTTCAGCCTGCATAATGTCAGTTCGCCAAGGGAATCTTGGAGTTTCATACTTCTTTCTCTGCTTCTTAATATCGCCCATTACTTTGTACTCTCCGCCGCTCCAGGCCTCTGCATCAGCGTCTTCTTCTTGACTCCCAAGGCTTTGCCTGCTCTGCCCGTGGTCTTAGTTCTCTGTCCACGAACCTTTAAACCATAAGCGTGTCTATATCCACGCCAAGACTTGATGATCTTCATCTGTTCAATATCCATCTTGTTTCTGAGAACAAGGTCAGCACTGATAAGGTTCCCATCTTTACCTGTGTCAGCGTCCTTTCTTCTGTTCAAACACCAAGTTGGCAAACCATGTTTGGCAGGATCCTTGATGACCTCTTCAATTTTCTCCACGTCCGTTTCCGTGAGAAAGCCGGCCCGTTTGTTTGGGTTTATGTCTGCCTTTTTCAGCATCGCGTTTGCCAGACTCAGGCCTATCCCTTTGATCTTTGACAGCGCATAGGACGTTTTCAACGTGCCGTCAACGTCAGTGTCTATGATTCTGAGCCTGTACCGAAATTCTTCCGACATTCAGTGACATCCGTTACAGTCTGAAGCTAACTACGAAATAAACCGTAATATATTTGAATGTTATGGTCTGTTTCCTTCTAGAGAATGATTCTGTTGATGATTACTTTGTTGTCTATTCGCTTAATGGGTGCCTTTCACCAATGAACTATTGATTCTTAAACATCTTCACAGAGCCCTGACACCGAATAAAACTCTACTCGGCTTCTGAACTCATTCTTATGATCGGAAGAATGCAAAATGTAGTCCAGAGGATAAGGAGGCATATGCTCGAATCTGCACCAAAGACGCATACGACAAGAATAGAGTTGAAGGTTTCTCCACGATGCGTTTGGCTTCACTCAAACGGAAGGGCTAGTTTGCTCTGTCTCTTTTCTCTCGATGAGTCGCAATAGCTTGCCCCTTGGAAAGCAGATTCCTTCCTTCAGAATATTTCACGAACAATAAGTCTGCCTGATTTCATACAATGTCATCTTCGAGATTGTTCTCAATCTGCGCAGAGTTATTCGTGTTTGTTGAAGTTGAGTATGGCTATGGATACGTCTCTCATATCTACACGACCGCTACTATCTATGTCGCAGTTGGGATTCCAGTTCGGAGATCGTGAATGACTGCTGAAAAACATTATCAAATAGCCAATGTCTCGGAAGCCACATTTTCCGTCGGGAACACTAGGCGTGGGGCCTGACACGTCCCCCGGAACACCTATATGAAGTGTAATACTTGAAGTGAAGTTGTTGTCTCCAATTGCTGTCTCTCCCAGTAACGGTTCTACATAAGCACTTATTGCAAGATCTCCGTTGGAGAAGCCAGTCGTGTTCCATTCGAAGCCAAGAGTGGAGTCAGTCGGCTGCATCATGACGAGCTCCGAATGGATGACAGTCGAATTGGCATAGATCGTGATGTTGATGGTTTCGCTCCTGATACCATAATTTTCAATGGTCACGTTGATTGTAACATTGTACCCTTGTCCAACGACTGACTTTGAAGTTGTCAGGTTTGTTACTGCAACGTCAGGAGGTGGCACAGGATTTAGGTATACGAACTGACTGCTAAGTGGGCTGATCAGACTTGCGTTAACCACTGTATTCCAGTCTGAGCTGAAATAGACTTCGTAAATTCCGTTTTCAGGAAAGTCGTAAGATGTTGTTTCCGCTCCAAAAATGAAGTTTATTTTCCCCGCCCAGACAGGGATGCGGATGGTTCTCGAGTCATATTCAAAGCGGAAGTGATTTGCTGGAAACATCGAGTACCAGTCTTGATACACTTCGTCTATTAGCGGGATGGCTAAACTGCCTGAATCTGGAACTATTCCATTGAGAAACAGTATCATCGCTCCGCCACAGGTAGCATCATCAGTGTAGTTGCTGTTTTCTCTCCAACGGAATCGCCCATTTTTGTACAGGTTGCTGTTGTCGACTAGTCCTTGCCATGCGTTTGGAGAACCTGTCAAAAGACTAACAAAGTCCGACTGCATGGAGCTATTCATTACGCCATAGTAACTTTGCATTGCGGCCCAAGCTGTGATTGTGTTTTCCAGTCTCTTCTCTGGATTTGACTCTGCGTGCCTGACTACATAGGCCCCGGGGCTCCACAGCTTAGCCGACCAGTTGCCTCCAGAAATGAACTTGTAGTCTAGGTCTCTGAGTATATGGTCAGGGAAGTTCGGAAGACCGTGCCTGTTGCTCGCATAGAGTTCTCCTATCGTTTCAGCGAAGGAGCCTGCCTCACATTCAGCTTGGGGCCAAGTAGGTGCGTAGGGGAAGTAGCTACCATTCCAGTGGCTGGTGCACAAGTGCGTCCACATCTGGTTTGCATAGTTAATTGCGTCTGTGACTCCTATTTGGTAGAATTTCAGAAAGATTGATAGAACTTGGGCGTTTTCGTCGTAGTACCTGTCATTGAAGTCAGTGGGTATTCCATTTGCAGGATCAAACCACAAGAAATCAGGATCAACTTGCCAACACTTCAGATATTCTTCATAAGCGAGGTCCCTGTTCCATTTGGAAGTGTTAATTCCAAGCTCGATCGCGTACCTGTATGCTGAGACCAGATATTTCCAATAAACCAACATCACATGCGGGTCAACGTTGGGCCAGTGTGCCGCCATTGATTGATTGTCCATAGCTTGAGCCACCTGCTGGTCCAAAAGAGAAGAATTGACATCGTCAAGTTCTGCGATTCTTTTAGTTTGAATCAACGTCTTGAAGTCAGGAATTGTGGGGAGCGCTGCATCATAGACGTTTTGTCCAGTGAATATGAGACTGAAGTGAGGAATAATCCAAGACTTTGGCGAGGACCAGTCTACAGTGCTCACGGTTGTGTTGAGTTGGTCCGCCAGGGATGGTGCTGACGCCCTGATAGGAACCACTGCTACACCGAACAAGAAAACGATTATCAGAACGAAGCTCGTAGCTTTTGGTTTGTTCACAGCCTCAACTTCCAAGGTCAGACGTCAGCACAGTCGTGTCGATAAGAGGTGTCAGCTCTTCTGGTCTCTCCTTCCTCTCCAACAACTAACGTGTAGACTCATTAAAAGTTTGTCTAGAAAATGACTAGAACAAAGTTCTGTCTCTCTGTGTGCGCCTGAATCTTAGCTTCACAACCTATAAAACAGTTTAGACCAGAGGATGAACCGAGTGCTCCAGGTGTGTATATGTCACAGAAGCTTAGGAAAATAATGGTTGAGAAAGTAGTAACCATAGCGCCAAGTACCACTGCAATGAAGGCAGCTGAGCTTATGAACATGCATGAAATCGGCTGTCTAGTGGTTGTTGATCATGAAAAACCCGTTGGCATCCTGACGGAGCGTGATATGCTGAAACGGATCGTGTGTAGATCAAGACCGTCCAAAACGATGAGAGTGGTCGACTTAATGTCGAAACCGTTGATTACAGGGTCGCCTGACATGCGTGCAGGAGATGCGGCTAAACTTGTGTTTGAGCGTAACATAAAGAAACTCCCAGTGGTTGAGAACGGACGGCTTGTAGGTTTGGTCACTTTGACAGACCTTCTCCGATCTCCAAGAGTTGTCGATTTTCTCAACACTATTTCTCTGGAAGGAACTTCAAACCGTATCAAGAAAGCGACGAGTCTATACTATGATCCGATGCAGCAACATCGTCGAACATGTCCGCTTACGATGAAAGAAGGTATTCTGATGGGGTGCTCAAACATCAAGTGCATGTGGTGGGCCGACGATGAATGCGCCGTGACCAAGCTTGCTCGGCAAAACTCGATGGAAGAATCTCTAGAAACAAGTGTGACGCAAGAAAACACTTGCGAAAACGTTTCGAATCCATGAGCCAGCCAGCAGAACACGGCTGAACGCGTCACTTGAACCTCTTTGTGGTGTCTATCGTTTTTTCAGCTGTTGAAACTGAAAAGAGCAGGTCGTCGATTGTAGCCGTAAAAGTGGGGAATTTTCCGCTGTAGCTTATGTGTGTCACAACTTTAGATCCGTCTTTCATTGTGTTTATTGACAGACCTTTTGGTGTCTTGAAGTTGTCAGGTGAGACTGCTTTGGCAATGGCGTCGGCAATTTTCTCGTCATCATACTCCAGAACTACTTGAGCCTGCAATTTCTTCGCCCCTCAATCGTTTGCCGACGAGTTCATCCACTATTTTCAAGAATTCGTTAACATCTTCTATAGGAACTTGTGCGCCTGCAGCCACGTTGTGACCACCACCTTTTCCTTGGAATTTCTCGGCGGCTTCCTGCATTATCTCGCCGAGGTTCACCCCTCTACTTACAACGCTGTCCATGGTTCGCGCAGAGATCTTCGCTATTCCCTCTTCTTGAAGGTTGGAATAAGCTATCAGAGGTTTTTCCGGGTTCGGCAAGTTTGAGACCAGTATGGAGGATATGGCTCCGACCATTTTGTCGTTGATGAAGTCCTCGCCGAATACGACGTATATGTTTTCGAATTCCTTCAATCTTTCAGGTTTCTCCATCACCCAGCCCAAGTTCTTATTGAGCGCACGTCTGTAGTCTTCCAAGAGCCTGTTGGCAGCCTCAAGCGATGATGTTCTGTCGCCCATGCACACAGCGACGCCTAAACCTGCTTTGTCCATTCTTCCCGTCGCGTTCAGGAGCACCGCGAATTCACGGGCGTCTCTCAGGGGTGTCCAAGGTTCTTCGTGATTCAGGATGTACACGCTTCCGATTAGGTTGGTCACTTCATAGTGTAAGCCTTTCGAAACCAAGTGGTCTGCCAGCTTTGAGCACAATCGCTTCTTCTCGTCTTCTGTCAAGTCTCTGAGGGCTCGCCATTTGTCGCCGTTCATGGGTTCGATGTTCAAGCTCTTGAGGAAGGCGAGGCTGTTGTTTTCGTCTCCGCTTATGCCTGGGATGAACGGGGTTGTCGTGGATGCCAAGGCTTTCAGGATCGGGCGCGTTTCTCTACCGAAGAATATGAGGTCTTTCTCAACCGTCATGAACCCTGAGCCCACGGCGTCTTCGACGATTTTCTGATTCAACCCTTTGAGCGTGCGTTGATCATACTTGTCCTGCATGTCTCCGAGAGCTCCGACTATTGCGACCGGGGACAGGTCAACATTGGTCTTGTCTAGTGCTTTTGCCACGAAATAGGCGACGCCTGAACCGCTTATGTCCCTCGCGCCGTCAATACCGTGCAGGTGAGGGTTAACTTGTACAAAATTCTCTGATTCTTTGCCCACGACCTGATGATGATCTAGAATAACGATCTTGAAGTCCGAGAGTTTCTCATTCAACAAGTCAACATAACCGCTTCCCAGATCGGTGAAAATGATTAGCTGAGGCTTGTCTGAAAGGATTTCACCGACGATCTTATCCTCGATCCATTGAGTAATCCGGATTCGAAAACGGGCGTCCTGCCTGAATAGGGCTTTGCCGATTATTCCGGCTGCGGCAACTCCGTCAGCGTCCAAGTGTGAAAAAACGTGGATCAGCCCGTCCTGTTTTACTGTTTCCAGTATAGTTGCTGCGGCCTTTTCAGCCGAGTTGAAGAATCCTTTGGCCGGGTCATCGGAAGCTGAAGCCATAGCGATCATCCTAGCCTACTTGAATGAAGTTATTTAAAGATTTAAGGTGGAGCATCCTACTGCTTGTGGAAAGACACAGAATGAGGAAAACTAGGACTGGAGGAGAATCTAGGTTATCGAGGCGATCTTTGGTTCGTACTTCCAGCTTGCTGACACGATACCTTCTTTCTTGTAGAACCTTGAAAGCTTGTGTATCTTCGCTTCAATAAGCTGGAGTGCCCGACGGTTGTACAGGTCGGTTCGATTTTTCTCAAGGTGAAGCGCAAGACTTTCAGCTTTCTTGAGTAAGCTTGCAAGATCCTCTGGGAAGGCAGGGGCCAATTTATTCTCCTTCATGATTTTCAGAATCCGTTTGCCAGTTATCGGCTTTGATAATGGAACCGAGTACTGATCTCTGAGTATTGTGCCAATTCGGCTGGCTGAGTTGCCTTCTTTTGCGAGTTTGACTATGAGAGCTTCGACTTCTTCAGACTGATACTTGCACCAGCTTGGAGCGCGTTTGCTCACGGGTCTTGTTTCGTGTGATTTTCCTTTTTCCTGTTTTGGCATCGTGTATCCCTAGATTAGTCTCTATGAGCGAAGGTACACGCATATTTAAAAATATTGATGAGTTTCCATGATTATCTGTCACTTTCTTTTCCTAAACAGCTTCTTTTTATCCATGTCGGTAACGAAGTCAAATCCATCTTGTATCACCGCGCACGGATTTGCTTCTGGGGACAAGCTTATTACGCAAACATTTAGAGAGTCTGTCGTGATCCACTTGATAAGGGCTGCAAGTAGGAGGCCGCTCAGTTCAACATATCATTTGATCCTGTTGCAGAAATCTATGACAAAACCAGAAGTCTGCCTAGCGAAGTAATGAAGAGACTAATTGACGCATGGGTTCTCGAACTCAAACCGTACATAAAAGTCCTGGAAATAGGCGTCGGAACAGGAAGGTTTGCTCAACCCCTGCAGAACGCAGGCTTCGAGATCGTTGGAATTGACATCAGCAGAAGAATGGCCGCCAAAGCGAAGGAAAAGGACGTAGAACAGTTGCTTCTTGTTGACGCTCGCTGCCTCCCCTTCAAAACAATGACCTTTGATGCAACGATCAGCGTACATGTTCTCCATCTGATAGCCGAATGGAATAAGACTCTGCAAGAAATCTGTCGAGTAACTCGGTATGCCATGTTTTCTCTTGGCTACGGACAGAAAGATCCTGTCCGAGAAGCCTATGGTAACCGGTTGAAAGAATATGGATACGAACGTCACCGTCCAGGTAAGTCAGAACAGCAATTGAGCGAATTGTTCTGTCCTGCTAAGTCTTTGTTCGTGACTTCCTATGACGTATATGCTGACAGCAGTTTGACCAATTTGAAAGAGAGGACTTCTTCCAGTCAATGGACGATACCCGAAGAAGTAAACTCCAAGATAGTCGAAGAACTCAAAAGAGAATTTGCTGGAAAGGTTTCCAGACAAGACCTTTATCTTCTGAAGTGGAACATGAAATCTTTGAAGACCTACTGCCATGACCTGCAACATTCTAAGAACCAGATTCTGCCTGGAGATAAGAAACGTGTGCTTGATTAAGTGTCAAACCTTGTTACCAGTGACTCTGTAGTAAGTGAGGGCTTCCTTAACCAAATCCTTGGTAGAGCCTCTGAACAGCAACGAATAAGGAGTCGTGCAACCTGCAAGACAAGGTGCACAGTGTTTTCTAGTCTCCAAGACTTGTTGAAAGCGCCTTGTGCTGAGCAGTTCTGTCATGGATGAAGTGACAAGTGACCCCACTTTCCAATCAGGCGAGTCTGGTCCGATCGGGCAGATACGCAGATCGCCGACAGGGGACACTCCCATGTACAGGCGACCGGCATCGCAGATATGCGGCATCTCGCCTTTCACGAATTTTGGAATGAATTCAATCACCTTCTCTGAAGGACCTAAAAGTGGATTGATTGCCTTTTCCTTCAAAACATTCATAACAAACTCGTCAACCTTGTCACGAGGAATAGAGTATGCTGAGATGAAATCGTCTTCCCCCGCAACAGGGAAAGCCGTGACGAGCACACCAAGACTTTTGATCCAATTGCAGAACGGAACGAATTCCTTGTAATTCACGTTGTTCAGAACAAAGTTGACACCGACTGTGCAATCACCCTTCACGGCGAGCAGATTCTTCAGTCCTGCCATAGCTTCTCTGAAAGTTCCTCTTTCTCCTCGAATCTTGTCATGCGTTTTCTCAAATCCATCCAAAGAAACAAAGACCGTATCAAACACGCTCGATATGGATCTGGCTCTTCTGGGAGTCAAAAGAGTCCCATTTGTGTTGACACCGACGATAATTCCCTTACGCTTGGCACTCGCGGCTATTTCCTCCAAATCTTTTCTGATCAGCGGCTCACCACCTGTGATGCCCAAGATGCTGATTCCGTGAGAAGCGATCTCAGAAACGACTTTCTTCGCCTGTTCGGTGTCCAACTCCTTGGGAGCTTTTATCTTCCATGCGTCGCAGAACATACATCTTCGGTTGCATCGGAGAGTGATCTGATAGCTCATGAAGAAAGGCTTTGGACAGCCAATCTTGTATCTCACCAGACCGCTGGCCATCTTGAGAGCAGGCACAACTCTATTCATATTTTTTCACACCTGCCCGCCCGCATCGCTTGAGAGACCAACATATACACATCTCCAACATACATTGGGCAGAAGTTACACTTAATTCCTGTTTCCTTGACCATCATGTCTCCGATTGTTGACCGCCGATTTCGCATTAGTCAATAATGCAAGAATTATCTACGAGTATCCCTATGATAGTCTTGAGGAAGGTTGCATGGTCGATTCAGCAGAGCTTTTCGAGGCGATCTCACACCCCACGCGGATTAAGATCTTGAAAATTCTCGAAAAGCAGCCGGCAAGCTTTGCCTTCCTAAAGAGACAGCTGAATATCGAAAGTAGCGGCAACCTCGATTACCACCTCAAGAAGCTGACTCAACTCATAGCAGTTCGCGAAGATGGATTATACGGTCTTACGGACGCAGGGAAAGAAGCTTTGCTGTCTATCGAGACAATAGAGCTATGGACCGAAATGGAACGACGCAAGATCAAAACAAACGGGAAACTCCCTTGGGAAGCTTCCCTCCTCGTGCTGTTAGAGTTAGGTACAGCCACAGCGACGATCCTTTGGTTTTTCTCAACCTTTTCTACAGCAATTTTCCCGATAGTTGACTATTTTGCCGGATCCTTGATCTCAGCAATCATCGCCTTCCTCGGTTTTGCCTCGGTTTTCGGAATCCTTGCTGGCAAGCAATGGAGCTGGAAGACAATCATAGCCAAGTCGGCTCTGATGATGTTGTCGAGTCTCATTCCCCTTGTTTATCTATCAGCTCTCCTCGAAACAATGCAAGTCGAGCCACAACTCACTCGGTTTTATCCTACGGGAGTCCTTTACGCAATATTGGTCGTTGTGGAGACCATCGTTATGCTTGTAGTCTTCGCTAACCCTGTGAAAGATTATCTCGGTGCAAAACCCGTTACCCGTCTATCTCGTCGTGCCCTTCTTGGCGGAGCCATGAGCATAGTCAGCGGAATCTTGACAACTGTGAGCCTAAGCATAAACACGTTCCATGCTGAACTTTCCAATGTTGGCCCATTAGATCCTCTGACCAGTATAATCTTCGCAAGCTGGCTGGCAGTGGGAACTGGTGGCGTATTAATTCTGTTAAGAAGCTACACGTTAGGCGCCTTGATGAGCATAATCTTCGGCCTTTTCCCATACCCTGCCTACTACGCAGTCGTAGCAATGGTGGAGAAGGTCTATTTTCCCATCGCGTTCACAATATCAGTCTTCTCGGGACTCTTGCCCATTATCGGAGGAATACTTGCGTTAGTCAGCATGAGAAAAATCCGAGACTAGACGCCGAGTAGATTTTGATTAATCCTAAAACAGGCGTGACGCTTCTATCTAATCTATTGATTATCCAGCAGTATGCTCAACGAGGGCGTTTTCTTTGAGTCGCTTCGAGCACTGGTTTGTGATAGTGCGGGACATCGTATTCGAACAGTAGCTCTTTCCTCACTGATATCTCCCTCATTCTAAAGGAGGAATCATTGCTGAAAGCTCTTTCCAATATAGACAATATAGATTATATAGATCAGTTGTCGACAACATCATGGGAAAAAAGGTAAAAGAATTAGCCGATGTACCATTCTGCGAAGTCTCGCAACGCTCTTGCACGATGCGAATACCCGTTCTTTTCGGGTATACTCATCTCAGCGAACGTCCGATGACTGCCAGAGGGCTTGAAAATAGGGTCGAAACCAAAACCAGACTTGTTATCGCTCTTTTTTTCCTCAGCCGTTATCTCTCCATCAATCCGACCAAGAAAACACATTGACGTTTTCGTGTGCGTAGAAAGATGAGCGATTGCAGAATCAAAGTGGGCTTTTCTATTTTTGATCCCATGCATGAGCCTCAACACTCCTTGATTGCCGATCGTTTTGTACGTGTAAGCTGCATACGGTCCAGGAAAGCCGTTTAGCGCATCGATGAACAATCCTGCATCTTCAACGATTATCGGAAGATGACTTCTCTTGAAAGCATCCTCTACGCTTGCTTTCGCAATTTCTTCGAGATTTTCACTCTGTATCTCCAAAGATTTGACTCTTAACATGC
>Ga0315277_10010110_pt1 | contig 11986 bp, 10 predicted proteins | sample YL17G05_15_MG_FD_203695 | JGI IMG/M metagenome (GOLD analysis project Ga0315277, IMG submission 203695) | Sediment microbial communities from Yellowstone Lake, YNP, Wyoming, USA - YL17G05_15 | ecosystem: Environmental > Aquatic > Freshwater > Lake > Sediment | place: USA: Wyoming | collected... | reverse complement strand
GCCCCTGCGGTTCCTATCTGCTGAGGCATATAACCCGGTCTTCGGCTACAGGAAAATATGCCGAATGCCGCCTCGGGATCAGCCATCCGATAGAGACTGACAACGAGGGAGACCTCCCCGCGGGCCAGGTATTCCCGGACAGCAGTCTCGCGGAAACCGTATTCCAGGTAGAGATCCGCCCCCCCGTCAATGTACTGGTAAAGGTCCCGGCCGCGGTAGACAGATACGGAATCAACAGCGGAAAGGCCTGCGGGCAAGTCGGCCACCGGCAAAAGCCTTTCCCCAAAAAGCCGTCCGTTGCGTTCTCCGGCAGGGCCCGGGCCGCACTCTGAAACAAGAAAAATCAGAAAAGTCAGGTAAAAAAGATATTTTATCCTCTCCGCCATAATTCCCTCCCTGGGACTTAAAAACCGGATTCTCTTTATTCCAACCGGCTGAAATCTTGCAGCTAGAGAAACAGGAACCGGCGAGCCAAGATATAAAAAATCCTGAACTTATAAAATTACAGGTTAATAAAAGTTTTGTCAATCCGATAAGATGTCTCTTAACCCCGGCGGCGATTGGCGAGCCTCAATTTTTTCTCGAAAAAGCGGATAGTTTGTTCAAGGCAGGAATTCTGATCCCTTGCCGGAGAAAAGCCTAGTTTTCTCAAACGGGTGATATCGGCATAAGAGGTGTGGATATCACCCGGCCGCGTGTTGCTGTGAATAATTGCCGAGGAGGAACCGGTAAGTTCCTTGATCAGCCGGGCCAGCTCCAGGATAGTGATATGTTCCCCCAGGGCTACGTTGTAAACATCCCGGCCATGTTCGGCGGCAATCAGGGCGGCCCGGACCACATCCTTGACAAAAATGAAATCGCGCACCTGGCTGCCATCCCCGAAAATGACGATATCCTCGCCGCGGAGAGCGCGGTCGATAAATATGGGTATAGCCGCGGCATACTGGCTCTTCGGATCCTGTCTGGGGCCGAAGACATTGAAAAAGCGCAAAGAAACAGCTTCCAGACCCCATTCGGCCGAATACAGGCGCAGGTAATACTCGCCGTCAAGTTTGGTCACCGCATAGGGACTTTTAGGTTCAGGCAGCATGGCTTCCGTTTTCGGCACCTGGGGATTGTCCCCATAGACCGCAGCGCTGGAGGCGAAGACGATTTTTTTCACCCCCTGACTGCGGGCCGCCTCCAGAACGTTCAGGGTGCCCATGGTGTTGATATCCACGCACAGGGCAGGATTCTCAAGGCTTTCCGGCACGCTGACCATGGCCGCCAGGTGAATTACCAGATCCACTCCTTCGAAAAGCGGAACCAGTGCCCCCCGGTCAGTAATCGAAACCTCATGGAACGTATGCCTGAAATCCTCCAGATTCTCACTGTAGCCGCTGCGCAGATTGTCCACTACCAGAACCTCATGCTCGGCGGCGAAATGCTCTACAAAATGGCTGCCGATAAAACCCGCTCCGCCGGTGACCAGGACACGCATAAATTTATCTCCATTCTCTGAGTTTTCTAAGTACGAGATACTACTTTCCGGCCTGGCATAAAGGCCTAAAAGCCGATCACTGCTTGCGAACGGCGGAAATGGCCGAAGCGAGAGAATAAATAATATCCGCCGGTGTATAAATCAAGGCTGGCGCGAAAAGGACATAAAAAGTTTCCGCATTATTCAGCGAAAGGTCAATAGAAAACGGGCCGCTCCATTGACATAAGGGGCTTGAATATTTATTTTTATTTTTTGAAACCTTTCGATAAATATCACATTTTTTCTTGATAATTTCGGATATAAGGAGGACCGTTGGCTAAGTCTTTTTCCATGGAACCGAGGAGTGTGGCTGCGGTCGAGACCAGGCACCGCAGCATTAAAACTCAGATACCAGTGCCGGAATCCCTGGAGATTATAAAATCCCTGCGCCGGAACGAACCGATCTCCATGACCGGCCAGCCGCTTGTGTTGTGGGATCATGCGCAAGGGGCCTATGTCTATGACAAATGGGGCAACAAGTGGATCGACTGGTCAAGCGGAGTCTTGATCACCAACGCCGGGCACAACCACCCGAAAGTCAATCAGGCGATTATCGACCAGGTTAAGAAAGGGCTGTTGACCAGCTACTGTTTTCCCAATGAGCCGCGAGCGCAACTGGCACAACTTCTGATCGAGATCACCCCCAAGGGCCTGGATAAAGCTTTCATCCTGACTACCGGCTCGGAGACAGTGGAGTGCGCTTTTAAACTCATGCGCACCTATGGACTGAAAAAGGGCGGCAAGAAGAAAATTACCGTTGTCTCTTTCGAGAAGGCCTTCCATGGCCGCACTCTCGGCGCGCAGATGCTCGGCGGCACCTTGAAGCTCAAGGAGTGGATCGTGAACCTGGACCCGAATATTGTCCAGGTGCCTTTCCCGGACGGGTTCCGCACCACAGACACAAGCTTTGCGCTGTTCGAAAAAAAACTCGCCGAGCTTAAGGTTGCCCCGGAGAGTGTCGCTGGCGTGATACTTGAGACTTATCAGGGCGGAGGGGCTAGCTTCGCGCCGCCGGAGTACATGCAGGACCTGCGCAAATGGTGCGACAAGTACGGCGCTGTTCTGGCCCTGGACGAAGTCCAGGCCGGTTTCGGCCGGACAGGAACCATGTTCGGATTCGAGCATTACGGCATAGTGCCTGACCTGGTCTGTTTCGGCAAGGGCATTTCAAGCTGCCTGCCTGTCTCCGCGGTGGTCGGCCGGGAAGAAATCATGGATCTTTACGGGCCGAACGAGATGACCAGCACACACACCGGCAATCCTATTTGCGCTGCAGCAGCAGCGGCCAATATCAAAGCGATTATCGAGGAAAAGATAGTCGACCATGCCGCCAGGATGGGCAGGATTCTCCACGAGGGCCTGGGAGAGGCCAGGAAAAAATACAGCAAGGTGATCGGCGCTTTACACGGCAAGGGCCTGGTGGCCGGCCTGCACATGGTAAAACCGGGCACTATCGAGCCGGATGGGGACCTCGCCTGGAATATCGTCAACTCCTGTGTGGAGAAGGGCCTGCTCCTCTTCGCCCCGGTAGGGTTCGGCACGGCCACGGTGAAGATCAACCCGCCGCTCGTTATTGCCGAGGATGCCTTGAGAGAAGGCCTTACAGTGATGGATGGGGCGATCAGGGAAAATATTTGACAGAAGACAGGAGACAGGAGTCAGATTTAGTTGCAGCTATAAAAGAGGCTGAATGTCAAAGTCAATATTTGATGAACAGATTATTTCCGAACTGAAAGAAATAAAAGATGTCGAAGCAATTTACCTGTTTGGTTCTTACGCTAAAAACAAAGTAAAGCCTTACTCAGACATTGATCTGTGCCTTATAACCCCAAAAGGGCTTCCGGACAAGAAAAAGGCTTTGCTGGGCAGCCATTCCTCTGATAAAATTGATATTTCTTTATTCTGGGATCTTCCCCTAAGCATAAGGTTCAGGGTTTTCCGCGAAGGGAAGCTTTTATACTGTAAGGATGAGCTTTTTCTGCTGAGAGTGAAAGTGGATACAATAAAGGAATATCTCGATTTCCAGCCGGTTATCGAAAGGCATATAAAGAGAGTTTTTACCGGGGCATGATATGGGTAAATCAGCAGGTCACATGGAATAGGCCGATTACCGCCCCTTGAACTTCATTCCATAGCTTTACCGCTTGAGGCGTAGGCGCAAGCTCCACCCGGCACCCCTTTTTCTCGAAATATCCTGCCGCATCTTCGGAAAGTTTCAGCAGGCCTTCCTGGCCTTGCCCGATAATTATCCGCTCGGCACATTCCTCGTACACATGCTTCGCCTCTTCTTTGGAAACTATGTGTGCAGTGCCGTAGACCTCTTTAGACAGCTTTTTCTTTCTCTTTTTCACCTCCCCGTCCAGACGGATAATCACATCGTGTTCGTACGTTTCACCCTCTATGGTTATCGATCCGAACTCCGTACCGTCTATTTTCGGCTTCATGGTCTCCTCCGCATTTTTCAGTTGCTGGCCCTGCGGACATCAGGCACCCGGATAGCGGAATTGGCCAGGAGGAACGTGCTGAAAACGAACTCGAACCTGCCTCCGGGAAGGGTGACAAAGCTCAGGTTGGCCTGCCAGCAGTGGAGGTCGCGGTTAAGGATGAAAGTCTGGCCCTGGAGTCCGCGGTCGGAAAAATTGTAATTCGAAGAGTACACCAGATGCCATTTGGGAGTGGGATTGAAAGTGAAAGACCAGCGCAGGCTCTGGTTCGCTTTACTACCACCGCGGTTACGGGAGAGGTTATGGCTTAAATTTAAAGACCAGGGCATGCTGCGGCTGAAGGCCAGATCGCGCTGATTGTCATAGCGGCGCATGGCCCCGCCACCGAACGCACTGCCAATAGTCGCGGGATAGCGCTGGCTCTCGTTATATGCCTCCTCATCCAGCTCCGCGGCGGATGGTCCCCCGTCTTTGGCCTTGTAAGTTCCTCTCATGGTCACCGTGGTGCTCAGGCGGTTCATGAAAGGGCGGAAATGCTCGACCGGGCCCCTTTCCACAAGCTCCTGGTTCATCAAAAGCTGGATGCTGATAAATGAGGCCGGTTCACTGGTAAGCGAGGTGCTCAGGCTGCTCCAGCCCAGAGTGTCGCGCTTGGCCGCCCGGATAAAGTCATAGTCCAGGGAGTTGCGCAGGCTGAAAAGCTTTCCGTTTTTCGCCTGTGGCTCCCGCCCTTCCTTCACTCCCTCTTCAGCCCGGCTCTCAACGCCTCCGGTCTTCTGATAATACTTGTAATCCAGATCGTTGGAGATGGAGAAAGAGATCTGGTTTACCTTGCGTGTACTCTTGCCGGAACTCAGATCAGGCTGGAAGTTGTAAGTGAGCCGCGGGCGGATGGTATGGCGCCAGCGGAATACAGGCCCCAGCCTCGGCCAGTCGAAAAAGCCGAAAATCTGGGTGGACAAGGATGTGGAGAGGTTTAGATTCTGCTCCCGACTGAACTTGTCACCCGGATTCTGGGAATCATGGGTAAGCTGGGCCGAATAGCTGACACTGGGGTTTAGTTTCAACCAGCCGTAAAGAGTCTGGGGGCTGTCGAAATCGAGGCGATTCATCGAGCGGTGGACTACCCTGGCCGGCTCATCCTCCAGGTTGGTCCGGGTATGCGAATAATCGGTGGAAAAACCGTAATTTATGTTATAGAGCCATCCTGTAGTCACGATGCCGTGACGGCGGGGGACATCTCTCGACTTATAGCGGAAAAGGTTGCGCTTGTTCAGGCTCAGGCTGAGCGCAGGGAGGCTGACCGTGGTGCGGGTACTGGTCTTATCGAGAAACATTTCATGTCTTACGCTGGAGTTGAAAAAACCCCAGGAAGGTCTCCAGGAATAGCTGGCCGTGGAGCGAAGGCTCTGACGGAGCAGATCCTGGAGATCGAACGAGGTGTTGCGCAGGAGGTTTCGCGTGCTGGTGTAGTTCACCTCGCCGATCAGCCTGCTCCGCTCTCCGAAAGACTGGTTGTGTCTGCCGAAAATGCTGTAGCCGGTGGATTTGTTTATCTTGTCCTCTATCCGGCGGAAATCAAAATCACCGTCATAGCTGTACCGTTTCCGGTACCTGGTCCTGCCGCGCATGGTGGTCTGGCTGCCGGTGCGCACATCCACCGCGCCGAGGAAGTCCACATAATCATTGGGCGCCCAGAAATAGCCGAGATTGCCGATAGTCCGACCGGTATTGCTGTCCCTGATTACGCTGTTCAGGCCGATTCTCGGCTGGAGGATTCCGGAGCGGCGGTTGCCTTTGGTGATGGGGAAAAAAACGAAGGGAAGGACAAATACCGGCACCCGTGCTACTTTCAGGATCACCGGGGCGGCGAAAACTTTCTTGTCGCGGATAACCTTGATTCTCGGGCTATCGAAATGAAAATGCGGATTCGGCTCCAGATCGCAGGTAGTGAAGGTGTTAATCCTGCCGAAAATGCTGTCCGCGCCGATTTTGCTCAAGGAACTGCTTTTCAGCCGCCATTCTTCGAAAACAGTCTGACCCTGCTCGATGATCCCTCTGTCCCGGCTTATGTTATAGCGGACACGGCTTCCGGTGATATTCTCCTTGCCGTCGGCGAGCCGCGGCTTCCCGCCGACTAAAATCTGGCCGGTATTCCGGTTATAGGCAATGAATGAATCGGCTTCGATTTTCTGGGTTCCGCTTTCCACGGAAGCCAGACCCCGGATCACCATCACGTTTTTGGCAGGGTAGAAGGTGATCGATTCTCCGGAGTAGCTGATCTTTTCCTCTCCGGGCGCGGCACTTGAGCCGAGGGATTTCATTATCGAATCAGGCTGCGGTATGGCTGCCGCCTTCTTCCGGGCCAGAGAATCCGCTACGTTGGAAGTGTCCCGGGCGGAGCGGGTCCCGGAAGGGGAACCGCCAATCAAGTTCCGGGGGGCGGCTACCAAAGAAGAAAGAAAAAGAACCCAGATAAGCGCTCCGGAGGTGATTGAACGGGGAAAGTTCATCAGACTTCCTGAAAAGGTGCGCTAAGCCTTTTTCTTCTTACGCGCCACAGTATAGGAAATCCAGACACTCAGTTCATAGAGAAAAACCATCGGTATGCCCACCAGCATCATGCTGCCCGGATCCGGAGGTGTGACTATCATGGCGATTATAAAAATGGCGAGGATGGCATGCCGCCGGTATTTACGCATTATTTCAGGCGAGATGATCCCAAACCGCGCCAGAATAAGAATCACTATCGGCAGCTCGAACACCAGGCCGGTGAAAAACATCATCTGCATGGCGATATCCAGATACGAGCCGGCAGTGAGCATAAACTCGGTGGAGGCGAACTGGAACTGGGAAAAGAAGAGCATACCGAGTGGCAAAGTCACAAAATAAGCCATTACTGCGCCGAGGACGAACATGAAGATGGAGAGGAAAAGAAGAGGGAAAATCATTCTGCGCTCTTTTTTCAATAAGGCCGGAGCCACGAAAGCCCAGAAATGGTAAATAATAGCCGGGGAGGCAAAAACCAATCCGAAGGCGAAAGAGAGTTTGAGCGCGATCATAAAGCCCTCGGCAGGCCTGATAATCATGAGTTTCCCATTGGCCAGATAAGGCTTCACCGGCTTTACCAGCACATTCAGAAGGTCATACTTGCTGTTGAGATAGAAACCAAGGAGAATGCCTACAAAAAGATAGCCCAGACACCAGAGTATGCGCACCCGGAATTCTTCGAGATGGTCCAGAAACGGCATTTCACTTCGGCGGTTGATCTCATCTTCTTCCTCATCATAGTCGCTTTTTTCCGGCTTCTGATAAACATCAGGAACCGGCAGGGTTTTGTCACCAGATTCCGCCTTCACCAGCTTGTTTTTATCTTCTGCCATAGTTTTGAAGCACCTTTCTTTTATAAGCATGCTGGAAAAGTATCCGCTCCGCTTTCTATTCGCTCCGGTAACCAGGAATTTTTTCCGGCAAACTGCAACTTGAAAATTTTAAAAATTTTTATCCAAATAATATATCTTTCATAAGGCTATAGGGTCAAGGATAACCATGATTGGAAGAGCTCGTCTTTCGCTGCTCATTAGCTTAATTACCTTGATTTCCCTGCTCAACCTGTTATTTTGGCCCCTGTTTGATCAGTTAAAAGAAGGATAAGCCGCCAATGAGTCAGAAAAAAGAAAAGTTCAGTCGGGTCAGGACAGTAGAAGGGCTGGAAAAACTGATCCAATTCCTGCACAGCGAGGAGGGCTGTCCGTGGGACAGGCTGCAGAATTCCCGCTCGCTGAAACCTTATCTGCTCGAAGAGGCTTATGAGCTCCTGGAGGCCATTGAAAGCGGAGAGCCGGAGCGAGTCCGCGACGAGCTCGGCGATGTACTGATGCACCTCCTCTTTCAGGTTTCGCTGGCCGGCGATGCCGGCCATTTCAGTCTGGAAGACGTGGTGGCCGCTATCCGTGACAAGATGCTCCGCCGCCATCCGCATGTGTTCGACGGTGTAAAGTTCAACAGCCATGAAGACCAGCTCTTTGCCTGGGAACAGATCAAAAAGGAAGAAAAATCACGAGCGGAGGAAATTGTCCCCCCGGAAACTGAAAAATCCGTGCTCGACGGCCTGCCTGCCGATCTGCCTCCGCTGATGAAAAGTTTCCGGCTCCAGGGCCGGGTATCTAAATACCGTTTCGACTGGAGCGGCCCGCACGAGCTTTTCCCGAAAATCGAGGAAGAAACCCGGGAACTCCGCGATTCGATCGAGAAAAAGGACCTCAAGGCAGTCGAGGAAGAAATAGGCGACCTCTTATTTACTGTTGTCAATCTGGCACGCCTCCTGGGCATCCACCCCAGCCTGGCCCTGGAAAGCACAAACCGCAAGTTCGCCCGCCGCTTCAAGGAGCTCGAGAAACTGGTTCGCCGTCGCGGGAAAGTGTTGGGAGAACTGCCCCTTGAGGAGCTTGACTCGATTTGGGAGGAGGTAAAGAAAAATGAACGAAAAGGGACTTCCGAGACCAGGGCTTAAGGCCGGCGGTCCGGGAATAAATATCTCATCCGCTCAAAAAACAGCGGATTGTCCTTAGTCCCATCGTAGGAAAAAAAACAGTAACCGGCCGGATTGAGCGGCCGTATTTTCTGTGTCCGTTCGATTATCCCGCTGACCGGAACATTATAAGCCCGCAGCCCCGCCCAGACATGATCCGGGCCGACTTCGCGGCAGGCCGTGGCAATCTGTTCGTAAACCACTTCGGGATTTGTGCTGTAAGCCATAGGCAGAATTATATCCAGCAGCCCATCTTTCACCCAGCGCACCCAGTCCTGACCATATATTTTATAAGCTGAATCTAGATCAGGTTTTACTGCCGCCGTGCGTATCAGCCGGGGCTTTCGTCCGTTCAGTTTCCCGGCCAGATCCGCCAGAAAGCGGGTGATCAGTTCCGCCCGGAAAGCAGTCCACTTCCGGAGAATTTCCTGGTATTCAGCCTGCTGAATTTTTCCATTCACCCCATCTGATCCGGAAAAAAGATCCAGAGGATCTATCCCGCTCCGGGCCTTGAATTCCTCCCTGGCGGCAGGACTGAAATCCACAGTTTCAATGGGATAACGCAGGTAATCCAGATGGATCCCGTCCAGAGGATACCTTTCTGCCAGATCGAGAATGAATTCCTCGAGCAGGCGGCAGGCCTCTTTGTTGGCCGGGGAGAGGAAAATTCCGGTCATGTTCAGTTTCTTTATGCGTGACTGCCCGTAGCTGGACAGGGATATTCCGTTTCTATCCACCATCATCCATTCCGGATGCCTGTTGAGCACGTGCCGCTGGCTTTCATGCCGCCCGGAGGAAGACCAGACAAGGAAAGTATTGACCCAGGCATGTACGGCGATGTGTTTGGCCCTTGCCTTTTCCAGGACATAGGCCAGGGGATCGAAACCGGATTCGAGAAGAGCGCGGCAGTCTTTCGCTGGAGGGAATACCCGCGAGGGGAAATAGGCATCGGCCCGTCCGCATACCTGAACGAACAGAGTATTGAACCCCCCCCGGGAAGCTTTTTCCACAAGACGGTTGATGCTTTCACGGGAAAGGAGGCTTGTACGGACCACCCAGAGGGCGCGCCCGCCTGTCCCCGGGGATGGAGATGAATAGCCCGCCGCGGAGCAAAAGCTTATGGCTGCTGAGGCCAAAAGCGATACCACGCTGAAGTGGCAACTGAATACTCTGCCGGTCATAAGTCCGTCTTCCGAGCAATAAAAAAGGCAAGGGTGCAAACAGGTGACATCCGCAACCACTTACCTTTTTAAGTTATCACTGCTAATCAGCCATTAGCAATCGTTTTTACTTTTCCGCTTTCTTACCTTTCTTTTCAGGCTTTTCCGCGGCGGCTTTCTTGGACTTTTTAGCCTTTTTCTCTCCCCGGTCGGAAGCCTCCGCTTTCTCTGGCTCCTTACCGGTTTCGACCGCAGCTTCTTCTCCGCCCTCGGCTTCCATTACTTCCTGGTCTTTCACAGCCGGTTCGGCTTCTTTCTTTTTCCCGCGGCGGCGGCGTTTCTTGGCTCCGGTCTTTTTAGCAGCTTCCTCCGGCATGAGCTCGAAAAAAACCATGGGTGCGTTATCACCCAGGCGGTTGCCGATACGCACAATGCGTGTATAGCCGCCGGGACGTTCCCTGAAACGCTCGCTGAGTTTCTCGAAAAGCTTCTTCACTACTTCCTTGTCATGGATAAAACGAAGGACATGCCTGCGGGCGTGAAGATCGCCGCGCTTGGCGAAAGTGATCAGCTTTTCCGCCAGTGGCCTGGCTTCCTTGGCCTTGGCGACTGTAGTTCTGATTCTCTCATGGAGAAAGAGGCTGGTGATGAGATTACTCAGCAGCCATTTGCGATGGCTCTGAGTACGATTCATCTGTCTTCCCTTTTTCTGGTGTCTCATCTGTATTCCCTTATTTGCTTGAAACCTGATGGCGATCTTTCAACTCAGTACATCTGGGATTGGCCAAGCCAGGCCGCAGAAGCGGTTTGGCTAATCGCTCTTTAAATTTTCTTCCGCAGTTTCATCCAGTTCCCATTCGCCTTTTTCGTTCTTTATCAGCTTCATTCCAAAATGCATTCCATGGCGTTCAAGAATCTCCGATATTTCATTCAATGATTTGCGGCCGAAGTTGCGGAACTTGATCATCTCACTCTCTGTTTTCTGTACCAGCTCGCCAAGAGTCTTGATATTCGAGGCTTTGAGGCAGTTCGAACTGCGTACCGAAAGTTCAAGTTCCTCGACACTGCGATTGAACAGCTCCTTTAACTTGTTCTTGCGCAGATCGCTGGCCGTAGGTTTTTCTTCCTGGGGTTCGCTGAAACTCTTGAGAAACTCCAGGTGCTTGATCAACAGCTCCGATGATTTGATCATCGCCTGTTCGGGATTGATCGTACCGTTGGTCTGCACTTTCATGACGAGTTTGTCATAGTCGGTGCGCTGGCCTACGCGCTGCTCCTCGACATCAAAGGAAGCTCTCACCACCGGGTTGAACAGCGAATCGATCGGAATCAACTGGGGGTCATCCCCCGGGGATTCATGCTGGCTGGCCGGACAATACCCCCTGCCGTTTTTGACCAGCAGTTCTATACGCAAGTCCTTGTCCTCTTTCATGCTGAACAGGTAGAGGTCTTTGTTCACCACTTGGAGCAATGGCGGGGTCTGAATCTGCTGGGCAGTAACCTCTCCTTTCTCTGAGACCTCCAATTTGCAAACGGCGCTTTCCAAATCGCCCTTCACCTTGAACATGACCTTTTTAAAGTTCATGATTATCTCGGGCATATCTTCGAGCACGCCCGGGATGGTAAAGAGTTCATGCAGGACACCATCGATTCGGATCGCCCAGATGGCTGACCCCTCGAGAGAAGAAAGGAGCACCCTCCTCAGGGCGTTGCCCAGTGTCACGCCGAAACCACGCTCCAGAGGGTAGACAGTGAACTCCCCGAAAAATTCGGTGTAGTTCTTGGTGTTTTTTTCTATCCTCGAGGGTAATACTATATTTTTGAGATTCATAACCGCTATTTCTCCCGCTTAAATGTACTGATAATCTGGGAAATAGCTCCTGGTTCAATCAGGCCGAAGAAGCAGGCCAGTTTTGAACAACCCGACAGATTAACTGGTTACGCTGAAGTACATAAAATTGAAACAATCCGTTGAAACTGCCAACCGTATTTATTATTTCCTCTGAATAACACTTCCGGAGAAGGCCTTTTATCTCCTTTGCCTGTGGCCACACCGGCCAGCAGGTCTTGCGCGAACTGCCCGACTACTTGGAATACAGCTCGACTATCAACTGTTCCTGGGCATTGACCGGGATACTATCCCTGGTCGGTATTTCCAACAGTTTGCCTGTTTGTGATTTATAATCAACGGTGAGCCAGGAAACCGTCTCCTGCTTACCGCGTTTTTCGATCGAGGACAGGATCAGGCCCAGGCCCCGGCTTGATTCCTTGACGCTGATCTCCTCGTTCGGAGAGACCTGGTATGACGGTATATCGACAATCCGGCCATTTA
>Ga0315277_10010109_pt1 | contig 11987 bp, 12 predicted proteins | sample YL17G05_15_MG_FD_203695 | JGI IMG/M metagenome (GOLD analysis project Ga0315277, IMG submission 203695) | Sediment microbial communities from Yellowstone Lake, YNP, Wyoming, USA - YL17G05_15 | ecosystem: Environmental > Aquatic > Freshwater > Lake > Sediment | place: USA: Wyoming | collected... | reverse complement strand
GGTCCCCATCCTCTGCGGCTCATTCGGCCGCGACCTGGCCCGGGTCTCCTGCCCCTCCGAAATCCCTGAAGTGGCCGGATTTCTAGCGGCGCTCCGGGCGCTATGGGAAGAGGATCCCGCCCACACACTGTTCATCGCCGCCGTTGATTTCTCCCATATCGGCCGGAAATTCGGGCAACGGGAGCGCGCCTCTTCGGTACTCCTCGAGGCCAAGAGGCACGACAAGGCCCTCATCGCCGCCCTGGCTGCTGCCGACAGCAGGACTTTCTGGGCGGAGTCTCGTAAAACCGGAGACCGGTTCAACGTCTGCGGGTTCTCGACCCTGGCCTCTCTCCTCGATACCCTTCCCGGGCTGAAGGGCCGGCTCGTCGATTACGAGTTCTGGAAGGAGGAGGCGACCCAATCAGCGGTCAGCTATGCCGCGATCGTCCTTGTGGCGGAGCGGTAGAAGGAGGTCAGCGATGACGGATTTTGGAGGCGCGATCAAGCGGAGCTCGAGCTATAAGCTGGCGATTATCGGCGTCCCGTTCGACGAGAAGTCCAGCTACCTGCGAGGAGCGGCCGGAGGTCCGGCCGCCATCCGGGAGTCCTCGACCGGCCGGGCCAGGAATCCTGAGACCGAGCTGGGTGTCGACCTCGAGCACGACACGGTCATGGTCGATCTCGGAGATGTCGATACCTCTGGAGACGTGGACAAGACCTTCCAGGAGATCGAGACCGCCGTGGCCGCGGTCCTCAAGAAAAAGGCCAGGCCGATCATCCTCGGCGGCGACCATTCCATTACCTATCCCATCCTGAAGGCCATGGCCAAAGTGCACCGGGCGCTCGATATCCTGCACTTCGACGCCCACCCCGACCTCTACGAGGACCTCTACGGCGACCGCCTTTCGCATGCCTGCCCGTTTGCGCGGATCTTGGAAGACGGGTTGGCCGAGTCGCTCGTCCAGGTGGGAGTCCGGGCCGCCACCGCCAACCAGCGGGCCAACGCCCGGCGCTACAACGTGCGGATGGTTGAAATGAAAGACTTCCAGGACGGGCTGATCCTGAGGTTCAAGAATCCCCTTTATATTTCCTTCGACTTGGATTCACTCGACCCGGCTTTCGCCCCCGGCGTTTCCCACCAGGAGGCGGGCGGCTTGACGACGCGCCAGGCGATCGACCTCATCCACGGCCTCAAGGCCCGGATCGTCGGCCTCGACGTCGTGGAACTCAACCCCTCCCGCGACCTCTCCGGGATCACCGCTTCCGCGGCGGTTAAGATCGTCAAGGAAGTCGCCGGTTTGATGACCACCAAGGGCAGTTATCGCCGAGGGCACCCAGAATTTCTCAATAAAAAGGAGGGTTAGCGTGTTTAAGCCTTTGGCCATAAAAGGAATGATGTGTCTACTCCCGGCTTTGCTACTGGCGGGGCAAAATGTGCCGTTCGACAAGTACTTTGTCGACAAGACGATGCGGATCGATTATTTCCATTTCGGGAACGCCAAGGAGGAAGCCGTCACCCTGGACCGTGTTTACGAGCAGGGGACCTGGGCCGGCAGCCAGCGGAACCTCATCGACCCTTTCAACGTCGGCCGGTATGCCTACAAGGTCTATGATTCCGCCTCCGGGACGCTGGTCTTTTCCAGGGGATTTGATAGCTACTTCGCCGAGTACAAGACGACGGAGCGGGCGCTCCAGGGGCTCAAAAGGACCTACCACGAAACCGCTCTCGTCCCTTTCCCCAAGGCTAAGGTCAAGTTCGTTGTCGAGCTTAGGGACAGGCAGAACGCCCTCCAGCCGGTCTTTAGCGCCGAGATCGATCCGGCCGACATCTTCCTCAACCGGGAACCGCTTGCGGCAGGCGTCAAGGTGTTTGAGGTCTTGAAGAGCGGAGACGCGCACGAAAAAGTCGACGTGGCGTTCATCGCCGAGGGCTATACGGCCGCCGAGGAAGGCAAGCTCAGGGCCGACCTCGAGCGGTTCCGAAGCGTCTTCTTCAAGCTCGATCCCTATAAGGGCCATCCAGACCGCTTCAATTTCTACGGCGTTTTCAAGCCATCCCAGGACAGCGGCTGCGATGAGCCGAGCCACGGCATCTACAAGAACACCGCGCTGGGTGCGACCTTCGATTCCCTGGGCTCGGAGCGGTATCTTCTGACCGAGGACAACAAGAGCCTGCGCGACATCGCCGCACACGTCCCCTACGACGCCCTCTTCATCATGGTCAACCACAAGCGGTATGGAGGCGGCGGGATCTACAATCTCTACTGCACGTTCACCGTGGACAACCAGTGGTACGAATACCTGTTCCTCCACGAGTTCGGGCACGCCTTTGCCGGTCTGGGAGACGAGTACTATACCTCCGAGGTGGCCTACAATGAGTTCTATCCTAAGGGACTGGAACCGCTCGAGTCGAACATCACCGCCCTCCTCGACCCCAAGAAGCTCAAGTGGAAGAAACTGGTCAGCTCCGGGATCTCCGTTCCCACGCCCTGGGAAAAGGAAGAATTCGACCGGACGGACAACGCCTACCAAAAGATCCGCCGGGAGGTCAACACCAGGATCGCCGCGCTGAAGAGGAGCGGGGCGGCGGCGGGGGAGGTGGCCAAAGTCGAGGAGGAGTCCGAGCGCCTGTCGCGCGAGCACGCGGATAAGGTGGACGAGTTCCTGATGAAGAGCAAGTTCTGGGGAAAGGTCGGGGCGTTCGAAGGCGCCGGCTATTCCGCCCAGGGCCTCTACCGGCCGGCGGTCGACTGCCTCATGTTCTCCAAGGGCGCGAAGCCGTTCTGTCGGGTCTGCGAAGAGGCGGTCGCGCGGGTGGTCGAGTACTACTGCCGCTAGCCGGACCTCTCAGACCGGTGCCGCGAATTGACTTTGGCGGCTGCCGGAGTAGACTGAAAGGGATAGGTGTGGAGGACTTCATGAAACGGAAAGGATCGGCCTTCCTCTTTTTTTGTTCCCTCTTTATCATCTTATCTTCGGCCGCGACGGCCGATGACCACCGGCAGTCGATCTCCACCCTGGCCATCGAGCTTGAACGCCAGGCAGCCTATATCGCCCAGAGCAGCTTTAGCCATTTCAAAGGTCGGAACAACACTATCAGCGATGCCGAGCAGGCCGTCCTCTTCAAGTCGGAAGCGTTTCTGGCGTCCACCCGCCTCTTCCTGCGCCTGACCGAAGAGAAGTCGGACTATTACAGCGTCGGGTTCCTTCGCACGAACCTCTACAACGCCTTCCTCTATCTCACCAACTCTTTTCAGGACCTGGAAGAGTCCATGCGGGGCGCCGGAGTCTTGCCCTACGCCCTTTCGGATTGCCGGAATATCCTTAACGGCATGGACGCGGAGTTCTCCAGATGGCCGGCGGCAGACAACCTGGCCTATCTCCACACCCGGTATGTCAAGGCCGCTTATGATGCCGTCTATATGATCGAGAGGGTGGGCCCTGGCCAGTTCGTCCGTCATGCCTTTAAGGACCTGGAAAGCCTCTATCGCTATAACTACGACCTGAAGAGGGGCAAAGACCCCTGGAAGTTCTTGGTCGAGGTGTCCTCCGACACGCTGGACAAAATGGAAGAGGGCGAGATGATCGAGCTCACCTTCGAGGGGCGGCTAATTATCGAGATGAGCAACCGGCCCAACCGCGGGGTCTATCTCATCGAGGACGGCAAGAAGCGGGGGCTGACGAGCCCGCGTGTGATCGAACGGTTCGGCGGCTGGGGAAAGGTGCTGGAAGTGCCTGCCGAAGTGATCCGAAGATATCCCGAGGGCGACCCCATAAATTAAAATCGCTCGGGAGAATCCCTGCGAAAGACGCGAATTTTCCCACAGCGTCCCTTTGGAGGGAGAAAGCTTCGCTTTCCCCCTTCCAACTTTCGCTTCGCTCTCTGCCTCCCCTTCGCGGGCTTCTGCCCTGCGACCAAAGGGGCCATCCCCCTTGGAACCCCCCTGCTTTGCTCCGCAAACCAGAAAAATCCGCTCCGACCTTTTTCCGAAACGCCAACCTTATATAAACCCTTCCTGATTGGTCAGGAGGGGTAGGGGTAGTTAATAAGATTAGAACAGAGTCTTGGAGGCGTTTCGGATCAGGTTTCTCAACTCCTGGCACTCGCTTGGAGAAAAATCGAACTGTCTCTATTCTCGGCTCTTCGCGCAATTGAGTGGATCATTTCTGGCTTTTCTCTCCTCCTCTTTAGCAAAGTTCTCCCTTTATTCCCCTATCTAGCAGAGTGCTCTATTTATTCCCCTATCTAGCAAAGTGCTCTATTTATTCTCCTATCTAGCAAAGTGCTCTATTTATTCCCCTCTTTGGCAAAGAGGGGTCAGGGGAGATTTTATAAATCATAAGCCACTCCATATCCGTTTATCATAAGAGAGCATTTGTTCTTAAAATCCCCCCTGGACCCCCTTTCCCGAAGGGGGGATGTTTATGTTTGCCCATTTCCAGCGGGGGATAATAAAGAGGATGGCCAGACTCCTCTTTTCCAAAGGGGGATAATAAAGATGACAGCCATATCTTTATGAAGTTTTTACCCACTCACTTACCCGAAAACCCTTTTTTCTTTCCGAAAAATAGGTCCTCATATCGGGCATGGCCGAAGTGACCGTTGAGGATTTTGGCTGGAGAAGGGCCGGAGGAGAGGTGCGGGCTGTTGTCAGCAAAAGGGGGGTTGATGATGGGAACCAAAAAGGTGGGGGCTTTCTCCAGCCCGCGCAAGAAAGCCACAGTCATTATAACATGGAAAAAGCAAAAGTAAAGAAATTTTTGAAATATTTTGAAAAATATTTTTTGCGGTTGAATTTTCTCCAGAGATTTCGGAAAATGAATTCCGCCCTCACGGTAAGGAGAACCAATGGAAGAAAAAAAGATCGACATCAAAGTGGATGAAGAGACCGCCCGCGGACAGTATTCGAACGTCGCCGCGATCCGGCACACCCGGGAGGAATTCCTCTTCGACTTCGCCTTCGTTTTTCCCGACGGGCCCATGGGCAAGCTGCTGTCGCGTCTAATTCTGAGCCCGGCCCACGCCAAAAGGTTCTCGGAGGCCCTGCAGGCCAATATCCGGCGCTACGAGGAGAACTTCGGCTCCATCGTTCCGTCGGAGGCGCCGCCGTCGGTCGGGTTTGTGCACTGAGATTTCCGTGCGCCTTGAGGAAGGAGGAACATGCCGTATTTCAAAGACCCAAAAGAGATGCTCGATATCCAGCGCGTCTTTTTCGATCAGGTCGCTTCCGACCCGGAGATCGGCCCCAAGCTCCGGGCTTCGAACCTCATCATCCGGTTTGTGTCCCATGATCCCCAGGGGGTCGTGACCCTCGACTGCCGCGGAACTGTGAGCGAAGGGAAGCACTTCACCACGACCTTCGGCGAGACAGACCTCCGGCCGGATATCACGCTGACAACTTCAGCCGATCTCGGCCATGAATTCTGGCTGGGTCGGGCCAACATCGTCAATGCCCTGTTCATGGGTAAGGCGAAAGCGTCGGGTGATGTCACGCTGGCGATGAAATTTATGCCAGCGCTCAAGCCGATCGCGGACATCTACAAGCAGGTCCTGACCTCGTTGGGCCGGAAGGACCTGCTCCTAAAATAAGGGGAAAAGGAGAAAGATTGGGCTTGACAGAAAGGATTTTTTTATATAAATGTGGGGACAAGGTCGAAGCCTTAAATCCAAGGAGGTTGAATTGAAGAGATTATTAGTAGTCGCCCTGTTCATTGCGATCCTGCTCGCGCAGGCCAGTCTCGGCTCCGCCGCCGGATTCCTCATTTACGAGCACGGAGCCGCGGCCATGGCCATGGCCGGCGCGTTCGTTTCGATCGCCAACGACCCCTCGGCCATCTTCCACAATCCCGCGGGCATCGCGTTCCTCAAGGGAACCCATATCTCAGTGGGCACGACCTTGATAATGCCCTCGGGTTCGATGACCCTCCTCAAACCGCCGCCTTGGGAGCCCCAACAAACCTGGGAACAAAAAAGCCAGGTCTTCTATCCTTCTACGTTTTATATCACCCAGAGCGTCGGAGAGAAGGTCACCCTCGGCTTCGGATTTTTCTCGCCCTACGGCCTTGGCTCTTCCTGGCCGATCGAGAACCAGTTCCGTTACTTAGGGTATGAAGACGATATGAAGACCTTCTTCTTCAACCCGACGGTCGGCATCAAGCTGACCGACAAGCTCTCTTTTGGGGCCGGTGTCTCCTACGTTTATTCCACGGTGGAATTTAGGCTGGTGCGGCTCGTCGAAAACCTTGTTCCCTTCACCGGTTCGACATATGATGTTCCGGCTGAACTGACGGGCAACGGCGACTCCTGGGCTTTTAACGCCGGGCTGCTCTACCGGGCCGAAAAGTTCAGCTTGGGGTTCAACTGGCGAAGCAGCTTCAATATCGATTACAAGGGAGATATGACTCTCAACACGTCGGAGATCCCCCCTCCCTTCAACGCGCTCTTCCCCACCGGAGCCAGCGGAGAGACGACTTTCAAGTTCCCCAACATTTTGGCTTTTGGTGCCTCATTCACGCCCACCGAAAAGCTCCTCTTGTCTCTTGACATCCATTACATCCTCTGGAGCCGGTTCGACGAGTACGTCGTGACCTTCGATGATCCTCGGCTCGAGGAAATGGTGGTGCCTGAGAACTGGAAGGATTCCCTCCTCGCCCGGGTGGGCGGCCAGTATACGATCAGCCCCAAGTTTGCCCTGCGGGCCGGCTTCCTCTACGACCAGACGCCTCAGCCGGTCGAGAGTATGGACCCTCTCCTTCCTGACGCCGACCGTTATGCCTTGACCGCCGGTTTCGGCTGGACTCTGGCCAAGAATGTCGTCCTGGATCTGGCCTTCCACCACGAGATATTCAGCGACCGGACGAGCCCCAACCGCGGCATCTACGATTTCGGTGTGGTCAATTATGGAGAGAGCACGTATGCGATGACGGCCAACTTGTTGGCCGTCAGCCTGAACTTTGGATTCTGACGAAATATATAGGAGGTATAACACTATGGCGTTCTCATTTACCAACAAAAAAGGGGTGAAGTACTACCTGCATTCGAAGAAAGTCAACCTCAAGGGCGGCCGCGAACAGGTCATCTACTATTTCGCCCGCGACATCCGCCCCGGCGCCCAGGAAGCGGTCCCGGCCGGCTACATGGTCATCGAGACGGCCAAGACCGGGATGCCCATCCTGAAGAAAGCCTGAGCACTCCTTCGAAGACCAGTCGAGAGCAGGGATGGTCCGTCGGGGGCCGTCCCTGCCTTTCCCTTTCTTTCCCCTCTCGTGTCTCCAATTGACTCCCCCTGTCGTTCTCGTTATACTCCTTTCATGATAACGCGGGTCGCCGCCGGACTGGCGCTCGTTTTTTCCTTCCTCTGGTCGGCCGGCTGCGGCGGGAAAGGGGAGAGGGCGGCCTCTCCCGATGAGCCGGCGCGGCTGAAGCTCGCTGTCATCCCCAAGGGGACAACCCACGAGTTCTGGAAGTCCATCCACATGGGCGCGCTGATGGCGGCCGAGGAATTCGGCGTCGAGGTCATCTGGAAAGGCCCCCAAAAAGAGGACGACCGGGCGCAGCAGATCACGGTGGTTGAGGATTTTATCAGCCGCGGTGTCGACGGCATCATCCTGGCGCCCCTGGATGAGCGCGCCCTCTGCCGGGCCGTCCAGGACGCGGTCCGGGAGAACATCCCGGTCGTGGTCATCGACTCCGGTCTGCAGGGGAGCGACTACATCAGCTATGTGGCCACCGACAATTACAAGGGAGGAGTCATGGCCGCGCGGCGGTTGGCCCAGCTCCTCCAGAATAAGGGCCGGATCTTTCTCATCCGTTACCAGGTGGGCTCGGCCAGCACGACCCAGAGAGAGCAGGGCTTCCTGGATACGCTGAAGGCCGAAGCCCCAGGCATCAGCCTCCTCGTCCAGGACCAGTACGCGGGGGCGACGACGGAGAGCGCCTACCAGCTGGCCGAGAACCTCATCAGCCGGTTCCCCGAAGTGGCCGGGGTTTTCAGCCCTAACGAGTCGAGCACGTTCGGAACGCTGCGCGCCCTCCAGGAAACAGGTCTCGCCGGGAAGATCGTCTTCATAGGGTTCGACAGTTCGCCGAAGCTCGTCCAAGCGCTCCGGGACGGCCAGATCCAGGGGCTCATCCTCCAGAACCCGGTCAAGATGGGCTATCTGGGCGTCAAGCTGATGACACTCCACCTCCGCGGCCAGCCCATAGACAAGGTTATCGATACAGGGGTCTATGTCGCGACCGGGGACAACATAGACGACCCCGAGATCCGGTCGCTTCTTCTGCCCGATTTTTCCAAGTATCCGAACATCTGAGCTGATGGACGAGAGCCGCCCCCCGCTCCTGCGCATGGAGCGAATTTCCAGGAATTTCGGGGCCACCCGTGCTCTGGATGAGGTGGATTTCGACCTCCAGTCGGGAGAAGCCCACGCCTTGCTCGGCGAGAACGGAGCCGGAAAAAGCACCCTGATCAAGATATTGAGCGGGGCGATTAAGCTTGACGGCGGCACGATCTGGCTGGAAGGACGGCGATTCACTCCGGCGAGCCCCCTGGAGAGCCGCCGGGCCGGCATCTCGGTCATCTACCAGGAGCTCAACCTGGCCCCGCACCTCACCGTCGAGGAAAACATCATGCTGGGCCGCGAGTGGCACGGGTTCGGTTTCCTGCGGCGCCGGCGGATGCGGGAAAAGGTACGCGAAGCCTTGGGCCTCGTCCATCATGCCGAGATTTCGCTGGACATCCCGGTGAGACAGTTGAGTGTCGCCGCCCGCCAGGTCGTCGAGATCGCCCGGGCCCTAGTCGAACGGGCCAAGATCCTGGTCATGGACGAGCCGACGAGCTCTCTCACCGACGAGGACAGTCAACGTCTCTTCGGCCTCATCCGGCGTCTCAAGTCTCAGGGTGTCGGCATCATCTACATCAGCCATTTCCTGGAGGAGGTACAGCAGGTCGCGGACCGTTCGACCGTGCTCCGGGACGGGAAAAAGGCCGGCTCCGGCCGAACGGACGAGCTTTCCTTGAAGAACATCATCAAGATGATGGTCGGCGGTGAGGTGAAGGAGCTCTTTCCTCAGGTCGTTCATCAGGCGGGCGGAAACGTCTTCGAGTCCGGAGGGCTCAAAGGAAAGAGGATGCCGGCCGCCGTGACTCTGGCCCTGCGTCAAGGCGAGATCCTCGGGATCGCCGGCCTGGTCGGGTCGGGCAGGACGGAGTTCCTGCGCACGCTCTTCGGGCTGGACGCCGTGGAGTCCGGCCAGGTGCGCATCGGCCGGGATGAAGTCCTGAGCGGCGGTCCCCGTCAGCGCATCCGGAAGGGGATCGGCCTTCTGAGCGAAGACAGACAGGGGGAGGGGCTGGCTTTGAGCCGGTCGATCGCCGACAACCTGACGCTCAGCTTTTTCGCCCCCTATGTCCGTTCGGGGTTTATTCGCAACAAGAAACAAAAGCAGGCCGGGTGGGAATGGATCCAGAAAATGAATATCAAAGCGACGAGTCCCGCTCAGCCCGTCTCCAGCCTGTCCGGCGGCAACCAGCAGAAGGTCGCCCTGGCCCGCCTTCTCCATCAGAACGCAGCTATCTTCCTTCTGGACGAGCCGACGCGCGGCATTGACATCGTCAGCAAATCGCAAATCTATGAATCCATGGGAGACCTGGCCGTACGGGGGAAATCGATCCTCTTTGTCAGCTCCTATTTCCCCGAACTCATCGGAGTTTGCGACCGGATCGCCGTGTTCCACCGCGGCCGGCTGGTAGAATTGCGGCCGACGGCGGAATGGGATGAAGAAACTCTCCTGGCCGCGGCGACGACCGGGAGGCCGGCGGCACGATGAAAGGAAGACGAGATTGAAAGAAGCCAAAGCAGGGAGCCGCCGGATCCGCCTGCTGGTGAATTTCCTCGGCCCTTTCCTCGGGCTCCTGCTCGTCATCCTCATTTTCTCGCTCCTCCCGCAGGTCCAGGACCGCTTCCTCCGGCTGGGAAATCTCAAGAGCGTGGCCACGCAGTCCGTGATCATCGCTCTGGGCGCGCTGGGCATGACCTTCATCATCATCAGCGGCGGCATCGACCTGTCGGCCGCTTCTAACATCGCCCTCTCGAGCTGTGTGGTCGCCTTCGCCATCAACGCCGGCTTGCCCCCCTGGCTGGGTATCATCCTTGGCGTCCTTACCGGCGGGCTGATCGGCCTCATCAACGGCACGCTCGTCACGAGCTTGCGCATGGTCCCGTTCATCATCACCTTGGGGATGCTGGGCATCGCCCGGGGTGCGGCTAAGTGGATGGCCGGAAATCAGAAGATCGATGCCCCGATCACCTGGGTGAACGAGCTGATGGCCCGCAGCCCCCGGCCCTCCTGGCTCCTGATGGCGCCGGGCGTCTGGCTGATGATTCTCCTGGCCGTAGCCATGGCCGTTGTGCTCCGCACCACCGTCTTCGGCCGGCACGTCTTCGCCATCGGCTCCAACGAGGCCACCGCCCGGCTCTGCGGCATCCGGACCAAGCTCACCAAGGTGGTCATCTACGGCCTGGCCGGACTCTTCTGCGGGCTGAGCGGCGTTATGGAGTTCTCGCGGCTGACCGTCGGCGACCCCACTGTCGCCGTCGGCCTGGAGCTCGACATCATCGCCTCTGTGGTCATCGGCGGAGGCAGCCTGAACGGTGGTCAGGGGAGCATTCTCGGTTCGATGATCGGTGTCTTCATCATGGCCTTCCTTCGGAACGGCTGCACCATGATGGGCTGGCCGAACTATATCCAGGAGATCATCATCGGGCTCATCATCATCGTCGCGGTCGCGCTGGACCAGCTCCGCTACCGGCGTGATTCCTGAGCAAAGGCGGACACATGGCAGAAACCAAGGATCGCCTTCCCAAGCTGATCCATGCCCGGGCGCCTCTGCGGGTGAACGATATCGGAGGCTGGACGGACACCTGGTTCGCCCGGGAAGGCTGGGTTCTGAACATGGCTGTCGTGCCGCCGATCGAGGTCCAAGTCAAGGTCTTCGAGAACAGGGAGCGGCGGAAAAAGAGGGTCCTCCTCCACACTGAGAATTACGGCGAGAGCTTCTGGGTCAACCCGGACAGGCCGGCCTCCTCTCCTCATCCTTTCCTCCAGCACATTATTGCGCGGCTTCGGCCAGCGGAGCATCTCAAGCTCGAAATCAACGTCTTCTCGCCGGTCCCGGCCGGCATTTCCACGGGGACGTCGGCGGCGGTCTGTGTCGCCCTGCTCGGAGCGCTGAGCTACCTGAAAAAGGGCGAGGTTATCCTCAAGGATATCGTCTCGCTGGCCCACCGGGTCGAAACCGAAGACCTCAGGCAGCAGAGCGGAATCCAGGACCAGATCTGCGCGGCCTACGGCGGAGTGTGTTTCATCCACATGCACCGCTATCCCCGGGCGCGCGTGGAAAAGATGGCCCTTGAGCCCCGAGTCTGGGAAGAGCTCGACCGCCGGCTCTGCCTTATCTACCTGGGGAGGCCGCATCTTTCCTCGGCCATCCACGAACGGGTGATCGCCCGGCTGCAGAAGGGAGGGCCGGAATGGAAGACACTGGAACGGATGAAGAGACTTCCGGCCCGGGCTAAGACGGCCCTCCTCGATGGCGACCTGGAAGCGCTAGGAGAGGTCATGGTAGAGAACACCGAGTGCCAGAGGGGCCTCTACAGCGAGCTTGTCTCGCCCGGAGCCGACTCTATCGCCTCCGTGGCCAGAAGATACAAGGCCTCGGGCTGGAAGGTCAACGGTGCCGGAGGAAAGGGCGGTTCGATGACCGTCCTGGCCAACCGGGACGACGGCCTCAAGAGGAAGATGCTCCAGGCGATGATTGCCCTGGGAAAGGGTGTCCGGCCGCTTCCTGCCTCCCTGTCTGCAACCGGCCTCGAAGCCTGGGAAGTATAAGGCTCAGGTATGGGTTCGTCAGCCCGCTCGTTTCCCCAGCGAGGAAACTCGCTTCGCATCCTCCTTCGCTCTTCTCTCCTTTCAGTCGAGAAACCTTGCCCGCTCAGTCGTCCAC
>Ga0315277_10010107_pt1 | contig 11990 bp, 10 predicted proteins | sample YL17G05_15_MG_FD_203695 | JGI IMG/M metagenome (GOLD analysis project Ga0315277, IMG submission 203695) | Sediment microbial communities from Yellowstone Lake, YNP, Wyoming, USA - YL17G05_15 | ecosystem: Environmental > Aquatic > Freshwater > Lake > Sediment | place: USA: Wyoming | collected... | reverse complement strand
ATCTGGCGGGAAGTGCCCCTGCACGTCCCCTTCTACGCCGTGGGCGAGCACAAAGTGTGGGGCGCGACCGCCATCGTCCTGGCCGAATTCCTGGCCCTGATCTCCCAGCCATCCGCCTAAGACCGCCCCTCACCCCATCCCTCTCCCCGGCGGGGAGAGGGTGCACACTCCCCTCGCCCTCCAGGGAGAGGGGCCGGGGGTGAGGGTGCCTCCCCTCGCCCTCCCAGGGAGAGGGGCCGGGGGTGAGGGTGGGCTTCGCTGGCGCAAGCCCGCCATCTGTGGTATCCTTAGACCTCGCATTCTACAGCCCACGAGAGGTTCCCGTTGACCAAGCGAGAGTTCAGACTGGAAAACGAATACCGCTTCGATCGCTCCGGGCCGGTGCGCTGGGTCGTCTCCCATCTTCTGCGCTATCCCCTGTTCCCCCTGGCCGCCATCCTGGCTGCCATCCTGAACAACTTGTTCTACAGTAACATCCAGGTCTTGATCGGCCGCGCCTTCGACCTGATCACCGCGTCCGGCTGGCTCAGCCAGGAGACCCCGACGTTACCACTGCTGATCCTGGCGTTGAGCGTGATGGGCATGGCCATCGGGCAGGGCCTGACCGGGCTGGCGCGTAATTCCAGCGTCGAGTTCGTCGCCCAGCGCATCGAACGGGACGCCCGTGACGAACTGTACGCGAGCCTGCTGGGCAAGAGCCAGACCTTCCACGGCCGGCAGCGCATCGGCGACATCATGGCCCGCGCCACCAACGACGTGCGCATGCTCAGCTTTATGTTCAGCCCCGGCCTAATGCTGATCACCGACTCAGGGATGGGCATCGTCGTCCCCGTCTTCATCATCGGCCGCCTTAGATTCCAGTTGCTCCTGGTCCCGTTCATCTTCCTCATCCTGCTGGCCATCACCGTGTACGACTATAACCGGCGCCTGAAGCCGGTCAGCATCGCCCAGCGCGAGCAGTTCGGGACCATGAACGCCGGGCTGGCGGAGGCGATCACCGGCATCGAAGTCGTCAAAGCCAACGCCCAGGAGCGCTACGAGTGGCACAAATTCACCCAGAACGCCCGCGTGTTCCGCGATTACTTTGTGCGCCAGGGTGAGATCGAGGCCATGTACCTGCCGACACTGGCGTTCGCCCTGGCCTGGGCCGGCGCCTTCCTGCACTCCATGCTCCTATGGCGCACCGGTGCCATCAGCCTGGGCCAGGTCGTCACCTTCATGGGCCTCATGGGCACGCTGCGCTTCCCCACCTTCATCTCCATCTTCTCCTTCAACCTGGTCCAGTTGGGTGTGGCCAGCGCCGAGCGCATCCTGGAATTGATCAACACGGAGACGGAACTGGACGAGAACGAGGCCGGCCTCGCCCGGCCGATCCAGGGAGAAGTGGTCTTCCAGAACGTGCACTTTAGTTACGACGGCAAGCCGGTGCTCAAGGGCGTCAGTTTCACCACCCGGCCCGGGGAGACGATCGCCCTCGTTGGGCAGACCGGCTCCGGCAAGACGACGCTGACCCGCCTGATCAACCGCATCTTCGATGCCGACAGCGGAAAGGTGCTGGTGGATGGCGTGGACGTGCGCGACTGGAACATGGAATCGCTGCGCTCGCAGATATCCACCATCGAGCAGGACGTGTTCCTCTTTTCCCGCTCCATCGCCGAAAACATCGCCTTTGGCTGCGCGGAGGCCAGCCAGGAGGAGATCGAGCGGGCCGCCCACGAAGCCCAGGCCCACGACTTCGTCACCGGTTTCAGCGACGGCTACAGCACCGAAGTCGGCGAGCGCGGCGTGACGCTCTCCGGCGGGGAGCGGCAGCGCGTCGCCATCGCCCGCGCCTTCCTGACCGACCCGCGCATCCTGATTCTGGACGATTCGACCAGCGCCATAGACAGCGCGACCGAGGACCACATCCAGCGCGCTATGCGCCGCATCAGCAGCCAGCGCACCACCTTCATCATCACCCACCGCCTGAGCCAGATCCGCTGGGCCGACCGCATCCTGGTTCTGCGCCGGGGCGAGTTGGTAGACCAGGGCACGCACGAGGAGTTGATGGAGCGGTGTGTGGACTATAGGAGGATTTTCGCCCGGTACGATTAGAGGTTGGAAGTTGGAAGTTGGAAGTTGGAAGTTGGAAGTTGGAAGTTGGAAGTTGGAGGTTGGAAGTTGGAGGTTGGAAGTTGGAGGTTGGAAGTTAGAGGGCGGGAGGAGAGAGTGGAAAGGAAGGCCAGAAAGCCGATCAAGAGTTATCGTGATATTGAGGCTTACGAGCGCGCCAAGTTGCTGATAAGCCCGATGCATCAGTTGGTCTTGACTTTCCCAGCCCACGAGCGGTTTGACCTCTGCGACCAGATCAGGCGCGCGAGCAAGTCAGTGGTGGCCAACATCGTGGAAGGATACAGCCACAAGGATACACCTGCCAAAGCCAAACAGTTCTGGCGTATCTCCATGGGATCGGCCAATGAGATGGTCGAGCACCTGGAAACAGCGGTCGCTTTGAGCTATACTTCCCAAGAGACATGCCAGCCCTACATCGAGGAATACACCATCGTAGCCAAGCAACTCAACAAACTGATCCAGAATTGGCAGAAATTCCAACCCCCCACCCCCAACTCCCGACCTCCTCACCCCGATATCTAACATCCAACATCCAACTTCCAACATCCAACTTCCAGTAGCCAGAGGTACACTATGGGTTTCATCCTAGACGGTTTGGAAACTGAGGCCTACGACCACCAATACAGCGACCGGGAACTGGTGGCCCGCATCGCCGGGTACTTCCGGCCACACGCGCGGCAGATGGCCCTGGTCGCCCTCGCCATCACGCTCAACTCGGTGGCCGGCAGCGCCGGGCCGATCCTCATCTCCAAGGCCATTGATCTCCTATCCCACGCCCCTTCCACCCGGGGCATCCTGTTGGCCGCCGCCGGCATCCTCCTGCTGGGCGTGTTTGGCTGGACCTTCAACTACGTCAACCGCTTGTTCGCCACGCGCGTGATGGGGGACGTCGTGCTGCGGTTGCGGGAAGACGTCTTCAACGCCACCATCCGGCACGACCTCTCCTTCTACGACGAACACCCTTCGGGCAAAATCGTCAGCCGGGTCACCTCCGACACCCAGGACTTTTCTGAGGTCGTCAACCTGGTCATGAGCCTGCTGAGCCAGGTGCTGCTCGTCGTGCTCCTCTCCGTCTGGCTGTTCAGCATCAACGTCTGGCTGACGTTGCTGCTAATCGGCATGGCGCCCATCGCCGTCACCGTCGCGCTCAGTTTCCGGCGCATCGCCCGCCGCGTCACCCAGCAGGCCCGCCGGGTGACGGCCAAGATCAACGCCCAGATCCAGGAATCCATCAGCGGCATCATGGTGGCCAAGAGTTTCCGGCAGGAACACGCCATCTACGCCGACTTTGCCACCACCAACAAGCAGGCGTACCAGATGGGATTGCGGCGCGGGCTGACGCTCAACACCATCTTTCCCGTCCTGGGCATCTCGTCCGGCCTGGGGGTGGCGGCGCTCGTCTATGCGGGTGGGCTGACCGTGCGCAGCGGGACCGTCAGCCCCGGCAACTGGTACCTGTTCATGCAGGCGGTCGGCTTTTACTGGTGGCCGCTGGTCAGCATCGCCTCCTTCTGGAGCCAGTTCCAGGACGGGCTGGCCGCCGCCGAGCGGGTCTTTGCCCTGATTGACGCCGAGCCCAAGGTCGTCCAGGAGGCATCTGAACCGGTGGAGAAACTGGATGGCCACATCGAATTCCGGAACCTCAAACTGACCTACACCGGCGCGGAAACGGTCTTGCCCGACTTTTCGCTCGACGTCCGCCCCAAGGAGACGCTGGCGCTGGTCGGCCACACCGGCGCGGGCAAGAGCAGCATCGCCCGCCTGATTGCCCGCTTCTACGAGTTCCAGGGGGGCCAACTGCTGGTGGACGGCCACGACGTCCGCCGCCTCGACCTGAGCCAGTACCGCCAGCACATCGGCCTGGTGCCGCAGGAGCCGTTTCTCTTCTCCGGCACGGTGGCCGACAACATCCGCTACGGCAAGCCCGCAGCGAGCGACGAGGAGGTGCGCCAGGCCGCCATGCAGATCAGCCACGGGGACTGGCTGGCCGACCTGCCAGACGGGCTAAACACCGACGTGGGCGAGCGCGGAGCCAATCTCTCCATGGGGCAGCGGCAACTGGTGGCCCTGGCGCGCGTGCTGCTCAAAGACCCGGCCATCTTTATCCTGGACGAAGCGACCGCCAGCGTGGACCCCTTCACCGAGACGCAGATCCAGGAGGGGCTGAAGACCATCATGCGCGACCGGACCGCCATCGTCATCGCCCACCGGCTGTCCACCGTCAAGCACGCCGACCGCATCATCGTCATGGACCACGGCCGCATCATCGAAGAGGGCACGCACGATGGACTGATGGCCCAGGGCGGCCATTACGCCGAACTGTACAACACCTACTTCCGGCACCAGTCGCTGGAATACGTGGAGAGTTTTGGCAAGACGAATCCGTAATGCGTAATCCGTAATCCGTAATCCGTGGTCCGTGTTGCGTGTTCCGTGGGGCTTGGCGGAGGCCAACGGGAAGGCGAAAATGTTACGTGCAACTTTGGAGTGCGTTCTGCGAATTATAGAATATCACGCGGACGCTCCGCAGCAGACCATAGGGTTGTAGTGACGGAAAGGAGACCGACATGCGTGGGAGACCGGGTTGTCTATCTGGCATTCTCAAACTGACGTTCCTCAATTTCATCTTTGACTGGCTGCAGAAAAAGTTCGGCTTTGGTCGAGGGGTGTCCTGCACCGGGTGCGGCTGCGGGCTCATCCTGCTGATCATCTTCCTGGTGCTTGCCTTTTCCATAGTCACCGGCACCGACTGGACCCACTTCGGCTTCTAACTTTCATCCGTCGCTCCCGCTGGGCAACAGCCCAGCGGCACAGACCAACTGCCCCCGCTGGACAACAGTCCAGCAGCACAGACCAACTGCTCCCGCTGGACAACAGTCCAGCAGCACAGACCAACTGCTCCCGCTGGACAACAGTCCAGCAGTACAGACCAACTGCTCCCGCTGGACAACAGTCCAGCGTCTTCGCATCCCGGCGGGCTGTGGTCCGCCGGGAGCACCCACGCGCATTGACAAGGAGGCAGCACCGTGGCAGAGAGGGACGACAAACTCAAGGGGACGACCAAACTCATCTACGGCGTAGGGGACGTTGGCAACGCCGTCGTCAACTCCAGTATCCAGTTCTTCCTAATGAACTAATAGGCAAATCACTTAAACATCGCACAAATGGAGTTGAAGCCATACCGATCCAAGAATGAACTCTCCAAGGTAGTGGATTTCAGGTGTTGCTCGAATCTGTCAGCCAGTTCTGGCATGCGCGGGATCCTATGATTGTGACTCACAGCGCGACGGGTGGCCTTCCATACGTGTTCTTGCGGGTTGAGATCGGGACTAGCAGCCGGGAAGTATATGAGCTGCAAGCGCGGGTTCGCTTCCAGGACGCACTGGATGGGCTGGCCACGATGCCAGGTGGCCCGGTCCCACAGGAGCAAGATGCCCACCTCCGGTATCGTATCCAAGATCCGTTCCAGGTATTGGCCTGTCGTTTCGGCGTTCATCACCGCTGCTCGCATCGCGATCTCTTCGCCTGTGCGCAGATTCAGGGTGCCATAGAAGTTGACCTTCCCGCGCCCCGCGTCCACACGCACGATAGGGGTTTGACCGCCAGGAGCCCACACGGCCGTCGTCGTCGCTTGCAGATACGCCCCGGCTTCATCTTCCACCAAGATCACGGTCTCGGGCGCGTCTTGGGCGATGTCGGTGAGTTTTTAAGTTGTTCTTCAAAATCGGCCACCTTGCGCTCCGAGCGCGACTTATACACCCTGGCGGGGCGCTGATAACTGAACTCGCACAGGGCGAAGAGCCGATGATAGGAACTCGGGCTTTGATAGGTCACCCCATACCATTGCTCCACCGCGCGCGCCAGGTCCAGCACGGTCCAGAATTGCCCGTCCGGTGTGGCTGCGGTGGGGCCAAACAGGCTGGCTGGCGTATAGGCCTGCAGCCGTATCCGCAGGTCTGCCAATTGAGCTTGACTCAGCTTGGCGCGGTTGCCGCCCGCACGCTTGTCGACCAAGCTGGCACTGCCCGCGCGCCGGTATTGACGGCACCATTCCATCAAGCTGGTACGGCTACAGCCGGTAATATCCATCACTTCCTGGGCCGGGCAACCGGTGCCGTACAGGCGTACAGCTTGGTAGCGTGTACGGGTGGGACCGTCCCTGCAATTCGTGTAAGCGCCCTTGAGCCCGTTCACTTGTGATTCGGTTAGCTGGAATCGTCGTCTTGCCATACCTGTATTGTACAACTTTTAATCAGTTTGTCTATTAGGTGAGTCAATTCGTGGTACCAGCCACCTGTCACTTTCCTGAAATCGGTCTGAACGTCAGTGGAATAGGTTTTTCCAAGGCCAAGCAACGGTCCACCCAGTCCCAGCCGATGCGGAAAAATCTCTTGTCGCGTCGGTCCTTGCGATCCACCAGGTAACGCAAGCCGCGCCTGATGATGCGGCTGCCAAGCGCCAAGAACCAGACATAGACAATGACCGCGGCCAGTACCAGGCGAGAAAGCCGGCCAAAGTCTTGCAGATGAGTGACCTCGAGGTCAAAGCCATGACCCTTCAAGTCGCCGAAGAGTTCTTCCACCCACAAGCGCTTCTTGTACAGTCGCATGGTCCACAGGCCAGCGGGCTGGTCCGTGACCAGGAACCACGGTTCTTCTTCCCCTGCTTCCCAGTGGGCTACCAGCTGTACCCAGCCGAAGTTGTCCAGTTTCGTCCAACGGACCCAGCCCAGGTAAAGCGTCTGACCTTCTCTGATCGGAATCGTGGAGACCACTGCCCACTCCATGCCACTTCTGCGGTAGGTATACGCGCTGTTTACCCGCAGGCAATAGTGCCAGTGCTGTTTACCAAGCCAGCGCATCAGCTCAGCCCGGCCAAACCTGGCGTCTCCCACGACCCACACCTGTGTGCCTCGGGCAATCAGAGGTACCAGTCTGCGCAGCAAGGCGATCTGGACCTCGGCGTGTATCATGCCGTGTTTGCTCCGGTGAATGCTCCAGGTCAAGGGCAATGCCCGGCGGCGATAGGCAATGGCGACCACCGTCAACTGGCAGCTGAATCCCAATGCGGTGCAATCAACCAGCACGGTCAACCGTTGGCCAGAGAGGTTGGTCAACAACTGGCTGGCAATCGGCCGGTAGTAACGCCACACCTCCACTCGCGGGTTGTCCAGAAAGCGCCGCAGTCGGTTGGTCAGACTGACGATCTGCCCCGACAACGGAAGCTTGCGAGCAATACGCGACAGATGGACACTGCGCGCCAGGAACAGGCCGGTCATCAGCCAAGCCAGGTTGCGCAGCCGTGTGATGCGCTCTTCCGGAAACCACTTGCGCAGTTGAGACATCAAGGTACCATGGATACGGAGGCTGTTCTGCATATCGACTCCTCTAGTTGTGATTGGATCATCTACAACTATACCAGAGGTGCAGACGGCCTCCAAATGCTGTTAATGTCCAAAGTGATAGGTGGCTAGTTCGTGGTATTGACTTTTCCCAGAAATACAGTACAATATGTGTGCACGAACGAAACCAATGCCGCAGGCACGGAGCCAGCTGGAAACATTGACCGAGTAGCAGGAGCCCATTGGAGGTAAGGTATCGCAGGAGTACGTTGACCCGCCCGCTGTTAGGACTGTGGCGGGTGTTTTTGTTGTTGGAGAGGACCCGTCAGTGGACGGGGCAGGCCAGTGCTGTGGTTTGCAAGTGGCAGTTCTGCTGGCAACTCATCCACCAGGCATCATATGGCACAGGGCAGAGAAGCGAGGGGTTTGCTAGAGGGAGGGTAGAAGCCATGCCCAGGAACTATTTGTTACCAAGCATTCGTGCTTTGCCCCGCAGTTTTAGTCCCAGTTTTCCCGTGCGCGGTTTGCACAACTCGCAGACTGTCTTTTCCAGTCTAAACTAGAGTAATCAGGTCGGCGTCCAATGTGGCGGCTTATCCCACCATCAGACCTCAGAATTATGAGATAAGGAGGTCTGCTGATGTTCTACGCACTTACGGCGTGGGCAAGCCTGCTAGAGGTAGCTTTGCCTCTGCTTGCTATTAGTTGGGGCTATCCACTGTGGTACGTTGGCGCAATAATGAGTGCCTATCATTTTGGATATCTTCTGCGTGACATACTCGTGGCTAGACAGATGAAACTATGGGAAGCATTGGCAGTCTATATTGTTTCCCTGGTGCTATTAACGGTGGGAGGCTTACTTAGAATAGCCTTGCTGCTACTAGCTGGGGTGGTGTTAACGTCTACCGCTACTCAGTATCTAAGGAATTGGCTCAAACATTCAAGTGACTTCAACCCCAGCTCGAAAAGCATGTGGCGGCTCGGCGGGTTCATAGTTGGTGGGCTGGCAACCGAAATCCCAGCTCTGATCGTTGCCTTGGGCATGGTTAGCGCCGCATTGGGGGTGCGCAGGCCATTGGCATCCAAGCCACTACTCAAGTGGCCCAACCTGTGGAAGGCTTTCCTTCATCCGCTGCTCGTGTTTGAATTCTTTCATCATCTCCAGTATTTCATTTACTGCTACTACTTGCTGGTCATAGTGTGGCAGAAACTGGGCCCCTTTCGTTCAGTGGCTGGACTGCTATTTGTCGTAGGATGGATCGGATATGCGGTCATCTACACGCAACTGAAGAGCTTCAAGCCATCAGCTATGATCTGCGGCCACTTGGCGTGCGCAGCAGCGACAGCTTTAATGGCAACCAATCCTGATCTACCGACACTGCTCATAGCATGGTTCATTACCGGCATCGGAGGCGGCACAGCGTATGGTCTTGATTTTGTAGATTCAACCATTGCTGCTCAGATAAAGCCTCATCGCGAATTCTCTGAGAACCTGGGCCATGTGCTTGGGCCCGCAGTAGCAGCATTATTGGTTGCTGCAGGAGATACCACATTTGTTTTTGGGAGCAGTGCTATCGCATCTTTGCTAGCAGTTTGCAGTCTTCTCTGGTATCTCGGAGCACTAAAACAGGTACGACAGCGCTATTCACAGTGAACACTCTGCAGATGGGTGGCGCTGCGTTAAGCTAAAGGGTGTCGTCTTTTGGAGTACTATCTGAGAAGTATGGTATAACGAGCGTAGGTCTTGCGCAAACAGAGGCCAAAGCGCTCCAAATCGCAAAAAGCAGCACTTTTACAACCGAACCCTGCTCAGCTAAGCTTATGGCCATACTCGGAATAGGGGATAGCCATGAGCGAAAACGAAGAGCCAACCCACCAGCCGGTGCTGGTGGCGCGGGGCGAGTTTGCCCAACGCATCGGGCTAGTCCAGAAGGTCGAAGCGGTCAGGCTGCACCAGAAAACAGTGGTACACAGCCCGCAGACGATGGTGCTGGAGGTCTTCCCGGCCATCCTGGGTGGGCTCGAGCTCTTGCAGGACTTGAGCTGTGCCGCCCATCCGATCGAGAAGGACAGGGCGGCGGCCAAGGCCTGGCAGCAGTCAGGTTGGGCGGACTACAGCGGAGTGAGCCGCTGCCTGAGTGCCTTGAGCCCGGAGGAAGCACAGCAAGTGACGGGAGCACTAGGTGAGATCAGTCGTCCGATCCTGAATGCAGAAGTTGTGCTGGCTCTGGCACAACGGGGCGAACTGAACTTCCACGGTGACTTGACCGGTCGTCCGGTATCCAGTACCGGCACGACCTACCCTGGAGTGGCGTATGGGTACATGGGTGATGCGGTCGGTTTTGGTTACCAGGTGGCGCTAGTGAGCTTTTACAGTCCGACGTACGGACGCTTCTGGCTGTCGAGCACCCTGCATCCGGGGGAGAAGTGTTACGGAGGCGACATGTCAGCTCAAGAAGAATACCAGCAAGGCGCAAAGATTCACGACGCTTGCTATCCTTTCGGTCTTCAGGGGAATTATCTGGATGCGGCAGAGTCTTTTCGCGCCTCGTGGCAACAGGCAGAAACAGAAGGCCTAGATCGGCTCTTCATTGACCAATGCCGTTCTTCTTACTACGATGCATTGGCTGACCACGAGTACTACAACACTGAGAATTATGAACAGGCGGCCTATTACTATGGTTTGGCAATCGACATGGTAAAGAGCGTCTTGAGCCGCATCGATCCGGGCTCGAAGGCTCTTTGGCAGTCAAACTTGCATTATCTCCAGGCTGTCCGTGGAGAAAGCATAGGACTACACCTTGAGTCCCAACGCGACTGGAAGAGTGCTATCGCACAAATGCGACGTGCGATGCATATCTACCAAGAGTATCGGTATTCACTTCCTGTCACGAGTGAAACTGAACACGAACATCGATTACTCCTTCATTCTGTGGTCGGCCTGCTTGGGCAAGTGTGCTACGAACGGGGCATGCTTAACAAGGAAAAAAGAGATTGGCAAGCAGCGCACCGATGTTTTAGACGAGCACTGAGCTTTTACGATCGCGCGCTTGCATATCATCCAGACTGGGCATTGTCTCCCCTGTCTGACAACTATCATCGTTGGATGAATATGGTAAGGCGGCAATTAGAGTCATTGCCGGACGAGAAACTTGCCTAAAGAAAGCTATGTATGCGGCCACAAACTATGAAGATCCAGGTACTAGGTAGTTGCGGATACGGGAGGACGACCTTATCAGCTTTCGACAAGGCACTCTGCAATATTGGCATTCACGACTATAACCTAATCACACTTTCGTCGATCATCCCTCCAGGGAGCCAAGTAGACATCTGTGATGTATACAGACCTGCCGATGCTGACTGTGGCTCGCGACTCTACGTTATTATGGCCGAACAACACTCTGTGACCCCGAATACTATAGTGGGCGCAGCTTTGGGCTGGTATCAAGCTCCAGATGGGCGCGGAATGTTTGTTGAGCACGTCGGTACAGCGCAAGAGGCAAATGGGCTGTTGTTTCTGGAAGACGAACTAGCTCACCAAGTAAGACTATCTCTCGAAGACATGTGCAAGTCTCGAAGTATCGTGTACGATGAGAGGCAACGTAGACTAATGGTCAGAACAGGTGTAGTGCAACCGGGATATGCTTGCTGCGCGCTCGTAGTGGCAATCTATAAGACAGAAGAATGGCATGAGCAAGTTTGAGTCGAGTGTGTCGGTGCCGAATCTGGCGTCAGTAGTTCATTGAACTGATCCATTCACACGCCTGTCAGTCAGTCCAAATTGGCTCATGTCCAGAGCAGGTGCTGACGATGCAGATCGCTGCGATAGCGTGGACCGATAGGGTAGCAGTGCCATTGTGAATACGCTGTTTCCGTTGGATGAAACGTGGTGAGAGCGGTTTCTGATCCACATGGCAAATGCCGCCACCAGCGGACGGTGGCAGGCCACACGCCTGCCCGAACTGGGATAGTGCTCTGGCTGCAGCGCGATCCGTCACTAGAGCGATTCGTGACCAGGCTGCTGCAGGCATAGGTGAGATAATGAGGTTGCTGGAGGGCAGATGTCTTTAAGCCCACCTTGGTTGCCTCGCACCCGTTCTTGACATGAGCCTCTAAATTTAGGGCCAATCGTGCGCATTCAGTTGCTAAGCACAAACACGAAAGTTTTGATGAATAAGAGTCCAGTGGTACCATGAGGGTATGAAACCAACCTATGTACCACCATTGACGAAGCAACAACTTGCAGAGTTGGATGAGCTGTATCGGACAACCAAGACCCCTCGTCTGCGAACCCGAGCACAGATGGTATTGCTTTCAGCCGAAAAGGGCCTAAAGGTCGGTGAGATTGCAGAGATCGTGCGAAAGTGAGGCCACGGTGCTCCGCTGGCTAAAGCGATACATAGCCGAAGGGCCCTCTGTGCTAACATGGGTGAGACAACTCTGCTCTGGAAATTAGTGTAGAATATAGAGAGCAGAGGAGGCCATAGGATGACACTTCACGACTCACTAACCGACATTGCTGACCCTGAAGTTGTGC
>Ga0315277_10010103_pt1 | contig 11993 bp, 6 predicted proteins | sample YL17G05_15_MG_FD_203695 | JGI IMG/M metagenome (GOLD analysis project Ga0315277, IMG submission 203695) | Sediment microbial communities from Yellowstone Lake, YNP, Wyoming, USA - YL17G05_15 | ecosystem: Environmental > Aquatic > Freshwater > Lake > Sediment | place: USA: Wyoming | collected... | reverse complement strand
AATCGGTCTTTCTCACGACCAAGTTAAACCTGTCGTTTGGAAAGGCGGCGACCAAGCAGGACATCAAGGACCGCTTTCTGAAATGCCTCGAGCGGCTGCAGACCGATTACGCCGACTGCTTAATGGCCCACATGTGCACGCTGGCCCAGGTGAAGCACGAGCCCTACCATGAGGTCATCCGGGATCTCAAGGCCGAAGGCAAGGTCCGGTTTTCGGGTCTCTCCAATCACGGCGCCGACTACAGCATCCACGGCAACCTGAGCGACCCCATGGACCAGGTCGTCCTGGCCGCCGCCGAGGACGGCCGTTTCGACATCGTCCTCTTCGTTTACAACTTCATTAAAACGGACATGGGAGAGCGAATCCTTCAAGGCTGCAAGGCCAAGGGCATGGGAACGACCTTGATGAAGATGAATATCGCCAAAACGGTCGAGTCCGAAAAGCAGACGTTCGAGACCTATGAGGAGCGGTTCAAGGCGCAGGGAAAAGAATTGCCCGATCAGCTCAAAAAGTTGAAGATCTTCACCGAAGAGCGCTCGGCGCAGACCGAAGCGTTCTTGAAAAAGCACGGCCTGCAGGGACCCGAGCAGGCGCGGGACGCGGCCATCAAGTTCTGCCTGAGCCATCCGGACGTCCACTGCATCTGTCCCACCATGAATACTTTTGAGGATGTGGAAGCCTTCGTCGCCCTGTCCGGCAAGAAGCTCGAAAACCGGGAGCAGGCCATGCTGGCCGAGTATAAAGAGGTCTATGGGCCGTTTTACTGCCGCCACGCCTGCGGTCAGTGCGAGGCGGCGTGTCCGCGCGGCGTCCCCGTGAATTCGATCATGCGCTTCGACCATTATTTCCGCGCCCAAAAGCGCGAGAAAATGGCCATGATGGAATACGCCTCGCTCGGTCCAAACAATGCCGGCGGCTGCACGAATTGCCCCGGGCACTGCGAAAAAACGTGTCCCTACGGCCTGCCCATCCAGGGGCTGCTCATTGCGGCCGACCTGAGACTGACGCTGGCCTGAAAACCGCCTCATCGAAAAAAATGATTTATAATTCTCCGGGATCGGCCGTTGGAGACCGCGATCGAAGACCAGAGGGCTAAGGCTGTTTACGACGAGAGGATCCGGGTCCTGGACCGGCGGATCGATCGTCTGAAGAGGTCCGACCGGCTTCTCATCGTCATCAAGCTCCTCATCTTTTTCGGAGGGCTTTTTCTCGTCTCTCGATATTTTCCCGCCAAGCTCGGCCGCTCCGTCGCCCTCCTGGTTTTTTTCGCTGTTCTTTTCATCGTCGCGGCCGTGATCCATGAAACCGTCCTCCAAAAAATCCGCCAGCATAAGTCCCTGCGCCAGGTCAACGCCCGGGAGGCGGAAGCTCTCTCGGGGCTGTTTATCGAGGGCTTAGACTCGGGCGCGGAATTCTCTGATCCAAACCACTCGTACACATCGGACCTGGATATTTTCGGCGAGCGCTCGCTTTTCCATTTCCTGAACAGGGCCGCGACCAGCATCGGCCGCCGGGCTTTGGCCCTGCGCCTTCAAAAACAGCTCGACTCCTCCAAGCTTTTGGATAACCAAGCAGCTGTGAAAGAGCTGGCCGGCAAATTGGATTTCCGGCAGAGCCTCCAGGCTTGCGGTCTCGATATCGACGACACCGGCCAAAAGACGGACGCCCTTCGCCAACTAACGGAAGAGAAGCTGCTTCTTCTGAATAGGAAAACGAACGTCCTCTGGCTTTACGGTCTCCCCCTGAGTACGCTCACCTTTCTTGTCCTCTCGTTTTTCGGGATCCCCTGGCCGGTTTTCCTGTTTTTTGTCATCCTTCAAGTGGCGGTCAATAAAATGACCGGCAAAAAAGTGGCCTCGCTATACCGCTCGAGCTCCCGCCATTTCAAGATCCTGAAGACCTACTGGAAAATCCTCCGAGAAATCGAAAAAGGAAATTTCCAAAGTTTGCGCCTGACCTCCCTGCAGCAGGAGTTACGGGAGGGGGATTCCACGGCTTCCTTGGCCATAAAAAAACTGGCCGTGCTTCTTGAATGGCTGGATGCCCGCTCCTCCGAATTTATGCATTTCCTGCTCAACAACCTCTTGCTCTGGGACCTCCAGTGTGTCTACCGCCTGGAAAAGTGGAAAAGGAGATGTGCCGCCAAGGCCGGGCTCTGGCTAGAAGTCATGGGCGAGATCGAGGTCCTGGCAAGCTTGGCCAACCTGGCCTTCAATCATCCGGATTGGACGTTTCCCCAAATCCGGGCCGACGGCTTCTGTTTCAAGGCTTCCTCGCTTGGCCATCCTCTCATTGCCGGCGACGAACGGGTCGCCAATGACTTTTCCATGGAAGGCCAAGGAAGCCTGTTCATCGTCACCGGACCCAACATGGCGGGAAAAAGCACCTTTCTTCGGACGCTCGGCGTCAACAGCGTCCTCGCCTTTGCCGGAGCCCCGGTCTGCGCCTCGGCTATGGACATCTCGTTCTTTCAGCTCATCACCAGCATGAAGTCGAGCGATTCCCTGGACAAGCACCTGTCTCTCTTCTATGCCGAGCTTCAGCGCCTCAAACTCGTCCTGGATTCCCTCAAAAACGGACCTCCCATTTTTTTCCTGATCGACGAAATGCTCAAAGGCACCAATGCCCTCGACCGCCATAAAGGCTCGGTCGCCTTGATCAAACAATTCCTCCGAAGCATGGCCACCGGCATCGTCGCCACCCACGATTTGGATTTGGCCTATTTGGAGAAAGAATACCCCCAGGTGAAAAATTTTCACTTCGACAGCCTGATCAAGGGCGGAGCGCTCTACTTCGATTTCAAGCTTAAGCCGGGAATCTGCGAGAGCTTTAACGCCCTGATCCTGATGAAAAAAATCGGCATCGAAATCTAAGCTTACCCGGAGCCCGACATGACGATAAAAAAGAAAGAGAGATTTTTATCGAAAATAAGGAGCAATTTTAGCTGGCCGCCTGGTTGCTTTTTTTGGGGTCGATCAATCTTTAGGCATGTCTTTCCGGAAACCCTCGACTGACCGGCCAAAATCCTTCAAATATGAAATATTTTTTTACCGGGAAACTCGGATATCAGCTGGAAACCCGACTATTTCTTTCTGATAAGCTCGATCGTTCCGGTGGAGCCTTCCGGGTGTTCCCACTGGCCGGTCATTTTGTCGCCGGCCACCGTCAGCTTGATCGTGATCAAGTTGCCATCGGCCAGGCTGAAAATGAAAGAAAGCTTTTCGCCATCGATCGTGACATCTTTGATCTCGGTGTTGGCGTTGATCACGGCCTGGTTGTCGGTGATCGTCCCGCTGTAGCTCTTTTCCACCTTTTTGAGGACCAAGGTCACCTCGTCCGTTCCCACGTTCGGAACCTCGGTCTTGCCGATCCAGGTCCCGCTAAGGTTCGGCGCCTGAAGCGACGGCCCGGCCCAGGCGAGAATCCCAAAAAACAACATCAGACTCAAAACCAATCTCGCTTTTGCCATGACATCTCCTTTCGTGGATTTATGGAATTTACTCATACTTGAGCGTGATAATGGGGTCTGTGCGCGCGGCTTTCAAGGTTTGATAGCTCACGGTGAGCAAGGCGATGGCCAGGGTCATCTGAAACGCTTCGAAAAAATCGAAATCCACGTAAGTAAAATTCAGAGACACTTTTTCGGCGCGAGCTTTTGGCGACTTCGTTACGGATGGTAACGCCGTAGGCCATCCCCTGAAGCCGCAGGACGGCCAGCAGAATGATCGTTTCGTTGAGCGTCAATTCTCTCATGAAGTATTCCTCGACAATAGAAAATACGGAAATTCAGGACAAATGGTTGCTTTTAAGATAATTTTTTTTGTCTTCGGGCTGATTTTGCGAGAATATAGGATAAACCGGTCCCGGATCAAATCATGGGATGAAATGTCTTGAATTTCCGGACTTTGAGGACTTCGGCCAATTTGACATTGTACCGTCTCCCGGGAGCTATCTCGGAAAAACGAGGACTATTAGTTTTGGTCTCATAAACCGAATTATCGTGCAGGCCTCGAGGCATTGAGTATAGAGGCATCGACCCAATAGATATCGCTTTTGCCGCGTTCCCCGGCGGTGAAAAAAAGATATTTCCCATCGGGTGAAATCATCGGACAACCGGCTTGCATTCCAAGGTCAATGGCTTTAGGTTCTCCCCAACTTCCATCGGGCGCTATATCTAGTGTCAGTCCCGGAGGTCTTTGCCCCAGATAAAGACCTTCTAAGGATGTGCTTTTTGTAGTTCCCCGGGCTTGAATTTTACTTATCATTTCAATAATCGGATCAACCAATATTTCAGGTTTCTCAACATGAATATTATGCCCGACACCTTCTGCAAAAATATGTTTTCCTCCAGGAATAAGATCAACCAATTTTTGTTGTAAATCCATTCCCAGCTTAATCAAATCCTTGCGAGCCTGTTCACTGAATATAGGAGGAAGAGCCCTTGACCTATCACCGGAGGTAATAACGACGAACGGGATATGTGGCAAAGGGCCGCTCTTCCGCAATTGCTCATTTGTCTCTTCTCTGTATTCAGCCTCATTTTGCGGAATTGCCGGGCGACTTGTTTTTAAAGCCGCCTCCTGAAGCGCCTGCAGGTCTTTTCCTTTAAGTATTTTCAATTGTTCATCAAGTAAACTTTCATGGGAGCCATCTTCTAAAATTAATCCTCCGACGTCTTTGGGATACATGGAAGTAAAAAGGCGGGCAATCCCTACACCAATCGAGTGGCCAACAATGATATATGGCTTAGGCACATCCGTTTTCTTTAAAAGGGCATGAAGGTCTTTAGCCGATTGTTCGGCATGTAACGGTAGGTTGCCCTTTTCACTTTTCCCAATCCCCGGCCTGTCGTAGGTGACAATGGTTGCCTTATCGATAAGCGCCGGGATGACCGGCTTCCAGTAAGATTGTTCTGCATTAAATCCACTTATCAACACGACTGTCGGAGCTCCCTGTCCATAGACAGTACAACTGAGTTTACGTCCACTAACATCCACCAATTGTTCTCCAGAAGTTTTATCCTTCCCGGAAGCCTTTTGGTATTCATCACGCACCTGACCCCTGGCAAAAGTTATGATAACGGCAGGCAAAATAATTGTGTAAATTATTCTCTTCATGTTAATAGCCAAATTGGGAATCTCCAAACCCAATATTGAAGGCCAGGCTTGACATTTGTGATGATGATTTCTTTTTAGAAACATTTTTTCCTCCTTTTGAATTCAGGGAATTCTCCGAACCGGCGATTGCGCTCCGGGATGATTCATTCCCGGGCATTATCGAGCTTCGCGTTACCACCTTTCGGCTTTAACGCCTCGATGACCTTCGTCTCCACCCAATATAGCGTCCCCTTGCCGGGAGAAGGGGTTCCGAGCCGAGATGTTATGTATTCTAAATAATCCGGGGATTCGGGCGCGATGGGTAGGACGTTTCTGAAGCTTCCGAAAAAGAGATATTTTCCGTCGGGAGACACCACCGGACCCCAATCGCTGAAGCGCGAGTTGATCTTTTCGCCGAGGTTGACCGGCTCGCTCCAGCCGCCGCTCTTGATTCGATGGGTGACATAAAGGTCCATGACGCCGTAACCGCCCGCCCGGTTGGACTGGAACAGAAGATAGCTTCCGTCGGCGGCGATGAACGGTCCGGCCTCGTTGGCGTAGGTATTGACCGGGGTGGGAAGCTTTTCGGGAACGCCGTACGCCCCATTACTCGGAGAAGACGCATAGAGGTCCCAATTCAGTGTTCCGAGTTTTTCAATCCTTTGAAAAAAGAGCGTGCCGTCGGACGTGACCGACGGATTGGCTTCGTTTTTTTCGGTATTGACCGGGCCGCCGAGATTCACCGGATCCGTCCAGGCATCGCCCTTGCGCTCGACGGACCAAATGTCAAAATCATCGGTGGGAATTCCGCCGGCCGTTCGCGGCCTCCGGGAAGAGAAATAGAGCCGCTTTCCATCCGGAGAGAACGCGGGGGCTCCGTCGTTGCGTCCGCCGGAGAAGGGCGCGACCTCCGGCATGGTCCAGGCGCCGTTTTTGAGTTTTGTGGTCATGATCAGGTATCGAGAAAAGTCCGAACTCGCCGCGACAAAAAAGATTTCCTTGCCGTCGGCAGAAATCGCGATATTGTGCTCATGGAATCCCAAAGACACGATGCCCGGAGCAAAAATTTCCGGCGTCGGCCCCGGCCTTTTTTGGCCGAGGTAAGGGCCATTCAAGATGGGAAAATCCGTCTCAGCCTGGCCGGCAATGACAAAAAAGAGCGGTAGCAACAACGCGCTCCAAATGTTTCTAGAAAGCTTCAGCGGCGCGGAAATCCTTTCGACTTTCTTCCTCACCTCCAAACCCGCATAGCGGCCCGGGGTCGCGGCCGTAAAAAACAAGACGGCCGAGCAGGCGAGTGTCAGGAGTTTCGTTCTCTTATTTTCTCCATACATCGGCTCTTTTTCCTATAACAAAATTATCGTCCTTTGTCGGTGCTAAAACCGGCCGGCATTCGCCAGGCGGTTCGGTTTCCTGCATTGGGCAAGGATCGGCTCGAATCGTTCATCTCCGAGGCCTCACATCATCCAGGCATACCCGACCTTGACGAACAGCGTCCGGTCCTTTTGGGTCAGCCCGAATTCCGGACTTCCGAAGTAGTTGTCGGCGTAGCCCAGAAAAAGGACGGTCCGGGGATTGAGCTTGTACGAGAACAGGAACTGGGAGAAGAGCCGCCTGAACAGGGGGTCGATGGGGACAAGATAATTGGCCTCGTTGTAGTCGTAGTCATAGTACTGGAGAAGGGCGCGCAGGAAGACCTTCGTGTTCAAGTGATAGATGACCGTCGCCTGGCCGATGAAAGCCGAATACAGCCGGGCTGCCTGGACGTTCATCCGTTCATGGGTCAGGGTCAGGTTCAGCCGCCAATGAGTTCCCAGGTTGTAGATCAGTTGAGAGCCCAGGGACGTCTTTCCCCCCTCGCGTGTATTGACATAGTCGAGAGCATCTCCAAAAGAGGACAGAATCGTCAGGGCGAAGGCTCCCGAGGGGATAACGCCGGCCGTGAGGGAGAACCGAGAGAGGTCGAACTCCAGGCCGTTGTACCGCTGCCGGGACAGGGAATGGCCGAGCGAAAGCGTCGTCTGGAGGATCCCCGTATAGGACAGGGTGTTGTCTAGTGATCTGACTAAGAGCGTTCCGCCGTGCTCCAAGCCGTACTGGGCGGCGTTGACCAGGACGAATCGCGACCACCATTTTTTTTCCTTGGCGATCCAGGTATGCATCGACTGGGCGGCGATCCGGCGGAACCCGACCTGGGGTATATACCCGAGGTCGGCCCGGAAGTCCTTCCCGATGTCGTCCGCCTCGAGATCGATCTGGTGATACCTGGTTTTATGAGTGAAGACGGCGGCCAGGGCGGCGTCGCCGAACGTCCCCAGGGGCTGGCCGAAGGCCTCCGCCGTCGACCGGTCATAGCGCGTGCTCGACCCCAGAAATTGGAAGACAATTTCGTCCTTGGGGCTGAAACGGACGTGGCCGTCGATTCCGTACACCCGGTTGAAATACTCTCCGCCCTCCCGGTCGGAGACAAAAGCGCCGAGGCTGGAGTCTTTCCCCAGGTCGCGGCCGTAGCGAAAGACTCCGGCCGTGTTGGTCTGCCGCAGGGTGAAGGATTGGGAGAATTGGGGGCCTGGAAAAATGAAATTCGTGATTTCATCCTGGAGGACGTAGGCGCCGACCGCGTTTTTCCCCTCTTTGCCGGTCAGCTTGAAGCCCCAGCGGGGATCGCGCATCGTCCGGGTGTACGTCACGTTCAGGGGAGAGCGGAAAAAATCCAGGCCTTCGGTGAAGAACGGCCGACGTTCGGGGTAGAAAAGGGCGAACGGCTGGTTGATGTCGAGCTGGGCCGCGTCGGCTTCGACCTGGGAGAAATCGGGATTCACGGTGCCCGACAGGACGAGGTTCGGCGTGAGTCCCCATCGGGCGGTCAATCCGGCCTCGGCGCTTTTGTCGCGGAGAGAAAATCCGCCCGCGGGAAACGCCGCCCGCTCGTCCGTCCGACTGGCCGTGAGAGTGGGATCGAGCTCGATATTCCGCCCCGGGGAGGCGCCCTCAAATCCTTCGATCTTCATGTACTGGCAGACACGGCAATTGTTGCCGCGGTCGTAAGGCCGGGCCCAAATTTGGTGGTTCATCGCGCGGGGATACCCCCGGACGGCATTCAGGCCCCAGACCTGGGAACTTTTGGTCCGCTGGAACCGGAGGGAGGAAAAGGGAATGGCCACTTCAACGCCATATCCCCAATCCTCAATCCGGGCGGCCGTGTCGTAGATCATGTCCCAGTTGTAATCTTTGATGCCCGCAGCATCGGACAGGCCGTCGATCTGGACGCCGGCGGCCGTAGTGATCAGGGTAAAGGCCCTCCGGGAGTCGTTGTAGGTGTCGATCTCGACGGCCACCCAGTCGTCTCCGCTGAAGCGGTCCCGCTCGCCGTAGTGGGCTCGGATCTTGGCCGGTTCGGGGTCGTAGCAGCGAAACCCGAAATATAAATGGGTTTGGTTGTAGGTGATCAGGATTTCCGTACGGACCGGAGGAGCCACGTTTTCCCGGGGCGAGATCTCGTAGTTGAGCTCTAGAACCCGGGCTTTGGCCCAGCCCTCCTCGTCAAGGACTCCGTCGATTTTCATGTGTGTAGCGGTTCGGGGTATGGAATAGGGGCTCTCCGCCGTTCCCGGACCCGGTGGGGTCTGTCCGCCGAATGAAAAAAGCCCCAGCGTGAGAATCAAGACGGTCTGAGCTAGTATTGACATTCCGGCCATGGCTATTGCTCCCGTAATGAGTTATGCACCCGATGGGGGAAAATGTTTCAGCCGGCCTTTCGCGACCGGCTCTCATGCAAGAGCGCTCCCATGCGCGGCGAAAAATAGAACGACCGGCGGAGGCTGGACTTTTCCTGATCATAGATATGTGCGTCGCCGGGATTTTCCACGCAGCCGGTCTGGACTCCGGGATACTTCTCCTTCAACCACTCCGCCATTTTCTTATAATCCATAATCCGATGGTCCGTATCCATAGGAAAAACGGCCTTGGGGCGGAGTTTTTCCATGACGTAGGCCGCATAGGAGTGGTCATCCCCGTCCGTCGTATTGACGAAGGCGATGTCGCATCCTTCTCCGCTTCCGGCCAGGAAGTCGATTTCCTTCTTGAAGGCTTCGATGTCCTCGGGGTAGAAGCCGGCGTAGAAGATCGTCAGTCCGTCCGCCTTGATGAGATAATCCAAAGTAAAGGCCGAGTCGTCAACCTCGGCGGCGGAGATTTCCACGTCCCCGAAGGTCTTCGTCTCCTGGCCGTCCATGTAAACGGAATTCTTGCCTCCACGGTATTTGTCGGCTTTCCGGTGGATGTAGGTTATGTGATCGATCGAATCCTCCAGGCCGTGGATGAACTCGAGAGAGCCCGTCTCGGCGTGGTAGCAGGTGTAGAGGGCGAAGACGTCCCAACCGGAGAGTTCATCGGCGGAGACATGGCCGTTGGCGAGAGTCGGGAAGTCCGATTTCCGGCCGGTTTCCTCTTGGTTGATGACAAATAAATGATTCTCCGTCTTCAGCGCCCAGCCTTGGGTTTTAAGCCGCCAGATCATCGCCCGGCCCCTGCCGCTCTTCCCTGCGACAATGCCCGCGCCAAAGTCCTTGAGCTTGATCACATGGGGCTTTTCCAGGGCGCGCTCGAGCGATCCCGCCACGGTGGCATTGCCATGGAGGAAGGCGTATTTGATCGGGGAAGCGCCGTAAGCATCCTGGGCGTTCGCGTCCAGCCCCCGGGAGAGAAGGATGTCCGCTATATCGCCGTAGCCGCGGATGGCCGCCAGATGGAGAAGGGGTTGATTAAAATTCCTATCCTTGACATCGGCTCGCGCTCCCTTTTCGAGAAGACTCCTGACCACTTCCGTGTATCCCTCCCGGACCGCGGTCATCAGGGGCGTTTCTCCATCCTCATCGGTCGTGTCGACATCCGCTCCGCTGTCGATGAAAAAACGAGCGATCTCGGAAACATGGAGATTCGACGCGCTCAATACCCGGTGAAGCGGGGTTCGACGGCCCTCGTCACGGCTGTTGATGTCGGCCCCGCCTTCGACCAGGGCCGATACGGCTTCCAGGTGACCGGTCATGGCCGCGAGATGGAGCGGGAAAAATCGACGGGACATGACTTCGGTTTTCGCCCCGGCCTTCAAGAGAACCCGGATGACTTCTGTCTGTCCTTTAAAAGCGGCGCGATGGAGAGCGGTTCCGATCCGGCTTTCAATGCCGACATCCGCCCCGGCGGCGATCAATTTCTCGACGAGTTGCACCGCTCCTTGTTCGGCGGCGATGATAAGCGGAGTCATGTTGAGGGGATTACGAACGTTGACGTCGGCTCCCCGTTCGATCAACAAGCCGGCCGCCTGGATCCGGCCTTGTAACGCGGTGAAAGCCAGCGGGGTCAGACCGCGGATGTTCTTAGCATCGACTTCCGCGCCTTTTTCCAACAGGAACCGGACGAGGTCGACGTTACCGCTGAAGGCGGCCCAATGAAGCGGCGTCTCTCCGCCTTTGTCTCTGGCCGCGACCAGGGCGGGGTCCTTGTCGACGAGCGTGCGGACCTTTTCCAGATTCCCCTGTCTCGCGGCCTCGTGAATTTCATCGGCCGGCGATGCCGGTGCAAACGCGAGCGCCACCATCAGGGCGATCCATCCGAATTTTATGATTTTGGTCATTGTTTTCCTCCAGACCCAAATCATAACTCGCGACCCGCGTTAAAAGCGAGTTAAGAAACGTTAGGGAATGTTAAATAATGTTAATTTCCGAGATTTTTCCCCCCTCTCACGGTAAACTAAGGGCATGAAGCCGAAAAAAGCGGTCATCCTGTTCGTCCTCGTCCTGGTCACGGCCGCCCTCCTCGGGCTCATCGGCCTTCAGCTTTTCTTCCTGAACCAATCCTACAACCTGAAGCGCCAGGCTTTTCATCAGAACGTCGAAAAAGCCTTGGCTAGCGTCGTCGAAAAGCTCGAAACGCAGGAGACTTTGAACAGAGTTGACCGGCTAACCCTTGAAGTTTGGAATGAAGGGGATACTGCAATCGCCAGGCTGAACGTCAGAGAAAAGAACGAAGTCAATGCCAAGGAGCTGCAAATCCCCAGCAGAGTCCGTTCCATCACCGCCTTAGTGGAGCCGCTAGGGGAAGCAGTGGTTCTGCGCTTGAGCCAGGACCGGCGAGTACGTCTGTTTGATTTGGCGGAGGAGGCAGATATTGACTTTCGCCTGCCCCCAAAATCGATCAGGGAAAATGATTTAAACAAGGGGGTCCTACTCCTGGACGCGGTCAAACAAGCCGGGACTCATAGGCTCTCCCTGCCCAATATTAAATCCACGTCTTCCCGCTACTATCGCCTTTTCCTGGATGACATCTTCCACGGAATCACGGCGAAAAACGGCCGGGTTGAAAGCGTTATCTTCGTCCCCACTCTTAACCAGTCCCGGGCAGCCATGATCGATAGAGTCCTGGAGCAGCACCTCGAATACGAGCAGAGCCCGATTCTCGAACGAGTGGATCTCGAATTCCTCGAGAAGACGATCCGGGAGACTCTCGCCGAGAGTGGCATCCGCTTGGACTGTGCGTTCGGCATTATCTCCGGCGAAGTCGCCTCGCCGGCCCTGGCCCGTCCCGAACAGACGAAGGAGGAGCTGGCCCGGTCCCCGCTCCGGGCCAGGCTTTTCCCCCATGACGTCAGCGTCGGACAGGATGACTTGGTCTTCTATTTCCCCTCCGAAAAAGGGGAATTGACGAAGCAGATGATGCTCCCGGCCGCTTTGTCTTTACTCTTCATCCTGATCACCACCGGCTGTTTTATCGCCATCCTCGGAACACTTTTCGCCCAGAAGCGCTTTTCCCGGCTTCTCACGGATTTCGTCAACAATATGACCCACGAATTCAAAACCCCCCTCTCGACCATTTCCTTGGCCGGCGAGACCCTCTCGAGCC
>Ga0315277_10010100_pt1 | contig 11994 bp, 11 predicted proteins | sample YL17G05_15_MG_FD_203695 | JGI IMG/M metagenome (GOLD analysis project Ga0315277, IMG submission 203695) | Sediment microbial communities from Yellowstone Lake, YNP, Wyoming, USA - YL17G05_15 | ecosystem: Environmental > Aquatic > Freshwater > Lake > Sediment | place: USA: Wyoming | collected... | reverse complement strand
GTGGCCAGATCGCGCTTCAACTGGACCGCTTCGGCGGCCCGGATGGGGATCACCTGGGTTATCAGTTGGTCCGACTGTTCGATCTTCTCGGGGTCGCTGCCGGAGCGAACGGGCAGGGCGGACTTCTTGGCCTGGTCCAGCGCCACGATCTTCAGGGTCCGGCCGGTGCGGACCGCCGCGTAGTTCTTTTCCTTCAGCACGGTGTTCAGAAGCGACACCGCCTCGTCTACGTTCAGCGGCTGCAGGCTCATGACCGTCACGCGGGCCTCGATGGAGGCCTCCTGCACGATGATCAGGCCGGCGGCCTCCGAGAGGTACTCGAGCACCGAGCGTAGGGAGGCGTCCTTGAAATTCAACGTGATAGGCCCCTCCAGCGGCTTCCTCGGCGGCAATGGTGGGGCCTTAGGCTTTTCACCCGCTGGGGCGCCTGTTGCGGGGGCCGGGGACGCGCCGGGCGCCTCGCCGGTGGCCGTGCCCGGTGCGGGCGGAGAAGTTGCGCCGGGCGCCTCGCCTGGGGCCGTGCCCGGTGCGGGCGGAGAAGTCGCGCCCGGCGCCTCGTCCGGGGGCGTGCCGGTTGGCGGCGCGGAGGGTGCTGGGGCCGGCGCACCCGAGGGCGCTTGCCCCGGTGTCAGCGACGGTGCGGGCGGCGACTCGCCTGGAGTTGCGCCGGGCGGCACAGGGGCGGTCGGCGGTTGCTCTGACGGCGCCGAGGGCGCGGCCCCGGGCGCGGCAGGGGTCTCGGGCGCGGGCGGCCCTTGCTCCGGCCCGCCAGGGGCCGGCGGCGCTTCCGAAGGCGGGGGCGGCGGCGCAGGCAAGGCCGGCGGCAGAGCGGGCGGCGAAGAAGACTCATCCGGCGGGGCGGCCGCCGGCGAGTGCACCGGGGCCAGGACAAGCAGCAGCACGGCGGCCGCCGCCACCAGGGCCGCGCAGCACGCCGACAGTCGGAATTTTCCGTCGAGCCATCCTCGCCGGAGGCCGGAGAAGCGGGGCATGTTTCTCATTTGTTGAGCTCCTGTTCGCGCCGAAGGCGCATTTGCAGTTCGATGCTGGCGGACCCCGCGCTTGTGGTGCTGCTCGCGGCGCCGGCGGCGGCCGGCGCGGGGACCGTTGGAGGTTGAGCGGGCAGGGTCCCCGCAACCGCCCCGGTCGCCGGAGCCGTCGGAGGCGGCGGGGCGCCCAGTACGGTCGTCGGCGGCGCGCCGGGGGCTGCGCCGGGTTCGGCTGGCGCCGCTCCGGGCGGGAGGCCGGCGGGCGCCGCTCCGGGCGGGAGGCCGGCAGGCTGTGCACCGGGCGGGAGGCCGGCGGGCGGCGCACCGGACGCTCCGCCGGGGGCTGCCCGCGCTGCGGCGACGGACGCCGCGGAGGCCGTTGTTGTCGTTGTGACCGGCTTGGCGAGTGAGACCGAAGCGCCTATGAAGTTGCAGCCGACCGCGATTCTCCGGAGGTCCCCGTCGCAGGCATAGTGAACGATGTCCTGCGTAATGAGAGTCAGGCGACCCCGGCCCAGCGGGTCGCCGGCCTGAAGTTTGGAAGTCTTTGCGGTTCGGGTGTCTTCGATGAAGGCGACGCAGTCTTCTCCCTGCTGGATGATGCCGGTCAGCACGAAGTACTCATCGCCGGTGGAGACGGGGGCGCGGACCGAGGAGCCGGACGACTGACGGCTCCCCGACTTGGAGCGATAGCGCATGAAGATGTTGCGCTCCGACAGTATGCGGTAACTCTCCCAGGCGGTCGATGGGGCGGCGGGCGTCGCGGCCGGCGCCGTGGCCGGCGCCGTGGCCGGCTTGGCGGCTGTCGCCGGGGCGGCCGGCGCCGCGGCGGACCGGTGCGACGACGCCAGGGCCGCGGCGGGCAACAACGCGACGAGGCAGAACCCCAGTGTCCGGAGGGTCATTCCGTGTCTCCTGTCAGGTCGGCCGGCGCATCGGTCGGGCCGGCCGGGGGCGGCGCGGGCGGCTCAGGCGCCTGGTACAGGGTCGAGAGACGCAGTTGAAGCGTCAGGTCGTCGGTCCCTTCCTTGCGGGAGCCCAACTGCAAATCCTTGACGCGGATGGGGACCTTGGAGGTCTCCAGGCGCCAGAGGAACCGGGCCACGGCGTTCATGCTGCCTGTGCCGGCGGCCTGGAAGGAAATCTCCTGGAGGCTCCTCTTGTCGGGCAGCCGTTCGGGCTTGAGGGACGAGAGTTTGAGGCCGGCGTCCTTGGCCCAGTCGCCCACGGCGCGGAGGATCTGGCTCTCGGCCTCGGTGGGGTCGCGTTTGAGGCTCGACGCGATCATCTCGCGCCACTTCTGGCCGACCTCGCGCTTGCCGGCCAGCAGTTTGCTGCCGTGCTCGATCTCGGCCAGCACCTTCTCCTTGTGGGCGGCCACGCGGTCGCAGCATTCCATGAGCGGCGACACCACGTAGCGGTCCAGCACCAGCAGCGCCACCACGATCACGGTGACCGTAATGATGAGCCGTTCTCGCTTGGAGAGGAACATGGTCAATCCACCTTGGTGAATCTGAGGCTGATGGCAAAGGACACTTCCGACGAACCGCCGCCCACTTCGCGGATGTAGAGGGGCTTGACGTCCGAGAACTTCGGGCTCTTCGTGAGACGGTCGAGGACATCGAGCACGGCGCCCTCGTCGGAGGCCTTCCCGGAGAGCAGGCCCCGCATGTCCTCGCCGATGCCGAGGCTGGTCGTCCAGATGCGGCCCTCGGCCGGGAACGTCAGCGTCAGTTCGCGCAGGCAATTCAGGAACCTGGGCCTGCGGTCGTACCAGCCCCGCGCGAAGGCCGCCTTGTCCAGGACGTCCTTGGCGGCGGCGACGGCCGGCTTCATTTCGTCGAGTTTCCTCGACAACTCGTCCGCTTCCCGGACCTGTTTCTGCCATTGCAGGAGCAAGGCGAGGCATCCGATGACGACGAGCGCCGCCAGGCCGGCCGCCCAGACGGCTTTGCTTCCGAGGGCGAACCTCTTGCGGGGCGTCAGCCGCGAATGCAGGAAATCCACCGGGAGCGCGCCGGCCTGGAGTCCCGTCATCGCCAGCGCGGCGGCCGCGGCCGACTCGCCCGCGGTCGCGGCCGGATCGCCGGCAAGGGCGAGGTCCGAAGGATACGCGCACTGCCTCGCCGCCAGGGAAAGCCGCTCGCCCAGGTCGCGGAACGCCTTGGCGGGCAGGGCGGAGGACCTCCAGATGACCAGTTCGGACGCCTGGGGCGACGTCGATTCGCCGGGCAGGAGCGCTAGGATGCGGCCGAGTTCGCCGGCAAGGTCGCTGACCCAGCGGTCTTCGGACGACTCGCCGCCGGCCGCCGGAGGGGCCGCCACCGGCAGGGACCGGAGCAGGCAAAACCCGCCGCCCGCCTGCACGCACAAGTCCGCTCCGCCGGGCGAAAGGTACAGCACCAGTCGCCGCGACGCAGAGGCGCCCGCGGTACCTGCGGCAAGCGCCATCGCCGAGGACGTGACGGCCGTCACGACGAGGCCGGCCGCCTCGGCCGCTGCCAGCAGATGGTCCACGTTGCGCCGCGGGGCTGCCACCAGGAGCACTGACTGTCCCTGGGCGGTCGAGGAGTCGCCGCGGCGACAATCCACGGGCCGCGTGTAATCGAGAACGAGGTCCTTCGGGTCCGAGGCAAACTCCCGCTCTGCCGCAAGCGATAGCACCCCGGACACCAGGTCGGCCGAAGTGGGCGGCAGCAACTTCTCCCGTGCTGCAAGCCAGCGGGTCCCCAGGCCGATGACGCAGCGCGAGCAGGAGAAATGATTCTGCTTGAGGAACTGGCGCAGGGCCTTGCCGAGGGCGGCCGGTTCGCGTGCGGCGTCGCCTTCGGGCATGGGGAACTCTGCGGCGCGAAGGACCGCCTGACGCCCGTGAGCGACGCCGACCTCGACGGCCGTAATCGACCGCTCCGAGGCGGCCAGGCCCAGCATTTTGCGGGACATCATCATCTTTGGGCGACCCTCCAGGGGGCGGCCTGGACCACCTGCTCCAGGGACACGCCGGAACGAAGTGCGTCGATGATCTCCTGCGGCAGCGGCCAGCCGAGGTGGGTCAGGTCCTGCCAGTAGACCACCTTGGGGGGGCTGGTGCGCGAGTCGATCACCACTCGGCACCGCTTGAAGGCCCGGCCGTTGGCGGGGAGGCTCACGATGTCGGCTGAGAACTGGTAGGTCTTCGCTGTGACGTACCGGGTCAGGCCCATGGCCTTCTGTCGCGGCAGTGCGTCCACGATCCAGAGGACGTTGGTCAGGTCCGTGCCGCTGGCCGAGCGTTTGGCAATGAGGGCGGAAACGTCGCTGTCGTCCATGCCCGGCAGGCAGAGCAGGACTTCCTTCGGCGCGGTGACGATGTTAATAAGCCCTGTCTGGGTGGTGGTGGTTGTGCGTGTGCCGCCGCTCGCGCTCTTGCTGCGGCTGCTGCTGGAGGCGGCGGCCGGCTGGGCGCTGTAAACGGTCACGAAGTTATAGATGCCCCGGTTCAACTGGGACCCGCTGCTGCTGAACGTGCCGCTGAAAGGCGAGAGGCTCTCGCCGAGATCGATGACACCGTTGCGGTTGACGTCCTGGCCGAAGAGGATGTCTTTGGTTGCGCCGCGGACGAGGAACAGTTCTTCCACGGTTTCCAGCGGGCCGTTCTTGCATTCGTACGGGTCGGAGAGCCTCAGGTAGTACTCGCTCTCCGCGCCGTTGGCCGTGACGTCGCTGTCGGCGTCGCGCCAATCTATGATGGAGGCTGCAAACTCGTCGGTCATGCCGGGCAGCCGCTGGAGCATCGCCAGCGTGGCGGTGTTCAGGTTCAGTTTGGACGACTCGTCGGCGATGCCGAAGGAGTACGTCCGGTCGTCGTCGCTCGATGGCCGCAGGATCCAGAAAACGCCGGCGCCCACGGGGATGGCCTCGCAGGGCGTGTCGGCATCCAGGGGCACCGCCCCCTTGAGCCCGTCAACGCAGGAGATCACGTACTGGATGGCGCCCTCCTCGATGGCGGCCGCCTGGGCCGCGGCCACGCCGTTGGCCGAACGCTCTCCCTCCACGCGCATCGCGCGGGCCATGATCAGCACGAGCCCCGCCAGCACCAGCAGGATCCACATGGTGACGATCAGGACCGTGCCGCCGGCGGGCCGCCATTGGCGCCTGGCACATTGGGTTGTCGCGTGCTTATCCATCCTGTGTCTCACTACGGGCCGCCGATGATCTGCATCGCGGTCGACGGCGCGGGGGCGCAAGGCAACAGGTATACCTTCGAGGCGTAGTAGCCGCAGACGTTGGAATCGGGCTGCCGGGGGTCCTCCAGTTGCAGCGTGACCTCGATGGCGCAAGGCAAGGCGTTGTTCTCGAGCGTGCTGTCCCAGTTGTCCAGCCACTCGGAGCCGTCAAAGTATCGCAGGCTGAACGCAAACACGCCGCGGCAGAGAACCTCCCGTGTCGGCTCGACGGTCCTGGGGGCGAGCAGGTTGGTGGTGACGTACCGCACGAGGACATGGGCGCCCATGTCGTCCGCAAGTTCGCACGCCAGGTCGACCTTCTTGATGTCGCCGATACCTTCGGCCTGCTCGGGGCTGCTCGCGGCACAGTAGAATTCCAGCGAATCGGAGTCGTGCCCGCGGTCGTCTTTTCCGTCCTGGCCCAGGAAGGGGCCGGCCAGCACGCCCTTGGGGACCACGGCGCACCGCAGGTCCTCCGCCAGCATCGCCAGGGCGATTTCGGTCTTGCGCACGGGCTCGACGGCCTCCACGGCGCTACGGCGTGCCTTGAAGGCAATGGCGAGGCTCGCGTAGAGGGAGCCCGCCAGAAGGGCGACCAGGGCCGTCGCCACCAGCATCTCCAGCAGCGTGAAGGCGCGAGTTCGCGCACTGCGGCCGGTCATTGCGAGGTCCCCGTGGTTCCCGAACTTCCGGTGTACACCAGCGTGCTCAGCGTGACGCCCTGGTCCGTGCCGCCGTGGTTCCATAAGACCTCGACGTCCAACTGCCGGACGGTTGTTCCCTGCCAGTCGCTGACCTGGGCCGCCCAGCGGTACTCGGGCCAGTCCGGGGCGAAGTCGCCGGCAAGAGATGCGGTCTGCCACTGCTGGGCGGCGATGATCTCGGCCATCTTGGTCTGGGCGAGCGAGGCCGCCTCGGTCTGCCGGCGGCTTTGATCGGCGACGCCCAGGGCCAGCGAGATGCCGCTCATGGCCACCGGCAGGATGATCGCCACCAGCACCAGCGTGGCGAGAATCTCCACCAGCGTGAACCCGCCGCGCCGATACGCGGGGTGGCACGGCCACGCTGTTGCGTGGCCGTGTTCCACCCTGGGGGGCTTGCACGGCCACGCAACAGCGTGGCCGTGCCACCCGGCCTGCGGCTGGCGCGCCATGCGATCGGGTTGCGTGGTCTGCGGCCTCATCGCTGGGCCTCGTTGGGCGATATCACGCGAAACGATTCCGTGGCCGATTCGCAAACGAGTTGGTAGACGTCTCCCTGCCGGCCGCGCAGTTCGATCGTCGCCTCGTCCGTCCTTCCGCTGGGGTAGAAGTCGATGCACGAAAGCGGCGACCCCGCCGAGGGCGCCTGCACGCGCACGGTTGTGCCCTCCGGGAATTGGAAGCGGCGGCCGAATTCGCAATTCAGGTCCACAAACGTCCCCGCCTCTTGCTTGCTCAGCCAGTACGCGTTTGACTGCAAGTCGATGTTGAGGCGATACACGGTCCCCTGGGCGACCGCCCGGGTCCCGGCCAACTGCGTCAGGGCCAGCATCTGGGCCGCCGCGTCGGCCGTCTGACGCGCCGTAAAGAACCCGCGAAGCGACGGCGCCGCCAACCCCAGCAGAATGCCCACGAGGCCCAGCACGACGATGAGTTCCAGCAGGGTGAATCCGCCGCCCGCGCGGCGCCGCGGGCCGAGCGGCCCCCTTGTCCGAAGCCTTTGCGTAAGGGGGTGGCACGGCCACGCTGTTGCGTGGCCGTGTTCCACGCTGGGCGGCTTGCACGGCCACGCAACATCGTGGCTGTGCCACCCGACGCCGTGCGCGCGGCGGGTCAGGAGACCCGCCGCGCAAGGTTGCGGCGCCGTATCAGCGTTGCGACCAGTTATCAATGTCGTCTCCCCCGCCTTCCTGTCCGTCAGGCCCGAACGAGTAGAGGTCATAGCCGTTGACGTTGTGTTGCCCCGGGTAGCGGTAGATGTAGGGGTTGTCCCAGGGGTCTTTGGGCATGCCGCGCTTCAGGTAAGGGCCTTCCCAACCCTTGACACTCATCGGCGGCTGGACCAAGGCTTGCAGCCCCTCCTCGGTGGTTGGGAAGCGGCCGCATCCTATCTCGAACGTGTCAATCGCCCCCTCAATGTTCGAGATGTCCACCGCCGCCGCCTTCAGTTTGGCCTTTTGTGACTGTCCAGCATACTTCGGCACCACCAGCGCCGCCAGTGTGGCGAGGATCACCAGCACCAGCAGCAGTTCAATGAGCGTGAAGGCCCGGGCCGCGATTCCCTGTGCCCGCGCGTTCGTCGCGCGGCGGGCAAGACTGCCCGCCGCGCGAGGCGGCGCGTAGGAGGCGCGGCCGGCGGTCTTGCCCGCCGCGCGAACTTCCAGCATTCTCTCAACCATGGTTTGCTCCATTCAGTGAATGTAGTCTTGCAGCGTGAACACCGGCAGCAACATGCCGATGACGACCGTTCCGACGATGCCGGCCATGACGAACAGCAGAACCGGCTCGGCCAGTGCCACCAGCATCCGCAACTGGCGGTCCAGGTCGGTCTCGTACGCCGCAGCCAGACGCAGAAGTTCCTGGTCGAGACGGCTGGTCTCTTCTGCCACGGCGACCATCTCGATGACCGTGGCCGGGAAGAGTTGGCGGCACGAAGCGAGGCTCCGCGCCAGCGGTTTGCCTTGCTGGACCTCTTCGATCGACACGTTGACGGCATCCGAAAGCGTCTGGTTGCCGATCGCCTCGCGGGCCACCCGCAGCGCGCTGACCAGCGGAACGCCGGCGCCCAGCAGCGTGCCGAGCATGCGGCAGAAGCGGACCAGCGCGAAGCGGGCCAGGACACGCCCCAGGGCCGGCAGACGCAGCAACATCCGCTCCATGAACCGGCGGCCGCCCTCCGACTTCAGCCCGCGCCTGGCAACCAGCAGCCCCAGGGCCGCCGCGATGACTACCAGCACGCCGTACGTCCGGGCGATGTTGCTGGCCGTGACGATCCCCTGGGTCAGCCCCGGCAGGGTCGCGCCGAACTCCGAAAAAATCTGCGAGAACCGCGGAATGAACCAGATCAGGAGGAACGTCAGCACGCTTGTCGCAAGCACCACCAGGACGGCGGGGTAGACCAGCGCGCCCTTGACCTTTGACAGCAGGTCCCGCTCGCGCGAGCGGAAGTCCGCGATCTGCCCCAGCACCACGTCCAGAAACCCGCCCGTCTCGCCCGCGCGGACCATCGCGACGTGCACGGCCGGGAACGAACGCGGAAACTTGCTCAACGCCTCGGCCAGCGACGTGCCGCCCACCACGTCCTCGTAAATCGCATTCCACTGCTTCTTGGCAGCGGGCTGCGAGGCCTCGCGGCCGAGAATCTGCATCGCCCGGCTCAAGGGGACGCCGGCCGTCAGGAGGTTCGCAAGTTCGCGGCTGAAGGACTCGACGTCCGCCTGCGAGACGCGGGCGGAACCCGGCAGCAGGGACCGAGCGGGCCGCGGCGCCGCCGCCTGCTCTTCGACCGACGCCGGCGCGAGGCCCTGCTGGATGACCGCATCCAGGGCGGCAGCGCGGGTGGGAGCGGGCACCGTTCCCGATTTCCGCTGCCCCCTGGCATCCACGGCCGTGTAGGTGAAGACCGGCATCAGTCACCCCCCTCGCCGGGCTTTTCCCGCGCGTCGCCGTACCCGGTTTCGTGTGCGGCCCGGATGTCATCGGCGGCGTCGCCGTTTCCGTTACCGTTGAGCCGTTCGTCCTTCGTGACCCGTAAGACTTCTTCGACAGTCGTGCGGCCGCTGCGGACCAGTCGCCAGCCGTCCTCGCGCAGGCTTCTCATGCCTTGTTGCGCGGCCACCTTGCGGATCTCGCCGGCGCTGGCGCGTTCGATGATCATCGAACGGATTTCGGTTGTGACCAGCATGGTTTCGAAGATGCCGGTCCGGCCGTGATAGCCGGTGCCCTGGCACTCGCGGCAACCCCGCCCCCAGAAGAGCACCGGCGGGGCCTGGTCGCCGAACTGCGCCCTGAGCGATTCGACATCCTCGGGGGGAAGAGATTCCCTGCAGTTGGTGCAGATCAGCCTCACGAGCCGCTGTGCCAGGACCGCCTCGAGCGACGAGGCCACGAGGTACGGCTCGATGCCCATGTCGACCAGGCGCGTCAGTGCGCCGGGGGCGTCGTTGGTGTGGAGCGTCGAGAAGACGAGGTGGCCGGTCAGCGACGCCTGGACGGCGATGTCGGCCGTCTCGCGGTCGCGGATTTCGCCGATGAGGACGACGTCCGGGTCGTGGCGCAGGATGGACCGCAGGCCCCGCGCGAACGTCAGGCCGGCCTTCGTGTTTACCTGGATCTGATTGATCCCGTGCAGGTGATACTCGATCGGGTCTTCGATGGTGATGATCTTCCGCTCGACGTCGTTGATGCGCGACAGGCCCGCGTACAGCGTGGTCGTCTTGCCGCTGCCCGTGGGGCCGGTCACGAGCATGATGCCGTGCGGCAGGGCCAGGATCCGCGCGAAGATCGCCAGGTCGTGGTCGGCCATGCCGAGGCTCTCCAGGCCCAGGAGCATCGCGCCCCGGTCCAGCAACCTGAGGACCACGGCCTCGCCGTGAAGCATGGGGATGACCGAAACGCGGACGTCGACCTCGCGGCCGGCCACCTTGAGGCGGATGCGGCCGTCCTGCGGCAGACGCTTCTCGGCGATGTCCAGGCGGCTAAGGATCTTCAGGCGCGAGACGATGGCCGGATGGAACTGCCGGACCTCGGACGGGATGTTGGCTTCCTGGAGCACGCCGTCCACGCGGTAGCGCACCCGCAGGGCCTCCTCGAACGGCTCGAAGTGCACGTCCGTGGCCCGCCGGTCGATCGCCTCGGCGAGCACCTGGTTGACGAACTTGATGATGGAGGCGTCCTCGGCGGCCGCCGAGAGGTCCATGTCCTCGTCCGTCTCGTGGTCGACCACCTGGACGCCCTGGTCTTCCGCCTCGCTGACAAGCGATTGGAGCGTATCCGCCCCGACGCCCAGGATGCCTTTGATGCAGCGGTTGATTTCCGCCGAGGGCGCCAGCGCCACCCTGAACTCCAGACCCGAGGCCAGCCGCAGCTCGTCTATGCCGCTCGTGTCGAAAAGCCGGTTCGTCGCAACCGTAACGATGCCGTCCTCCTGCCAAAGGGGCAGCAGGCCGTGCTGCAAGAGGATGCGGGCAGGGAACTGCGCAAGGAACTCCTTCTGGGGCGGCTGCTTCTCCAGGTCGACGTATGGGATGTGGAACTCCTCGGCCAGGTAGCGCAGAACCTGGTCCTCGGGCAGGCCGCCGGCGGCCAGCAGGGCTTCGTCCAGCGGCTTGCCTTCGGCGACGAGGCCCTGGACCTTTTGGGCGGCCGTCTCGTCCAGGAGGCCGCCCTCCTGCATGCGTAGAATGATATTGCCCATTGCGAAGACCGCTCCGGTCATCGGTTGGCGCGAAAACCCGTCAGACCCGCCGCGCGGCGGGTCGGGAGACCCGTACGTATTTGGCACTGTCGTTCTGAGGCCCCGTTTACGGGGCCGAAGAATCTCGCCGTTCGGGCCACCGAGATTCTTCGCTCGCTCTCGCTCGCTCAGAATGACAGGTCTTGCCTAACACGCTAAACACATACGGAGACCCGCCGCGCGTAAGCCGTCGAGGAAAGCCCTATTCCAGCAGGCCCATGGCCACGCACTGCGCCTCCTGGCGCACCGTGAGGACCTCGCGAAGTTCCTTGCGGGCGGTCTCGAGTTCCTGCTTGGCCTTCGCCCGCGCATCGCGCAGGGCGGCGAGGGCGGCCTTGATCTCTTCCACACCGGCGTCCTTGTTGTCGAGGACTTTCTGGAGAGCGCCCGCCGCCTTCTCAACATCGCTCTGCGGCTGGTCGGAAGGCGGTCCTCCGCGATTGCTGCTGCCGGAGCCGCCGGGTCCGCCGCCGGGGCCGCCGCGGCTGGACATGAAGCCCGGACCGCCGCCGCCACGCGACTGCCGGGACAGCGTCTGGACCTTCTCAACCCTCGGCTGGAGGACTTTCCACTCTTCGTCAGTGGCCCCCAGGGCCTGTTTCATCCGGTCGGCCATCTGCTGACGGAACTGCTCCATCCGCTGTTGCATCTGGGCCGGATCGCGGCTGCTCGGTCGACCACCCGGCTGACCACCCGGCTGACCACCCGGCTGAGCACCCGGCTGAGCAGCCGGAGGGGCCGCGGGCGGGGGTGCGGCAGTCTCCTGGGCGATCGCCTGGTCGACCCATGCCGCCCCGACCAGAAGAGCAACAGTCCCCAACAACAGAACGGCGTGTCGCAACATGTCTGTCTCCTTTGGAAAGAGTGCACGGACGCCAAGTCTGGAGGCCGCTTCCCACCACGGGAAGGCCCCGCTCATTTCTCATCCTTGCCGGATGGCTCCGGGGACCCGTGCCGCGTGGGCCCCCTGTCGCCCCAGGGCAACGGGCCCGGAGGTCCGCCGGTGCCCCGCTCCCGCTCCGGCATGTTCTTGAGGAGTTCCTCGTACTTGGCCGCCTGCTCGGGGGTCAGGATCTGCTTGGTCCGCTCGACCGCCTGGTCAAACGCCTTCTTGCGTTCTTGCGAGAGTTCATCCACTTTGCGGGCGTACTCCTGGAGGATCTTTTCGTACTGAGGCTTCTGCTCCGGCGTCATCAGGGCGGCGATGGCCTGGTCGCGCTCCTGGCCGAGGGCCTTCCGCTGCTCCCACTGGCGCCGGCCGCCCTCGCCCATGACCTCGGTCCAGATATTGTGCATCTGGTCGCGCTGCTCGGCAGTAAGGTTCAGTTCGGTGGCAAGGAAGGAGGGGCCGCCCCGATGATGGC
>Ga0315277_10010099_pt1 | contig 11994 bp, 11 predicted proteins | sample YL17G05_15_MG_FD_203695 | JGI IMG/M metagenome (GOLD analysis project Ga0315277, IMG submission 203695) | Sediment microbial communities from Yellowstone Lake, YNP, Wyoming, USA - YL17G05_15 | ecosystem: Environmental > Aquatic > Freshwater > Lake > Sediment | place: USA: Wyoming | collected... | reverse complement strand
AGAGGATGGCGAAGGAGATCTTTGACAGGTGTGCTATGAGAGATGCCCAAAAGACGTAGCAAAGAGGATATTCTTCAAGATCCCATGCATGGCATTGAGGCCCTGGCCGGTTCTTCATAGGACCACTGCTTTTCCCCCATCCTGCCAGGGCCTCGTTATTCATTTTGGCCTCTTGGGCAGGATCAAGGCTTACTTGACCCTGCGTCCCCCGGAGCCGCCTCATATTCCTCCAAGTTTGATCATAGTTAAATACTGATATTACTCAGATCAGATCACATCAGAAGGGTTCGAACACATGCAGGTCTTGCACTCTCTCTGGAATACAAAGACATTTTATATTTGGGCTGAATCCTCAGCTCTGTCTCTTATCTCCGCAAATTCCGATAACCGAACCGAAAAGCCTCTGCCCCATCCTTTTGCATTGCCGGAAAAGGAGCTGAAAAGGCATCTTTCCGAAACCTTCCATCTAGATGGCAGCAAGGCAGAAACGCTGGTTCTCAGACTCCCTTCCGGCAAAGGTGGCCCTCTCCCATCACCCTGGTTCCTCAGTGAGGATTACATCTCCGAAAAGGCATTCTGTTTGATTGAGTGCACCGTCCCAGCCCTTGCCCTCAAGCCCAACTTAGCAATCGACCTTCTGCTGGACATGCCCGTCCATCCTCCCCAGGGAACAGCCTGTTCCGATTCTATGTTATTCTGGTCAAAACTGGCCCTTTTCTCTTTGGAGCTCGTGGCCAGGGAGCATTTTGTACCCCTCGTCAGGGAAGGAAGAGCCGTCTGGACGGCGGTGATAGATGAGCCCGATGCAGAACGTCTAAAGGTCTTCTCCTCTTCCATGCCACCCAGTTGTCTGGGTTTTGGTTCGCCCCTAGCCACCAATCTATCTCCCAGCGTCCTGATCAGAAGCTTCCTGGATAGTGCAGTAGACTCCCTGGTCCGCAAAGGCTTGAGAGATGCTACACTACTGCCTCCTCGCCGTGGCCGTAAGCCTCTGGTCGTCCCTCTGTCGCATCAGTTTCTTATGTCCCTCACTTCAGAAGATCCCGGCCTCAATGCCTCAGACGAAGAGCTTGCTGCTTTCGCTTCTAAGTTAGATTCCTGGGCCTCTGAACTCCAGCCCAACGCAGTGGACATGCCCTTTCGCACCTGCTTCAGGCTCGAAGCGCCCTCTGAGGATGAGACCTGGAGATTGGGCTTCTTCCTCCAGGCTAGAGATGATCGGAGCCTGCTCGTTCCTGCTGGAGATGTATGGAGGACGAGGTCTGGAGCTCTCACCCTCCTAAAGAAGAGGCTAAAAGATCCTCAAGAACAGCTTTTAGCAGACCTGGGCAAAGCGGCTCGGGTCTTTCCCCAGCTGGAGAAAAGCCTGGAGACGGCACGGCCTACAGACCTGCAGATGAAAACCGAGGAGGCTTATTCTTTCCTGCGCCAATCGGCTCCCCTACTGGAGCAGAACGGTTTCGGGGTATTGCTGCCTTCCTGGTGGCAGCGTCCTGGCAATCGTCTGGGCATAAAGCTGCAGGTTAAGGAGGCTCCAAAGAAATCAGGCAAGGTCGGCCCCGCTTTCTTCGGCCTGAACTCCATTGTAGAATATGACTGGCAGCTATCTCTGGGCGAAAATACCCTTACCGAGGCTGAATTCGCTGAGCTGGCACGCCTTAAGGTCCCGCTAATCCGGATAAGAGGGGAATGGATGGAGATGCGGTCCCAGGATATTGAGGCGGTCATCGAGTTCTTCCGGAAGAACAAAGAACGGAAGATGACCCTAGCAGAAGCGTTGCGCCTTAGTCTTGGTCTGGGAGTTGATCTCCCCGGCCAGAGGCTGCCAGATGCTGAGTCTCCGCTTCCCGTCCTGGGCTTTCAGGCCGAGAGCTGGATCACAGATATGCTCTCTGCTCTATCCGATCCCGCCGGCCATATGGAGCTGGTACAGTCTCCACGCGATTTCCGGGGCACGCTGCGGCCTTATCAGCTGCGGGGCATCTCTTGGCTCATGTACCTGAACCGGCTTGGCCTCGGGGCCTGTCTGGCTGATGATATGGGTCTGGGAAAAACCGTGGAGTTGATAGCGTTTATCTTGAGCGAGCGCGAGGATGAGGAGGAGAGCGATGGAGGAACCGAGCCTAAAGACGGCTACAGTCCTGTTCTTCTCATCTGTCCCATGTCCGTTGCCGGAAACTGGCAGAGAGAGATAGAGCGATTTGCTCCCGGTCTCAGGGTCCTGATGCACCACGGCCTGACCCGTCTCTCCGGACAAAACTTTAGAGAAGAGGCAGAAAGGACAGATGTGGTCATCACCACCTACTCTCTCGCCCACAGGGACGAAGAGGACCTTTCCGCCGTATCCTGGGGTCACGTCGTCCTGGATGAGGCACAGAGCATCAAGAACCAGTCCGCCCGGCAGACTCAGTCCATCAAACGCCTCGTGGCAGACCAAATGATAGCCCTGACCGGAACGCCCGTGGAGAACAGGCTCTCCGAGCTATGGTCAATCATGGATTTCCTCAATCCCGGCTATCTAGGCTCCTTTGAATCATTCCGCGAGGACTTCGTGCTGCCCATTGAAAAATACGGCAGCAAGAAACGTTCCCAACTGCTGCGATCACTTATTCAACCCTTTGTTCTGCGACGTCTCAAGACCGATGCGACGGTGATAAAGGACCTGCCCGATAAGATAGAGATGAAGGTGAACTATAACCTAACCCCCGAGCAGGCGACTCTTTACGCCGCTGTGGTGGAGGAGATGCTTTCCCGTATCGAGTCCTCGGAAGGCATAGAACGCAGAGGTTTGATCCTGGCCACACTAACTAAGCTAAAGCAGATCTGCAACCACCCGGCGCTCTTCCTCCAGGATGGGAGCCCGCTGGAAGGCCGCTCAGGAAAGCTATCCCGCCTTGAGGAGATGGTTGAGGAGGTTATCGCAGAGGGCGATAGGTCCTTGATCTTCACCCAGTTCGCTGGCATGGGGGCGATGCTCCGACATCAGCTCCAGGAGAAGCTTGGAGTTGAAGCCCTGTTCTTGCATGGCAGGACCTCCAGGAGGCAAAGGGAGGAGATGATCCAGAGGTTCCAGGCAGGAAGATCCCCCATCTTCGTGTTATCTCTCAAGGCGGGTGGTTTCGGCCTGAATCTGACCGCTGCCAACCACGTCTTCCACTTCGACCGATGGTGGAATCCAGCGGTGGAGAATCAGGCTACCGATCGCACCTTCCGCATCGGCCAGAAGAAGAACGTCTTTGTGCACAAGTTCGTCTGTCTGGGCACCTTAGAGGAACGCATAGACCAGATGATCGAGCAGAAGAAGGCCCTTGCCGAATCCGTAATTGGGACTGGTGAAACCTGGCTGACGGAGCTTTCTGATGATGCCCTGAAAGAGCTGTTTTCCCTGCGGCAGGAGGCTGTGAGCAATGGGGAGCAGTAGATAATGAGCCCTTACTGGAACTATTATGAACCGGCTAAGCCCAAGAAGGTTGAGAACGGCCTGAAGGCCAAGAGCAAACGCGGCTGTATCGGGGAGACCTGGTGGTCCAAGCGATGGGTCAGCACTCTTGAGTCCTTCAATCTAGGAGCCAGGCTCACTCGGGGAAGATCCTATGCCCGGAAGGGCCAGGTTATTTCTATCGATGTCGATTCTGGTATTGTCAGGGCTAAGGTGCAGGGGACACGGTCCGAGCCATACGACGTGAAAATAAAACTAAAACCGCTATCATACGCCGAGTGGGCGAAGGCCACAGCGGCTATGGCCTCCAAAGCGGTTTTTGCAGCGCGTCTGCTTTCTGGGGAGATGCCACAGAATATCGAGGAGGCATTTTCTGATTCCGGGATCTCCCTGTTTCCCAGGAAAGGTGACGATCTGGTGACGAATTGCTCCTGCCCGGACTGGTCCAACCCCTGCAAGCATATAGCTGCCGTCTATTATCTGCTGGCGGAGCAGTTCGATTGCGATCCTTTCCTGATCTTCAAGTTGCGAGGAAGGACCAAAGAGCAGATTATCGAGGCCCTGCGCAGTATGCGTTCAGCCGGAACCCTGCAGGAGTCAGATATTATATCTGATGCGATGGATGAGATAAAACCGCTGGAGGAATGCCTGGATAGCTATTGGCAGAAGGGAAGCGAGCTTGACCTGCTGGAGGTTAATCCAACTGGGCCGGAGGTGGAGAATGCCGTCCTGAAACGGCTGGGGGACACACCCTTCTCCATAGGAAAATTCAATCTGGCATCCTTACTCTCTGAGGCCTACGGGATAGCAGGTCGTGCAGCATTGCAAAGGGCATATGGAGAGGCAGAGAACAGAGGTCAACAGTAATATCCGTGCTCTTTGAGTATATGAACTTCCCGTCGGCCCTTCAGATCCTCCTTCCAGAAACTGTATGCTATATACCGTTTTCATCTCAATATGCAGGATCCGCGGATCCCTCCTCTAACTCACATGGGTCATTTTCTCTACTCTTTGTACAATAATTATTTTTTTCCACGCGGTTAATAGTAATAATTAGGCTCCTCGCTGTTTTGTGTGGGTAAACCTGGGGATGAGGATTCCATTGGCCGGATCAGATCAATGATGCGTATCCCAAGATGGCAAATACTGGGGCCAGTTATCGCTATCAATCGCCATCTTTGCGCTCCCCTGACAGGTAGTGAATTATGAATGTTGTTGGTCGATATCCTGAAGTTACCCACAGGAAATGGCGAAGAGCCAATAATTATCTTATGGAAAAGGTCTATGTAGTTCATAGGCTTGCTTCCTCAGATCGCCGGAATCCTTTGATCATGGAAATCATGATCTTCTTCTCTTTCCATTGGTATCGGTTTGTATTTTAGGTTATTGATCGAAAAGGCCTAGGAGGGATGCCTCCAGAACATGTGCCCCATTATTGTGTCAAGATAATATGAAGCCAAATGTCGCATAGATGCCTATCCAAAAGAGGCTTGCTCTAAGCTTGCAGGATTATTGTTTAATCCTTACTGCTACTTCATTCCTGCGAAAGAATGGCAGAGTCCAAGGAGGGTTATAGCGCATGAGGAAAGGTTCTCCCTCTATCTCCATATGTCTTCGGTTAAGGATTTTATGATATTATATTAATATCTCATTTTGCACTTTGTAATTGTGCCAAAATTCGAAATCAATTGAAATCAGTCCCCTGTGGGCTCGAGCCTTTATTGCAGAATTGAGCATGAAAAATTTCAGAGGTCCAATTCTATGTATGCCGGTCTTAACCGATGACGCATGCCTCTATCTCTATTCCACTGCTGTTCAATACCATAAGCAACTTTTTAGTCTTCTCATCCGTTTTCTTGGAACTGTTGAAGCCTGAGAATCTGATAACAGCGACTCTGTCCTTTTGGACCTGATCTATCTCAATTAAAGGGTTCAAGGGCTTAGGAAGGCTCAGCAGGGTGTACCGCGTCGGCATGATAAAGGACATTTTATCCCTGGATGTAACTACGGGTGCAGTCATGCCTATTCTTTCGTTTTTGTCGTTTTGGCCAAAGATGTACCCTGCCAGGACGCCGAAGGATTTATTCTCCTCGCCCATTTGGGAAGTGGCCCTGATTTGGGGTTCGTACTCTCTGATCTCAACATCATTCCCCAATGTCCTTATGACAGCATAGGGAGGTTCCTCGGTCCTACTGGGCATTTCTATACACCCCTTTCTTTCAGGAAGAAGAATGCCACTATAACTATGCTTATTGCTGACATGACCACTCCAAGAGCTGGTTGAGCCATGGGGGTTGAGGTCCTTTGCTGTCCATTTGTTCGATTATGGGGATTCCCTATATTGTCTGCAGTCGATTGATTTACCGGGGTCCAATAATTCCTCATCTTCAGTTGGAACGCCAGGTCACCGCCTGGGATTTCTCGATCTCCGATAACAAAGACGTATCGGCCCACTTGTCCACTATCGTCCCAAACAGCTACTGAATAGCTACCATCGGCAGGCAGTCTTACATACTGCTCTTGGCGAGTCCAATACGATGTGCGGCTGAAGGGCTCGAAGAAGGTCGTGGCATTTGCGGGTGATGGCAGGATCAGCACACCAGAGTCTTTCTGCCTCATAACCTGTTTTGGCAAATCTCCAGGGGGCAATCCAGGGCCAATTAGTGCCAATGTGGGTGTGAAGTTCTCTTGTCCTGGGATTTGAGGTATGGTAATGCTCAGCAGGATTGACTGCCCCATACTCCCGTTAAACCTATAATAATCCACAGTCGTCGGCGTTTCAAGAGTGGCATACATGGCGGTCGATACAGTAGGATCCTTTATGCGCCCAGGGTTCTCAGCAGAAAATTCCCTGTCTTCAAAGAAAGGCTGATGAGCTGATGCTAGCGCAGATAAGAACAGAAACGTAATAGCGAGAACCGAGAGAATCGAACCTCGATTCATATCGATATCCTCCTTATGTCTCGAGACCTCTTTCTAATTGGGATTTGTGCTATATACTTACTCTCTCTTGGATTGGATACAAGAATCTTGGCATATCCTGAATTGAAACTATGGAGATATATAATTTCTTATATCTATAAAAATTTTGCCCAGTCTAGAACTTGGATAGACAGAAACTTGCTTATGATATCCATTTTAGAGTTCCCCTAAACTAGTCCTGAATTCCTTTCTATGTCGCTTTTCTTCATCGAGGATATGTTTCAATACTCCCACAACCTCGCGATCTTCTATTGTTTCAATCTGTTCTCTGTATTTCTCTATGCCATAAGTCTCTAATGATATTTGTTTTTCCAGCATTCTTCTGGGATCATCTCCGCCGAAATCGAGCTCCTTATGCTCCATTGCCGGCTTTCCTCCTCTCTTAGTTATCAGATCTGCCAGCCACCACATATGCCTCATCTCATCCACGGCGATAGCCTCTGTGACTCTGCTGGATGCGCAGTCCTTCATAATAAATGAATTCCGTACATAAATTAGGGTAGCTTCTAGCTCGCGCACAAAATCTTCGTTCAGGATGCGAATGATGTTCTCCGTTTCCATTGAAGGTTCTCTCCGATTAAAAAAATATTGCTTAAAGTATATAAGTCTGTCGTATGATTTGAGTCCGGGACATGGATTCTCTAAAATTGCGTTAGTGCTATCTAAGCATAACGGTGCATATTTTCCGTTCTCAAAGCGATCTGAGCTTGATAAGGAAGTGACAGCAGCCGGGCAAGATATCGTACAACTGGCCACGTTCAGATAGCAGCCAAACGAGCCTAGAGGGAGCACGCTCTTGAGGAGAAAGCATGGATCCTGGCCTTATAGCAGTTAGGGTAGTCCCTTACTACAGCCTAAATCTATCTATGAATTCAGGCTCTAGACCACTCTTTTTCAAGATCTTGAATTAGCTGCAATGTATTCAAAAGTTTGGGAAAGATGGTGCACTAGAGGTTGAATAATCTGCCCTCATAATCCGAGCATCCTTCGCTTCACAAGGCCGATGTCATATTTTTGAAACACGAACAAGTTTAATAATCAACCATGGCCTATCAAGCTAAAGGAATCATGTAAGGCAGGTGAGGCTATGGACATGAAAATTGTAACCGCGCTGGCCACCCTATTCTTATTGGCGTCGTTGGCAGCGCCATCAGATTATGCATCGAAGGGTGCTGGAAACGAATCGCAGAAGAATATCGTTGAGACTGCCGTAGCTGCGGGAGACTTCAATACTCTGGTTGAAGCTGTAAAAGCGGCAGGCCTTGTCGATACGTTGAGCAGCCCCGGACCATTCACAGTGTTCGCCCCCACGGATGAGGCTTTCTCCAAGGTACCCAAACCTGTTTTGGATGCCCTATTGGCTAATAAGACCTTGCTGACTGCGGTTCTGACATACCATGTGGTCCCCGAGGAGGTTATGTCCTCTGACTTGAAGAAAGGTATGTCAGTTAAGACTGTAGAGGGAAGCGATTTAACGATAACAATCGATCCATCCGGGGTGATGGTGAATAACGCCAAGGTCATCAAAGCCGACATCAAGGCCAGCAATGGAGTGATACATGTAATAGATGCAGTAATCTTGCCGCCTATTGCTGTCAAGGCCTTGGAAGCTATCGGAACTGTTGCGGCAGCTGCCGGCAAACCGGAGGAGGCCGCAAAGAAAGTGGAAGAAACGGCCAAACAGGCCGGAGCAATGACCCCGAAGAGCACTCCAGGGTTTGAGAGCATCTTTGCAATAGCTTGCATATTATCAGTGGCTCTTGCTGCATACCCGAGACGCGATTAGAATCTTCCCTCCCGGCAATTTTTTTCTCAGCCGCTTTCTTAATTTTATTCTATTCTATTATTTTATTCAGATCGATGGATCTTCAGGCAATAGTCCTGAAGGGCTTGATCCTCAAAGAGAAATCTCGGTGACTAGGACCTCCTCCAAGGGTCTTCTGGGAGTATGTTTGGCAGGCTCTGCATATCCCATGCGGATAAGTATCTGTGGATATTTAGCCTTTAATATCTGCGCTATCTCCTGCCTCAACTCAGGGATAGCAATAGGCTGGCTGAAGAGGTCAAACCTGACATCCAACTTAGTTGCCAGCAAGAATAGCGTTTCGAATATAATCCCCGTCTTGATCCAAGTCAATTTGTCTTCATTTTCAGTTGACAACACGGCTACAGCCGGCGAAGCTTTCATGTAAGAGGTCTCAATACTGGCCCGAGATGTCGACATGTCAAAAGTCCCGAAGATGAATGAGCCAAAGAAAGACTCAAAATCCGTATAACCAAATGAGTATCCTGGCAGTCCGTCCTTGGCATCGGAGGTGTTCGGCCTTATCCAGGATGCCAGCTCTTTTCGAAAGGCTTTATTTCCCAGCTGGATCTTATGAGCCCTTGCCAGAATATCCGCCATCTCCTTCTTGCCTTCATCCTCCGTCACAATATCGAGCTTGAACCCATCCCTGTTGACGCAGTCTTTCAATCTCTTGAGCTTTTCATCCTCGATAGCTCTCTTCTCGAAGCTTTTTCTGTTTGTATGGCGTTTGGTTATCTCATGGAATAGATCCGGAAATCTGGGACTGGTAGCTTTCTTCAAGAATTGAACAGCTGCGGTCTTATTCCCGGAGAGACCATCAGGCAAGCATCTCGCATCGTATCCAAAGCCAAAATGCTCAGCTGCAATCAGAATATTGGCCAGGAGACAACCATGGCTGATGAAGAGGGTCCTATCGGTAGGATCTACGTTTGGAAGGCACCTTGAAAGGTCGGCAATCAGGGAAACTTCATTGTCTTTGAGGGCTAGCTTCCAGGGCTGAGTATTTGGGCCTGAAGGAGCCAGGACGCCGTATCTTGATATGAACTTGAGCTGATCTGATACAGTGCCTGCCAGGGGAAAGTCGGCTTCCCTGACATTCCAAGCTGCCAATTTGTCGCTCACTATAGACCATCTCCTTTCAACTTTGCACCACGAATAGTCCATCTTAGTACTTTATTTACCTAATTCTTCTCCCCAAAGGTGCGCAACACCAAGTCACAGCGATTATGATTACGCATAGCCGATGCTATTGATTAGATAATCAATCTATTCGTGCAAAGAAGACGGCATAAGCCAATAATAGAAATAATAGGAGCTCCATCAAATAACTGTCCTTCATGAGAAGCTTCCCCAGGCCGAAGATAGTCATAAGCAAATGCATCGAGTTTGATCATTGCCGATACGATGGCAGTTTGATACCCAGCGATTTCGTCAAAGCTCTTAGGCCCCATGTGGACTTCATCCCTGTTTGCGCGGAGATGGAGATAGGCCTATGCGTGCCGAGGAACTCGATAAGGCTCGTATCAGCAAATGGTGAGATTAGACTTGTGCAACCGGCGACTGGCTTGGATGTTACAGAGAAGATGCAGTCTTTCGCCGCCCGGTTCTTGGATACATTATCTGGCATAGATGGATTTATTCTGAAGTTTCGCTCCCCATCCTGCGGCATGAAGGATATTAAGGTGTATTCCGGCTCTGCTAAATCGCATGCAGTATCCAAAGCATCTGGCTTCTTCGGAGGTGCTGTAGCAAGAACCTTTCCAAACCTTGCCATAGAAGACGAAGGTAGGCTGCGAAACTTCAACATCAGAGGGCACTTCTTGACAAAGCTTTACGCACTGGCCAGCTTTAGAGAGGTAGAGAATGAGGCTTCTGTATCGGGACTGATTGAATTCCATACAGTAAATAAACTGCTGCTTGCCGCGCACAGCCAGAAGGAATCAAATATCCTCGGAAATATAGTAGCCAACCGCAAGAGACTGGATTTTGCAGAACAAGCAGAGCTCTATAAAAAGCATCTGGCAGAAGCGCTCAAGAGGCCTCCCAAGCATACCTCCAAATCAAACGTGCTCATGCACTCGATCGGATATTTCTCAAAGAGGCTGTCCGGAGATGAGAAGGAGTATTTTATGCATAATGTGGAGAGGTACAAGGAGAAACGGATTCCTTTTAGCGCCCTATTGGCCATGCTGCAGAGCTGGATAGCTCGTTTCGATGAAGAGCGCTTGAAGAATCAGACTCTCTTCGAGCCTTTTCCCGAGGACCTGATAGAGCTGTGCATAGACCGCCAATGTGAGTGGGCTGGATCTGAACTATTTGAAGGGCGAGAATCCACCAGAAGATCAAAGAATTCATGAAGATTGGCTATCCGACCATCGCCTTGGGTTTGGGCTGCACACCCAGCCATACCTTTCGTCTCCCCTCCTACTCGGAGGAAAAGCTCATCGAAACCGCTGCAAAGAACCTATCTTGCCTTGAAAAGATCCTGGAGTATAACCAGCAGAACGATTTTCTGTTCTTCAGAATAAGCTCAGATACGGTGCCCTTTGCCTCCCATCCTGTCTGTCGATTTAACTGGGCCTCGCATTTTGCGGCCCGGCTGAAGGATATCGTGGAGTTTATAAAAAAATATGAATTTAGAATATCCATGCACCCGGATCAGTTCATTGTGCTCAACTCTCCCAAACAAGACGTTGTAGAAAGAAGTATCGCAGAGCTTGAATATCACTGCAAACTACTTGACGCAATGGGACTGGAACGCGATGCAAAAATTCAGCTTCACGTCGGCGGTGTCTATGGTAATAGGATGGAAGCACTGTCGCGATTTATCTCTAATTACGAAAAGCTATCCTCGGGCATAAAGAGACGGCTTGTGATCGAGAATGATGATCGACTTTATAGCATTAAAGATTGCTTGGAAATAAATATTAGCACAAGAATCCCGGTTGTCTTCGATACGCTCCATCACGAATGTCTCAATGATGGTGAGACTCTAAGAAATGTACTAGAAGAGCTAAAGGAGACTTGGCGTAATATTGACGGCGTTCCAATGGTTGACTATAGTAATCAAGCTCCGGGGCAGAAGCTTGGAAAGCATGCAGCGACCATTAATCCATACCAGTTTAAGAAATTTGTTGAAGATACAAAGGGACTTGACTTTGATATAATGCTGGAGATCAAGGATAAGGAGATCAGCGCATTTAGAGTCCAGGATATTCTAAAAAATTCCAAGGACAAGAGGTTTTCAAAGGGCAGCGATCTTAGCTAGACAGTTGCTCCGATCCGGTCTCGGTTCAGAGGGCACTCTTGAATGAGTTAACTTTAATTATTACAAATATATTAATTTCTCATAAGCTATAAATCCTGCAAATGTATCATCGTGTTGAGAGGCAAAAATTATGGCTGGAACACTTGAGGAATATAAGAGGCTCTTTCGAGAGGCTCATGTCTCTGACCAGATGAAGCTCTTCCGTCTTCATATAGCAATCTATCTGGTAGTGAATGCAATTTGGCTGGCCCTCAATATGATGGGCTCGATAAAGATTGAGCCCGCTTGGGCAATGTATTATTCACCGGTTGGATGGGGTTTGCTGGTGATTGTGCATTATTGGTTCTATGTCCGCGGTGCTGAGAACCTGTGTAAGCTCAGGGAGGAGATGGTAGAATCAAAGATAAAGTAGTCTCCTTATTCCGAGCTGCATGGCAAGATTCCTGATAAAGACGCAGCACCTTCCTCTTTTTCTTATTTGGATTTCTATTCCTTCGT
>Ga0315277_10010097_pt1 | contig 11995 bp, 9 predicted proteins | sample YL17G05_15_MG_FD_203695 | JGI IMG/M metagenome (GOLD analysis project Ga0315277, IMG submission 203695) | Sediment microbial communities from Yellowstone Lake, YNP, Wyoming, USA - YL17G05_15 | ecosystem: Environmental > Aquatic > Freshwater > Lake > Sediment | place: USA: Wyoming | collected... | reverse complement strand
GGCGGGGCACCGACCGATGGTGGGTCGGGGCCGCCCGACACCGGGATCGATCTGGGTGCGGTCGTCAACGAGGTGCTCGACACGCTTCGTCCGGCCATCGACCGGCGTGGTGCCTCGGTGCGCGTGGTGGGCCGACTGCCGAAGGTCATCGGCGACGCCACCCTGATCGGCATGGCGCTGGCGAACCTGATCTCCAACGGCCTGAAGTTCAACGACCGGGCGGAACCACACGTGGAGGTCGGCTGCCTGCCGACCGAGCCGCCCACGTTCTACGTCCGGGATGACGGCATCGGCATCGACCCAAAACACCACGAGGCGATCTTCACCATCTTCCGCCGGTTGCACAGCAGGAAGAAATACGAGGGGACCGGGGCCGGGTTGACCATCGTGCGGAAGATCGTCCAGTCGCACGGCGGCCGGATCTGGGTGGAATCGGAGCCCGGCGCGGGCAGCACGTTCTTCTTCACGCTGGCCCCGGCCGAGGGCCAGCCGGCCGGCAAACCGCCCACCCCGCCGCCGCACTGGGGGGAACAGCCGCGTGCCGCGGCCCAGAGACGGCAGGGCGTCTCGCCGTGAACGGCAGTGGGCAGCGGGCAGTGGGCAGTGCGTGGTGGAGGGTTGAGAGTTGAGGGTTGAGGGGCAGGCTACTCTCCACTCCTCACACCCCACTGTTCACTCCCCCTATCCGCTATTCACTATCCACTATCCACTCCCCAAGGGGTTTCGCTTCGCGGCTGGCTGGCATATCATTATGCCTTTCGGCGGTCCACGGGCCGCAGGTTAGCAAGTTGAGGGTTGAGAGTGGAGAATAGTTCACTCCGGAACCCTCAACTCTCAACCCTCAACTCTCAACCCTCCACCCTCAACTCTCCCCCGACGTGGGAGAACCGGATAGACAGGCAGACGATGGACCGGTCCCAGCGATTGGGTGGGGAAGGTATTTGGCGGCTGTTGCTGGTGTTCTCTCTTCCGGCAATTGTCGGGATGCTGGTGCAGGGGCTCTACAACGTTGTCGATCGCGTATTCATCGGTCAGGCAGTAGGCTCCCTGGGAATTGCCGGGACGACGGTCGCCTTTCCCCCGATGCTGATCATGCTCGCCTTCAGCATGCTGGTGGGGCTGGGCGCCACGGCCCTGATTTCGATCCGGCTCGGCGAGCAGAGAAGGGACGAGGCGGAACGGGTCCTCGGCAACGCCACCGTGTTGTTGATCGGCATCGCGCTGGCCCTGACCACTTTGGGGCTGTTGTTTACTGACCCCCTGCTGGTCGCGTGCGGCGCCACTCCGATGGTCCTGCCCTACGCCCGCGACTACTTCCGGATCATCGTGTTGGGGGCGGTGTTCCAGACGACCGGTTTCGGGCTGAACGCGTGTATTCGTGGCGAAGGCAACCCCAAGATCGCCATGTTCACCATGCTCATCGGCGCCTTGCTGAACATTGTCCTGGACGCCCTGTTCGTTCTGGGGCTGGGTTGGGGCATGCAGGGTGCGGCCGGCGCCACGGTGATTTCCCAGGCGGTCTCAGCGGCGTGGGTCCTGGCCTACTTCGTCCGGGGCAAGAGTCTCTTGCGACTGCGAGTCCGGAACCTCGCCCCTCAGTGGACCGTGTGCCGGAGGGTGCTGGCCGTCGGTTCTCCCCCGTTTGTTGCGCAGATGGGCGCCAGTGTGTTGAACGGCATCTTGAACAACCAGCTTGCGATTCATGGCGGCGACCTGGCCCTCTCCGCCATGGGCATTATCTACAGCATGGTGATGCTGACCTTGATGCCGATCTTCGGGATCAACCAAGGGGCGCAGCCAATCATCGGATACAATTACGGGGCCCAGAATTACTCCCGCGTGAAGCGGACGCTGCAACTGGCGATCGCTGCGGCCAGCGTCATTGCCCTGGTCGGGTTCGTTGGCACGATGTGCTTTCCGTCGCAGGTGATCCGCCTCTTCAACAGGGAGGACAAGGCCCTGGTGGCACTGGGGAGCCACGCCATGCGCGTGTGTCTGATCATGCTGCCCCTGGTCGGCTTCCAAGTCGTCAGCGCAAGCTACTTCCAGGCCGTGGGGAAACCTGGGCGAGCACTGATCTTGAGCCTCTCCAGGCAGGTCATCATCCTGATCCCCGCCTTGCTGATCCTGCCCAGGTTCTTCGAACTGGACGGCGTCTGGGCGTCGATACCTACTGCCGACCTGGGATCTTCCATCTTGACCGGAATCTGGCTGCTCGTCGAATTGCGGCACCTGGACAAAAGGCACGCCAGCACGGCCCGGCCGGCTGCCGAAATCGAGGTCTAAGCGACTTGGAGTGATTCTGGGAAATCCGGGTTTAGCGGGCGGGCTTGCCCCAATACTGTTCAACTAGGGGTCAACGCAGTGTCAACACAGTGGCACCGGCGTCTCGCCGGTGTAACACAAGTGAATGCATCGCCATGAGTTGCGTGACACCGGCGAGACGCCGGTGCCACTTAATCCTCCTTGATATCGCGTCTAATTGAACGGTATTGCGGTTTGCCCGCCGTGGAATCTGACGGCAAGGCCGACCCGCCCGGGACCGGCTGGAAGGCGTGGGCACCGTAGCCGGCCGCCTGCGGGCCCCGGGGCCGGAAGTCGCCGCGGGCGGGATCGGCGAGCCGCGGGTCGACGCCGTAGACGCCGCCGGTCTCCGGCGCGGGCAGCGTGGGCCGGCTGGACTGCGGCCGGTCTTCGCAGAACCAGAGGTTGTTCGAGAACTGGAACGTCTCGGGCTGGGTGTGGGGACCGACGTTCACGAATACGCCCACGTCGGCCCGGCGGAAGACGACCAGGTTGTGCTCGAAGCGTCCGCGGCGGCAGGGGACAAAGCCCTCCTCGGTCGTCTCCTGGAGGATGCGGATGACCCATTTGCCGGGCCGGTAGAAGGTGTTGTATCGCACCACCGCGGCGTCGGCGCCCACGTAGGCGATCGGCGCCTGGCAGCCGACGAAGGTACAGCCTTCGACGGTAACATCCTTGGCTTCATAGAGGGCGCCTTTGGGTCGGAAATAGGCGAGCCCGGTCGAGCCGCCCAGGTTTACCCCGCGTTCGGCCGCGTTGAGAAACAGACAGCGGCGGATCACGATCCGGCTGGATCCGCCCTTGGTCTGCGGACCGGCGTCTTGGGAGAAGCCTTTCTTGCCGCGGAACGTACAGCCTTCGATCAGCCCCCGGTGACAGCCGACCATGTCGGGGGCCTGCCCGCCCCAGCCCTCGATCATGCAATCGCGGACCACGAAATCGGTTACACCGGAGAGCTTGATCGCGTCGTGGTTCCCACGCGGGCCGACGTCCGTGACGCGGAGCTTCTCCAGGACGACGTGGTGCGAGGGGGTGTCGAAGCTCCCACCGTCGTCGACGTTGATGCCGTTATCGCTTTGCCGAGTGACGGCCATATTTCGCAGCGTGACAAACGCGCAGTCGGTCAGATGCCAACCCTCGCCGCCCCCCTCGAAGACCGGCGGGGCGTTCGCCTCGGCGCCCTCGATCACGATCGGGTCCCGCTCGGTCCCTTGCAGGCCGGCGACGGAGACGCCGGGGGCATAGCGGCCCGGGGCGATCTGGATCCGCGTGCCGGGCCTGGCCTGCTGAAGCGCCGCCCGCAGCGAGGCGTCGTCTGCGACCCTCACGACGGGCTCGGCCGCGAGGCCGGGACCTGCGGACATCAACACCAGAAGCAACCAGAGCCACCTGCATTTCATCGCAGAAACTCCTGGGGCGAACCGAACCGCCTGGTGGGAACCCAGCGTAATCTACCGGGGAAACCGCCCGTTTTCAAGAGGGCGGCTGGACGACAGCCTGCGGCGGGTGGCTGGGGTCAGCCGCAGGCTGCCCCCAGCAGGCCAAGAAGGCGCGCAGGAGTAGCCTCGGCAGATGCGAAGTCAGGTGGCCGGGGTCGAACGCCAGCGAGCCCGCGGGATCCGAGGGCTGTCGCTGGGGGCAGCCTGCGGCTGACCACCAGCCACCCACTCATCCGCCAGGAAGACTTGCCACACACCTTCGGCGCCGGTCGGCGGGTTGGCAAACGGAGAGCGAGAGTGGATAATCAAACGCACCGCACAGGCAGGGAAAAAGGGGACAGGTCCAATTTGTGCGACGACCATGCAAGCATGGTGCCCGCCTTCGGGCCGTTCCGGCAAATTGGACCTGTGCCCTTTTTCCCCGAGCCCCCAACCCCCAATCCCCCTTCCATGCAAAACACCCCAACCGACAAAATCGTCGTACTGGCCCGGGGATTGGGAACTCGGATGCGCCGGGCGGACCAGTCCACGTCGCTCGACGACCGCCAGGCAGCGGTGGCCCAGACGGGGGTCAAGGCGTTGATCCCCATCGGGCGGCCGTTTCTCGATTACGTGCTCTCGGCCGCGGCTGAGGCGGGCTATCGCCGGGTGTGCCTGGTGGTCGGACCGCAGCAGGACGAACTCCGCGACTACTACGGCCGGCAGTTGCGGCCCCGCAGGATCACCGTCGATTTCGCCGTGCAAGAGGAGCCCAAGGGAACCGCCGACGCGGTGGCCGCGGCCGAGTCGTTCGCCGGCGCCGATTCCTTCGCGGTGATCAACTCCGACAACTACTATCCGGCCGAGGCACTGCGGGCGCTACGGCGGCAACCGGGCAGCGCCGTGGCGCTGTTCGAGCAGGAGAGCATGCTCGCCGGCGGCAACGTGCCCGAGGAGCGGCTGCGGCAGTTTGCCGTCGGCCAGACGGATGGGGAGGGTTTTCTGGAGCGGATTCTGGAGAAACCCGATCCGCAGACCCTCGGCCGGTTGCCCAGGCCGCTGTGGTTGAGCATGAACTGCTGGCAGTTCCGGCCGGTGATCTTCGCGGCCTGCCGGGCGATCGGTCGCTCGCCGCGGGGTGAGCTGGAGCTTCCCGACGCGGTGCAGCACGCCGTGGACGTGCTGGGCGAGCGTTTTCGCGTGGTGGCCGTCCGTGCGGCGGTGCTGGACCTCTCCAGCCGGCAGGACGTGGCGACGGTGGCTGCCCGGCTGGCGGGCACAGAGGTGGAACTATGATCCACTTCACGGACCGAGGTCTCCTGATCGACCAGCGGGAGCTAACGGCTCGCTTGATGGAGAAGGGCCTCAGTTGGCCGGCGGCCGAGCGGAAGGCGGCGCTGTTCGCCCAGGCCGTCACTACACCGCTGAACCCTGCTGCCCGGCAGCGTCACGTGGGCGTGGCGGCCATCTTCGTGCCCGGACGCATCGAGGTCTTGGGGAAGCACACCGACTACGCGGGCGGGCGGAGCATGGTGGCGGCGGCCGAGCGAGGATTCTGCCTGATCGTCTGGCCGCGTCACGACGATCGGGTCACGCTTACCGACGCGGCATGCGGTGAGTCGGTGGCCTTTAAGATGGATGCGGAGCTGGTGCCCCGCAGTGGACACTGGTCGAATTACCCGATGACGGTCGCCCGGCGGATCGCCCGCAATTTCCCCCGCGCCCGTCGCGGGGCCGACATCGCCCTGGCCAGCGACCTGCCGTCTGCGGCCGGGATGAGCAGCTCCAGCGCGATGATCGTGGCCCTCTTCTTCGCCCTGGCCGACGCCAATCAGCTTTTAAGGTATCCCTCCCTCCGCGAGGTGTTCGCGGAGCCACAGAACCTGGCCGGTTACCTGGCGTGCATCGAGAACGGCCAGAGCTTCGGTTCGCTGGAGGGCGATCGCGGGGTGGGGACCTTCGGCGGGAGCGAGGATCATACGGCGATCCTCTGTGCCAAGCCGAACCAGATCAGCCAGTTCGCCTACTGCCCGGTCGAGTTTGAGCAGACGATTCCCGTCCCGGATGGGCACACCTTTGCCATCGGCACAAGCGGCGTGGTGGCCGAGAAGACGGGGGCGGCCCTGGAAAGGTACAACCGAGTCTCCCGCCTGGCCTTTGCCATTGCCGAGTTGTGGCGCCGCCAGACGGGCCTGGACCATCCCCATTTGGCCGACGCGCTGGGCAGTTACCCCTATGCTCCTGAGCAGTTGAAGAAGATCTTGGGGACTGTGCGACACGAGGAGTTTGCCCCGGCGGAGCTGCTAGGGCGGCTGGAGCACTTCATGATCGAGAGCGGCGAGATCATCCCCAAGGCCGCCCGTGCCCTGATCGAAGGCAATTTGGCGAGGTTCGGTCGGCTGGTCGACAGATCGCAGCAGAACGCCGAGCGGCTGCTGGGCAACCAGGTGCCCGAGACAATATACCTGGCGGCCGCGGCCCGCCGGAACGGTGCCGTGGCGGCCTCGGCCTTCGGCGCCGGCTTTGGCGGCAGCGTCTGGGCGATGGTGGAGGCGGCCGCCGCAGATGCGTTTCTGACGGCCTGGGCCGAAGCCTACCGGCGGGAGTTTCCGCAGCACGCCGCGGCGTCGACGTTCTTCCTCACCGGGGCCGGCCCGGCGGCATTTCGGCTTTGCTGATGGAGGAGTTGTCAGTTTGCAGTTGTCAGTTGTCAGTCTTGGGTTGTCGGTTCTCCGTTACCCGCAGGCACGAACAGAGAGCCCATAACTGACACGTGATAACTGACAACTGACAACTGATGACTGACGACTGACAACTGACGACTGAGAACTGATAACTGATTACTGCGTCTCCAGCCATCAAGGACAGTGATCCACCATGAGTAAACGCACACCATCTGGCGATTCGATCGGCGACGTAGCGGAACTAGAGCAGTTGCTCAGCGAGCCGAGCGAGGGCGTGGTAGAGACCATGCGGCGGCTGGAAGGAGACGTCCTGGTGCTGGGCGCCGGCGGCAAGATCGGCCCCACGCTCTGCCGCATGGCCCGGCGTGCCAGCGACTTGGCGGGTGCCGAGCGGCGGGTGATCGGAGTCGCACGACGCGCCACGCCCGAGATGCAGGCGGAGTTTCACGCCCACGGCGTCGAGCTGATCCGTTGCGACATGCTCGATCACCGGCAACTGGCCGCCCTGCCGAACGCCCCCAACGTGATCTATATGGCGGCCATGAAGTTCGGCAGCACCGGCCAAGAGGCACTGACCTGGGCGCTGAACGTCTACCTGCCGGGGATGGTCTGCGAGCGATTCCCCCGCAGCCGGATCGTGGCCTTTTCGACCGGGAACGTCTACGGCATGGCCCCGGTCGACGGGGACGGATCGGTCGAGGGCGACCCGCCCCGCCCCGACGGCGACTACGCCATGAGTTGCCTGGGGCGCGAGCGGATCTTCAACCACTTCAGCCAGACGCTGAAGATCCCGGTGGCGCTCCTGCGCCTGAACTACGCCAACGAGCTCCGCTACGGCGTGCTGGGGGACCTGGCCCAGCAGGTGATGGCCGGCGAGCCGATCGAGCTGAGGATGGGCTACTTCAACGCCATCTGGCAGGGCGACGCCAACGCGATGACCTTGCGGGCGCTGGAACACGTGGCCACGCCGCCGCTGGTGGTCAACGTGGCCGGGCCCGATCGGCTCAGCGTCCGCCAGATCGCCGAGCAGTTCGGCCTGCTGCTGGAGCGGCCGGTCCGTTTCAGCGGCCGCGAGGCGGTCGACGCCTTCTTGAGCAACGGGCGGCTGGGCTATGAGCTGCTCGGGCACCCTCGTGTTTCGGTGGAGCAGATGGTACGCTGGATTGCCGACTGGCAGTTGCGCGGCGGCCCCACGCTCGGCAAACCCACGCATTTCCAGACACGGGACGGAAAGTTTTGAAGTTGGACGACAACAGGCTCTCTCGCAAAGGCGCGGAGGCGCAGAGAGGACTCTGACCATGCAATTCGACCACATCGGCATCGTGACCACGGAGAAGAAGGCCGGTGAGATCTTTGTGCCGGCCACCCGCGTGTGGAGGACCGAAGCCGCGGAGCATCCTTTCCGAGTCGAATGGCTCCGCTTCGAGCCCGACAGCCCGGTCACCGGACCGGTACGCGAGATGCCGCACGTGGCGTACAGCGTCGACGATATCCGGGCTGCCGCCGCCGGGATGGAGGTGCTCCTGGAGCCTTTCGACGTCGGCCCGCGGATCGTGGCGTTCTGCCGAACCCCCGACGGGGCGGTCGTGGAGTTCGTCAAACACAAAGAGGCGTAGATGCCCCCCTCCATTGATCCGACAGTCCAGAAAGTCCTCCAGCGGGGCGTCGTCATCCCGGCCCATCCGCTGGCGCTCGACGCCGCGCGAAAACTCGACCCACGGCGCCAACGGGCCTTGAGCCGCTATTACATTGCCTCGGGGGCGGGCGGACTGGCCGTGGGCGTACACACCACGCAGTTTGCCATCCGCCAGCCTCAGCACGGCCTCTATCGGCCCGTGCTGGAACTGGCGGCCGAGGAGATGGACCACGCCGACGCCCGTCGCACAGAGCCGCTCCTGCGCATCGCCGGCGCGATCGGGCCCACGCGGCAGGCCGTCGCCGAGGCGGCAACCGCACGCGAGCTGGGCTATCACGTCGTGCTGCTGAGCCTGGGGGCACTGTCGGTGGCCAGCGAGGAGGAGCTGATCGAGCACTGCCGGGCCGTTTCAGAGGTGCTGCCGCTGATGGGCTTCTACCTCCAGCCGGCGGTGGGCGGCCGGGTGCTAGGTTACTCGTTCTGGCGACGCCTGGCCGAGATCGAGAACCTCGTGGCCGTCAAGATCGCCCCCTTCAACCGCTACCAGACACTGGACGTGGTCCGTGCGATGGCCGAGTCGGGTCGCGACGACGTCGCCCTCTATACCGGCAACGACGACAACATCGTCGTGGACCTGCTCACGCCGTTTGAGTTCGACGTGCGCGGACGGCGCGTCACGCGGCGGATGGTCGGCGGGCTGCTGGGCCACTGGGCCGTGTGGACCAGTAAGGCAGTAGATACGCTGGAGGCATGCCACGCCGCGGCGGCCTCCGGCGGACCGGCGCCGGCCGAACTGCTGCGACTCGCCGCGCAGGTCACCGACTGCAACGCGGCGATCTTCGACGCGGCGTGCGGCTATGCCGGCGTGATCGCCGGAGTACACGAGGTCCTGCGGCGGCAGGGCCTCTTGGAGGGCATCTGGTGCCTCGATCCCCACGAGACACTCAGCCCCGGCCAGGCCGAAGAAATCGACCGCGTCTCGCGCGCCTATCCGCACCTGATCGACGACGCGTTTGTGGCCGAGCACATCGATGAGTGGCTCAGCGGCTAGGTCGTTTCTGTTGCGGAAACTCGCCCCGTGGCACGCATCCCGTTTAGCCCGGATTATTCACGGTGGTGTGCCACTGCTTGCCCCAAGGCAAGCAGTGCATGGCCGTTACGCACGGCACTGCTTCTGCGAAGCAGTGGCACACTGCAGCGGCTAAACCCGGATTATTCATCGGACCGGGGTCATGCCGGGAATCGGGTGCCACGGCCGTATCGGCCGTGCTCCAGGTTCCCACGTTTACCCGCGGTCACACGGCCGACACGGCCGTGGCACCCGTATGAATAATGCGGGCCAAACAGTTGATTCGCGGAATCGTGCAACTCCGTCTTGATGGTTGACGCCCCGCCGGGGCGTCGGTATACTCTTCCCTTCGCACCGATCGGGCACTGCTGCGCAGCCCCTTCCCGAGCAGGAGACCGCCGAGATGACCCTTGCGCCGATGGATTGGGTGATTATCGTCGTTTACCTGGTCGGCTGCATTGTGGCCGGCGTGTGGATGCGGCGGTACATCCGCGGCGTGGAGGACTTCGCGGTGGCCGGCCGGGAGATGGATCTGAACCTCGGTATCGCGTCGCTGGCCGCCACCGAGATGGGGCTGGTCACGGTGATGTACGCCGCGCAACTGGGCTTTACCAACGGCCCTGCCGGGGCGACGATCGGCGTGCTGATGGCCGTGGCGATGCTCCTGGTGGGCGCCACCGGCTTCGTGATCCGGCCCCTGCGCGACGCCGGCGTGATCACCATCCCCGAACTGTTTGAAAAACGCTTCGGCAAACGGGTCCGCTGGCTGGCCGGCCTGGCGGTGGTCCTCGGCGGTGTGCTCAACATGGGCATTTTTCTCCGCCTCGCCGGAGACTTCCTCGTGCATACCACCGGCATGAACCCCGACTACCTCCAGTGGACCATGACCGTGCTGTTGGGTATCGTCCTGCTCTACACGGCGCTGGGCGGCATGCTCTCCGTACTGGTGACCGACTACATCCAGTTCCTGGTGATGGGGCTGGGGCTGGTCGTGACGTCGGTTCTGGTGGTCGGCAGCGTCGGCTGGGGTAATCTAGTGGCCGGGCTGTCTGATGCCCATGGGCAGGCCGAAGTGTATTTGGCAAAACGAGAAACCGAAGAGAACGCCGCGCGCGAGGCAGTTCAGGCCCTCCGCGCTGACCAAGGCGACGAGGCCGCGGGGGCGCTGCGAAAACGGCAGCAACAACAACGCGAAGAGTATCTGCAAGACAACAAGGCCCAACTGGCGAAGGAAGGGGTCTTGGTGGCCACCGCCGAGGGCAAGGTCCAAGCCCAAACGATGGCCAATCCCTTCAACCCCACCTCGTCGCGTGGGCTGGGCTGGATGTACGTCGTCTGGCAGGCCATCTTCCAGATCGCCGTGGTCACCACCTGGCAGACCATGATCACCCGCGTCCTGAGCGCCAGGGACTCCCGGACGGCCGCCCAGGTTTATCGCCGCACGGCCTTTTACTTCGTGGGTCGGTTCGCATTGCCGGGGCTCTGGGGGGCCGCGGCGTTTGTGTACTTCTGGAAAGAGGGCGGCCTGCCCGAGGGCATCGACAGTCTCACGGCCATGCCGGCCTACCTGCATCTGAGTCACCTGCTGCCGGTGGGCGTGATCGGCCTGCTGATCGCCGCCATGCTGGCCGCCGAAATGTCCACCGACAGCGGCTACCTGCTCACCTGGGCCACGGTGATCTACAACGACCTGATCGGCCCTTGCCTCCGCCGCCCCATGTCGCAGAAGGCCAAGCTGCTGACCGTCCGGCTGCTGGTGTTGGTCATCGGCCTGTTCTTGCTGTTTTACGGCCTGTGGTACGAGATCCCCGGGAATGCCTGGGACTACCTGGCGGTGACCGGGAACATCTACCTGGCGAGCGTGTTCACGCTGCTGGTGGGGACCTTGTATTGGCGGGGCGCGCACCGCTGGGGGGCCATCGCGGCCATCGTCCTTGGGGCGATCGGCCCGATCACCTTCCTGATTGTCAACGGGATCGTCAAATCGCCCCGTTGGGACATCGATCCGTCGTGGGAAATCAAACCGGAGGCGGCCGGGTTTGCCGCGTTCGGGCTGTCGTTTGCGGGGATGTTTTTCGGGTCGCTGTTGGGCCGTAGCCTGGGGGCCGCCGGCACGAGCTCAACCACGACCAGCGAGACCCGGGAGGAGTCGAGCCGTGAATAGCGTACTGATCTGGTTTTGGGCAGTGATGATCTTCGCGTCCATCGCCTGGTATGCGATCCTGCTGTTCACCGTGGGGATCAAGGGCGGCTACGAGATTGTCCACATGGCCCGCAGCCTGTCGCAGCGCCCCGAGGACAAGGAGTGACCCGGCAGGGTGGCATGGGCAAGCTTGTTTGGCCATGTGGCGGGCAGGGTGGCATGGCCAGACTTGTTTGGCCATGTGGCTCTTTCGTGGGAGGCCACGGCATGCCCACGCCAGCGAGGGCATGCCACCCGACCTTGAGAAGGTGCAGGTTGGCGAAAGAAGAGGAGGGAGAAGGGAAGGGAGAGGAGGGAAGTCTCTGGTAGTGTCTCTCTTCGCTCCTCCCTGTTCCCTCATCTGATCGATCACACCCGGTAGTTGCGCACTTTTTCCATGCACCGGTTGGCCGTGTCCCTGTCGGGAACCTGGTACACCTGGTAGAAGACCCCACCGGCAAGGTCGTGCCGATCCAGCCTCTCTGCGAACTCGGCAAACTCTGCCCGCACCACCAGCGGTACTTCCCCTGCCCGGACTCGCAACTCGCCGAGCACCTCGAAGGCCGGGGGAAACCCGCGGTCGTCGCCCAGGAAGATCGCCTTCAGTCCCTTGATCGAGCGGACGGACTGGAGCAGGTGGCGGCCGTTGCCGTGCAGGTGCAGCACGCCGCCGTCGAACCGGCCCAGGATCCGCTCGACCGG
>Ga0315277_10010096_pt1 | contig 11996 bp, 6 predicted proteins | sample YL17G05_15_MG_FD_203695 | JGI IMG/M metagenome (GOLD analysis project Ga0315277, IMG submission 203695) | Sediment microbial communities from Yellowstone Lake, YNP, Wyoming, USA - YL17G05_15 | ecosystem: Environmental > Aquatic > Freshwater > Lake > Sediment | place: USA: Wyoming | collected... | reverse complement strand
GGGCGATTCCCTGGTTGGAAAACGACCTGAGCATGACCAGTCCGCAGCTCTGGGTCGGGCGCGTCCGGCGCGATGCGTATGACGCGTGGCGGTATGGCTGCTCCGGTTTGGTCGGCATCCACTGGCGAACGGAAGACGTGGGCCCGATGGTTGCGGCGATGGCCCAGGCCCATTGGCTCGTGCCCGAGCCCAAGGCGGATGCGGCCGAAGGGGACAGGGTGGAAGTCCGGGTGCAAGGCGGCAACTCGGCGAGCTTCGATGCGGCGGTTGAGAACACCGATCTCGACCCGGTGTATCAAACGGTTCGCTGGGACGTCCAGGGTTACGATTTCACGGTGCCCAACGGCTCCTATCGCGTGACTTTGCAGTTCAACGAGCCGGCCTACAACGCGGTGGGCAAAAGGGCGTTCGGGGTCACGTTGCAGGGCAAGACGGTGGCGCCGCGCCTCGACATCTTCGAGCGCGTGGGCAGGAATCGCGCGCTGGATCTCAAGTTTGACCGCGTCGAGGTCGCGTCCGGCAAGATATCCATTGGATTCCTCAAGGACATCTCGTCGCAACTGCTGGAGGCCGACCGCAAGGCGATGTCCCAGGGCTATGCCGATTTCCCGTGTATCGCCGGCATCGTCATCGAGGGACCCAAGACCATCAAGCTGAACTGCGGCGGCCCCGCCTGGAAGGATTACATGGCGGATCCCGGCCAGTCGGGAGTCCCGCGGTATCTGCCGGTGGATGATTTCTACCAGGACTGGGCGGCCCATCAATTCGGGCCGGAAGCGGCCGCCGAGATCGCGGCGATTTTCGCGCGCATGGATGGCCGCCTGCCCGCCCCGGCGCCCTACTGCCCCGGCGGCATCGCCCCCGACGAACGTCCCTGGAGCGCCGCCCGGGGCGACTATGCCTTTGTGGACGAATTGGCGCAGCTGCGTCCGCGGGTCCAAGGGGTGGGAAACCTGGCCCGTTTCAACCATTGGGTGGCGTATTTCGAGTACCTGCGCGCGATCGGGAAGGTGGCTTGCACCTGCGGCGAGATGGATCGGATGATGAAACAGATGGTGGAGTGCAAGGAACCGGCCCAGCGCAAGGCCTTCGCGCGGGAGACGGTGCTGCCCGTCCGGGTCCGGCTCAATGAGGACTGGGGCGGCATGGCGACCCTGAGCATCGAGACGGCCAACACCTGGGGCGGTATCGGCAATGTGATGGGGAATGAGACGATGAGCCGCGGCGAGCTGAACCTGTTCGAGCGGCACGACGCCGCGTTGCGTGAGGCGTTGGGCGAGGGTTTGCCCGCGGCGGCCCAGCCCTGGCCGGAGTACCGCGGCGCGCCGCGTATCGTGGTCCCGACCAAGCGCTCCGTCGTTGATGAGGGCGAGAGCCTGAAGCTGAGAGTGATCGTGCTGGCCCGGCAGAACCCCCAGGCAGCCGCGCTTCACTGGCGGCCGATGGGCCAGGGACAATTCCGGAACATCGCATTGAGGCACGTTGCACGCGGAGTTTACACGGTCACATTGCCCCCGGCGAAGGGCTTGGCCATCGAATATTACATCCAGGCCGTGGCTGGCACGGGAGAGCGGCTGGTGTGGCCCGCCACCGCGCCGGAGATGAACCAGACTGTGGTGGTCACGGAAGGAATGACGGGTTGGAATGCACTTAAGCCAAGTAAGAGAAGAAGGTGACCGTCATGCGTATGCAGCGAAGAGGCTTGTTGGCGGCAGGCGCCACTATCGCGCTGGCTAGTGGGTGCACTTGCCGCAAAACAGTAAGTGTGGTATATCTTTGAGCGTTTTTGGGGGTAGTTCATCCGTGGGGTCTTGCCCCGCAAGGAGGTTTATGATGAAGCACAGCATGTCGAGGATCGCAGTTTCATTTCTGATCGCCGGGACCGCCGGGTGCGTGTCGGTGCCGGGGACGCAAGTGAAGGATGCCGGCATCACCATCGAGGTGGGGCAGCCGGGAGCGAAGGTAAGCCCCATGTTGTGGGGCATTTTCTTTGAGGACATAAACTGCTCGGCGGACGGCGGCATCTACGCCGAGTTGGTCCGGAACCGTTCGTTCGAGGATTCGGAAAAACCGGATCGCTGGTCCGTGGTTGGCGGCCCACAGATGAAAGCGGAGATCCAGGTGGACACCGAGAAGCCGATGAGCCCGAAAAACCCGCACTCCCTGAAGGTGACCGTCAGCGGGGCGGGGGACGCGCGTGCCGGCGTGGCCAACGATGGTTTCTGGGGCATTGCGCTGAAGAAAGACGCGGTGTACAACCTGTCGCTCAACGTCCGCGCCGCCGAAGGGTTCAGCGGGCCGCTCACCCTCTCCTTGGAGAGCGCCGACGGGACTGCCTGCTATGCGAAGGAGACGATCGCGCGGGTCGGCGCCGACTGGCAGGCCTTCAGATTCGCGCTCACTTCCACCGGGACCGACCCGAAAGCGCGGCTGGTCATCAGCACCGACAAGCCCGGCGCCTTCTGGCTCGATATGGTTTCCTTGTTTCCGAAGGACACCTGGAAGGGCCACGGGCTGCGGCCCGACCTGTGCGAGATGCTCGCGGGGCTGAGGCCGGCGTTCGTGCGCTTTCCAGGCGGCTGCTGGGTCGAGGGCGACACGATGTCGGTCGCCTATCGCTGGAAACAGACCATCGGCGACATTTCCGAGCGCCGCACGCAGCACAACATCTGGAACTACGAGGCCACGCACGGCCTCGGTTTCCATGAGTACCTGCAGTTGTGCGACGACCTCGGCGCCGAGCCGCTGTTCGTCATCAACTGCGGCATGGCCCACCGGGACGTCGTGCCGATGGACAAGATGCAGGAGTTCGTGCAGGACGCGCTCGACGCCATCGAGTACTGCAACGGCCCGGCCGACAGCACGTGGGGCGCTGTCCGCGCGAAAAACGGCCATCCCGCGCCGTTCAACCTGAAATACATGGAGATCGGCAACGAGAACGGCGGGGCGAACTACCAGGAGCGCTATGCGCTGTTCCACGACGCCATCAAGGCGAAGTACCCGGACATTACGCTCGTGGCCAACGTGCCCACCGACCAGCGCCGGCCCGAAGTGGTGGACGAGCACTACTACTCCAATCCCGAGTTCTTCATACAGCAGGCGGGCCGCTACGACACCTACAAGCGCGACGGCGCGAAAATCTACGTCGGCGAATACGCGGTCACGCAGAACTGCGGCCAGGGGAACCTTCGCAGCGCCGTCGGCGAAGCGGCCTTTATGACCGGCATGGAGCGCAACTCCGAAGTCGTCACCATGAGTTCCTATGCGCCGCTCTTCGTGAACGTCAACCACCGTGGCTGGAACCCCGATCTCATTGATTTCGACAGCTACCGTGTGTATGGCATCCCGTCGTATTACGTCCAGAAAATGTTCAGCGAAAACCGCGGCGAGGTCGTGCTGCCGGTGACGCTGGACGCTCCGTCGGAAATTGACCCCGCGACCGTTCAAGGCAAGATCGGCGTAGGCACGTGGATGACTCAAGCCGAGTTCAAGGACATCAAGGTTACCAGCGGCGACAAGACGCTCTTTGCGTGCGACTTCGCCGATGGGACCAAAGGCTGGAAAATGCTCAGCGGCGACTGGAAGGCCGAAGGCGGCGTGCTGCGGCAGAGCGGCGGCGCCGAGAACTGCCGCGCCGTGGCGGGCGACAAGACGTGGAGCGATTACACCTACACGCTCAAGGCCCGCAAGCTGGGCGGCGAAGAGGGCTTCCTCATCCTCTTCCGCGTTGGGGACGAGAGCCAGAAATCCTGGTGGAACATCGGGGGCTGGGGCAACAGCAGGCACGCGATCGAGGCCGGCGGCGTCTCCGAAAACAGCGTCCCCGGAAAGATCGAGACGGGGCGCTGGTACGATATCCGCGTCGAGGTGAAAGGCCCGAGCATCAAGTGCTACCTCGATGGCCAACTCGTCCACGACGCAAAATACCCGGAGATGAAACACCTCTACGCCTCCGCGACGCTGGCCAAAGCCGGCGGGGAAGTCATCCTGAAAGTGGTGAACGTGTCCTCGACCCCGCGCACCACCGACATTAAACTCAACGGTGTCGGTAAGTTGACCAGCCCCGCGACCGCTATCGTCCTGACCTCCGGGAATCCGAGTGACGAGAACACGCTCGACAATCCCACGAAGGTTGCGCCTGTGACACAGAAGATCGCGACCTCTGGGACGGGCTTCCGCCACGCGTTCCCCGGAAACTCGGTGACGGTTTTGCGGTTGAAGGTGAGTCGGTGATATGCGCCTTGGCGCGATGCGCAGATTCAGGGGCAAGGCATGCCGGAAATCACGGCTGTGATTCGCGTCACCGGCGCCGCCGGCAAGGAACAAGGAACCGAAGGAATACCATGAACGGGTCACCCAAGAAGATGATGCTTGTTGTTATTCTTTGCTGCTGTTGGCTCCTGTCGGGGCAACCCGCTCACGCCGGGCAGATCGCCGGTGGAAAGAACGCGCCGGCGCCGGCTGTTCCTGCGGCATCCCCGGCGGCTGAAAGGAGTGTGCCGCACAAAATGGATAAGCAATCGAAACCGCTCATTCAGAAGAAAGGGACCATTGACCTGGACCTGGTTGAAACCACACCCTTTGTCTTCAAAGGGAAAGTCTACCGGCTGGAGTGGTTTCGCTCAGGAAGCTACTTGCGCATCATGGACCACAAGACCGGAAAGGAGATCTCCCGTTTTGGCAACAAGCATCGCTTCCCCTGCGCCTACGTCGAGGCTGGCGCCGTCTACGTCGTCGGGACCAAGGAAGAGCATGGCTGGTATGGCAACACGCTGACCATGTTCACCTCCGCGGATCTGATGACCTGGACGGACCGGGTGATCTTCAGCAATCCGGATTACGGGATCTGCAACACCTCGTTGTGCAAGGCCGGCGGACGCTACGTGATGTCCATCGAACTCACCAATCCGGGCGGATTTCCCGCGCGCTTTTTGGAATCGAAGGATCTGTCCACTTGGACATTGACCCCGGACGATTGCCGGCACATGCTGGGGCGGTACAATGCGGCCCACTGCCTGCGCTGGCACGACGGCTGGTTCTGCCTGTTCTATCTCGAGGCCGGCAAGCCCCATGGCTATGAGCAGTACGTCACCCGGTCGCGCGACCTGGTCCGCTGGGAATCCAGCCCGCTGAACCCCGTGCTCGCCGCTTCGCCCGAAGACAAGACCATCGCTAACCCGCGCCTGACGCCAGAGCAACGCGCGCGAGTCGAGAAGGCCGAGGATGTCAACAACTCCGACGTGGATTTCTGCGAGTTCGGCGGAAAACTGGTCATCAATTACTCCTGGGGCAACCAGCAGGGCAACGAGTTCCTGGCCGAAGCCGAGTATGCCGGAACCCAGGCCGAGTTCCTGACGAGCTGGTTCCCCAATGCGTCCGCCGTGCCGGGAGAGAAGAAATGAAGAACGATCCATCCAGCATTTCCCACAAAGACCGGGACCTTTTGCGGCAGCTGGGCAGACGCAAGGCCGTCCTGGCGGACGATCCCGTCAACCGCGAGCGCCGCGCGGCGTGGTTCGAGCACGACGCGGGCGCGGGCGGCCGCGTCATGGTGCTGGCGGAGCATGGCGCGGTGATGGACCAGAACAGGCCTCAGCCCGATTCGGATCTGAAGTGCGAGAGCGAGTGGGCGCGCGGGATTGAGAAGTCTCTGCGGAGTGAGATATACCAGTTCGAGATCTTGCGGGACGATCACGTCATTGAGCCGCGGATGACAACGAACTGGAAGGTCACGGCCACCGACTATGGCGTTCAATCCGTAGTGCATTGGGCGGATAATGCCGGTCATTTGGCCTCCCGAAGCTGGGATCCCCCCATCCAGGATCTCGACAGAGATTTCGGGAAGCTCAAGCCGCGGACCTTTTCCGTGGACAGGGAGGCGACCCTCCGGGAGAAGGCCGCCCTCGAGGAGGTGTTCGCGGGAATTCTGGACGTTCAGATTCGTGGGGCGTTCTACTGGACGATGGGATTGACGTGGTGCGCGATTGATCTTGTCGGTCTGCAAAACCTGTGGCTCTACATGTGCGAGAACCCGGAGGGTTTGCACCGTTTGATGGCGTTTCTGCGGGACGATCATATCGCCTTCGCGCAGTGGCTGGAGCGGGAAGGCCTTTACACTCTCAATAACGAGAATGACTATATTGGGTCGGGATCAATGGGTTACACAAAGGCTCTGCCGGGGGCGGACTGCCAGGGCTCGGGCCGGATCCGCACGAGAGACCTGTGGGTGCTCAGCGAGTCCCAGGAGACGGTGGGCGTGGGTCCGGCGCAGTTCGAGGAATTCATCTTCCCTTACCAACTCAGCATTGTGGAAATGTTCGGCAAGACGTACTATGGTTGCTGTGAGCCCGTGGACAACCGTTGGCGCGTCCTCAAGCGCATCCCGAATCTGGCGCGCGTATCGGTATCTCCCTGGGCCAACGAGGAAGCGATGGCGGAGGCATTGGGATCGGACTATGTCTATTCCCGAAAGCCGAATCCCACGATGATCAGCACGGGGCGTTTTGATGAAAAGCAGATCCGGCGGGACCTGGCCAAAACTCTGGCCATCGCCCGGAGCTGCCGCCTGGAGATCATCATGAAGGACGTGCACACGCTCCACAATGAGCCGGAGCGCCTTCCCCGCTGGGTGGAGATCGCGCGACAGGAGATCGAGAAGAGCGGATGATCCGGATCAAAGAATCCAGGATCGGAGGAAAGGAGATCGAGATGAATCGTATCGTTTATTTGGGACTCGTTGCAGCGGCTGTGCATTCAACCGGCGCCGTCCCGGCCCAGGACGTGAAAGCCACAACCGCAACCACTCAGGGTTCGACGCCGTTCGTCTGGCCCAACCAGCCACCCAAGGATTGTCCCTTTGAGCAATCCAAGAGCCTCGCGGGCATCGTCTTCACCGGGGTCCGCAGTGACTACCATTGCGGCGACACGTGGTATCCCTCCTGGGCATCGGACGGCAACCAGTACTCGCCCTGGACCGATGGCACAACCGAAGGGGTGGGTTGCTCCTCCGGGGGAGAGGGGGCCCGCACCGGCAATTCCGTCATGATCGGAGACGATCCTCTCCGCCTGGAAATCAAGAACACTTCGGCGCCGCAGCCCGCCAGCCCCAGGCCATACGAGGGCCGCTATCCCTGCGGCAGCCTGGTGTACAACGGTATCTGGTATTATGGAACGTATTGCCTGGGTCCGGCGGGATCGGTTGAACACGAGGGCTTTACCTATAATTGGCCGGTATTGGGACCATTTCCAGGATTCCGCATCTCCAAGGATTTCGGAAAAACCTGGACGCCCTCGCCGCTTTCTCCCGAGAAGCCGCTATTCCCGGAACCGAAAGCGTTCATGGGGCCGGTCAAGATGGGATGTCCCCACGTTGTTGATTTCGGCAAGAACATGGAGCATTCCCCCGACGGCAAAGCTTATCTGGTGGGCATGGGCGCGGAGGAGAACGACCCGAAGCCGCGCTACGCCAACCTGAGCTGGATCACCGGCGACCAGGTCTATCTGGCGCGGGTGACGCCGGGTATCGAGAATATGAACGATGTCACCAAGTATGAGTTTTTTGCCGGTCATGACGCCGGGGGCAAACCCATTTGGGCGGGCGATTTCTCCAGGATCAAGCCGCTGCTGGATTGGAACAACAACATGGGGTGCGTCACGGTCACGTATGATGCGCCGTTGAAGAAGTACCTCATGTGCGTCACGGATGGCTGGCCCACCGTCGCCAGGATGAACTCCTACGTCCTGGAGGCGGATAGGATCACCGGGCCGTGGAGGCTGGTGGTTTACATGAAGGAATTCGGCGAACAGGGCTACTTCCTCAACTTTCCGTCCAAGTTCATCAGCAAGGACGGAAAGACGCTCTGGCTTTGCTATTCGGCCAATTTCAGTCCGGGCTGGAATGATGTGAAACTGAACTTCAACCCGCCCGGCGGACGGTACGGGCTATGTCTGCATGAAGTGCGGCTGCTCGCTCCGGGAGAGACATTGGTGACAAGGAAATAGACAGGGGGGACCCCGAGGTTCGCAGAGCGCAATGCGGACGGCACGGCAGTAACAGGAGAGAATACAAAGCACCCCTCGTGGGGTTCATGGAAAGGGAGATCATTCCAGATGAATGGAAAAGAACGCCTGGCGGCCACGCTGGAGCACAAGCATCCCGACCGGGTCTGCGTGGATTTTGGAGCGACCGCCGTCACGGGCATACATGTGTCGGCGCTGACACGATTGCGCAACGCGATGCTGGTTGACAGCGGCCGCCGCGTCAAAGTCATCGAACCCTACCAGATGCTGGGTGAAGTGGATGACGAGCTCCGCGAGGCGCTGGGAGTTGACGTGATCGGCGTTCTGACCCGCAAGAGTATTCTCGGCACGCAACAGAAGGACTGGAAACCCTTCACGATGTACGACGGCACTCAGGTGTTGGCGCCCGGCGACTTCAACACAACGGTCGCCGAGAACGGCGACACGCTGATATATCCGGAAGGCGACACGTCCGTTCCTCCCAGCGGCATCATGCCCAAGGGCGGTTATTTCTTCGATGCCATTGTCCGCCAGGAGCCCATTGACGACAGCCGCCTCAACGTCGAGGACAACCTCGAGGAATTCGGACCCCTTAACGAGGACGATCTGGCTTATTACCGCGAGCAGCGCCGCTGGTTAGAGGAACGCAAAGACGCCGGCGTCATCCTGGTCGTCCCCGGCGCGGCCTTCGGCGACATCGCCCTGGTTCCGGCGCCTTTCCTGAAGCACCCGAAGGGTATTCGGGACGTCCAGGAGTGGTACCTGTCCACATCCATGCGCCGGGACTACGTGCTGGGAATCTTCGAACGCCAGTGCGAGATCGCGGAGAAGAACGTCCAGACGCTGATCGCCCTCTTTGGAAACACCGTCCAGGCCGCGATGATCACAGGCACCGATTTCGGCATGCAGACCGGCCCCTTCATCGGCAACGACACCTACCGCGCGCTCTATAAGCCGTTCCACGTTCGCATCAACAACCTTATCCACCGGAAATCGAGATGGAAGACCTTCATCCACTCCTGCGGCTCCGTGTACAAACTCATTCCCGACTTCATAGACGCCGGATTCGACATCCTGAACCCGGTGCAGTGCTCGGCGGCGGAGATGGACGCCGCGCGCCTCAAGAAGGAGTTCGGCCGGGACATCGTGTTCTGGGGCGCCGGGGTCAACACTCAATGGACTATGGCTTTCGGCAAGCCGCAAGAGGTGTACGACGAAGTGCGGCAACGCATTGATATCTTCGGCAAGGACGGAGGCTTTGTGTTCAACGCCATTCACAATATCCAGGCGAATACACCGGTGGAAAACATGCTTGCGCTTTTCCGCGCCATCCGCGAGAGTTGAACCTCAGCCCGTGAAAGGAAGGCATTCCCATGAAGAAGCTGATCATCCCCGTTTTGATCCTCGCTTTGCTGATGGTCGCAACCAGCATCGTGAAGAGAAAGGGCCAAGCCGAGAGAACGGCGGCCCCGGCCGCCGGAACGGCTTCCCATGCCGATGAACTCTACGTCGAGGTGTCCGCCCTCGGTGGATTGGACTACTTCTACGACCATAAGCTCGGCATGAAGCTGGCCGGGGAGGCGCTCGGCGTCCGCACGGAATACGTGGGGCCCGCCGAATACGACATGCAGGCCATGGTCACCGCGTTTGAGCAGACCCTCGTCAAGAAAGGGCTCAAGGGGGTGGTCGTCGTCGGATTTGAGCCGGTTCTCGAGCCCATCATCAACAAGGCCGTGGGGATGGGCATTCCCGTGGTCACCGTGGACGCCGACCTGCCCAACTCCAAGCGGGTGGCCTTTGTCGGAACGGGCAATTACCAGGCTGGATACGAAGGCGGCAGGAAGATGGCCGAGTTGATCGGTGAGAAGGGCAAGGTGGCCCTCATGACCAAGGTCGGGCAGTCCAACCTGGAGGAGCGAATCCGCGGCTACAAGGATGCCCTGGCCCGCTTCCCCGAAATCCAGATTGTCCAGGTCGTGGACACCCAATCCGACCCCGTGATCGCGGCGCAGGTGGCCACCGCTGTTCTGAGCAAGACGACTGATCTCGCGGCCATCGGCTGCGTCGAGGCCGCCGGGGGCAACGGCGCCGCGGTGGCGGTGCAGGAAGCCAAGCTGACCGGAAAGGTGAAAATCGTCGCGATGGACCGCGGCAACGAAGTGCTGGAACTGATCGCCAAAGGTGTAATCAGCGCCTCCGTGGCCCAGCAGACGGCCCTCATGCCCTTCTACGCCACGCAGATCCTTTTCAACCTCCAGCACCAGAAGATTCCCATCACCTCAGACAACATCAAGGCGGGTGTTTCGGGCGCCCCCGCCGTAGTGGACACGGGGGTGGTTATTGTGGATGAGAGCAACTATACGTACTTTCTGAGGAAGTGACGGGTGGAGGCTGCGAACTGCAGGCTTTAGGCTTTAGGCTGTAGGGTTTAGACTTTAGGCTGTAGGGTTAAGGCTTGGAACGGAAGAGAGCAATCAGTAAACGGTAGACTGTGAACTACAGGCCCAAAACTGCAAACTGCAAACTGCAAACTGCAAACTGTAAACTGATAACTGATAACTGATAACTGATAACTGATAACTGTAAACTGCAAACTGTGAACTGAAAACGATGAACGCTTCCGATACTTCCGCCTCTCTTCTGTCCGTTCGCGGCCTGGTGAAGACCTTCCCCGGTGTGCGCGCGCTCGACGGCGTGGACTTCGATCTCCTGCCGGGCGAGGTACACGCGCTGGTGGGGGAGAACGGCGCGGGCAAGAGCACTCTCATGCACGTCTTGGCCGGTGTGCACCAGCCCGACTCCGGCGAGATTCTCCTGCGCGGACAGGCCGTGGCTTTCGCCGATCCCCACGCCGCCTCGCGGATGGGCATCAGCGTGGTCTTCCAGGAACTGAGCTTGTCCGAGAACCTTTCCGTGGCGGAGAACGTCTTCGCCAACCGCCAGCCCGTGGGGCCGCTCAATCTCGTGGATTGGGGGAGTCTGTACGCGCAGACACGGGGCCTGCTCGACCTTTTTGAGATGCGCGTTGACCCGCGCGAGATGGTCTACAATCTCTCCGCCGCCCAGCGCCAGGTTGTGGAGATTCTCAAGGCTCTCTCCGTGCAACCCTCCGTTCTGATTCTCGACGAACCCACTTCCTCGCTCACCGCCCGCGAGAGCGAGATACTCTTCGGCAACGTCCACCGCCTGAAAACACTGGGCGTGTCCTGCATTTACATCACGCATCACCTCTCCGAAATATTTCATTTGGCGGATCGCGTCACCGTTCTGCGGGACGGCCGGCACGTGATCACATGCCCCGTGGCCGGAGTGAGCGAGGAGGAGCTGGTGCGCCGCATGGTGGGGCGCGAGCTCGCCGACATGTACGGCTCCCGCGCCACCCCGATCGGGGAAGAGTGCCTCCGGGTCGAGTCCGCCGGCCGGGAGGGTGTTTTCTCCGATATCTCCTTCGCCCTGCGCGGCGGCGAGATACTGGGCCTGGCCGGGCTGGCCGGCGCGGGCCGCACGGAGTTCGCCCGCGGCCTCTTTGGCGCGGAACCCCTCGACACCGGGGAGATCCGCCTCGACGGGCAACCCGTTCGGATACGCGTCCCCCACGATGCCATCCGCCACCACCTGGCCTATCTCACCGAAGACCGCAAAGGGCAGGGCCTCTTCCTCGGCATGACCGTCCGGGACAACTGCGTGGCCCCCAGCCTCTCCTGTTTCGCCACTCCACGGGGGCTGATGGATGAGCGGGCCATGACCGACTTCGCGGAATACCACCGGGTCCAGTTCAACATCGCCACCCCCTCGACCCGTCAGCGGGTCGGTAACCTTTCCGGAGGCAACCAGCAGAAAGTGCTGCTGGCCATGTGGATGGGCGTGAAGCCGCGCGTCCTGATCGTGGACGAACCCACCCGCGGAGTGGACGTGGGCGCCCGCAGCGATATCTACCACCGCCTGCGCGAGCTGGCCGCACCCGGCGGGGGCATCCT
>Ga0315277_10010094_pt1 | contig 11998 bp, 4 predicted proteins | sample YL17G05_15_MG_FD_203695 | JGI IMG/M metagenome (GOLD analysis project Ga0315277, IMG submission 203695) | Sediment microbial communities from Yellowstone Lake, YNP, Wyoming, USA - YL17G05_15 | ecosystem: Environmental > Aquatic > Freshwater > Lake > Sediment | place: USA: Wyoming | collected... | reverse complement strand
TTATGGCGGCTACTACAAGAACTACTGGAAATACAGCGGACACGGCGGCGCCGTTTATATCGAGAACGACAGCAATCCGCAGTTCATCGGCTGCGACTTCGAGAATAACCATACTTACGGCGGTCTCTCGGGCCTGGGCGGTGATTCCGGGGACTCTGGGTATCCACGGCGCACTCCGGACGTGCGGATGACAATTGAGAACTTCGGCGGCGCCGTCTATGTATGTTACGGCAGCGCCCCGCAATTCACAGGCTGTGATTTCACCGGGAACTCGGCCGACAAGACCTTGGACCCGAATACTTATACAGGCTTTGATGCCCCCGAGGATATTTATGTCAGCTACGGCGGAACGATTGCCGTCGAAGGCGGCGCCTTTGTCACGCTTACGGACTGCAATGTTTCCACCGGCGATGCTTGCGTCGGCGGCGGTATTTACTGCTCCGGCTCCGAGATGAACATAATCGACTCCAACATCAGCGACAACCTCGCCTACCTCGGTGCGGGCCTCTATTCGACCGATGCGAACGGCGTCATTGTGGGGACGACTGTAACCGGAAACCTCGCCTTTGTCGCCGTTCCCGGTGTGCCTACCGACCCCAACGGCATCCCGCTCGACCCCAACGGAGTGCCCGATCCGAACCTCATCTTCGCCTATGGCGCGGGTTCGGTATTCGGCCAGGGCGGCGGTTACTACAGCTTGTCCTCGCGAGTTGATATCAACGATAGTGTCTTCGTCGGCAACATGGCAAGCGCTTCCGGCGGCGCCCTTTACTATGCCGGCAGTGACTTGGTATTCGCCCAAGTACCGATTATGCACAACTGCCTGCTCGCCGAGAACACCGCCGGCCGCGACGGCGGCGGAGTCTCCGTCAACTGGTACGCGGGTCTTGACGTTTCCAATTGCACAATTGCCTATAATCTTGTCAACAGGACTCTTGGCCTGAACGCCGGATTCGGCGGAGGCCTCTACTGCGGATACGATACGAGCGTTGATATTATCAACACGATTATCTGGGGCAACGAAAGCACCGTTGCAGGGGGCGCCCAGGTTGCCGTCGGTGTCGATACTGAGTACGAGCCCAGGCCGTCGGACGTCAAATTCTCTCACTGCGACGTTATGGGCTGGACCGTGCCGGGCGATCCGGAAGCCATTGACGCCAACGCCGTCCTCTTCGCCGTTGACCCCAATCACTGGGTCTGGGATTTCGACACTATGATTGACGAGAATCCCCTGTTCGTCAGCGGCTACTACCTCAGTCAGAGAAGGGGCGGGCAAACGGTTGACAGCCCGGCCCTGGATGCCGGAAGCGCTCCGGCCGCCAGTCTCGGACTTGGGGAGGACTATACCACGGCGCTTAGCGGAGCTACCGACGGCGGGAGAGTCGATTTGGGTTATCACTATCCGATTGAGAGATATCGAGTGACGATCAACGTCGTCGGCGTCAACGGCGTGTTTACCATCAGTCCCCTTCTTGATCCGAATGATCCCGACGGCGGGTGGTACAACTTCGGCACTGTGGTTACGCTCAGGGGCGTGCCCAATGAGGGCTACCGCGTCAAGGGATGGTATGACTTCAACGACGTGCTGCTCTGGCCGGACAAGGTCTATGAAATCACCGTTGACTCGAACGAGACTATCTGGCTCGAATTCGAACAGGTCGAGACAATCTTTGTCCGAGGCTCGGGCAACGCCATCCAGCAGGCCATCGACGACGCAAGGAGCGGAGACACGCTCGTTGTCTATGCCGGAACCTACGACGGCGACATCAACCTGCGGGGCAAAGACATCACGGTCGTCAGCAGCAATCCCGACGACGCCAACATTGTGGCCAATACGATTATCGACTGCAACGCCGGCACCAGAGGATTCATCTTCAATGCGCAAGAGGACGCTAATACGGTAGTGGACGGATTCACTATTATCAACGCCGGAGTCGCCGGACAGAGTGGCGGCGGCATCTTCATCGACGCCAACTCCAGTCCGATCATAATGAACACGGTGATCAGCAACAGTGTCGCCACGCCGGCAGACCCCAACGACCCCAACAGCCTCGGCTACGGCGGCGGTATCTACGTCGGTGTCAACAGCAGTCCGACGTTTATCAATGTCACCGTTATGGACTGCTCGGCCGACAACGGCGGCGGCGCATTCTGCGACTTCAACAGCGCGCCCATATTTGATAGCTGCCTCTTCCTGCGGAACTCGGCTGCCTACGGCGGCGGCTTGTCCTACGACTCCAACTGTGTCTCGGTAGTCACCAACTGCACGTTTAGCGGTAACTCCGCCATTGATCCGGGCATTGCCGACCCCAACGTTGTCTCCATCACCGGCGCTGCCAGCGGAGGCGGACTGCGCTGCGACCCCAATAGCGTGCTGACCGTTGCCGACTGCAACTTCACGCAGAATACTGCCGCATTCGGCGCCGGTTTATATGCCGATGTCAACAGCGTATTGACCGTAACCGAAACTGTATTTCTGGAGAACCTGGCCGACGGAGGCCTGGGCGGGGCCATGCTCTGGGCCGGTCAGATGGATATTGCCGATTGCACCGTTTCGCACAATACCGCCGGCCTCGGAGGCGGCCTATTCGCCGTCAACTCCGATAAGACCACAATAACACGCAGCACCCTCACTTCCAACCGGGCGGGAGCATCCATCGGCGACCCCAATGTCGCGGTCGATCCCAATGACCCCAACGCCCTGATAATCATTGACGTCAATATACCAATGACGATAGGCCAGGGCGGAGGCATGTTTGCCTTCAGCACACCAATGGTCATCAGCGACACCATTATGTCGTACAACTTCTCCGATACATCGGGCGGCGCCTTGTACGTTGCCGGCAATACGAGCGACGCCAATATCTTCAACTGCCTCATATTCAGCAACGCGGCCGGCAGAGATGGAGGCGGTATCTCCGCGAACTGGTACGCCAGGCCTTATATTGCCAACTGCACCGTTACCGGTAATGCCGCAGCAGGCGCTTCCGGCGAGGCCGGCAGAACGGGCCTCGGCGGTGGTCTGTACGTCTCTTACCACGCCGGCTGCGAGGTTGCCGGCAGCATCTTCTGGAACAACTATTCGCTCAAGGGCCACGAAATGTATGTCGGCACCGGCTTCGAGCACGATCCGAGGCCCAGCAGGCTGGTCGTCCATTACAGCGATGTCAAGGATGGATTAGACGATGTCTTTGTTGACGACGGCTGTACGCTGCTCTGGGGCCTCGAGAATATCGACGCCAATCCTTTGTTCGTAACCGGAATGTTCGACGACTATTACCTCAGTCAGAGGGCCTCCGGCCAGGCTGCCGATAGCCCGTGCGTTCGCGGCGCCGATCCGGATCCGAATTTCACTCATGTCGATGAAGTTGGGCTTATCGGATATACCACGCGGACCGACGGTATCTCCGATATCGGCGTGGTCGATATGGGCTATCATCGCCAGATGACCCAGCCGTGCAAGTTCTGTGATATCGATCCCAACGGTAAGATCGACTTCTTCGACTTTGCGGTCCTCGCCGAGAAATGGCTTGACCACGGCTGCTCCGATGCCGACGGCTGGTGCGATGGCGCAGATACTACCTTGGATGCCTACGTCGATTTCGATGATCTCGCCTTTATGGCAGCCTGCTGGCTGGTCGAGGATAGGACTCCTCCGGTTCCGGACCCTGCCGAGTGGAGCGTTCTGCCGTATCTATCAGGTTCGTCAGCCCGAATGACTGCTGCACTGGCCGTCGATATGTGGGGCTGGCCGGTTGAATACTACTTCGAGTGCGTCCGCGGCGACGGAGACGACAGCGGATGGATCGGAAGCAACGAATACGCCGACGGCGGGTTAACGCCCGGCGTCCAGTACGGCTACAGGGTCAAGGCACGCGATACTTCCCCCTATCTCAACGAGACGGGCTGGTCCGAGATCGTCTATGCAGGCGAAGAGGATACAACTCCTCCTGCAGGACTGATGTGGATTATCGAGCCGAATGCGGTCTCCTATAATACGGTCGTGATGATCGCTTATGCTGAAGACGCCAGCGGCGTTGAGTACCTCTTCACCAACGTAACGCTCGGCTACGACAGCGGCTGGCGGGAAGAGCCTAACTGGATCGATACGGGGCCCGATCCAAATACGCCGCTCGTACAAAACACGCTCTACTGCTACACGCTCAGGGTAAGGGATATGTCGCCGGCTCACAATTTCCGCCAGTTGTCCGGCCAGGCCTGCGTCAGGACCCCGATACCTCCGGATACGACGCCGCCCCAGCCTAATCCGATGACCTGGGACGCCAACGATCCTAATCTGTGGCCGGCTGAAAGGTGGTTTGGGCCCGATTGGGGCTCTGGTTACGGCTACAGGATGACGTGCTCTGTGGCTACCGATGCCAGCGGCGGCATCCAGTACTGGTTCCAGGATGCTGAGGGTGCCTACCAGTACATCAACAGCGGCTGGATTAACGTCAATACATGGGACACGCCTGGATTCACGATAACCGGCCAGAACCACGGCTTCCGGGTCAAGGCCCGCGATGCCTTCGGCAATGAAACGGCTTGGTCGATAGTCAGACGCCCATCGGATCGTTTATACCCCCGGTAGCCGCTGTGCGCCAATAGTCTATAGACAAACGCCAATTACACAATCAAAAGGCCCCGGAATCGTCCGGGGCCTTGTTCTATTTGGCCTTGAGGGCTTGGTAGCCTAAGTGGGCGATCAGGTGGTCGAGTATGACCATCGCGGTGTAGTTCTCGGCGACGGGCCAAATTCGGCCTGCGATAGTGGCGTCGCGCCTTGTGATTGCGGCTAATTCCTTGTTTTCAAGGGTGTATTTGTCGATTGTGTGCTGCGGCCTGTCGATTGTGGGCGTCGGCTTTATGGCGAGGCGCACGACTATCGGCTGGCCGGTCGTCAGTCCGCCTGTGATTCCGCCGGCGTTGTTGGAATCGAAAACGACTTTGCCGTTCTCCGAGCGCATCTGGTCGTTGTTCTGGTAGCCGGTCATATTCTTGACGGCCATTCCCGCCCCGACCTCGACGGCCTTGACGGCGCCGATTCCGAGCATTTTGCCGAGTTCGCCGTCGAGCTTGTAGAAGACCGGCTCGCCGAGCCCCGTCGGGGCGCCGGTAACGACGACCTCGACCATTCCCCCCGCTGAATCGCCGGTAGCTGCGATCTTATTGCAGGCCTCGACCATTGCCTCGGCGGCGTCGATATCGGGGCAGTTGACGATTTCGTGCACGCCGTACTTCCGGCGAATATCGGCGGCGGCAATCTTCGGGGCCTTTTTGCGAATCGGCTCAATCTCTTTTTCGATCTCGGCGAAGACGGCGGCCTTCTCTAAAAACCGCATATCCATAGTAACGCGGCCCTTGACATAGACCTCCTGGTAGAAGGGGTCGCAGTCGCGCCGCATCTTCTTGTATCTCTCGGTGTGGTCGAAGGCCCGGTCGTGCGGGACGTCGGGGCATCGAACGCCCGCTATCTCTTTAATATAGGAAAAGACCTCGATGCCGAATTTCTTGAGAATCTTCTTGGCGACGTATCCCGCGGCGACGATTGTGGAGGTGTATCGTCCGCTGAAGAAGCCCGCCCCGATGGCGTCGTCGTCTGGGCCGTACTTGACGAAGGATGCGTAGGAAGCGTGGCCGGGCCGAGGCGTGCGGTTTGTATCCTGATACTGCTTTATGTGTATGAAATGCCGGTCGAGGTTGGGGATCAGGATTACCAGGGGCGTGCCGTTGGTGTGGTTCCTGTTGGCGGCGCCCTCGATAGTGTCGGCGGCGTTCAGGCCGGAGTAGATGATGGGTAGGTCCGGCTCTTTTCGTGGGCTGGATAGCTCGTCGGCCCCGGGCTTTCTAAGGAGCAGATCGCCGTAGATTTCCTGCTCCGTCAGCATCATCCCCGGCGGCACCCCTTGCAGGATGGAAGTAAGCCCCTCCTGATACGACCCTCCGGCAACGGTTACCTGAAATATCCTTCCAATATGGCAGCCAATCATTTTCTCTTCGTCCTTTCAAAAAACAACATATTGGCGCCGTGCATTTTACCGGTTGGTCCCCCGCAAGGCAACCCCAAAGTCCATTTCATCGCCCCCCAACCGAAGTTGCCAATCCGCTGCCCCAGGCCAGATTCCCACATCAGGCCGTCATTCCGCACCTGATACGGAATCCAGTGCTCCGTGTTTGCTCTTTGGATGCCTACCGCTGCCAGGTATGAGAAAAGGGGCAACGCACGGAATGCACGACACTTTCATTTCTCCCTCTGGTGCTTCTCAGTTCCATAGGCCAATTCCATTTGCGAGCAGACATTGGCTCGTTCGCAATCGAGAGTTGTATACTCCCATTCGCCATTGACAACTTGGCACTGGCTCATCCACAAGGAGGATGCCCATCGGCTATTCATATACCCTGTGTAACCGCGCTGATATGCTTCAAGGGGAAGCCCAGCAATATGTCCAAATGTCTCGTGACGCGAGCTTGTGTGGTGACCAAGTCGCGTTCTAAACGCGCCTATCATAAGGTCGGTAAGTTGAAGTAACTGACAGTCGGCGTATTCTTCACTGGAGCACTTGCGATGATCACTCGGATGGTCGTGTATGTCCCTCTTATCTTCGGGCACGCCGCAGTAACGCCTAAGCCCGGTCAACCGACCAACTATGCGAGCATAATCGATGTGTCTACCGTAATGCTCATGCCCGTCAAAGTGCATGCTTACAACGTCAATTGGATCCTGGTTAGTCCCAAGATAGTGCATCCCGCCCTTGAGGCCCACGCGGAAGGTCGTTTCTACACGTTGAGCATAGGTGGCAAGAAGTGCCATCCGCTGATGGTCATCAACTGAGCGAAACAAGATGAATTTCAGCCCAAGGCATTCCCGAAAGGGACTATACTTCAACTTATTTCTTTCTCTTTCGCCGTAATGCACGGGATACACCTCATCGCCAATTTTGGTCCTCATTGCTCCTACAGCCAAGAGCATCCACGCTTCGGCGCACGTGAAGATTCGCCCTGAAGAACGGCGGATATTTTTGATGCCGATGGGATCTCTGTAGTGCGTGTTCTCTCTCGCTTTCCGCAGGTGGTCTACAACATGGTCCTTTTCTTTCTCTGGCACCAGTAGCATCCCATGCCAATAGCCATCCACCTTTGATTCGTCGTGATACAAACAGTACTTCATTGTTTCACTCCGATGGGAGGTTCGGCATGGCTTGGGATTCCCGGCCTTTGCAGACGCATACCCCCGGTCTTCCATGCGTAATTGCGTTTATGAAATCTCGTGGTCACTTCCTTCCTTCTTGTCTTCTTCATACAAAGGGAGTGTCCTTATTTTTTCTTGGATGTTATCAGGGAAGACCAGCCCTTTGGCTTCTGCTTCTCGCTGAATTTTTGTTGCATCTCCAATGAGCTCATTGGTCAGTATCTGCTTCGCCCTTTTCTCAATGGGGGGATTCAGCTTCTCTGCTCTTTCAAATTCGACAGCTTTTTCCAGGACATCGCTCGGCATGTCGGTCTCACAGTTGGTCAATACATCCAGGAACTGCCGAACAAAGAAATTGTCAATTTGGATTCGCCTCTTTGCTACGTGTGCAAACTTCCCAATAATTCTGCAGATGTTTTCTCGTTCCTCAGGTGTTAGTTCTTCTGCGAACTCGTAGGCTTCTATCTTCTTAAGAGCTAACACTATCGGTTCTAGCGCGTCAACGGTGACTACGTAAACACTATAGTCCCCCATATTGAATGAGAACTGGCGGATAACGTCCACCGCATTAGAAGGCACCACTAAGAATACATCCCTTTTCACGCCTTCTTGCTTCGTGTACTTCTTGATACCTTCCGCCTGTGCCTGTATGTACTTGTAGAACCCTTCCAATTCTTCTGTTCCAGGACTCTTCGCATCGAACACTACATATTCACCGCATATTCTGATTGTATTGTCGGGGTTCCCTTTAAACGGTGGTTTCTCTACGTACTCGATCGCATGCCTCTGGCATATTCCCTTGATCATTTCCCTGACTACTCGCTGGTGTTCAGACCAATTCTTCCTCAAGCTTTCGATTCTTTCTACGTCGGTGCGATGGCGTTCGTCTAACTCTTCCTTTCTTTCCTTCTCAATGCGATTCTGTATGTTGTTCAAAGTTGCTATGCTGGCATCATATTGTTTCCGTTCGTTTGCCTCTTGTTCCTTGAGAGTTGCTATGGATTCCTTGCACTTGGTGACATTTCCTTCCAGTCTGTCGATCTTTTCACGCAAGCCTGTGATTTCGTTTTGCTTTGCCGCCAGTTCCTTTTCTCCCTGCTTTATCACTTCGGTTTGGACAGATACAGTACTCCGCAATTGCGCCGCCGTCGTTTTTTCGCCATCGAGGCTTACTCTATACTGCTCCAATTCTTTCATCAGGTTTCGGTATTCTCCGTATGCCTCGTAACTCAGCGCCCTTATGGATACCCAGCGCCAAGGTAAGGTTCGATCCCAGAAAGTAGCTCCTTTGATTTTATCAAAGAACAAGCTCAAGTGTTCGTGTATCTCAGCCATTGTCCAATCTCTTTCCAGAAGCCTGTTTCAAAGACTCCTATGCGGTACTTGCCCAGGTTGCCTTCACGCTTTCGGGTATCGACGCCTGCTGGCTTGGGCTCTCGAGCTCCCGATCCACCCGAATACTTAATCACGATTTGCGGAGGTACCATACGCAAATTAAATCCCCTACAAGACAGGAAATGCCAAATTCCAAGTCGTTTATATCTCTATCTTAAAGATAGAGGCCCATACTTGTGACGTCAACAAGAAAACCATGATTTCATTCAGATTTCTCTGCGTTGGCTACCCTCCGCTTACCTGCGAGCCACCGGCAGCATGCCAAAATCAACAACCAAAATCTCGAAAAATTTTCAGCAAAGTTAAGGCGGCCTCTACTGTCTGTACGCTATCCGCTCCACGCCATACGCTATATCCCCTGTTCTCCCGTTTCCCCTTGTATTCTGTCTCCTGTCTCCTGTCTCCTGTCTCCTGTCTTCTCCATCCTGATCCCCTGCTATCCTTTCCCCCCTCTTCACGCCAACTTGTGCCTTAGGCATTCGTTGTTAATCTACCTTCTGTGCCTTTGCCCCTTTGCTCCCTTGACCCTTGCCCTATAATAATTTATTTGACATCCAACTTGAAGTATAGTATAATATCCACAAAACTGAATATCGAACATACTCATCCGTCGGAATGAGCTGAATAATGATACTCAATTCTCAACCCTTATTTGAATTCGTGCCCATTCGTGTCAATTCGTGGTTACTTTTTCAGTCCTCCGAAACGCCCATCTTGCCCCGTTTGCCGCTTGTGCTCTTATGCTCTTTTGCCCTTCTTTTCTTAATCCTTTGCCCCTTTGTGCCTTTGTGTCTTTGTGGCTGCCACCCAATTATGCAAAACAAAGCCAATGTCAAAATAGGTAAAATGGTCATAAGTACAGTAACAACAAAGTCTTATGCCAATGACCAACGAGAAATCAGCAACGAACGCTACTCAAAACAAAGCCAAACAAAGCCAATTTATCCTGGCGAAGCCAAGCCGTTATTCTATGGTTCTTACTCAAACTGACCGATTTTTAAGGAGAGCGACACATAAGTCATTATACAACCAGAAGATAGTACAGTATGTCATTCCCGCGAAAGCGGGAATCCACTCACGCTCAATACTGATGGATACCTGCTTTCGCAGGTATGACAAGACGAATAGGTCAGTTTGTGGTTTTTATGTTTGCGCCGAGGGATTGCATTAGTTTTGCGAATTCGGGGAAGGTTACGCTCATGGCTTCGGCGGTGTCGATAGTGGATGGGGCGTCGAGGGCCAATCCTGCGACGGCGAGGGCCATAACTATTCGATGGTCGGACCAGCCGTGGAGGTGGGCGGGGCGGGGGCGCGAGCCGTGGATGATGAGGCCGTCGGGCAATTCTTCGACATCGACGGCCATTTTCGCCAGCTCGGTGGCCATGCACTTGATTCGGTCGGTTTCCTTGAATCGGGCCTGGGGGACGTTGAGCAGCTTAGTTGTGCCTTGCGCGAAGGCTGCGGTTACGGCCATAGCGGGCAGTGCGTCGGGCGTCCTATTCATATCTATTTCTACGCCTTTGAGCGGGGCGGCCTTGACTATTACGCGGTCGGGGGCGACGGTGATATCGGCGCCCATCTCCTTTAAGTAATCGACGACGGCCTTATCCGGCTGGCTGTCTGTGAAATCCAGGCCGAGGATTGTTACCTCGTCGCCGAGCAGGGCGGCGGCGCAGAGAAAGAAGGTTGCGCTTGAGAAATCAGCGGGGATCGCTGCGTCGAATGGCTTATATGCCTGGCGGCCCTTAATATGGAATTGGCGCATCCCGCGATTTTCGTATTGAATCTGCTGCTTATCGAGCCAATCGAGGGTCATTCGGACGTAGTCCGGCTCGTTGAGAAGGGTAACTTCTATCTCGCTATCTCGCTCGGCAAGGGGGGTGCAGAGCAGCAGGCTGGAGAGATACTGGCTGGTTTTGCAGGCGATAGAAGTCCTGCCGCCTTTGAGCCTGCCGGCGACGGTAACGGGGGCGCAGCCGTTGTTTTTCAAACAGGCGCAGTGGGCGCCGAGGTCGTTGAGGGCTTCGACAAGCGGGCCGATGGGGCGTGCCTGGATCTGCTCGTCGCCGGTGAATTGTATCGGTCGGCCCGGCTGGGCGAGGGCGGCTGAGCCCATTGCGATCCGCAGGGTCGTTCCGGAATTAAGTACGTCGATGGTTTGGTTCGGGACGGCGATTCGGCCGGAATTGCCGGATACTCTCCAGACGTTCGGGTCGGCTGTGTCGATCGTCGCCCCTAATGCCTGATAGGCGCCGACGGCGGCTGAGGTGTCGCCCGAAAGCAGGGGGGCGCGGATGGCGCTCTCGCCCGAAGCCAGCGCGGCTATGGCCACGGCGCGGATCGTGTGCGATTTCGAGGCGGGAATCGCTACCGTGCCCTTCAAGCGAGATTTTTCGGCAATCAATTTCATAGGGTCGTATGTCGTAGTTCGTAGTTCGTATGTCGTCGTTCAATTTGTACCAGAAAGCAGCGTGGATTGGAAGGGGATTCTTGCCACGAAGGGACAGAGGGGCAAAGGGGCAAAGGGGCAGAGGAGGAGACAGAAGACAGGAGACAGGAGACAGGAGACGGAAGACAGGAGACAGGAGACGGAAGACAGGAGACAGGAGACAGAAGACGGAGGGTGGAGGGGGGAAGACAGAAGACAGGAGACGGAAGACAGGAGACGGAGGGCGGAGGGCGGAAGACAGAAGACAGGAGACAGGAGATAGACGACGGAGGACGGACGAAGGACGACGGACGAGGGCGTACTAATCGCGGGCGCTGCAGGCGGGGTCGAAGGGGTTTGCGCAGTCGAGCCAGCGGGCGGCCAAAGCGGCGAGGTCGAGGAAGTCCGCTTCGGGGATTTCGGCGAGGATGCTGAAGTCGAAGAAATCGAGGTAGCAGTTATTGTCGAGATCGGCGGGGAATGCCTTCCGGCAGGTGTATATCGTAAATGTCTGGTCGGAATCGTCAGAAAGGTTGGGATTGCTGCTATCCTCGATGCGGATGAGGCACTGACTGGAGTCGGCTGGGGGGATGGTCCAGTTGTATGAGCCGGAGTTCGGGACCAGCGCGACGGGATTCCAGGTTTGGCCGGCGTCGAGGGAAAGAGAGATTGCGACGGAAGCGGTCCCTGCGCCTTCGAGGGTCCTCCAAGTAATTGCATAAGTGCTTTCTGCGGCGATGGTCTGGCCGCCGTTGGGCGATAGGAGAATCGGCTTGGGGATAGCGGTATAGGTCCAGGTTTCGTTAGGCTCGTAAACACCGTTGACATCGAGGGCGGTGGTGTGACGCTGAAACCAGGTGAGCGTTACATTGAGATCGGTGATTTCGCCGATGAGGTAGCCGTTGGCCCTGGCGTGGTACAAGGTGACCGGGGTATAGTGGCTGTTGTCGCCCGGGTAGGTCCCCTTCCAGGTGTAGAGAGGGCCA
>Ga0315277_10010093_pt1 | contig 11998 bp, 15 predicted proteins | sample YL17G05_15_MG_FD_203695 | JGI IMG/M metagenome (GOLD analysis project Ga0315277, IMG submission 203695) | Sediment microbial communities from Yellowstone Lake, YNP, Wyoming, USA - YL17G05_15 | ecosystem: Environmental > Aquatic > Freshwater > Lake > Sediment | place: USA: Wyoming | collected... | reverse complement strand
TTTCTTAAGGAGTAACTGTAATTCTTCGTTCTCCATAGAACTCAATTCTCTAATCTTAAGCAATTCCTCAAGACCTTTCTTCTCCGGTTCGCTTAACCCCAAATAGACACGCAATTCTTTATTGTCCGCCAGGACCATCGCACCCGCCGGGATCCTTATCGTAATGTTGTAGATGCCGTAGTCGATGCTTTTCATTTCCTCGTCAGTAAGCCCGAACCTGGCGCGCAGGCTGTCCTTGTCGATAGCAAGTCCGAGCACCTTCGCCCTGGCCGCCTCGTGGAACGCCTGACCCAGGCGTGATTGTTCCGACCCGTATCCTTCGGTCAGTTTGTATGATCCCCGGCATTTCGTGGCCAGAGGCAAAGCGCTGCATCTCATCTTATTTACCCTCCTCGCACATAATTCTTTGCGTATCGATATGCTCCCTCTTATCTTTGGGAAGATTGTCGTAATCCATGCCATAGTAGTATTGCGCGAGTTCGTCCCGGATTTTCTTTTCCCGCTCAATCGATACGTCCACCATTATTTTATCCTCACAAATCCACAGATGCTTTGTTCAGGGAATCCGTGCCTGATCCTTCTAACCTTTGCCGGGTATTCGCCTACATTCCCCTCGATGCTGATAAACCCCTGCCCGTCCAGCTTCTCAATTATCCCCACGTGACCTCCGCCCTTGCGGCTGAATACCGCCAAGTCTCCCGGCCTCAGTTCTGTCTTCGCCAGACGCTTGCCGATTCCCAAGAAACTCTTGGCCCGCAACGTATAGATAATGTCCATGCCTGCTTCCTTAAGGCAATAAGAGACGAACCCGGCACACCAGGGCAGGCCTTCCTGGCCGTTCAGGTATTGCCGGACGTAGGCGCCTTTGTTGTTGCCGCCGATTTCCCCGTGTCCGATTTCTGCCTGAGCTACGGAGACGATATCTGCCTTTGCCATTCCGTGGCTTACAAGGATACAAAATAAAACTATCGCAAAGATGACGACGATAACGACCAAGGCCCAAACTAATGTGCATTTCTGGAAATAGTCCGATTGCCGGTGTTCATGATAATCGGGGTAATCCATCAGAACCTCCCTAAAATAAAAAACCCCGCCCCTGGCTACTGACGACCCGAGCATAGCCTTGCGGCCGGTGCTTTTCGCGTTCACCAGGTTTGGGATTTGGGTTGATAAAAAAATTAGCACCTCGCTGCTCGGGGTTTGTTCGATGCATGCTTGTTCCTATTGGTTTGTCATAGAAATAAAAAACCCAACCTCTCAACTTGAGAAATTGGGTAAAATAGTTTTACAGCGCCTCTCGACGGAAGTTTACTGCTTACCGAAAAGATCTTCGTGTATATCTTATGTTAACTTGGCAATCTGGAGGAAGCTCATTTAATATGTTTATAATAAAGGAGTTACAAGAATTGGGATTATCCTGTGGAAAACGCGATTTAAGTTTACTTATACTTACTTATGGTTTTAACGGTTAACATTTAACTATGGTTTTGCTGAAAATACTTAATTAGATTTACTTTAATTTTGGAAGGCTTTTACTGCTGATTTTTCACATTTATTCGTTGTTCTGGGTAGTTTTTTAATGCGGGATTGGCTTACTTGATTTTCTTTGCCTGGCTGATTATGGCAGGATAAACTGACCAGTCTCCGTATCTAGTATTTATGGTATCTACTGCCCTGGTCAGCTCCTCCCTTCTTTTTTGCTCATTAAATAAAGGGGGATAATTAGCAGAAAAAAGGCCGCTACAGGTAACCCCCAGAGCCTTGATTTTTGGTGTTTTTTGAGCGGCTTTGGCCATTATTTTAAGGGCCTTAAGGTAAATCTCGTAACCATCATTAGCCGGCTCTCTATAGGTCTTCTGAGCCCCAAAATGCCCCATTTCCGGGCCGCTCAACCAAAGATGGATTGTCCTCTGGCAGCCATATTCTGCTGCCTCAACCGCCTGGCCACCATTTCTGATAACAGCCTGACCCAGGCCCGGATAAACCCGGTATTTTCCGAGGCCCTGGGCAAGGTATATGAATGCCCCACAGACTTAATTTTTTCTTCGCTGCCAGCCGGCTCAAGCCGGTCAGTTGAGTGCAATGCCGTGTAAAGATTGAGCCCGTTTTTGCCAAAAACCTGCTCTAAAAAACCCGGCGATTTTTGGTAGAGTTCCCAGCAAGTGCGGATGCCTAAGCTATCAAACATCAGCCCGGTTTTAAGGCCAACCCCGCAAAGCTGAGAAACCGGCACTACTGCCAAGGCCGGCTCCAGGCTATCCGTTAACACAACCAGGCCGTTCGGCTTGTTGAGTTTAGAGGCAAGCTTGGCTAAAAGGCAGTTTCTGGCTATAAAAAATAGGGGACGGTTCTATTTTTCTATTCCGCAAACTTTCCGAAAAATAGAACCGTCCCCTATTTTTTTGTAATTCTTATGGTTCCAGATAAACAGGCGGGGATGGATTTTGGCCCCTTTAAACCAGGCCAAAACCTGGATTTTTTCGTTTAACTGGCTGGGGTCGTCCAGGCGGCTGCTCGGGCATACGCCTGTCCCAGCGCGCCTTGGGGCTAAAACCAGCTGGCTTCATGGCAGCAAATATCAGACTATACCAAATATGAGGGCTTTTGCTAAAAAATAATTATTGAATGTTAATTATGAAATCCAATCTTTCTCTTGGGCTCTTTCGGAGACTGCATAAGTTGACGGATAGCCTCAAAAATATGCCTAATTTCAGTATCGTGCTTTTCAATCTTTTCCTCTAATTCCCTTAATTTACAGGCAAGTCCTTTATGGGTTGAAATAACCTGTCTTAATTTTACAAAGGCGCGCATAATTGCGATATTTACCTGGATAGCCTTTTCGCTATTTAATACGCTCGAAAGCATAGCAACGCCCTGTTCAGTAAATACATAAGGCAATTGATAAGAAAATTTTAAGGACTTAAGGTGGTCACAATTTGTGACCACATCTTCTTTTTCAATATCCGTTAATTGAAACATAAAATCTTCCGGGAAACGGCTCATATTTCTCTTAACTGCTTGGTTTAGGACCTTGGTTGAAACACCATAAAGTTTAGCTAAATCTCGGTCAATCATAACCTTCTTATCTCTAATTTCCAATATGCCAGCAGTTATAGCATCAATAGAAGCTACCTGGCTCAATTTTACCTCCTTTTTCATAATAGACTTTGAACTTTTAATTTGACTAGTATTTTCTCAATATCGTGACCAGTTTCCCAATGATGGTGAAGTCCTTAAAGATGGGCGTATACCTGCTGTTTGCCGGCTCCAGATAGGTCTTACTATCTTTGTGCCTTAACCTCTTAAGGGTTACCTCGTTATTATCCAAAAGCGCGGCAATGACGTCTCCATTGGCAGCTACTGCCTGCCTGCGGATAATCGCGATATCCCCTTCCACAATCCCCGCCTCCAGCATGCTCTCCCCCTTTACCCTTAAAGCAAAGACCTCATCCGCGGCAACGCGACGGGGCAGCATATCTTCCAATCCGACATAGCCCTCAATATCCTCATAGGCTATATTAGCCGGCCCGGCAGGAATGCTGGCAAGTATGGGTATCTTGTTTAATTTCTCCCTTAACAGCTCTATTGACCGCGCCAGGTTCTGCGCCCGCTTTAGATACCCTTTTTTCTCCAGGGCATTCAGATAATCCCTGACTGTGCCGGTTGAAGAAAACCCCATATGCCTTCCGATTTCCCTGATTGTCGGCATTATCCCCTCCTGCCTTCTTTCTCTTATGTACTCCAGTACTCTCTTCTGCTTTGCGGTTAATTCAGCTTTAACATTCATCACGCCCTCCTTTATATATACTACGAGCTAACATATACCACACAAATGTGTGGCTGTCAAGGAAAAAAATAAGTTCTTTCCCAAGTTTGTAGCAAAAAGGAAAGAACTTGATTACACAGATTTTATAGTCGATATTTTAAGGTGTGGGCCGGTTATTCCTGTGCAAGGCAACATTAAAGGGGCCTAGCCCTTTTATTTCCTTAAGCCTGGCGGCTAAAACACCGTCACAGCAATATGTGCCGTAATCAAAGTCAGCCGATACGATAATTTCATATCCGCTGTCTCTTAAAAAAGACAAACAATCATAATGGAGTTTCTGGCTGTGTGTGGAAATAAAAAAATACCAAATCTTGCCTTCCGCGATTGACTGCCTGCAGGACTGCAGCATTCCCAATTCCGCCCCCTGGATATCCGAATGAAGCATATGCACGGTATCTATTCTGTTTTGCCTGATGAAATCGTCTATCCCCATCCCCCCTACCCCAACCCTGCCCTTAATAAACACGCCGCGCATATTATTGAGCTTGAAATTTTCCCTGCCGCAAAGCAGGAATTTTTCATTCGGCTCTATCATATAGCAGGCTGCGTTATTTACCTGCTTATTGAACCACATTGAATAAAACCCCCAATACGAACCCAGCTCAATCATCGTGGCTGCCGCGGGCATATGCTTTAAAACTTCCGCAAAGGCTCTTTCCTCTTGCGGCTCGTGTACCCCTTTATTCGCGGTCAAAACTGTATAGGCAAAATCGCCGGCATAGGCAAAGTCCCCCATTTTGACCTTGAGACCGTTATGCATTATAAGGTTTCCGCCGATTATCTTTCCGGCATCCTTTACTCGCGGGATATATTTATTATTCGGGTCAGCTAAGACCTCGCGGCACCTGCCCCAATAATCGTCATCCTTTGCCTTCTTTTCCAATAACAGATGCCAGGCACCGAGAAAATAAAAATATTTAATCTTCCGCAGATACCAGCGGATACCGGTTAATCCCTTTCTCATTTTATGCTTTATACATTCGCGGCCACAAAGCCTCGCCCTTGAGGGCGAGGATGGAGCATGGCCGCTTGAGTATCCAGCTTTTAGGGCCCAAGGAGCCCTAAGGCTTTAGCCTAAGGTGGGCTCCATTATTTTTTTATTTTAAGAATCTCTCTTTTTGCTTCCGCGGGGGTGCTGTCGGTTTTTTGCAATAATTCATCCGTGTCCTTCTGGGAAATACCGTAGCGTTTTACATCCTGGTTTCCTATATCCCGCACTACAAAACTACACCCGCATATCAAGAACAGCAATAGCAACCCTAAGTATCTTTTCATCATCTCTACCTCCTTAATAAAGTTAAATACGGCTGCATTATTTCGGAATGCCGGGCTGAGCGGAAAGTTTGCGCGCAAAGACAGCCGAACCGATAAGGCAGCTTAAGCCGCTTAAAAGTAAAGTGTGGGTGGCTCCGATTTTGCTGGCTAAGGCCCCGGCCAACAGGCTGCCAAAAGGCGCCATGCCCATAAACGCCATGGCAAAAAAACTCATCACCCGGCCGCGCTTATCATCGTGGGCTAAGGTCTGTAACACAGTATTACTTGCGCCCATCTGGATCATCATCCCGAATCCTCCGGTGAATAACAGCAATAAAGACAGCCAGAAATTACGGGAAAATGAAAAAATAGCCAAGCTTAAGCCGAAAACAGCAGTGCCGGAAGTGATAATTTTTTCTAACCCCCGGGTATCTTTGCGCGAAGCGAGAAAAATGGTTCCCGCCAATGCCCCTAATCCTGCCGCGGCCATGAGAAATCCCAGGGTCTGAGAATTACCTCCCAGGATTTCTCTGGCAAAAATCGGCATCAGCACTACATAGGACATCCCGCAGAGGCTGACTAGGCTCAACAATAACAAAATATAGCGGATCGGCCGGAAACTGAAGGTATAGACAAACCCTTCTTTCAAATCCTGCAGGATGCGGCTTTTTTTAGCTTCCGGCGGCATTGGCTTAGTCCTTATCGCCAGCAGCGCGAAAATTACCGCCAAAAAAGTTACCCCGTTGATTAAAAAACAGGCTCCCTCTCCTGCCGTGGCAATGATGATTCCCGCTATCGACGGCCCGACCAACCGGGCGGCATTAAACATCGAAGAATTCAAGGCAATCGCATTTATCAAATCGCCCTTGTTTTCAATTATATCTACGACGAATGCCTGACGCGCGGGAATATCAAAACCGCTCGCCAGGCCAAGCAGGATATTCAGAATAAAGATATGCCATACCGCGATATGGCCGGAAATAGCCAGGAACGCGAGAATCAGCGCCTGGAGCATCAAAGCCGTCTGGGTAATTATCAGTATCTTCCGGCGGTTAAACCGGTCGGCGACAACTCCCGCAAAAGGTGCGATGATAAATGTGGGGACCTGCCCGGCAAAGGCAACTATTCCCAGCAGCAAGGGCGAGTTTGTTAAACGGTAAATCAACCAGCTTACGGCGACAATCTGTATCCAGGTGCCGCTTAAAGAAACGCTCTGTCCGGCAAAAAACAGGCGGTAATTCCTGTAGCGCAGCGCGCGCACAAAAAATTTCCAGCCGATATGGTTACTGCCGGTAGCCTCTTCCCGTCTCATCGTTCGATCCTCCGGCGCAGTAATTTGCGCGCACGTCAATCTATGGCTCCCGACGCCGCCAGCGCGTCGAAAACCGCCGCGGCAATAATTTTATGCCCATCGTATGTCGGATGCATCTGGCCTATAAAGTAACTGTCGTCATCAAGAAGCAGCCTTGTATCGACAAAAAAAACGCCTTCCTGACTGCCGGCAAACCTCTGTAAAACTTCATTATACTTGGCTATAACGTCGCGCTTCCTGTGGGCCTCGGTTATAAAGAAGACCTTAAAATTATTCTGCCGCCCAAGCCTGATCAACTCCTCCATGTTATCCGTAAAGTCGCTGACCGGCACCCTGCGCTTAGGTTTATTGCCCATTCTGAACATGATCTCGCTCATGGCGTTATAAACCCGGAAATTCATGAAAAACCTTTCCCAGGCCGACAAAATAACCTGGCCGGCCAACGGCTGCTTATTTATTTTCTTTTGCAGATATTCCCAATATTCCCTGTCTGTCATTGCCACATGGATGTCCGAATTATTATGGGAATCGTTCGCTCCCGCGCATATCGTAACCACATCCGGGCTGTATTCAAGAAGGCTGTTTTTCAGGTACATCAGGTCCTGGAAACTGGAATATCCGCCCACGCCGGCATTGATCACCTCGAATCTCCTGTCCGGAAAATGGCTATTTAACATCACCTCGAGCAGGGCGGGATATATCCTTTTGGTGTCCGGCAGCGGCCAGCCCCAGGTCGACGAACCGCCCAGGCAGATTATCCTGAATACGCCTTCCGCCTTCTTTTTGTCATAGTAGATGCCGCGGAACTGTTTTTTGTAATCATAGTAAATCCCCAAGGGATTGCGCTCGGGCGGGGCGGGTTTCCAAAACACGCAATGGTCAAACCGGGAACCCAACCTGTAATCCCGGGATAGATACTCGCTTAACGGGGATAAGCGCAGGCCGACCTCTAATATCGAAAATAATAAAACCGCCGGCAGTAACGCGAATATTATCTTTTTTTTCATAATAAGAGGCCGATCGAACAAATTTTAAAGGGGGCCGGACATCTAACAAGCGCCCCTGCCCCCCTATACCGGCTATCCGCTGCCCTGCGGGCAAAAGATAGGCCTTATTCCACTCCCAAAATCCTGCTTTCGCCGTCAACGACTATCTCTACCGATTCCCGGCTTATCTTTTTGACCGTAACGCCCATCCAGCTCTGCCCTTCGCTAATAACTTTTCCGTTAAGGACAATAAAACTTCCGCCGTCAGCGTCAAAAAATATGCCCTCGACCTTCAGATCCTTATTCGTACCAGGTTTCTGGGAGCCATCAAAGTTGACGACGCTTATAAGCTCAGCCTTATTAATTCCTTCGCCCTCCTTGTGTTTGGACTTTGCCTTATTGGCCTTACCGGGTATCAGCCTGGCCTGCGCCTCGGCCCACAGCAGATTGACTTCCGCTTTAATAGCCTCGGCGTTAAAGTTGTGCTTGAAAAATACCGAGAAGATGACTATCGCCAGGCCAAAATAGGCGAATTTCTTTACTCCCGGGCTGACCCCCCACAACCACAGGGCTGTTTTTTTGATTTTGGCGGGCAGCTTTTTTTCTTTTTTCTGAATTTTTTCCGGCTGTATATTATCGTACGGGTCGGTATCCATCGTAAGCACCTATTATATCATATATTTAAAATTAATCCGCTGGAAAGTTTTTGCCAGCTGCATTTTTAAAATTGCCCCTTTTCAAAATAGAGTTCCTTGTGTTCGTAAAGATACTGCAGCAGCTCCAACTCCTGCCGGTCAAACCATATTCCCGAACAATAAACGCAGCGGTCTATCTCCACGGGGTAAGAATAGACGAAAAACTGCCTGTGCATAGTATGTCCGCACTTCGGGCAATTAATCACCCAGACATTCTTTGAGCCGGTATTATTCAACCTGAACTTGTCCTTTGAACTGATGAGTGGTTTAGCCAGCCGGACGGTTTCGTCGCTGAAGGTGGCATCTTCTCTTATGAATATACGGCCGATTTTACCCTGCTCGACAAAGTAGCCCGCGCAATACGCACATTTTAAAACTGGAACACCCTCATAGTTTACCTCCTGCAAGGCAGCCTTGCAATGCGGACAAACCGGCGCTTCTGTTTTATCTTCACTTTTTACAAACAGCGCCTGTAACTTAGGGTCTTCGTAAGCAGGTATCGCCTCATCCCTGCCTTCTATTCTCACCCATTGGTCAGGGCTTAGCGCTCTAGTCTTCTCTAATTCCTCCAGCGAAAACGGGCCGCGCCATTCCCGACGCTCTAAAATAAACCATTTCCTTGGCCCTGAATCCTCCAGCGGTTTAAATTCGGCTGCCGCTACCGGAGAAGCCCTCTTAAAATTCTTCAATGTCTCTTCCAGTGTTTGAGCGTCCATGTGCGCCATTCCCAAAAGAATATTTATCCTTGTCTTTACGGGAGGATGCGTAGAAAACATATCGGCGGCTAATCCTTGTTCCTCATCCAGGCTGCTATAATTCGGATTAACGATAAAAATAGATTCCATCTTTTCGCCCTGGGCGCCCGTGCCCCGCCAGTGCCCGGAAATTATTTTTAGGGCTTCGGCAAGGCTTAAGGGGTCACGGGTGAGCCTGACGGAAATGGCATCCGCGCGGTATTCCCTCTGCCGGGATATAAAATAACGCAGCAGCTTGCTTAAGAAATTCATAATACTGAGCACCAAAAAGACCAAGAGCAATACTACGGTGCCCCGGCCCACCCTGCGCAAGCCCGCCTTTAGACCTGTAAGGCCCTCGTCATAGAGTTCCGATAATGAGCATATTACGGTAGTGGGCAGAGAATCGCCTGCCGCGATATGCCCGGCTTCATGGGCAACTACCGCCTCAATCTGTGCCCGGTTTAAGCGGGCCAATAAACCTTCGGTAACGCCGATCACGGCAAATTTATCAAAATCTTCCAACGAAAACGCGTTCAAGCCTACGGAATCAATAACCACTGCCTGAATGCGCCTTCCGCCCATAGCCACAGAAACTTCATCCACGATATTCTTAAAATACTGGTGGTAGGTGTCCTTTGGGTCTGCCGGCAGGGCACCGACCGCCAGACACATCTTCGCGATGAGGCTATCCGTAGAAAACGACCAATGCAGGAAGGCAGCGGCAAAGGCAATAATTAAAGCGGCTAAAACGTGGGGCGCGGGCGGCAAAAAAAATCCGCCCCTTGTGGTTTCCAGGGCGGAAATGGCGAAACCATTTTCTATCACGATTAATAGAAGATAAGCGGTGAAAAAATAAAAAATGATGATGAAGATAAAAACCAGGGCGATTTCCCGGTTTTTGCTCTCTTCTATTTCTATGAATGAAAAAGGCATGGAAGGCTTATAGCTGAACCTTAGGCACTTGCCTCTCTGCCGCGTCTTCTATCTCAAAGAATTCTTTAGCTTGGAAGCCAAAGATGTTCGCTACGATGTTTGACGGCACGACCTGGATTTGCGTATTGTAGAGCCTGACCTCATCATTGTAATACTGGCGGGCAAAGGCGATTTTGTTTTCCGTGGAGGTCAATTCCTCCTGCAGCTTCAATACGTTCTGGTTCGCCTTCAACTCCGGGTATCTCTCGACTACCGCGAACAGCGAGCGTAACGTCTGGGTCAAGAAGCTCTCTGCCTGGGCCTTGTCTTTTAAGCCCGAGGCATCTACTGCCTGGCTCCTTGCTTTTATTACTTTCTCCAGGGTATCTTTTTCATACTGCATATACCCTTTTACCGCTTCCACCAGGTTGGGGATTAAATCATGGCGCCTCTTTAACTGGACGTCAATCTGCGACCAGGCATTTTCAATCCTCACCTTGAGCCTGACAAGGGAGTTATAAATCGCGAATAATACGCCTGCGCACACTACGATTACAACAAGTAAAATAAGTATGACCGGCATGCCTCCTCCTTTCTCTAAGCTAAAAATTTTCCGCTAAAACTTCATAAAACGCCCGGGGATGTTTACAGGCAGGGCATTCCCTGGGCGCCGCTGGCCCCTCAAACACATAACCGCAGTTGATACAATGCCATTTTACAGGAGTCTTTTTTTGGAACGCTTCGTTATTGAGGAGATTATTAATTAATTTTCTGTATCTTGATTCGTGGAATTTTTCTACCTTAGAGATTTGCTCAAATGACCTGGCGACTTCCGGAAAACCTTCGTCCGTCGCTACCTTTGCAAAGTCAGAGTAGAGCGTCGTCCACTCCATATTTTCTCCCGCCGCTGCCTGCTCCAGGTTTGACTTCGTATCTTTTATGGCACCCGCCGGATAAGTCGCGGCAATCTCCACGTCCCCTCCTTCAAGATATTTAAAAAATACCTTGGCGTGCTCTTTCTCATTCTCCGCGGTTTCCATAAATATATTGGCTATTTGCTCAAGCCCTTCTTTTCGTGCCGCGCCGGCAAAATAGGTATACCTGTTTCTTGCCTGTGATTCGCCGGCAAAGGCAGCGAGAAGGTTCTTTTCTGTCCTTGACCCTTTAAGTGATTTCGCCATTTCGTATTGCCTCCTATCCTTCTATTTTCTCCATCGACTTACCACAGCAGACCAACTCGCCCCCTCCGGCCTTGGTTACTACTACTTCGTTCCCGCAAACATTGCACCTGTATTTTTCTCCCTCTTTCTTAACTTTCATTTCAATACTTCCTCCCCCTAGCGGCCCAGTAAACGGCACCTCAACTATCGACACCCTGGCGCCGCGTTTTAGTTATTAACATTTTGACAAAATCAGCTATAAAAGTGCGGTCTTTAGCGGATATACCTACAAAACAGATTCCTACGCGGAATGCCTTTTCTTTGGTCGAAATGTTGTAACGGACCTCCCCCTTAACTTCTATCCATCTGCTTCGCTCTTCTTTATTCAGGGCGTTCTCGTTAAAGATAATAAATTTCACCTTAACCAAAGTCAACTTAGGGATGTCATAGCTTGTCAAGACAGCGATGCCTCCCTCGCTTAAATCCAGCGCTATCGCATTTACTTCTTTATTGTTAACCTTCATGCGCACAGACAAAGGAGAGTTTACTTCATACACAACGGTAAAACTTACATTAACTCTTTTATATTTTCTTTTTTCTACATCTGCTGGTCGTTCGCTCATCGTTATAAGAAAATTAAGGCCTTCCCTCTTACCTTATATAGACCCCGCGCGCGGGTTAAAGACACCGGGGTTCCTTATTTTTCCGGGGAGCTAAAAGTTATCTTGTCGCTTGATAAATACCGTAGCTAATACCCGCGCCAATCGCCGCAGGGATCAGGGCACAACCGCAAGCCAATAACGGTAACAAGCAGATTAAGAGGAAGCAAAAAATTTTTTTAAGCATGGCCGTCCTGACTGATTAAAGATTGATTGATAAAACCTGAAACTCTGGAGGTGCTCCCTGTTTAAGGGCAGGGTTTCTCGATAAAGCCATTGAACGACTCCTCGTGCCAGCTATTGAGAATATCGTTCCCAAAAAACAGATATCTTCTTTCGCCTAAAGGACCGCCGTAAATCCATTGGTCGGAAAAATCATATTTTATGACCGTCCTGTACCTGTCTGTCGGCAGCCCCCAGCTTGCCACTACCTGTTTTTTATTCATCCCCCTGATTA
>Ga0315277_10010092_pt1 | contig 11998 bp, 8 predicted proteins | sample YL17G05_15_MG_FD_203695 | JGI IMG/M metagenome (GOLD analysis project Ga0315277, IMG submission 203695) | Sediment microbial communities from Yellowstone Lake, YNP, Wyoming, USA - YL17G05_15 | ecosystem: Environmental > Aquatic > Freshwater > Lake > Sediment | place: USA: Wyoming | collected... | reverse complement strand
CATCACGCCGCCCGAAACCGATGATTTCTCGATCGTGACGGCCAAGGAAGTGGCCGATGCCGCGCGCGGAATCTCAGAAACGCTCACCGCCCTGTTGGCGGCCCTGGCGGGGCTTGGCCTTCTGGTCGGCGGCGTGGTCATGATGAACATCCTGTTGATCTCGGTCACGGAACGAACTCGAGAAATCGGCCTCCGGCGTGCGCTCGGGGCAACTCGGCGGGCGATTTTCGCGCAATTCTTGACGGAGTCGCTTTCTGTAACGTTTCTCGGCGCCGTTTTCGGCGCGGCGCTGGGCTGGGGTGTAGATGCCATCTTGCCTCGTTACTCCAAGCTGATCACCGTTGTTTCGTGGGAGCCGTTTGCGCTGGCCATTGTTTTTGCGCTACTGGTCGGTCTGGTCTTTGGGGTCCAACCGGCCCGGCGCGCGGCCCGATTGCATCCCGTGGAAGCGTTGCGATGAGGCTCATGCGGAATCTCGTTCTTTCCGGCGAGATTCTAGCCGCCCACAAACTGCGCACCCTGTTGAGCGTGACGGGGATTGTCGTCGGCGTCGCGGCTGTCATCCTGATGGTCGCGGTGGGCCGCGGCGCCGAAGAGAGCATTCTGGGCCGCATCCGGGCGATGGGCACCAACTTGATCCTCGTCAACGCCGGCCAGTTCCAGCTCATTGCCGGTCGCCAACGGCAGATGAGCACGGTCAAGACACTCGTCTCCTCCGACGCGCAGGCGATTGCCAACGAATGCCCGTCGGTCCTGGTGGCCGCCCCCGCTATCGGCAAGAGACTTTCGGTCCGCGGAGAATCGGAGAATATCATTGCCAACACCTTCGTGGTCGGCATGAGCGCCGAGGGCTTTCAAATCCGAACCATCACCCTTGCGGCTGGTCGCGCGTTCGATGCGCAAGAAAGCCGCGCGGCCCAACGCATCGCTGTTCTCGGCCCGACGGCCGCCCGAAATCTTTTTGGCGACGCCGATCCCGTCGGTCGGCAATTGCGAATCGGCCGCGTGCCGTTTGAAGTGATCGGCGTTGCAGCGCCAAAGGGCATGGATCCCAACGGCATGGACCAGGACGATCTCATCGTCGTGCCGATCGAAACCGCTCTGCGCCGTCTGTTTAACGTGACTTATATTCAAACCATCTACGTCCAGGCGCGCAGCACCGAGGCGCTGGAGCGAGCGGAGAAGGAGATTGCAGCGCTTCTGCGACAGCGCCACCGTCTGGGAGCCAAGAACGATGACTTCACCATTCAGAACCAAGCAACCCTCCTGGAGATCGAACGCGAAACCACGCGTTCGCTGACCTGGCTCATTGGAAGCGTTGCGGCCATTTCATTGCTGGTCGGCGGCGTGGGCATTTTGGCGGTGATGCTGATGTCGGTTCGCGAGCGGACACGCGAGATCGGCTTGCGCCGCGCGGTCGGGGCGCGCCGTCGCGACATTCGAATGCAGTTTCTGCTCGAGTCGGGCCTGCTCGCCGGCCTCGGCGGTGTGTTGGGCGTGGCTGGGGGTATCGGCGCCGCGTTGGCCGTGCCGGCCTTGGGCTATTGGCAAACCGTCCTATCGTGGCCTGCGGCAGCCGTTGGATTTGGCTTTTCGGTGTCGCTGGGCATTGTGTTTGGAATCTACCCGGCGATGCGCGCCGCCGGACTCGAACCGATCGAAGCCCTGAGAGCCGAATAGAAATCGGGCGGATCGCTCAGCGCGTTGCGGGTGTGTTGGGAATGCAGAATGCGGATTTTGGAATGCGAAGTGCAGACGGGCACGAGGCCCTAATCTACGTCAAGAAGAAGAGAAGGAGCACAGAATGAACGTTGTTGCCATTCAGGGAAGTCCGCGTCGCGGCGGCAACACGGAGATCGTTCTCGAATCCGTCCTCGCGGGATTGGCCGAGACAACCCACGCCCATGTCACGTTGATTCGTGCCGCGAACAAAAAGATCTCGGGTTGCCAGGAATGTTTCACCTGCCAAACGGTGAACGACGCGCCCGGCTGCGCAATCCAGGACGACATGGGCGAGGTTTACGCGGCGCTGCTCGACGCCGACCGGGTCATTTTCGCCTCGCCGGTATTCTGCTGGGGCGTGACGGCGCAACTCAAAGCGGTCCTCGACCGGCTGTATGCTTGTTTCAAATTCAACGAAACCCCGCCGCGCTGTCTTCTGGCGGGCAAGAAAATGGCGTTGGTCCTCACCTCGGGTGGCGGCCCGGACGACGGCGCCAACCTTTGTGAAAGCATGTATGATTTCCTTGTCTCCTTTGGCAAGGGAGTTGACAAGGGCCGCCTGATCAGCACACTGATGAAAGATCCCGCCCAGACGCGGTGCGACAGTGCTTTGCTCGAACGAGCAAAGAAGTTCGGCCGGTCGCTGGCAGGATGAGGTGTACCGTTCAGTTGCGTCAAAAGAAAAAGCTACCGAAGGTTAAGCGGCCATCCGCGTTTGCACAGCATTTTCAGAGAGCCGTCTTCAATAACCGTATAACGGGAGAAGCCATTATTGCGCACGACAAGCTCATTCCAAACGCTGCTCGGACGGATTATGAACCGAGTCCCGTGCGAGACGCGCTGTGCTTGGCTTTTGACAATCTTTCCTCGCGGATTTCTTCTTGGGCGGAGGCCATACAGGAGGATCTGAAATCGAAAGAAGATCTGGACGAAATATCTGAACGCGTTTTTGACATTCTGAAGACAATTCCTGCCCGTGAAAGGGATGTCCCTTACTTGCTCACCTTGAACACGGAACTTTCGGGGGATGAGAAGCGATTGGACAGATATAAGAAGTCGCTGCTCAAGGGCGACAAGGTGCGGTTCGAGAGAACCAAGACCGCCTTGCAGCAGGCGAAGAGCATGATCACTGAGATTCTCGCCCGCCGCCGCCAGTCGGCGAAAGAGAGGCAGCGTCGAATAAGAGAGGGCGATCGTGCGCAAGCGCACGCTCCAACGAAAGCTGATCTTGTGTATTCATCAGACAAGCCTAAAGACTTGCTAACCTCTCAGACGGCAAATACGTCAGCGGGTGTGAGCAACGGATGATAGAACCAACGCGCAATTGTTGAAAGGGGGCATGTATGAATCTCGGACAGAGATACGATCGTCGCAGGTTTTTGAAGGAGACTGCCGTGGCGGGAACTGCGCTGGCCTTGTCGGCCACACCTGCGCGCGTTCGCGCCGCTACCGCTACCGACCAGCGGCCCAATATTCTGTTCGCCGTCGGCGACGATTGGGGATGGCCGCACTGCGGCGCCTATGGCGACAAGGTCGTCAAGACGCCCGTTTTCGATCGGGTTGCACGCGAAGGCGTTTTGTTCACCAACGCTTTTTGCGCCTCACCGTCGTGCACGCCCTCGCGCGGCGCGATTCTCACCGGCCAAGCGATTCATCGCCTCGAAGACGGCGGCAATTTGCACAGTGCTCTGTCGTCCAAGTTCCGCGTCTATCCCGACTTGCTCGAAGAGGCGGGCTATTTCGTCGGCCTCCAGGGGAAAGGTTGGGGACCGGGCAACTTCAAGGACAGCGGCTGGACGCGCAATCCCGCCGGCCCGTCGTTCAAATCCTTCGAAGAGTTTCTGAACAAGGTACCCGAAGGCAAGCCGTTCTGCTTCTGGTTCGGCAGTTTCGACCCTCACCGCGGCTATGAAAAGGGTTCCGGAGTCGCGTCGGGCATGAAAATCGAAGATGTATGGGTGCCGGCCTTTTGGCCCGACACGCCCGAAGTGCGAAGCGACATCTGCGACTACTACTTCGAGGTGCAGCGAGCCGACCGCGACACCGGCGAGATGATCAAACTGCTCGAAGCATCGGGCCGGCTGGACAACACAGTCGTCGTGATGACCGGCGACAACGGAATGCCGTTCCCGCGGTGCAAGGCCAACCTCTATAACTACGGCACCCACCAGCCGTTGGCCGTGCGCTGGCCCGCGCGAGTCAAGGGCGGACGGACGGTGGATGATTTCGTCGTCTTGACGGACATTGCCCCGACGTTTCTGGAGGCCGTAGGCCTCAAGCCTCTGCCCGAAATGACCGGCCGCAGCTTCCTGGATTTGCTCACCGGCGAGAATCCGATCCGCCGCGACAAGGTCTTCCTCGAGCGCGAGCGCCACGCCAACGTGCGCAAAGGCGACGCGAGTTACCCGTGTCGCGCAATCCGCACCAGGGAATTCCTCTATATCCGCAACCTGCGCCCCGATTTGTGGGCGGCGGGCGATCCGGAAAAATGGATGGCGGTCGGACCCTACGGTGACGTGGATGGCGGGCCGACCAAGGACGTGATTCTGTCGCGGCGCGACGACCCGAAAATGGCAGAATTCTTCGCGCTGTCGTTTGCCAAGCGTCCGGCCGAGGAACTCTATGACCTCGCCAAAGACCTGTTCGAGATCAACAACGTGGCCGACAAACCGGACTATGCGAAGGCAAAGAAGAAATTGCGGGCCGAATTGGACCGCTGGATGGCCGAGACCGGCGATCCGCGCGCCAAGAACCCGGCCGACGATCGCTGGGACCGCTACCGCTACTATGGCGCCCCGGCCAAAGAGGAAGCAGCGAAGGCGCAGCCGGCGAAACGAGATGAGAAGAAGAACAAGAAAACACTTTGAGCAGGCACTGGTGGAATGCCCAAGCCCTCTGCTCGTGCAAGGCCACAGGCCCCGCAACGGACAGGATTGAGCACTGTTTCCCTGCACATGCGCAATCAAACTTATCTGGGCGGCTGCGACTGAGAGGGCGGGGGGAGTGCCTTGAGTGTGTTGCGGGCGCGAATGGCGTTCAGCGAGTCCGGCCAGGGACTGATGCGCAAAATGGTTTCAAAGGCTTCACGCGCCTTCGCATACTCGCCCATCCATTGATGTGCATACGCCTTGCAAAGCCACAGTTCGGTCAGCTCAGCGTCATACGGTTTATTCGTCCCATCGGGTTTGGGAAGGGCATTCAGCCAAAACTCCGCCTCGGCGACGGCCTCCGGATATTTCTTTTCTCTCATCGTGGCCCACAAGTGGCGATGGGCCGTTTTGACGAACTCGGCTTTGTTTAGGGTCCGAGTCAGACCCAGAGCCGCCACCTTTTGGGCTTCCTGCGGGTTGCGCTCGTAAAAAAGATAGTAAGAAGCCAGTTCGTTGAACGCCGCGCGCGTTTCACTCGTATCCACGTCTATTTCGGAGAGCCGTCTCCAACAGACGACGGCCTCCGCCCCATGATTCCAACGCTTGTGAATTCCGGCCTGAAGGCCGAGCGCGCGAAGGACAAGCGGCGAGGTCGAGCCGAAGGCCGTCCAATTCACCTCCACGACCTTTTGCGCCAGAGCAATGGCTCGTCCATAGTCGCCCGCCGCCGCGTGGGAGGTGATGAGATCCATTTCGCGCGCATCGCCGGCGATCACTGCACGATCAATCCTGGCCACCGTGGGCGTCGCAGGCTCGTCGGCCGGTCGAAACGAATTATAGCCGCCCGAACCATCGGGAATCCAGATGCTGCGGTCCTTGCGGTCCTGTCTCCAGACACCATCTATGATGAACTTGTAGGTGAGCGGTCGCTTGACGGGCAGATAGGCCAGCCAATTGCCATCGGGTTGTCGAACCATGGCGAACTGGCCGAGATGCCAACTGTTGAAATCGCCGGCAAGCGCAACCCAACGCGCCGTCGGTGCAAAATGTTCGAACCGTTCCAAACCTTCGGTCGTGATGATGCGAACACCGCCGCGAACATCTAGGAAATTGTTGGAACCACGAGCGCCATTGTCCGCCATAAAGGCATTCGCGGGATCGTTCATCCAATGCATCTTGCCCTGCGCATCGCGCCAAACGAACTTGTAGAAATGGCGTCCGTCGGCAAGCGGTATCGAAATGCGCCAACTCTTCCCGTCCGACACCATCTGTGTGGCCGTTGTCGTCCAGTTGTTGAACGGCCCGGCAAGAAACACGGCTGCCGGCGACGATGAGAATGCTTCGTTGGCCGCTTCGAAGACGATTTGTGCCTGGCCGGGTCTTGCCATCAAGGCCAAGACTACAGCAGCCAAAACGGGAATGCAGATTCGGCGTTTGGTCTCCATGCTGCTCACCTCGCAGTCTGCCGGAGCAAGAACCGCGTCTCCGCGGGACTGACCGCCCGCCTTTCTCTCCCGCGCCGACGCCGATTGCTTGTCCCGTCTTCGACCTTTTACTTTGTGCTGAGGGACTTCTCCAGTCGCGTGTAGGATAGGGTGATCCACGAATACCAAGCAAGTGTTTTTCGCAAGAACGGTCTTCCATGGGCGCATCTCATCACTGCCAGCTTTCTGCTCCCTCCCTGCGTGCGGGGAGGGCTGGGGTTGCTCGACGCGCTCAATACCCCTTCCCCAGCCCTTCCCCGAACGTATGTGTTTAGCGCGCTTTTTGGAGTGCGACATCACGATGTCGCTTTGCCTTTGTATTGATCGCCGTCATTTGAAAAGCAAAGCGGCAACATGTTGCCACACTCCACAAAAAAACTCGCAAAGAATTGGCCCTTCTAATGGGCGCTAAACACATACGCCGTCCGATGGCCTGCGACAAGCGAGAACAGCCCGAAGTCGGCGAAGTAGGCATTGGGCCGGCGACGGTGATTGAACCCTTCTCCCACCTCCCCGGCAGAGGTTTGATAGAAAAACAAAGAAACAGTCGGACTGAAGTCTGGACTCCGAACCGGTCCTCTTCGATGTGACGCACCGCTAGCGCGCGTTTCTCACCAATCAATAATAGAGACGACAGACTGTAGCCGCCGAAGTGATGAGGCGGACCGCTTCAGAGCGAACCCCGTCCGCCTCATCGCTTCGGCGGCTACAGTTCGTTGTGAGAAATCCGGGCTAGGGCAAGATCTGCACGCGGGTCCCTGCGGGTTGCGCCCGAAGGGCTCGGACCTCGAAGAAGTCAAACGACGCGTCAATTTCGGGCGCTTGCGAACCGGCGCCGTTCTTGGCAAAAAGCCCGACCTGCTTCACCGCTCCATCGCCCCACGGGAAGATATCATGCGAACGGAAAAACCGCCCGTTGAGGCTGATCGAAACTTCATAGCGATTGTCGCGCTTGGTGATACTCAGCCACACCTTCCCTCCTCCCGTATTCCCCTCGTAAGATGAAGCCAGGAAACGGCCTTCGGTTTCGCGCGCGGCCGCAAGCAGAAGTCGGCCCTCCGCGTCGGCCTCATAGTCCCATTTGAAGTAGTTGTCTTCATCGTTCCAGAAGATCAAACCCGCCTGATTCCTGCCGGCCACGGGCCGGAAAGACGACAAACATGTCGTGACCAAAAGATCAGTCCCCGGCGTCGCCGGACAATCTATGAGGAAGACATTCCTGTAGTTCTTTTCGAGTCCGGCAAAGCCGCCGTTCTGCGTCGTGATCGTCAGTGTGCCCGGAATTCTCGTAAGCGAAAAGTGAGTGGGGTCGGAATTAGGCGTTTTCCAAGCGAGTTTCAGTTGCCCGCCGTCAAAGCCGTCGAAAGCCACGATCGTTCCCTCGTCGGCTCGCGGCTTGTAGGCCGGCTCGGAGCCCGTTGCGGTCGGCGGCGCGCCCGGACTCCCGAATTGGGGAGTGGGAGCCGCATATACCGGAAACAGACTTTCCCAGGACCGCCGACTCCAATAAACTTGGCCGTTGAGGGCCACATTGAGCACCTTGTAGTCGGGCGACGTAACGGGACCATGAGTGTAACAGCGCACAATGGGAACCACGTCGCCAAAGGATCCCATCTGTCGAATCCTGTTGTCTCGTCCTTTTGGATTGAACTCATAGGTATAGCTGCAGGGGAACTTCGGATCAGCATAGAACTGGCTTCTGGGCACAGGTTTGATCGGACAGAGAAGTGTCTCCGTCGTTAAGTAGTTCGGAACCAGGTCCGACAGCCAGTCGGGTTGTTTGCCCTTATCCTTCTGGTATTTGTCCAAAGCAGCCTTGATTTTTCGCAGATTGGCCGCGCACGAGGTGAGGTCATCGGGGATTTTCAGATTCGCCGACGGGATGACGACTTTGGACTGTGCGGACACGGGACCCAACAGACTGTCGGCCATCGCGCGAAAGCGCGCATCATTCTGGCCGGGCCCCGATCTCATCCCTTGTCCGTATGCCTCAACAGCCTCCTGCTTCTTGCCGGCATTTGCCAGAATCACGGCATACCGGTAGTAGTAGCCACGGTCGTTTCCACCACACTCAATCGCTTTTTTCTGCATCGCAATCGCCTGGTCGTGCTGGTTCAGTTGGGTCAGAACCCAGGCATACGTGTCGAGATACATGGAGTTGGCGGTTGCAATCTCAACGGCATTCTTGGAGAGAATCTCCGCCGCGCGCAAATGGCCGACACCCGGAGATTTGGCGGTTGCCATCGCCCAGGCCGCGTCGTTCTGCCAGAGCGCGTCTCCGGGAAGTTCCGACGGCATCTGCTTGAGCGCTTTTTCCATATCATCCATCAGCCCCAAGGCATGATACGTCTGCGCCAGGTCGGCCCGAACGGTCGCCCGCGTCTTTCGATCCACGGCGCGATCGGCCGCCAGCTTCTCCAGGCCGCTTAAAGCCGCGTCCCAGTTCTTTGCCAGGACGGATTGATGAAGTCGTTGCGCCGATGCCTGAAGTGCCGCGTAGTTGGACAGTCGAATGGAAGATGGCGCCTTTGGCGAGGCATCCTTTCCCATTCGAAATGCGAAATCAATGCAACTGACGTGAGCGTTGGTCGTCAGCGAGGTCACCCACGTATCGCCCGCGAGTTGCATCGGCGTGTCCACAGCGCGACCGTGCGGCGACACCGTGGTTCCGGGTGGTCGCAGCTCGGCCGGCGGAAGATCGCCGTGATTCACAGTCCACTGGAGCACCACCGAAGTGGCCTGAGTCTGACCTGGCAGGCGCGGCTGATGGAAAATCCTGACGACATCGCCCGGCGAAGGATTCACAGGTTCCCATCGCAACTGCGGACCGGCAGCACCCCCTGCGGGAGCAACAACCGCCGGTCTTGGCGGCGCGGGCCGACTGCGCTTCTTCTCGCAACCCTGATGGACAACCAGCGAAAGCACGAATGCCAAGATGCAGGCTCTCAATCGCATGGCCCGCTCCTACGAGAAACAGGTAGGATAGGTTGTTAACCTGTCGAAAGCGTCGGATTGAGACAAGCCCTAGGTGTTCACCCCGGTTGCCAACCTATCCTACTTTTGGCCTTTCTCACTGTGCAGGAACGGCTCTGAGCTCAAAAGAATCGAACGACGCGTCCACTTCGGACGCCTCGCTGCCGGGGCCGTTCTTGGCATAGATCCCGATTTCCTTCACATTCCCATCGCCCCACGTCTTGTCGCCACAGGTGGTGAATGACTTTCCGTCGGCGCTCGTCTGAAACGTGTAGCGATCAGCGTGTTTGATCACGCGAAGCCAGAGATCGCCCGTGTCCTCGGGCGCATCATAGCCCTGCTGGAACGACCATTCGCTTTTGGTCTCGCCGATCGCCATCAACATACGTCTGGCGCTCCATTCGAGATCCCACTTCAGACAGTTGTCCTCGTCATTCCAGAAAAGCAGACCCGCCTGGCTCCAATTGCCCGTCGGCTTGAAATTCACCACACGCGCGGTGGCCTGGAGGTCCTTGCCGGCCGGCACCGTTGGGCAGTCAATAAAAAACAGGTTCTTGTAATCGGTGCCGGCGTGGCCGAATCCCCCGACCTGGCTCGTGATGGTGAGAGTGCCGGGCTTCTTGGTCAGCGAGTAATGCGTCGGGTCGGGATTCTTGATTTCCCAGGTCAATCCCAGCTTGCCGTCGAAGCCATCGAACGCCAGAACGTCCTTGTCCAGCGCCTGCACCGCCGCAACCGCCTCTTGTTTTGCCACTGCCACGTCTTGCTTTGCCGCCACAAAAACGGTCGCAACCTCCCGCTGGGTGGCGCAGCCGGCGCAGAGGATCACTACCCCTGTCACCATCGCAACCCACACACTGTTCTTCATGCTCGCTACCTCCTCAATGTAGAATACGCCGGAAGAGTATTCTTCCCGCGAAGCAACCTGGAGTGCAGTGCATCCACCAAATAAAATCCAACGGTAGTTCCCTCTGGATTTTTTACTCTGCCCACAAGTCCCGACAATAATCAACCCTAGATTTGACCGCTTGTACAGATTCAATCCAGGAAAGCCACGGAGTATGTGGCCGCCCGGTCAACAAACCTCAACATTCAAAAGTCGTACTTCAACACTATCCTTTCGGCAATTCATACCCGGGTCGGCGTGGCAGGCTCAGCAGCGCCGCGGCCTCGGAATCGCCAAGGATCTCCTCTTTCGCGCCGTCCCAGCGAATCGAGCGTCCAACCTTGTAGGCAATGTTGGCCAAGTGGCAACAGACCGTTGCGCGGTGGCCGTCCTCGATGTCAACCGGCGATGGCTTGCCCGACTGGACGCAATCCACGAACGTTCGTTGCCAGGGGCCATCCTGGGGCGTTTCGGGTTGGCGCTCGATGGATTTGGCCGGGGCATTGTCGGGCCAAATTTCATAGCCGAAACGGTCGAGCACCATCGTGGCCCTGTTACCGTGAAAGCAGACGCCGTGATGATGGGGACGATTCTGCACCGAGTGAAAAGTATTAAACCCGCGATAGACATACTGCATCGTGAAGTGGGGAAAATCCCACGACGCCTCGATCGTGTCGGGCGCGTCGGCGATGTCGTCCACGACAAACTTGCCGCCCGCGTGCGAGACGCGCGTCGCCGACTGGACGTTCATCGCCCACAGAATGATGTCAACGTGGTGGACCGCCCAGTTGGTCATCATCCCGCCGCCATAGGCAAACCATCACGAGTTGTCCATGCGTGAAGGGTTCCAGGGAACATAGGGAGCCGGACCCAGCCAGCGATCCCAATCGAGACCCGGCAGCGGCGGACAGAGATTCTGTTTTACCGACAGCTTCCAACGGATTCAACATTACGAGACGAATCCCGGTGGAACCAACTATGTGGCGATAGATGTGGAAGGCTATGTCCTGAACATCCGGTAAAACGCTTTGAAGTGCGGCGGCACGACGCCGCTTTGCCTGAGAGGCCCACATGGCGCGTTGCGCTACTCAGAAAGGAATGAAAAAGTTCGTAGTTCCCACTTATGGTTTTCAACCATTTATTCTTACAAACTGCCATTCTTCAATCCCGTAGGGATCGTTGAAAATAGCCCAGGAATTGATTCCTGGGAACGAGATCGTCACCCTTGCAGAGAGTCCCATAGGGACGATTGAACGCCGCCATTCTCAGTCGTCCCGACGGGACTTGCCGGTTTTCCGACTCGTCTTCCCAGCGATAAATCACTGGGCTACTATCAGGCATCCCTACGGGATTGGACACCGTGGATTCGTCCAGTCAAATAGTTGATGGCCATTAGTGGGTCTCTTGGTTTTTGGGATACTGAAGAGCAGGAACTTAAGAACCCCACTAAAGTGGGAACTATGAACCTATTTTTATAGGAGTTTTATGGAGTGCCCCACTCAAAAAAAACGGGGGAATCTCCCGCGCAAGAAGTGTTGACTGGCGGCGCAAAGCGGCGCACAAAAACATACTGGAAGCTGGGTAAACCCGCGACAAAACCGCGCAGCATGGATGCTCCGGTTTCTTCGCGCCACGGAGGGCGAACTCAAACGACCGCCACAGCGAAATCGCGTCGTGGCAAGGAGGACTGGCAGAATGCGCATCATCTCTTCTCTCGTCGTCACACTCTCTCTGATGTTCGGACAGCTCTGGGCGGCCATTCCGCTCCAGGTGAACTACCAGGGCCAGGTTAGAGTCGTCGGCGTGCCGTTCAACGGCGATGGCCTGTTCCGTTTCACGCTCGCCAACCGCGCCACCAGCGTAACGCTGTGGTGCAACGACGGCTCTCGCGTCGGCCAGCCGGCCAGCTCGACGCCGACCGCCGCGGTCAATCTGTCCGTCATCAACGGCATTTTCAACGTCCGCCTCGGCGATACGGTCCTGCCCAACATGACGGCCCTTCCCTCAACGGTTTTCGACGGCGATCGCGTCTGCCTGCGCGTTTGGTTCAACGACCAGGTGCA
>Ga0315277_10010091_pt1 | contig 11998 bp, 10 predicted proteins | sample YL17G05_15_MG_FD_203695 | JGI IMG/M metagenome (GOLD analysis project Ga0315277, IMG submission 203695) | Sediment microbial communities from Yellowstone Lake, YNP, Wyoming, USA - YL17G05_15 | ecosystem: Environmental > Aquatic > Freshwater > Lake > Sediment | place: USA: Wyoming | collected... | reverse complement strand
CACAGGCATATCTGAAGGCAGGGAAGGCAAAGAAGTCGGTGATGCTGAATGATTTCTGTGAATCGACCGGGTACTGCAGGAGGCATGCTGCTCTTCGTGGAGAACCTCACAGCCCATGGGCATCTCCATGTGGATGATGAGACACGACGGCTTCTCCTCCAGATGAATCCTGCCACCATCGGAAGGCTCCTGGCAGGAGAGCGGCGGACGTATCGTTTGCACGGGATCTGCCATACTCGGAGCACCCCGCTGTGTGGCAGGATTCCCGTGCAGACATGCATGGATCCACCTCTCCCCATTCCTGGCGTCCTGGCCGTTGACCTGGTGGGCCATGATGGGGGACAGGTAACGGGAGACTTCGGGTTGACACTCACCGTCACCGACCGGAGCACCGGACGCCCCCAGGCGGGGGAACAAAGTTGCCTGATCCTGATCTAACAGGCAAGATTTGCTGGAGAGCTTTTGAGTTGGGTCTAATACTTCCTTCTATTGGTTTTTGCGGTAACTGTATAAGAATTGTGCCACCCTTGGTTTTGTCTGAAGACTTAGCAAAGATAGCAGCGGATATAATGGAACAAGCGATTAACGATGCCATTAGAGGGAAGGTTGAAAGGGGCACCTCAACTTGGTCTTGATGTAAGTTCTGATTGGGATTTTTGCTTTGAAATACCACCCCAAGGGCTCATTGCTTTCGAGGTGTGAGGATCTCTAGAGGTTCAAATGTAGAAACGTAATATGTTTGTAGAAAAGTGTGAGTTAGCACACAACCATTGGCATAGGAGATGAGCTATCACCATCTTACCATTAGTGAACGCGAGTGCATACTGCTGTTGCATCACAATCAGAAAGACATCACACATATCGCTCAAATGCTTGGACGAAGCAAGAGTACTATCAGCCGAGAACTCCACAGGAATACGGGAAGAAAGGGCTACGGCGCCCATGAAGCGCAGAATTCATGGACAATTCGCAGACGGACATGCAAGCCTCAACCGAAGGTCATGAGGTCAGAATTACGAACAGACTGTAAACGGCTTGGAACAGTACTGGTCTCCTGAGCAGATTATTGGTCATCATGACACGGATCTTTGTACCCAACTATCTACCGGGTCTCGGAGAACGGTATGTTACCAACCGTTCTCCGAGAAAAACTCAGGCAACAAGGAAAATCCCGGTTAGTCGACAGAAAAGCACGGTTCCTGGTTGGAAAAGAGCTTGATGATCACCGCGCAGAAACCCTGAAGGAATCAATCTACGATAGCCTAACAACGAGGTAAAACGAAAGCATCAAGTTTAGTCCGCTTAAGAGGTCGTAATTCTTAGAGAGTCAGCCGCCAAGATAAGTCTCCTTTACCTGCGTGTTTTCCAGTAACTCGAGGCCAGTTCCGGTTATGACTATCTTTCCTGTTTCAAGGACATAGCCGTGGTGGGCCAAGTGCAAGGCCATATTGGCATTCTGTTCTACCAATAGAATAGTAGTACCAGCCTGGTTGATTTCCTTCAGCACATTGAATATCTCTTGCACTAACACCGGAGCAAGGCCCATAGAAGGCTCGTCCAATAACATGAGCTGACCGCGACTCATAATAGCACGAGCCACAGCAAGCATCTGCTGCTCACCGCCCGATAACGTGCCGCCAAGCTGTTTGGCGCGCTCACGTAAGCGAGGGAAGATGCTAAAGATTCGCTCATAGTCCTTTTTTACTTGGGCCTTATCTTTGCGCTGCCATGTAGCCAGTTTGAGGTTTTCCATAACGGTCAGGTTGCCGAAAATGCCTCGCCCTTCAGGTACTTGGACAATGCCAAATTCAACGATCTTATCAGCTCTCACTCGGTGCAAGTTCAAGCCTTTATATACTATGTTGCCGCCGTATGGAACAAGTCCAGAGATAGCATTTATCGTGGAAGATTTACCAGCTCCATTTGCGCCAATCAAAGTAACAATCTCACCTTCTTGCACATCGAAAGAGATGCCCTTGACAGCCCTTATAATTCCATAGGATACGGTTAAGTCCTGCACAGAGAGCAAAACATCCTTAGCGCCCATTCCTAATTTCCTTTACCAAGATAAGCTTCCAGCACTTTGGGATTGTTCTGAATCTGGACTGGCAACCCCTCAGCAATGGTAACCCCAAAATCGAGTACCTTAATACGCTCACAAATTCCCATTACCAAGCGCATCTGGTGTTCGACGAGAATAATAGTTAGGTCAAACTTCTTACGGACCCAGAGAATAAGTTCTATGAGTTGCTCAATTTCAGCTGGGTCCATCCCGGCAGCAGGTTCATCTAACAAGAGCAATTTGGGGGAGGTGGCAATTGCTCGAGCAATTTCCAAGCGGCGTTGCAAACCATAAGGCAAGTTCTTGGAAGTCTCTTCAGCCAACCCATCTAGATTAAACATTGCCAAGAGATCCAAAGCCAAGTTTGCGATACGTTCCTCCTCGCGAGAGTAATGACCCACGTGAAAAAACGCCGCCCATGGACTGTAACCCGCCTGAGAATAGCAGGCAATACGTACATTATCCAGTACCGTTAGATCTTTGAAAAGGCGAATATTCTGAAAGGTACGTGCAACACCTAAAGCAGTTATCTGGTTAGGTACTTTGCCCACCAGCTCAACATCGTTGAATTCAATGCTACCCTGTGAAGCTCCGTAAACGCCGGTTATCAGATTAAAGATAGTAGTCTTGCCAGCACCGTTTGGTCCAATAATGCCTATCAGTTCGCCTTTTTTCAAGGATAGGTTGAAATCGGAGACGGCGCACAACCCACCGAAGTAATGAGTAACATTCTTAGCTTGCAGAATTGGCATCAGCGATCTCCTTCTTACGCCGCCAGCGCTTAACAAATTTCAGATCTTGAATGGGGACGAACCACCGGAGTTCCCGTAGCCCCATAATACCACGCGGACGGTAGAGCATCAAGAATACTAAGAGTAACGGCATTAATACCATACGGAACATCCCCAGTGGCCTGAGGATTTCAAGAAGAGCAGTATAAACGGTTGCGCCAAGTATGGAGCCAGCGATAGAGCCGATCCCACCCAGGTACACCATAACGAGAATGTCAGTGGACTTTAGGACGTCAAACACACGCGGAGAGATAAACTGTAATAGATGTGCAAACAGCGCACCTGCCACACCGGCAAAGAATGATGATAAGGCAAATGCCAGAAACTTGACCTGCCGGGTGTTCACACTCATTAACCTGCTTGCGACCTCGTCCTCGCGAATTGAGAGTACCCCACGCCCGTAGTTTGAATGAATGAAATTCCTGATTACCCACAACGAGAGTACTGTCCAGAAGAAGACCGAAGGCATAGTAGTGAGCTTGTCAATGCCAACAATGCCACGCGGCCCACCGATGGCGTCAATGTTTTCGATAATCGATTTAACAATAAAATTGAAGGCCAGAGTGATAATTGCCAGGTAATCACCACGCGTCTTAAATGAGGGAATAGCCACTATCAGGCTAACAAGAGCTGCTACGACCCCACCGGCAATAACACCCAAGGGAAAAAACAAGAAAACTAGAGAACGAGGAAAAACATATAGCGTGAGCAGCGAAGATACATAAGCACCTACCGCCATAAAGCCGGCATGACCAACAGAAAACTCTCCCATGTAACCATTGACAATATTCAGACTGGTAGCGAGAATGATGTTAATGCCTATGTACATAATGATAATTTGTATGTAAGGATTCACCAGGTTAAACTGTGGGATGGCGAATGAGAGGCCAAACCCCAACACCAGTAGCATCGGTAAGATTAGCCTGCTATCTGCCATTGCCTCCCAGCGGTCACGCAAATACCAAACCACGCTCCGCGCTTTTGATTCTTCCTCTGTTTTTACCTTAGGTATTTTCATCGATTATACCTTCTCCGCTTGAGGTTTACCTAAAATTCCATAGGGGCGGAAGGTCAAAATCACCAGGAGCAGTGTGAAGGCTACAAAGTCACGATAGGTAGAGGGCAGGAAAGCCACCACCATAATTTGAACTGCAGCCAGAATATAACCACCGAGCATAGCTCCACGGATATTGCCGATGCCTCCTACTACAGCACAGATGAAAGCTTGCCAGCCAATGAGAATTCCCATATATGGGTCAATGACTGGGAAAGCTTGGCTGTACATGACACCAGCAACAGCACCTAGCCCAGTGCCCAGAGCAAAGGTAATCGAAATAATCTTATCTACTGACACGCCCATTAGCGGAACGATAGTCTTGTTCCAGGAGATAGCTCGCATGGCCATTCCAACCATAGTACGACGCACGATCAGGTCAAGTATCAGCATTAGAAACAGAGAGAGTCCAATAATGAGAACCTGCAGGAATGAGATAGAGATACCGCCTAGGTTCCAGACAATTTTTGGGAGAAGCGTCGGTACAGGCCTAGGATATGGATAAAACAGCAGTATAAGATTTTCCAAAAATAACCCTACCCCTAAAGCGGTGATAACAGCCGAGACCCGCGGAGCCTGGCGCAACGGCTTATATGCCAAGCGTTCAATGCTGACACCTAACATAGCCACAGCAACTATGGAAATAAGTAGTGTAGGAATAAAAGGCAATTTCAAATATGCAGCAACAACAAAGGAGATGAACGCACCTACCATAAACAAATCACCATGGGCAAAATTTATTAACCGGATTATTCCGTAAACCATGGTATATCCAAGAGCAATTAGGGCATAGACACTACCCAGCTGCAACACATTGATAAGCTGTTGGATGACATACATATGGCTTGCCCTACTTAGCGATCAAGCTTTATGGGTTGGCCGTCGCATAGTATGCAAACTTGCCGTCCTTAATCTGCAAGATAACAGCGCTCTTGATGGGATCCCCTGAACCTTCTTTGAACTGGAGAGTGCCAGTCACGCCTTCATAATGTGGTATACTGGCTAGTGCATCACGTACGGCCTGACGGTCTACCTTGCCAGCAGCTTTAAGTGCTCCAAATAGAAGCCCGAAAGAGTCATAAGTTAGGGCAGCTACATCATCCGGGACACTGCCATAAGCTGTCTTGTAAGCGTTAATGAACGTTTTGGCGGCAGGAGTAGCGATATCCGGAGCATAATGGGTGCTGAAATAATCACCTTCGACCTCTTTGCCAGCCAGCTTGATCAGCTCCTCACTTCCCCAGGAATCAGAGCCTAAAAAGGTTGCTGTGATGCCCAGGCGGTGCGCTTGCTGAATCTGTAATGGGACTTCATTGTAGTAATTGGGAAGGAAGATGACATCAGGACTAAATTGTTTGATCTTGGTAAGCTGCCCGGAGAAATCTTTATCGCCAGTAGTGTAGGTTTCAAAAGCTACAACTTGACCTCCGAGGCTCTCAAAAGTTGCCTTGAAAACTTCAGCAATGCCCTTGTTGTAGTCGGAAGCTACGTCATACAACACTGCTACCTTTTTTGCCCCAAGCTTGTCCATGGCGAACTTAGCTACTACCTGGCCTTGAAAGGAATCAGTAAAGCAGGCGCGGAAAACATATTCCTTAGACTGGCCAGTTTTAGAATCTATAGTGAGCTTGGGGTTAGTGGACCATGGGCTGATCATCATAACTTTGGAGCTCTCAGCTATCTCTGAGGCAGGGATAGCATAGCGGCTGGCATTAGGGCCGATGACAGCAACAACATTATCCTGGCTAATCAACTTCTGAGTTACTGAGGCAGACTGATCTGCTTTGCCGCCGTTGTCTTCAATGAAAAGCTTAATTGTGTACTTCTTACCACCAATATCTAGACCACCTGCATCATTGACCTCTTTTGCAGCCATAAGGGCTGCATTTTGACAAGAGGCACCTACTGCGGGAATATCACCTGTCAACTCAGCATTTACACCGATAGGGATAGTCAAGGCACCAGCGGCCTTGCATCCAACCAGCACCATGCTCATGATTGTGAGCATTGCCACTAATGAGATTACCAGTGTCTTTTTCATAAACGAATTCTGCCTCCTTTTAGGCAAATATTAGATTCTAGCTATTCATCAAGCCTCAAGAACGGCCCATCACCAATATTGTATACTAAGATTTTTTGTCAAGTGAGTTGACACGGCCACCACAACGGCGGTCAGCACGCCCACGTGCAGGGGATACCCGCAGTCACCCAACCAGTAGCATCCCTGTCGCAGCGGCCAGCGTGCTCGACCCCTTGGTGCTCACGACGAACGCATCAGTTCTTTCTGAAGGCGTGTGCCAGGAGCCTGCGGCTAATCCTCAGGTATCCCATCGCCTCGTCTTCCCGGAAGAGCGCCGTGGCGATCATGTACGAGGCGAAACCTACAGCGACGAGCGGCAGGATATGGACCCGGGCCTGCGTGCCGACGATGATGGCAGCCATGATCAACGTACCTCCACCGATCTTCAGGACGTCCCGAAGAATCAGGACATAGTCGACTGCTCCGTACATGCGCCGGTATACAAGATACATGAACGTCATGCTCACGAAGGCGGCGATAGACGATGCGATGGCAAGCCCGTACGCGCCGAGATGGAAGACAAAGCCAAACAGGTAGTTGAGGGCGACGTTCATCCCCAGACTGGCGACACTGATGAACATGGGGGTCATGGTGTTGCGCCTGGCGTAGAAGAGCCTGGTCTCGATGTACTGGACCGAGCTGAACAGCAGCACACCCATGTACCCCTGCAGAACGCGCGCCACCAGAGCCGTGTTGGCCTCGCTGAAGGCTCCCCGCTGGTAGATGATGCGGACAATGGACGGGGCAAGCAGCAGCAAGCCGGCCACCGCGGGCACAATGAAGAACAAGATACGCTGGATAGCGCCACGAGCCAGTCGATAGCCTTTCCCGACATCGCTCGTGGCAAACGCGGAGACGATGTAGGGATACGACGACTCTGAGATCTGAACCGCCCAGACACCGAGTGGCAGCAGGAAGATCTTCTGAGCGTACGCCAGCGAGGCAATCGACCCTTCAGGGAGAAAGGAAGCCATGGTCCGGTCGATCAGCGTAAGCAGCATGTCCGTCGCCGAGCCGATAAACAGGGGGCCGGCTTGTTTGAGCAGCGACTTCACCCGGGGGTCCCAGTGACTGATCCGCGGTAAGATGAACCACTTCTCACGAATCGCAAAGTACGCCCACAGCGCAAGCGCTGATAGAAGCTGCGCTCCGGTCTTGAGGATGGGCAGTTCCATCTGACGTGCCCCAAACAACAGTCCGCTGATGACGACGACGTTCATGAGGACGTCGCTGAACGACAGGAGAACGAAGTCCTTCTTGACAGCTAGTGCCGTCTTGATGGTCGCCGAGACAACGACAATCACGGACAGAGCGGCCATCCACCGGTACGTGTACTCGGCGTACGCGAGGGCGGCACCCTTGAACCCGCCACTGAACAGCGTCACGAACGCGCGCGGGGTGACTGCGACTGCCGTGAAGAGGACCAGGCCGACAATCGAGAACAAGCCAAACACGGAACTCAGGAGACCACGGTAGTCGCGTTCACTCTCCAATCGAGCGCGCGTCAGCTCGGGAACGAGTGGAATCGAGATGGGAGATGTGACGAAGCTGACGATGTTCAGGAGCACACTCTCGACGAGCTGGGCAACGTCCACGATGTACGTGGCGCCAAAGATCTTCGCCACAAGGACGTCCCGCAGAAACCCCAGCACCTTCGACAGGAATGAGCCCGAGACCTTCCAGAATGCAGCCTGACGCGGGGTATTCTCGACCCGCTTCACTGCACCCTTCGAGATCGCTTCAGCATCATCTTTCACCTTCAACACTCCCTTCGATTCAGGCCTGCGTCAAGTCTGCATACGCTTTACCAGTATAGCCGCGTTGTGCCCCACCGATATGGGGTCAGCTGGTAATTGCGCCCGAAATGGTAAGAACGAATTCCCGCATGCACAGAGGGCTGTGACGCTCTCGGGACGGTTCCGTTTTCTCCGAGACTGTTACACCTGCGGCCACCCTTCGACAAAAGGACTGGATTGCCGCAGTTGAGACCCCAGTGTTGTGTGATATCATAAGGTGTCCGAACAACCATGCTCTTGAGGAGGAATCGATGAAAGCAGGAAAACTGGGGTCGGAGAACGTCATATGGGACCTGAGCGCCCTGTATTCGAGCCTTGACGACCCGCGCATCGCGCGCGACATGAAAGCGGTACGACGGGATGCGGCCGCCCTCGCTGGGGAGTACCGCGGCAGGGTTGCAGCCGGCAAGATTGCCCCGGCTGAGCTCAGGAAGTTCATGGTCGAAGAAGAACGCATCAGTTCCGCGACTGGCCGGCTCGGTGAGTACGCAGAGCTCATACTCACGACAGACAACCTGGACGAGGGCGCCAAGAACCTGGTCATGAAGACACAGGAACTGGTCAGCGACATCTCCAACGCACTCGTCTTCTTCGCCATCGAACTGGGCCAGATGGACGAGGCCGTCTTCGCGCGCTTGGTCGCAGACAAGGCCCTGGCCAATTACCGCCACTACCTGCTGTTCCTGCGCAAGCGGAGAGAACATCTCCTCAGCGAGAAAGAAGAGACGCTGCTCAGCAAGCGAGATTTGACGGGCAAGCTAGCCGTACAACGCATCTACCAGGAGCTCACGACTTCGTTCAAGTTCACAGTCACCGTGAACGGCGAGCGCAAGGTCATGAACGGCGAGCAGATCCGCTCACTTCGGGAAAGCACCAACTCGCGTCTGCGCGCACGTGCCATGAAACAGTACTTTAGCAAGTATGCCGAGAACAGCCTCGTCATCACCAACGTCTTCGACACCTTGCTCAAGGACCATCAGATCGAGTGCGAGCTGCGCCACGTCGACGAACCGATGGGCCTCCGCAACCTAGAGAACGAGCTGGACGCGGAGATTGTCAACACGCTGTCCGACGTCACCAGGGACAACGTCGACATCGTCAAGCGCTACTACGCCCTCAAGGCGCGCCTTCTGAACAGCAAGAAGCTCACGCTGGCGGACATCTATGCGCCCATCAGCGCCAAGCCCCACACGTACAGGTGGAACGACTCCAAGACCATCGTCCTAGACGCGTATGCCAAGTTCGATCAGCGGGCACACGACATCGTCCAGCAGTTCTTCGACAAGAACTGGATTGACGGCCGCGCCCTGCCCAACAAGACAGGTGGAGCCTTCTGCACCTTCAATATCCCCGGCGCACATCCGTGGGTCATGCTCAACTTCACCGGGGCCAGCCGCGACGTGGAGACCATGGCGCATGAACTGGGACACGGCATGCATGGTATCCTGTCCGCGAAGCAGACTGCAGTCAACCGCAACCCCATCCTGCCCCTCGCCGAGGTGGCTTCGGTCTTTGGCGAAATGCTCGTCACCGACTACCTGCTGGGTCGCATGAAGGACCCTGAGGAGAAGATCGCGCTCTACTGCTCCAAGCTGGAGTCGGCCTTCGCCACGACATTCCGTCAGAACATGTTCCACCAGTTCGAGACTCGTACGCACGGCCTCATCACCGACCACCAGCTCTCCACCGACGAGCTCCGCTCCATCTATCACGAGGAACTGGCCAACATGTTTGGCGATTCCGTCGTCATCCCACCGCACTACGACATGGAATGGACCATCGTCCAGCACATGTTCCTGTGGCCCTTCTACGTCTACGCCTACAACTTCGCGCAACTCGTCGTGCTGTCACTCTACCAGAAGTACCTCGAGGAGGGCGACACGTTCAAGCCCGTCTACTACCGCATCCTCGAGATGGGCAGCGCCATGACCCCCGCCGAGATCCTTGGTCTCGCAGGCATCGACCCGCGCGACAAGGCCTTCTGGCAAAAGGGTTTCGACTTCATGCGCACCCGCTGGGTCGAACCGCTCGAGAAGCTCATGTCTGAGCGCAAGTAGTACGACAAGCGCCCCGCGTCGATGACGCTCCGGGGTGTTACAGTTCGGAACCGTCCTGAAGTGTACTGCAGTGTAACACTGTTACAGTTAGTTTGGTGTACCAGGGGACAGTCCCCATTCTTGTAACAGGCTGCTCACTGATAGGCAACAACAGAGACGTGTGTTGGACTGGACAGCAATAGGGCGGCGCATCACTCTCGTGACAACCCTGCATGGTGAGCTCCCGTGACAGGCGAGACTCTTACACTTTGGAACCGTCCAGAAATGTAACAACAGTGGAAGGAATTGGACTGGGGGCGCTTGGGCCGCATGTTGTGCCACTGACGGCCACGGACGTCGGGGTGTTACAACAACTAGGACTGTCCCTTGTTACAGTGGTGGCGGCGGGGGGATTCGAACCCTCGACACTCCGGGTATGAGCCGAATGCTCTAACCAACTGAGCTACGCCGCCACAGGATGCTGGAAAACTGGAACATAGTAGCAGAGTCGACAGCCTCTGTCAAGCCAGGAAAAGCGAGACGCTATCCGCGCTTGCGCTCTGTCCGCTTCTTCTTGTCGACCTGCCACTCCTGTGAGTCCTGCAGATACCGCTTCATCATCATGTCGAAGGGGCTCAGCACGGGCTTTTCGCGGAAGGGGCGCGAGCTGTAGGAGGGACGGGCAGATGGCGCACCAGGCGCAGAAGCCTGAGTGGCGGAGTCACCTTCCGCAACGGGAGCCGCAGGCATTCCATCGGCACCGCCAGCAGCCTTGGCACCCTTGATGGAGAGGTTCAGTTTCCCGTCCTTGTTTCGGCCAATGACGCGAACGGTGACCTTGTCCCCTTCCTTGAGGAACTGATTAACGTCCTTGACGTAGGTGTCGCTGATCTCTGAGATGTGCACCAGACCTACTTCATTGGTGTCTGTCTTGACGAACGCTCCGAACGGAACGATCTTGACGACAATGCCTTCGGTTAGCTTGATGCGGTGCTCTTCGGCCATTAAAGTAGTCACTCACCTCTGTGGGGGATAGCTCTGTCGACATGGCAGGCTCCAATGCAACAGCATACAGTGCCCAAGCCAAAATGCAACCCTAGAACCATCCCTTGACCCATGTGATGAGCTGACTCAATACGCGAGGAAGACCCGTCGGCTCAGGAGGAACCGGCTCTGGGACTGTGCGGTCCATGGGGAAAAGGATCACGGTGTCGCCCTTTTTGCTCATGAGCATGTCCTCGCGCGCGACCTTCTCGATGTAAGCGTTAGTCGCATGATACTCCATGGCCTTCTGCTGTTCGAGCGTCTGTGCGCTGACGCGTTGGAGTTCCGCAAACGTGCGTGTCACTTCCCGGTCCGCCTTGCCCAGATAGGCGAGCGCTGCGACCGTACTCCAGATGAGATAGCCGATGACGAGGCAGGCAATCAACGTCATGGCCTTCTGCATGTTCAGTGTATGTCCACGCTGCCGTTGTCTCAACACAGGTCTCTCCCTTCAGAACCCGGACCCACGGTGCTCAACCGTCTCGCCGTTTCGACCGTCGGAATGCCCAGACGGTCCCAGCCCCTGAGGTCATAGTACTCATTCAACACGGCTGCGTCAAGCACCTCGTCACGTGACGTTCTTTGCTCCAGATCGGCAACCAGGACGCGATTCCAGTAGCCTCCGCCCGTCTCCAGGCTCCCGATTCGTCCCACCTACAGGAACGCGTCCAAAGACTGCAGGACGGCCTCACGCTCCAGCGGAGTCGTGAAGTGGACGGACTGCTGAACATGGCGAGCCCACCTGCGCCTTCTGGAACCCCAGAAAAACACAGACATGCCGGGGTTGAGAGCACGCAGGTCCGCCAGATAGCGCTCTTCGTCGGATGGCAGGTCGGAAAGGAGAAAGATGAGAACGTCAGCAAGCCGGACCATGTCTTTCATCGTGTCGTCCAGAACCTGCATGACAAACACGGTGGCCAGGTCATAGGACGGGTGAGAGACCGTCCTCCGGAAGAGCAGCTCACGGCTGTCCCACTGCAGCGGCATCTCCCCGCCACAGACCTTCTGCCAGAAAGCATTAGCCAGCAGTGCGTCGCGTGAGGCAACAACACAGCGATAGGTCACCTGGCGCGGAGAACGCACAAACGGCACAATCTCAAAGGACTCCTGGCGCGTCATGCGTGTCAGCACCCTG
>Ga0315277_10010090_pt1 | contig 12001 bp, 12 predicted proteins | sample YL17G05_15_MG_FD_203695 | JGI IMG/M metagenome (GOLD analysis project Ga0315277, IMG submission 203695) | Sediment microbial communities from Yellowstone Lake, YNP, Wyoming, USA - YL17G05_15 | ecosystem: Environmental > Aquatic > Freshwater > Lake > Sediment | place: USA: Wyoming | collected... | reverse complement strand
TTTGTTCATTACAAAAAATTTAAGTGCTAAAATAGGAATCGAAGTCTCGGAGAAATCGACTTGGCCTCCGTTGACTGAAAAAGATCCTTTTCCCATTAGAAGCTCACAAGGTCGAAAATACGTGAGGATAGAGGTAACCTCTCCGGTCGATTTTCGTCTTCTTATTCCCAGAAGAGGAAAAATCAGGTTGGCAAAAGATCGATGTTCGGGAAAGATTTTGAATTTAAGCTGTGGGGGGTTACTCTTGGAGAGCAAAAAAACCATCCCGGAGGGAGCATTTTTACTTTTAAGCTTGAACCTGAATGGGTTAGTGACTTTGGAGGGAGTCTTGGGAAAGACCAAAAGACTTGAGTCCACAGAAGACGGAGAATATCTGGTGGGCGTAGAATTTTGTTTAAGAGAGGAATTGGAAAATTTCGCCTCAAAAGAGGAAATAGAAAAACTGCCTGTGAAGGTAGGAAGCTTCAATCATAAACTAAAAGAAATTATTTTAAGCTATGTTCACACTGCTCACCTGGCAATGCCAGAGGTGAAAACGGTATTTTAGGGATTATCGAAAAGACGAACCCGTCATCCATTACATTTTTGCAAATCGGTTTTACTTGAGACTTCTGAACATATTGCAATTGGGGGGCTTTACTTTGAGCAATCCTTTTTAACCTCAAACCCAGATCTTTTGACTCCATAATAAAATGAAACATAAAAGATCTAAATGCTCAAAATCTGAAGAGACGATCCGTGATCGGAAGGATGCCTCACATTTGACCTATTCATTAGAAAATTTAAAGACCGACTTTGGAGTATTATGTGAGGTCTGCAGATTAGTCAGAGAATCTTCCCTAGAGAAGGAGACCTGCGAAAGGATATTGAAACTGATAGGAAAATCGATAGAATACAGCTCGGCTAGCCTTTTTCTTTTGGATAAAAGAAAAAATCAGATAGAGGAGGTGGCCTCGGTAGGGAAAAAGGTGGATCTGATCGATTTTGTAAAGTTCAACGTGGGATCAGGCTTCTCGGCTTGGGTGGCTATGGAGAAGCGTCCCATTCTCCTTTCCAATCTACATAGGAGAAGATTCCAAAATGGGATCAGGTCGTTTCTCTCTGTCCCTCTTATTTTGAGGGAGGAGCTTTTTGGAGTTATCAATCTAAGCCATATTAAGCCAAATGCTTTCGGACCAAAAGATTTGAAATTCTTGACCGAAATCTCCAGTCCCATCGCTTTGGGACTGGAACGGATGTTTTACTACTCTGAAATGGCAACGAGACAAAAAGAGTTGGAGGAAATAAAGTCTTATTTAAGAGAACTTCAAAATGAGCTTTCAAAGAGTGAGAAGAGAGCTTCTTTCTCTCAATTTTTAGGACATTTGGACCGGAAGATTAAAAGCCCACTATCCGCCATAGCCGAAAATGCACAGTTTCTCCTGAAGAGCATGTCCTCAAAAGATAAGCAAAAGACTCCAGATTTGATGAAAAAGGTTGATCACAAATTCAAAAGAAAGCTAAGAGAAATTACTGTCGAAGCGAACCAAATCACAAAAGCCACCGAAAAACTACTAAAAATGAACGCTTATTCTATGGCACCAGAAAAAGATCATTCGAAGCGAATCTCTCTTGAGCAATTGTCAACCTCGGCGAAGCATGTAGAAAAGGTCAAATGAAGATTTTAAAGGGACACCATGTCAAACTTTGAGAAAAAGAACAATGAAACTTCCCCGGTGTGTTTTTGTATCAGCGATTTGGAAGAAGTTTTGGACCGGTTGCCCATGGGAATCTTCAAAAGTGATGAAAAAGGAAACTTAATATATATGAATGAGTATCTTACGAAGCTTATAGGGGAGCAACAAAGAGAAAAATCAAAGGAAGTAAATTCTTTAGAACATCATATTAACTATGTAGTCAAAGAGTGCCTTACCGGTGGAAAATCTTCATTTGCAGAAGCCAAACCGTTTGAGAATTCCAAGGGCGAACAGACTTTTTTAGCCCTTGAAGCAATATGTTTGAAAGATGATAGTGGAAAACCGATAAATGGAGAACTGGCAGATGTCTGCACCTCTGGATGGAGTCGAAGGAGGGGGGTGGTGGGAGTGGTGGAGGACATTTCGGAGAAAGCCCGCCTGGAGAAAAACTTGAAAAAAAAGATAAGCGAACTTTCCATCATATGCGAGGTGGGAAATGCTCTAAGAAGCACTTTAAACTTGGAGGAGATTTTGGAGATCATACTGATTGGGGTAACCGCCGGTCAGGGCTTGGGCTTCAATCGGGCCTTCTTATTGTTATTGAACGAAGAGGAAAATCTCTTGGAAGGGAAGATCGCCATTGGTCCTTCCAACCCAGCGGAGGCGAAAAGAATCTGGGAGGATCTCTCCACCAAGAAACAATCTTTAGAAGAGGTGTTACATTCCTATAAGGATGCTTTAAGAAAAAAAGATATTTTAGTCAACGACCTGGTCAAAAAGTTGAGAATAGCATCTTCAGACCAAAAGAATTTTTTGATTCAATCGATGCAACAAAAGAAGGCTTTAAGTGTCAGAAAAGATGAGACAGATTCGGAAACAAACAAAAGTATCTTTGAGGTTTTGGGAGCAGATAGTCTGGCGGTGGTGCCGCTTGTGTTCAAGGATAAGGTGAACGGAGTTCTTTTGGCGGATAATTCCATCAACCAAAAACCAATCGAAGAAGAGGACGTTAAGTTAATGCAGATTTTCGCTCATCATGTCTCCACCGCCATTGAGAGCTCCAAGCTTTATCAGAAATTGGCGGAACAGGTCAATAAATTAGAGGAAGCTAACCAAAGGATAGCAGAAAACACCCAAAGATTATTGCGGGCTGAAAAGCTGTCAGTTCTGGGGGAGATAACCTCACAGGTGGCCCACGAACTGCGCAACCCCATGACCATCATCGGAGGTTTTGCCCGCTCCCTTTTGAAGAAGAAAGATACTCAAGATTCTGATTACGAATATATGAAGATCATAGCCCAAGAGACCGAGAGGGTGGAAAAGGTTTTAGATAACGTTTTGAATTTTACTAAACCGGAGAAAGCCAATTTAGAGAAAGTCGATTTAAACCAGATAGTAGATCAGACTTTGGAAATGATGGAAGGAGAAATAAATTCAGACAAGATCACCGTGATGAAATGTTCCCATCCGGATTTACCTCTGGTCATGGTCAATCCAGATCAGATCCGCCACGCCCTTCTGAATATCTTTAGAAATGCCATTTGGGCCATGCCTCAAGGGGGAATCTTATCCATCACCACCAAAAAAAAGGGCAGTTTCGCTAAAGTTGAAATCAAAGATACGGGATTTGGAATTCCCAAAGAACATATGGGTAGTATTTTCGAAGCTTTTTTCACCACCAAGCCCGAGTCCAGTGGTTTGGGTCTTACTATAAGTTCGGAGATAATAAAAAATCATGGTGGATTGATCTTGGCAGAAAGTGAGAAGGGGAAAGGCTCCACGTTCTCGGTCCTGTTACCTTTTGAGGGGAGTTTCACAGATGACAGCATTAAATCATTAAACCTGGGGGAGGAAGATGAAAAACGTAAGTAATGAACGAAACTTTGCACCATACCATACCGGGCAAAACCGAACTCAGATGACACCTCCGGCCATATTGGTGGTGGATGATGAAGAACATATGTTGAGACTCTACGAAAAGGAGCTCTCTGAAGATGGATACCAGGTAAAAACCGCCACAGGTGCAGAAGATGCCCTAAAGATCGCCCAAAAGGATCAGGTGGATTTGGTGGTTTTAGATATAAAGATGGAGGGGAAAAACGGATTGGAGATTTTGTCTGATTTTAGAAGGATAAACAAGGATTTGCCCATTATTTTGAATTCAGCCTATTCCACCTATAAAAGCGATTTTCAATCGTGGTTGGCGGACGCTTATCTGGTGAAATCGTCAAACTTGGAGGAGCTTAAAAAAACCATAAGGGAGTTGGTAAATTTTTAAAGGTAATTATCGGGACTGTTGCCCAAGCTCGTATGAGTGCATACGCATATTTCTCTCACGGGTTTCGTCAGAAAGGGTTTCGGTTGCGGTTACGTATCGTTTGCCGTAACTCGTTGTCGTTTATCCCGCCAAAGGCGGGAAACGCAAAACCGATACCTAACCGAAACCTAAACCGATAGACGCTAAACATACTTAAGCAACAAACCCTATCTATCTGCAAAAGCAGAGAGTGGGTAACAAGACTTACAGGATTAAATATGGTCGAATCACAAAAGACCGATAAGGCAGAGGATGTGCTGAAATCAGTAGAGGAGTTTGCGGCTCAAGCTAAATTGATAGCATTAAATCTAGCTTCAGCCGCCGCCACGGCCAGAAACACCGGTAACATTCCAATTAGGGTGAATGACGACATTTTGGATTTAGTGGATCAAACCACTAAAGCTTCGGATGATATCAATAAAATGATCAAGATGGTGAAGATGGAGATGGGAAGCCTGTATAGGCTTTCCCGCCAGGGGGTCATAGAATTCGAAAAAAATCAAGAGCTTTTGGATAAGATAGAAAGATCATTAGAATTCATATTGTCTGAAGGCCAAAGAGTGTTATACCTGGTAAAAAAATTAAAATCTATCTCCATCGACAATAAATTAATCTGAAGATGGTGGGTAAATGGTTTTGATAAGATGAACCACAGAATCCGATCCTTTGCAGATGTTGGCCCCCGTTGTAGGGCGCCCATCTGGGCAGAATAAGCTGTTATCAGGGCAGCGGTTCCTAAAGGTCAAGAAACTATCATTGATACCGATATAAAACATACCAGACCAATTACGGGGAGGCATAATTGCATTCGCAGGTATCTCAACTCATAGAAGTGATCAATAAGGAAATTTTGTGCTTAGAGAAATTTTTGGCCCTCTTATCCGAGGAACAAAAATTTCTGGTGGAGGATGAGGTAGACTCCTTGAGAAAATCCATAGAAGAGCAAGAGAAGACCATCGGGGATGCGCGAAAGTTGGAAGATGCACGCATAAAATTAACGGATTCGCTTGCCGAAAAACTAAAGATAGACAAAGGTGAGGTGAAGTTGTCCAAATTGATTGAGCTGGTGGAGGAATCATATTCCACCAAACTCCGGGAGCTGCAAAGCACTCTTTCTACCCTTTATATCAAGCTGGAAAGGCAGAGAAAGAAGAATGAATTTTTGATCAAACAGTCCATGAAGTATGTGGACAAAAGCATGAAGATCTTCTTGGGCCTGGAGGGAAGAGACCAAGGTCATTCCGTTCCTTTAAGAGAAAGAAATTCGGAGAAGGTGGTAGAGCAAGTAGTTTAAGGTTATTCTTTTCCAAAGATAGAATGTTCGGATGTTAATCAGTTTGGAATTAGCTAAAAGGATGTTCTTTTCATAATAGGGAGAGACAGATTCTTAGAAGAGGGCAAATATGTTAATACTGACAAGGAAGTTAGGCGAAAGCGTGACCATCGGAGACGACATCAAGATAACCATCTTGGGAGTGCGGGGTAGACAGGTCAGATTGGGAATCATCGCCCCCCAAAAGGTGACCATCCATAGAGAAGAGATCTATTTCAAAATCCAAGAGGAAAACAAAAGGGCACTCGCCGCCACCACGGAGGATCTGACCAAGGTCGTTTCAATGGTGAGAGAAGATAGAAAAAAGTTATTCTCCGAGGGACCTGTTCAGGTGGACACCTTGGGCGGAGAAGTGGCTAAGGGGCGCAAGGATACAAAAGGGAAAAAAGGTAATAAGACAAAATGAAAGTCACAGCATTCTACAAACTCATGATGTTTAGTTTTATTGCCTCGTCTCTTTAGTTTCAGGCTCCGAGGGTGAAAATTTATCCAAGAAAGGGTGGACAACATGTTTTTTAAAAACAAAAGGGGGAAACATCAAGAGGATTTGAATCAGAAGGTTTCTAAGTATCAAAAATGGTGGCAGGATCAGACCGAGGAGCTCTCTTTGAGTCGATCAAACCCTAAAAAAAATAGAAAGTCCCCCGAATCTCAGCTGAAGGCAGGACAAAAACAGAAAGCATGGGACGACAGCTTCGTTTACTATGAAGGAAATTAGGTCTCATTCAGGATTTGAGATTAATTTTAAATCTTGAATTTTCCATTTTGAATCTTTTTTTCCTATAACATAGGAAGGTGACCAATGAAAGTCTTTGATCTTACAGGTAGATTGAATCCTTCATTAGCCATTTTTTATTAAAGCTCTTTTCCGAAATTGCATATAAAATGGTGAGAGATACCGTGATCCAAAATTTGACCAAAAATGCGGATCGACCCCTCGAGCCTGAAAAGATTATGGGGGCTCACAAAAAGATAAATGTGATTCTGCCTAAACCCTCAGTGGCGGAGAAGAGTCCAGGAACTGAGGGCGAACTGGAAAAGCCGGATCAGTTCCTGAAGAACATCTCCTTAGCTAAATTCTGGCTTAAGGATGTGCATTCCACCTTAAGTCAGGTAAACGATCTTATTCTCAAGGCCAAAAAGACAGCCATTCAGATGGTGGAAAAGACCCCCAATCATGAAGTTCGCAAATTGGCAGCAAAGGAAGTCGAGAAACTTTTCATTAATATTCTTGAGGTAGTCAATGCCCAAAAGCGAGGAAGATATATCTTCGCTGTAAACCAGACCACAATGTCGCCTTTTCGAAAAGAAAAAGGGGATGTGCTATATCAAAGCGATACTGAAGAGATTGAGCTGGGAATAGAACTTGGTTCAAAGATGAAAATCAAGTTGATCGGTTTAAACTTTTTGACCAAACCTCTGAAAACTTTGGGGGAAGATTTCGATTTAGATCCGGGAATAGACCAAAATACCCGGCTGTCTGATTTAAATAGGGGAAGAGGGGTAAATCTGGGGTCAATAAGGGTAACAAATAGTAACACAGGTAGGTCCTGGGATATTAATCTTCGCCACACCGCCACCGTAGGGGATGTGATAAATGCAATAAATTCCTCTGGAATACCTGGTTTAAGTGCGGATATTGGCACTTCTAAAAAAGGGTTGAAATTGACTTATGCCGGCTTAAACGCATCCAAGTCTGGGCAAGAATTCACCGTCTCAGAAGCAAGCGAAACTCCCGCTAGAGATTTGGGAATTTTGGGCAATCTTTCAAGGCATAGAGCTAACCAGTCAGGTAGTCTGGAGGGAAGGGATTTGGATCCAATCTTGACTCAGAATACGCCCATCTCTTTGCTTAAACGCGGACATGGATTAACCTTGGGAAGCATCAAGATCGCTCTGGGAAACATCCAGAGAACCGTGGATTTAAGTTCTGCTTCCGCCGTAGGAGAGATCATCGATGCAATCAACAGTGCAATACCGGGTGTTCTTGCCTCCTTAAACAATTCAAAAAAAGGAATAAGCGTTGAATCAATAGTCGTCGGACAAAGTTTGATGGTTTCGGATGGCGATGATAAAAGAAGCGCCAGCGGCTTGGGGATTTCAGGTTCAGCAGATATGTTGGGCGGTCTTTTATTTTTGAGGGAAGCTCTAAATAATGATGGTTCCGAGGCAATTTCGAAAAGTTTAGAGATTTTGGATTTAAGTTTAGAAGAGGTTTTAAGTCACAGAACGGAAACAGAAGCTAAACTAAAAAGATTGGAAAATATTGGAACCTGGATCATGGGCTTTCAATCAGATGCCACTTGGCTTTTGTCAGAGGTAAGGGGGGTAGATCTGTTCAGAGCTATCACAAATTTAGAGAACCAACAGTCCATTTATCAATCTGCCCTGCAAAGTGGAGCCGCAGTGATCCAGCCTACACTTTTGAACTTTATCAGATGATGGGGGGTGCTTGATGAAATATCTTACCAGCAGATTTGGACAAATCGCTTTTGAAGAAAAAGAGATACTATTTTTGCCCAAAGGGATTTTGGGGTATTCTCAGCTTTCCAAATATGTGATCATAGAGAAAGACGAATATGAGCCTTTCAAGTGGCTTCAGTCCGTGGAGGAATCCGATATTGCTTTCGTGATCGTAGATCCGACCTTCTTCTTTCCAGATTACAAGCTGGAGTTACATGAAAAGGAGCTGGAGGAACTCAATTTCCAGCAGATGAAAGAACTGAGCCCCTACGTTATTGTTACTGTTCCACCCGATCATTCACAGACGTCTGCCGATCTTTTAGGCCCTTTGGTGATAAATTTCAAAAAGAGGATAGCCAAGCAGGTAGTCATGCCCAACAGTCCCTACACCACCAAACATTACATTTTGGATGAGCTAAAGAAACAACTGAAACGAAAACGTATCGCTGAAGAGAAAAATCTATCGAATGAACCATAGGTCAAAAGAATTATAAATCAAGACAGGGATTTAGGGATGTCCCAAAAGACTTCCTCTGGATTGCCTTTTCCTACCTGAGCAGATTAAATGTCTATTCTTTAAAAACATGGGTCTTCTCCAAAAAAGTTGCTTCCGCCATAGGCGGATCCGCCTCCGGCGGAAAAAAATAGGCTGTTGCGAGGCATTCATACTAAAGTGTGCGATCCTATATGCTCTCTGTCATCAAGAAAACCAGGAGGGTTCTTTGAACTCACCCCCTTTTCATTCCCCCTCTCTTTTCAAGAGAGGGGGATAGGAGGTGAGTTCTTTACCTTGCCAAGCGACCTAAATATATAAGTCTATTCTCCTTATCGAAAACTTCAGCAACTAAATTGGAGAAGAGACAAAAACATTAACAACCCAGTTGTCGATGAATAACAAAGAGAACCTCATGGCAGAACCAATAAATAGGTCAGCTTTACGAAAGATAGCAACCTTTTCGGACAAAATGGAGATCACCAGCCCATACCAAAGAACTGTAGTCACCCCATTCGAAAAAAACAAGATTCTAACGATGTATCCGGTTGCAAAAAAGATTTTGGAAGGGGAGATGGTCCATCCGCTCATGGCGATTGTGTATCCCTCTTATGTCTGTAATCATAATTGTCAAGGATGCTCTTATCGAGAGTTGAATAGAAAGGAAAATGCGTTTCTGGATCCCAAAAATTTCGTGAAACTTCTGAAAAGTTTGCATTCCTTAGAGGTGAAATCCATTGAGCTTTCTGGTGGTGGAGAACCAACTTTGCATCCCCAATTTTGTGAATTAGTGAAGTGTGCCGTAAATGAAGGATTCGACTTGGCTCTTTTGACCAATGGCTCCTTGCTTTCGGGCCGGATAGCCGACGTGGTAGTGGACAATTTCACCTACATCCGGGTGAGCGTAGATGCAAGTGATGTAGTGGCATATAATCAGATACATCGTCCTCCTGAAATATATGGATTTCAAACCATCCTGAACAATTTGGAGGAGGTGATTTCTAAAAGGAATCAAAGGAATTCTAAACTGACCGTAGGGGCAAAAGTTCTGGTCTGCCAAACTAACATGAATTTCATCGAAAGTGTTACCAGCTTAGCCAAAGATATCGGTTGTGATTATGTCCAGTTTAAGCCCATGCGAAATGCAGAAGACGCTCTTTTTCCTGAACAAATAGCCATGGTGGATGATTTTATAAAGACCCTGCAAAAAAAATATTATCCTTTTTCAGTTTGCGGTGGGGCCAAAGGTTCAAAGACCAACATGAAATGTTGGCTTTCTCCCATTCACATTTTGGTGGATCCTTTGGGGGACGTTTATCCTTGTTCCCATTATCAATACCGGAGAGAATCGACGCGAATCGGAAATCTCTTCAGGCAACCCCTCGAAAAGATTTGGCTTGGCTCAAGACATAAAGAAGTGATCAGAGACCTGAAGGTGGAAGAGTGTAATCTGTACGATTGTCGATGGCACTATTATAATGAGATCATGTGGCAGGTGATAATGGAAAACAAGATGCATCTGAATTTCATTTGACCTCGTCACAAAAGATTTTTGATTTTTAGCTTAGCTGGCATTTACTGTTTATTTGTAACTTTAGACCGTCAAGTGGAACAAATTGTTTTTGTACGCATAGCGATTGATTAGACCTAATCCTTTCTTCTCAAGAAAGACTGGGTTAGGGGATGAGGTTGGAAAATCGAATCCCAGACTTTCTCATCTAATGCCCCCGAGACCCGTCTGGGAATACCCTCTTATTTTATCCTCTGTATAGGAAAATAATTCAATTCCCACATTTACTCAAGCGTTTCCATATTTTTTCTGGGTACCATAAAAAGATATAATCTCTTCTCTGCCATCTAGAGAGAAGAAGCCAAAAGTCTGGTGAGTAAAGTTTTAAAGCACTTGAGTCGATAAATGTTTTAGAGAGAAGATGGGAGGAAATACAAAAAATCGTTAAAGGTGTATATTCATGGATGCCCTTTGTCCCATAAGAAAGGAAAAAGTTCAAGAAGTCAAGAATAAGATCTTACGTAAGTTATATGAAACAAAAGAGTTAAAAGAGGAAACCGTGAATAAATTGGTCCGGTCAGAAGATCTCAGAAATATGGTTTGTGATTTCAATTTAGCCAAAACCCACAAACCGAAGCCTTTGTCAAACACCAGCTTAACCGGGAAGGGAACCCCAAAGGCAGATTTGTCTATACGAGAAGAAAAGATAAAAGAGGCAAAAGAAAAAAGCCAGAAGGGTTATTATGACAACCAGGAAGTCTTTTCTAAAGTTGCCCAAAGACTCATGGACTTGTTTGGAGTATAATCACAAATGCGCTGTTGCTACAATGTATCTTAAAAAAGACCATACAAAATTGATCTGGAGATCTTCTACCAAATAAAAAACGAAAGTTAGAAATGAGCAAATTCATAATCTTGTCTTCCATTCATTCCCAGACGGGTCTCGGTAAATTCAAGTAGTTCCTTCCCGGACGGGTTTTCGATTTCCCATTATTTTTTATTCATTTAGCCTCACTCTAAGATATGGACAGTTTGCATTTTGAGAGGTTCAAATTTATATATGGAAACAGAAAAATTGATTTTTACCACTTAGGGTAACGGAGACTCATGTGAGAAAGTAAATGATTTTCTAACTAAATCTGTAGTGGGTATCTGCCTTAATATACTATCTTGGACAAAGATAGAAGATTTCTTCTTGACAAAAATTTGGCAAAGTCGTATATTGAAAAAGTTTGAGGATTGTAAGTTGAAGAAACAAAAAATGTTAAGCTCCAGACGGGGCTTTGTTGAGAAAAGCTTCAGTGGATTAGAGTGTCCCGAATAACATCGGGAGGGTCATATTGAGATAGTTTGAGAATTTGTAAGTCTAAGAGTCAACAGGTTTGAAACTCTGAATTGGTCTGGGGCGATTAGCTCAGTTGGTTAGAGTACTTGCTTGACATGCAAGGGGTCACTGGTTCGATCCCAGTATCGCCCACCATAAAGACGGTGGATGGTTCATGGTTCATGGTTCGTAGTTCGTAGTAAAAAAATGTCTGTAGGAAAAAAAGGGTTTTCGACCCCAAAAAAGCAGGGGATTTTTTATAAGTTATAATCGGGAGAAACAGATGGCGGATAAGATCACAGTCATCTTGCCTGACAAATCGAAAAAAGAGTATAAAAAAGGAATAACCGTTTCGGATATTCTTAAGGATATCGACTCGGAATTAGCTGAAAATGCTTTGGTGGCCAAGATGAATGGCGAGATAGTCGATTTGTCGAAGAATATCAATGAGGACTCAGAAATAGAGATACTCTCCTTTGATTCCGAGGTGGGAAAAAAAGTTTTCTGGCACAGCACCTCACATGTTATGGCACAGGCGGTGCAAAACCTTTTCCCTGAGATAAAGTTGGCTATTGGCCCCTCCATCGAAGAGGGATTCTATTACGACTTTGATAAGAAGGAACCCTTTACCCCGGATGATTTGGAGAAGATCGAGCAAGGGATGCAAGAGATCGTAAAGGAAAATCATCCATTTGTAAGAAAGGAAATTCCCAAATCGGAGGCTATCAAGTTCTTTAAGGAAAAGGGGCAAAAATATAAGGTGGAAATAATTTCCGAGCTGGAAGATGAAAAAGTAATATTGTATCAACACGATGATTTTGTGGATTTGTGCAAAGGACCGCACGTTCCCTTCACCGGGGTGATTAAAAATTTTAAACTTACAAG
>Ga0315277_10010088_pt1 | contig 12003 bp, 9 predicted proteins | sample YL17G05_15_MG_FD_203695 | JGI IMG/M metagenome (GOLD analysis project Ga0315277, IMG submission 203695) | Sediment microbial communities from Yellowstone Lake, YNP, Wyoming, USA - YL17G05_15 | ecosystem: Environmental > Aquatic > Freshwater > Lake > Sediment | place: USA: Wyoming | collected... | reverse complement strand
TCAAAGGAAAACTGCAACTGTCAGTTAAGGTCTCAGCGACGGTAAAACCACAAGTCTTTCCTTGGCACGACCTTAGAGCAACGCAGGACATACTCTATTTTCCATGCGTTCTATCTCGTTTTTCCCTCGGTTCTCGAAATCCGCCGGCCATCGCACAATTTCGGCCTCACCGCATTTATCCGGTCCACGCAGGGCCGCAACTCTCATTCGGGGCACTTTCGCCAAGAGCATTCCGCTGGGGACTACTATGCCGGACGCCTGCGCGGCAGGCAAGGAAAAAAGACGGTTGTCGGTCATCGGTTGTCGGTTGTCGGTTGAACATCCGCAATTGCCTTTCCTTCACGTCCCTCGGCACCCCCTGCGGTTGAAAGGAACTGGATTCCTGCTTTCGCAGGAATGACAAAGTCGGTGCGGGCGTGAATCAGCGGTTCCATATCCTCTGTGCTCCTCCGTGCCTCTGTGGTGAGAGAATCCGGATTCCCGCCTTCGCGGGAATGACGTGCGCGGAAGATGAGCCGGATCAGCGGAGGGACAGGGGCTCGAAGGGGAGGTTGACGCGGATTCGCATCGTGGCGAGGTCGTCCTGGACGAGCATCTGGGCGCGGCCGTTGCCGAGTGCGATGTGCGGAAATTCGACGCCTTGCTCGCTGCCGAGATTCTGGGCCAGGCCGGGCGACTTGTCCAGCTCGACCAGCAGGCCGGTGAGCGTCTGGTTGACCATCATGCCGGAGATCGAGACCAGCGAGCTGCCGCGGGCAGGGTCGTCCTTGTCGCCGAGCAGGGCGGTCACGTCGGTCTTGAACTGGCCGGCGAGCCAGCGGATCGTCGCGATCTTCTGGGCCTCCTCGGTTGCGTAGGGCGTGCTCAGGATATCCGGGCCGATGATGAACTGGCAGTCGAACAGGATGCCGCGCCTGGGCGGGATCAGGTATCGCGTGCGTGTGGTCGAGGCCGGCACCCGTCGGTCATGACCGGTCGTGGTCGGGAGGACCTGGGAGGACTCGCGGGTGGTCGTCGCGGTCACGGCCCGCTCGTCGACGGCGAAGAAATACTTGCGGGTGGCGGTGAGCCGGTACTCGTCGAAGACGATCATGTTGAGCCAGGACTTGCGGCTGTCCTTGCTTCGGCCGGAGAACGCGACGATCGTGTCGCTCTGGGTCAGCAGCACCTCGCCCACTTCGCTGCGCGTGAACTGGTAGGCGGGGGAGCGGCCGACGTTGAGCACTTCCAGCGTCGTGCTGGTCTTGAGCTGCGTGCTGTTGTAGGGGACGGCGAGCTGCGCGTAGGGCAGCTTCTCCGGCGGCAGGTAGCCCAGCACGGTGCAGCCGGACAGAAATGGTCCGAGAAGGAGAGCCGCCGCGCACCGGACGCCCCTGGCCGCGCGCATCTTCGTGCTGATCGTTCGCGGCCTGTCGCTCGTCATAGGGCTCTCCTTTCGCGGACCGATAATCAACGGACTCACGCAGTTACTATTTGCCACCGACGATTTACGATTTGGCCCCGTTTGCCGTATGCAATCGCGGCACCACTCGGCCGTCCAATCGTAAATCGTAGATCGCCGGCCTACACTTCCTTGCTGTCGATCCACTTCATCATTTTTCGCAGCTTGCGGCCGATGGTTTCCAATTGGTTCTTGCTATCCTTTTCGTACAATTCGTTGAACTTCTTGAGCCCGCTCTGATATTCGTTGATCCATTCCTTCGCGAATTGCCCGGAGGTGATCTCGCCGAGAATCTTCTTCATCTCCGCCCGCGTCTGCTCGGTGACGATTCGCGGCCCGCGCGTCAGGTCGCCATATTCGGCTGTATTAGATATAGAATATCGCATATAGCTGAGCCCGCCCGCATAAATCAAATCGACTATCAGCTTGACCTCGTGGCAGCACTCGAAGTAGGCGATCTCGGGCTGGTAGCCGGCGTTGACCAGGGTCTCGAAGCCGGCCTTGATCAGGGCGGACAGGCCGCCGCACAGGACGCACTGCTCGCCGAACAGGTCCGTTTCCGTCTCCTCTTTATAGGTCGTTTCGAGGATGCCCGCGCGGGCGCCGCCGATGCCGTGGCCCCAGGCCAGGGCGATCTGCTTGGCGGTCCCGGTGGCGTCCTGCTGGACGGCGACCAGGCACGGCACGCCGCCGCCCTTTTGGAACTCGCTGCGGACGAGGTGCCCCGGCCCCTTGGGGGCGATCATTACCACGTTGATTTCTCTGGGCGGCACGATGTACCCGAAGTGAATGTTGAACCCGTGGCAGAATCCCATCGTCTGGCCCGGCTTGAGGTTCGGGGCGATCTGCGTCTGATAGATTTTGCCCTGCAGCTCATCGGGCAATGTCACGATAATCAGTGCTGCTCCGTTCATCACCGTCTTGATATCGCCGGGCTTGAACCCGTGCTCGATGGCGAGCTGGTAGTTCTTCGTCCCGGGCAGTTCCGCGACGCCGACCTCGATCCCGCTGTCACGAAGGTTCTGGCTGTGCGCGTGTCCCTGGCTACCGTAGCCGATCACCGCCACTTTCTTGCCCTGCAGCGGCCCGATCGGAGCATCTTTCTCGTAATAAATCTTTGCTGCCATTGTTTCGTTCTCCTTTCTATCTAAAGTAAACGCCAAGCATGAATCTCAAAGTCCAAATCCGAAATCCGAATCTCGAAATTCGAAACAAGCACGAAGGGTGGAAACCCGGATGTTCGAACCGAGGCTTCGCGAGCCCGTCACGTTTCGGCCATTGCCCTTTTCGAGTTTGGAATATGTTTCGGATTTCGACATTCTTATTTCGAGTTTTCCGCCGTTACTGTCCGGGCCACATGTCACGATAGCTGACTAACTGAATGCCCCGCTTCTTGATTGTCTCTTTGACCCTGGGACTGGTGAAGGCCCTGGTCACGCCTTCGCGGTGCGTGGCGACCTCCCAGTAGCCCTTGTGCCCCATCCCCCGCATCTCCGGCGTGTCGAGCCCCGGATGCTCGATCAAGATCCAGGTCCCCGGCCCGAGCCCCTCGAGCACCTTGACCAGCGCCGCCTCGCGCTGCTCGGCGCCGGCCTTGCTGTCCATGAGCCACGGCACGTACTGTGCCCCCGGCGTCTCGATCGGCAGCTTGTACTCCGTCGCCAGCTTCTGCACGAGCGCCTGCAGTTCCGGCGTGCACGTCGGCGTGCCCATGTGGCTGCTCAGGTGCGACACCTGCGGAATCATCTTCTTCGCCAGCTCGATCTGGGCCCGCAGCTCCTTCTCCACCTCCTCGATTTTCCAGCCGGACTGCAGGAAGCCGGTATTCGGCGGAAAGTCCGGCCGCTGGGCCGTCTGCGGGTAGAAATTCCCCTGCGCATCGACAAGGCTCGGCGCCTGTGTGATCGGGCCCCACTTGTAGTTCTCCCACTCGCTGGTGAGCGTCAGGTGCACGCCGACATCGTAGCCGGGGTTCTCCCGCAGCATCCTGGCTGCCTCGTTGAACCACGGGGCCGGCGCCATCACCTCGACGCTCCTGGCGATCCCCTCCTGAAAGCACTTGATGCAGGCGAGATTGGCCGCATGGCATGACCCGATATCGTCCGCCCGCACGACGAGCTTGATCGCCCCGCGATTGTCCTGCGTCTGTGCGACACCCCGGCCGTACCCGACGACCAGAACCGCCCCCAACGCACCCGCTACCCACAAACACAAAACTCTTCTCTTCATCGAAAGCTCACCCTGCGAAATGCCTTTTTCAGGCCATACCAAACGAAACACTCGCCCCGACCCTGATCCTGCGAAAGCCGCCCGACCGAACGTCCGGCGAGGCCATGCAAAAAGGCTATTATATGCCCCATCCCCGCCCCCGCAAGGATTTTACCGCCTCCAGCGAACGTAGGGGCGAATCACCATTCGCCCGAACCTTCATATCCGACACGGATTCAACCATCAACCCAAGCGCAACTGATTTTGCCTCTCGCCAAGACCACAAAGGGTTCCGGCTAACAACCAATAACGAGCAACGAACAACCGCAAACGGTTGTCAGGGATCGGGGATCAGGGGTCAGCCGGGGAAGACCGCAACTATTTTTATATTTTTGCGATTTATTTTGTTGACATATCCGGAGCCGGGCCGATAATAGGATGCATGTCTTATGAAGGAGTACGCTTTCCTCCCTCGGAGTTTACCCCTGATCGACAAGCACGAGGGAAAGTATGTTTGCAGGCCGGATCGGCCTCAGGAGAAGAACCCGTGGCAAAAGGTACAGTGAAATGGTTTAATGAAAGCAAGGGATTTGGCTTTATCAGCCCGGCGGACGGCGGACAGGACTTGTTTGTCCATCACTCGGAGATCAAAACCGAGGGCTACGCCTCGCTCACGGAGGGCCAAGCGGTCAACTTTGAAGTCGGACAGGGCAAGAAGGGCCCGTGTGCGACCAACGTTATCCCAAGCTAAGCCCAACAAAACCTGATTGCAGGAAGGCCTCGCCGCAATGGCGGGGCCTTTTTTCTTGCCTCACATTCGGACGGATATGGGCCGCCGAAAGCCTTAGACCGGGTATGGAGGCCAATGGGCCGAAGCCGCTGCGGCCGACGCCGGGGGCGAGCGCGAAGGTTGTGCAAGGAGGCGGTCAAGGAGCCGAAACCGAGGACGCGAGAGCAGTCTTGTGCCCCCTGTTTTCACCCAAGACCGGATCTTTTTCGATATATCGTTCCCACTGCGCCAGAGCATCCAGCATCCTCTTGCCGCGCTTGCAGTCCGCGATAGTCATTTTACCTGCCCGCACCAGATCGTAATAGGGCCCAATGTCACGCTGACGATAGAGATCGGCAAAGTTCTGATAGAACCTCTCCCGCGGCAGGCGGGTCGGCAGGACGGCATGCAGCGTGTCGAAGCAGGAGTAGTCGCCCGTCAGCAGCTCGTCACGACGGTCCCGGTAGAGTTGCGTCCCGGGCAGAGGAGTCAGAACTGTAAACTGAGTATGCGTGATTTGCCTGCGGCTGACGTAGTCACGGAGCAGCTTGAAATCATCGTCCGTCCACTCCGGATCGACGATGAAGGCGCCCCAGATGATCACGCCGTTGTCCTGGAGAATCTTAATGGCCTGATCGTTGGTGTCAATGCTGCAGGATTTGTTGACATTCTTGAGAGTCTTGTCGCAGCCCCCCTCCAGACCCAGGAGCACCGCGTACAATCCGATATCCACCCATTTCTCCACCAGTTCCGGGTGCCTGACGATGGAATCCGTGCGGCACTCCATGGAGTATCTCTTGCGAATGCCTTCAGATTTGATCAGATCGGCGATCATGCCTTCTCGCTTGTGGTTCATCAGGAAGTTGTCATCGACGAACGTGATGTGGTCGCTGGAGATGGTGCAAATCTCCGATACAACTCTCTGGGGCGTCATCTGGTTGATGGAGCCACGATAGAACTCGTGGACGCTGCAGAACCTGCAGCGGAATGGACAGCCTCTCGATGTGGCAACGGACGTGTCCGGTTTATCGAAAAGAAAGAAGTACTCGTTTCGGCAGGATTCCGTCAGGTCTCGACGCGGCAGAGGCAGATCGCCCAGGTTCACGCGGTTCTCGCAGAGGCTGTTGCGAATGAACGTGCCGTCGCGATCGCGCCAGGAGATATTGGGCACACCATGCAAGCCCCGCCGGTCTGCCACGGCCTCGACCAATTCCCGGAACATCAGCTCCGCTTCCCCAACGGCGACCGCATCGATCTGGGGAAGAAAGAAGTCCTTTGGCACCAGCGTGGCGTGATGCCCGCCGACAACAGTGAATACCTCCGAAGAGAAGGATTTGACCTGCCGGAGGATGTGCTGAGCGGCATACACCTCAGGGGTCAGAGCGGTAACCGCCACCATTTCCGGCCAGAGGCTCCTCAACACGGCATCAAGATCGTTGTCTATGCGCATGTCGAGGATACGGACATCGTGGTCCGGAACCATCGCTGCGATCATCTCCAGATGCAGCGGCTCCGGCAAGGCCACGGTCCGAAACCCCACTCCCGGGGGCACATCAGGTTGCACCAGCAATATTCGCACGAGACATCCCTTTTCTCAGCTTGTGACTCAACCCACCGTTCATGATGCAAATCATTGTACCCACTATATCCGATGATAGTCGAGGCTGTCGCGTGAATCCCTTGTCAGGAGTTGGCAAACATCTCACGGAAGTGAAACCCCTGAACGTCTCGGAACATTCCGGGTACACCAGGAGTGTTCTCATGCCGGTGCCTCGCATATCACTTATCATTGAACGCTCTGTTTCCCCAACAAAGATCCTGCATGTCCCCGGCAACCCGGGGCATGTGCCATACATACTTCCATAGGACAATGGCATCCTGTGAGAAAGGCAGGAAATTCCCTATTTTAAGTGCAGAAGAACACGTACCGTATGCCACATGCTCCACGCCCGAAGTGTGCCACTTCAGGCAATCAGGCCAGGCCGAGTCTCCTGCCTCCGGCCGAGGCCCGGAGAGACTTCACGACCTGTGAAGCAGCCATAGGATCTTTGTCGTTCAGGAGAGCCTCACAGGCAGACCGAGCAGAAAAATCCGATGCACGGTTGAGCAGCCTATCTCACCCTCAGTAGGCTGGCAAGCACAATGCGGCGTTTTCTTACAGAGTATTACCTCGAAAATTCAGAGTTCCAGCTTGGCTGACAGGAAGTACCACGATGGCGGCTGCCCCGGCGTGACGGTCGCGTATGTTCCTGGTACCAAAGTGATGCCGATGAGCGATCCCAGCGAAACCAGGATCGAACAGAAGCAACATCTCGACCAAAGCCACCCCGCGAGCGTATAATTAGCAGTTGAACAGGTGATGACGCGGCTGATTCTCTAATCGCGGCGGAACCTGGACGCTGCTCTTTCCTTTGGTCGAATCTGCAGTGAATCGGGCAAGGATTATGCCGAGCATACATGTGGAGCCTTGCCATTCAGGCAGCAGGATAAACGAAGGGTTTGGAACATGAAAGCCAGAAAGAAAACGGGGCTCAAGGGACGGAAACTCGCCGCTTGTCTGATAGGCATAAAGACTCCTGTTGGAGGAATCGATTGGGAACCACCCGTCGAGGAACAGAATAGGGCGAGGCAAGTATTGATGTATCTTGCGGAGCAGCAGGTTCTGTGGGACCCCTATGACACGGTGATAGGCACATTCGTGGTGCAATCCGTGGTTGATCTGCGTGGCCAGCTCCGTTGCGAGTTCGAGGATCTCCCGAGCGATTCCGTCCTGCAAGAAGGGCTGCGAGCCATGCACGCGACCTGTCGCGTGTTTTTGGATGAGAATCAATCCCCAAGATCAGGATACGGGCCGCCCTATGAGGCTCAGCTCCACAGCACACTGGGCGAGTTGCGAGCCCTGTTTGGCATCCATATCGCTCGGATCGCCTGTGCGTACGACCTGCAGGTGGATACACGTTTGGAGGGTATACTGCCTCCCGAGCCGGACTGAGACCTGAGGCAAGAACCGTGGGTCTGCCATGTGATAACGGCCATGAGTCAACGCTTACCAGGCAGCGAACATGAGGTGGAGGAGTGCCCTGACCGTCTCACGCTGTGGGCGCTGGCGCGGGCGCGGAGGTCTCTTTTGCGGACCTCCACTTCTCCTTTCGAAGCGACTTGTCCCAGATCGCCTTGACCTGCTCATCCGAGCCGGTGAACGGCTTATCCGTGCCTCGCGACTTGCGGTATGCATCGTTCGTCATATCAGACATGTTTCACCTCAGAATGGGCGGCGCAGTCCTCGCCGAGAGCGATTCTCAACAACTTTCGCCGGAACTCCTCGCCCCAGTCTATCTACGTATATTCTAGACCTCCGGCCGGGCCGCGTCAATCGCAGTTTCCTCAAGTCATGGCTCCCCAGAGAGGTCCGGGACCGGCTCACGGCGTTGACTCCACTGAACAACGCGGTTTTCAGGCTCTTAACTCTGGTTTTCCGTCGCAATGCGGATGGCCAGCGTCAGTAATGAATTTTCGCTCGCGACGATTATTTCTGCTATTTTTTCGTGGAACGCGCGGAACCACCACTCTCGCCAATTGTGCCATGCCATGAGCCTACCCCCACGTCCCCACGAAGAGTTTACCAGAAAGACCCCATTTTCTCTGGTTGAAACCCTTCGTACAGTTCTTCCTGGGTTCGCGTTCTTCGTAGTGAAGGGGAAAACAGTTGTCGGCTCTCGGTTGGCGGTTCTCAGTTGGGAATCTGCATTTGCCAATCAGCGTCGGAAAGAAAGGAACGAGCGGTGAGTTCTAGCCGTCGTCTTCTTGCACAACGCACAATGTGAAATGTGCAGGTCCGGCCGCCTCATCCCCCCGTCTCATCGCTGTCTCTGTCTCCGTCGGCGATCCACGCCGCACCGAGGGCGCCGGTGGCGGAAGGCTGTGCCTCTTTGAGCACCTGCCGGCATATCGGGCACTGTGCCGGCCACGTCGCCTGGATCTGCAGATGGCTTGGGCAGGCGTAGAAACCGATCTTTCCCACCTCCGTCGGTGCGTCCCACTGGCCCTGTGCATGGGCCGAACATGCCCCTGAAGCAAGTACGAAGCTGGTGATTATCGTCAACGTTCTCATATTGCTGCCCATTCAGCCGGCGTTGCGCCGACTCTGGTTCCCCGAAATCAGGCTGTGTCGGCAAAGGTTGTTCATGCAAGTACCATACGATGTGGACCATCATCTTCGCCGGTAGGTAAAATGCGCGCTCGCCGACGCGAGAATGCCTACCTGTCTGAAAGTGCTGGTTGTCCCGGGACACCATGAAAGCGATGATCAAAGCCGGCAGAGAGCCGCGGGATTATTATAGTCCATTTTCGTCTATTGCCTCTCGTGGTCAGCCGATAGGATATGTATTGGCGTGCACGGAGATACGAGGACGCACAAAGTTGAAGGGCACTATGAAGGTAGACCTTCATTACGGAACAGGCGTTGTTTCCCTCCGGGTGCCGGATCGGAACGTTCAGGAGATTATCCGGCCGTGGCAGGGGGAACAGACCGAGGATGCGACGGCGGGGTTGCGGGAAACCATCAGCAGGCAGGCCGGAGCTTTTCGGGACGAGGTCGCCGGCAAACGGGTGTGCGTCCTTGTTGACGACGGCACGCGCGACGAGCCGCTGGCGGATGTGCTGCCGCACCTGTGCCAGGTGCTGCGGGGGAGTGCCTCGGTGCAATTCCTGATCTGCACCGGGACGCACACGGCCGATACGCCGAAGAACCACCAGATCCGCCGCGAGATCGAAAAGGCCGGCCGGGCCACCGGCCTGAATGTCACCCGAATCCATGGCCATGACTGCAAAGCCGACAAAGTCATCGACGTCGGCCGCACGTCGCGGGGGACGCAAGTATTGACCAATGCGCTGGCCGAGGAGGCAGAAGCCTTTCTCGTCGTGTCGGATGTGAAGGTCCATTACTTTGCGGGGTACTCGAATCCTGTGAAGAACTTCGTGCCCGGCATCAGCGCCTTTCGCACGGTCGAGCAGAACCACAGCCTGGCCCTGCTCGAGGAATCGACGCACGGGGCGCACCCGTGGCATCCCGATCCCGCTCGACGCGACAATCCTCTGGCCGAGGATCAGGTGGAGGGCATGGAGTTGATCGCCCGGGGCCGGCCGATCCATGCGCTGGCGATGATCAGTGCCGGCGCACGGCTGATCTGGGCGCGCTTCGGGCCGGTCCGGGACGTGAGCGCCGAGTCCTTTCTCGTGACCGACGAGCGGAATATCCGGGCGGTCGCTCCGGCGTCGCGGCTGATCGTCTCGCCGGGCGGGCTGTCCAACGACGAGGATCTGTACACGGCCCAGCGAGCCCTGGAATTGACGCGGGCCGCGGTGACGGATGGCGGAGAGGTCTTGTTCCTGGCCGCTTGTCCCAACGGCATCGGCGAGCCGCAGACCCTGGCGAACTTCTATGACCGTCTGACGGCCCCGCTCGACGAGGTCATCCAGTCGATCCGGCAGGACTACGTCCTGTACAGTCATAAGCCCTACAAATTCGCCGTGATGATCCGGCGGCTGCGGCGCATCTGGATGCACACGCAGATTCCCGATCCCCTCATTGAGGCGGCCCATCTTCTTCCCGCGCATGATCCCCAGGCGGTGGTGGACGATTGGCTCGCCGAGCAGCCCGAGGCCGGAATCATTTTCGTCGATGGGGCCAACAAGGTGGCGCTCAGGGCCGTTTCAGGGTAAGGCGCCTTCAGCCTTATCAGTTGCTGGTTGTTCGTTGTTGGTTATTGGATGGGCCAGAAGACCTGATCGCCATCGACGACGTCCTGGCCCCAGTTGCTGGGTTTGCCGCCGTTGTCTCTGAAGTTCAGGGCGACACTGTAGAGGGTGAAATCGCCGTCCGTTCGCCTGTAGATCAGAGGCTTGTCGCTGTAGGGGTCCATAGGCAGACGAGACAGGTATCCGGCCGAGACCAGCGACTCCAAATCGTCGGGCAGGGCTCCTTTGTCGTCCCGGTATTTCAGGATGCTCAGTGTCGTCATCAAGGCGTCGCGCGTCGCCCGGCCACGGGAGCATATCTGGACCTGTTGCTGAACGGCGGGAACCAGCGCGTACAGAAGCAGGTTCTCGTCGATCATATCGCGCACATCGGCGAAGAAATCGATGTACTCGCGCCGCCACTGCCACGGCGTCTTCGAGCTGACCGTGTCGCAATACGCGTAGCACATTCGGACTCTCTGCGCCAACTGGTTCGGCGGGTCGCTGGTCACCGAGTCCTGGAATTCCTCCGTCGTCAGGTCGAGCTTCAAGATTCTTGACATCTCGACCGCCGCTTTATCCATAAACTCCCTCTGTGCCAGGTCGGTGCTGTTGGCATCGAAGTCTTTGTAGTCCGCCGGCAATTTGGCACAGGCGGTCTGGAGGGTGTCCAGTGCGGCCAGCTCGTCCCCCCGCAGATCGATGACGAAATCCCGGTCCTTGGAAAGCTCCGCCAGCCGGGTTTGCAGCAGGTCCCGCAGGTCGCGGCCCACCGTTGTTCTGCCAAGGATCTGAAATCCCGTCTGCAATGGCTGGGCCTGGATGGCGATGCCGAGCAACTGGTCCGTCATCAGCGGCCGGCTTTTCATGTCCGAGCCAAAGCGGTAGCACAGGAGCAGATCGTCGATCGCGCCTCTCACGTCCCCGTCCGCCGCGCGCAATCTCATCCGAACGACGAGGGCCGTGAACAGGATTCGAGCCTGTCGAATATGATGGGGCTGGTCGAAATCTGTGATCCGTTCGCCCCGATACTGGAACCAGTAGCCCGGCTTGCGGGCGCCAAGCTCCAGCCGGCCCAACGCCTGTGCATTGGCCTGCACCCATTTTCTGGCCATCACCTGCTGCTCGGGGGGAGATTGCGTCGGCCACCATCGCTCGATCTTGTCCAGAGTGCCGCTCAGCTCCACGCACGATTCAAGGGCCTGCCGATAGTACGGCTCGGCGTTGAGGCTCTCATCCTGACCCTGTTTGATCAAGGCATTGAGCTGGGCGACGTAATCGACTCTGGGAGTGACGGCGGCCGGCGACGGTGTGCCCGCCACGGCACTGCCCAGCACAAGCGCGACGAGAACGAATACTTCAGTCATACCGCTCCAGCAGTTCCGCATCGATCAACACCAGCCTCATATCGCCCCCCATCATTGTGCCGCAGCATATCACATATCTGAGTTTCCACTGTACGGCGTGGCCGCAGCGGCGTCAAGCCGCGTTGCCCGCGGCACAAAGGCCGTGAAGCCTGGAAAGATGCAAGATGTTGCGTCTCTACAAGAAGATGCCCTTGCGGGCATGCTACAAACGGGTGAGGCGGGGCCCCAATCACATTCGCTGCCCTGATGCTTCACCCTGTTCGGTGTGACAAACCGGGCCTGTCCGCGGTAATCTTGGCGTAGGCCCGAATAAACTTTCTCAAGGGTATTGACTTGGGGCGGGGCGGGAGGTACTTTGAGAGTGTTGGGACGCCCATTCGTATATGGGCTCCTGAAAAGTACTACCATGTGACGGGCCATCGATTATTGACTATTTACCCTGGGGAGATCGGCAAGGGTTCTTTGTTTTGAGGCCAAATCCC
>Ga0315277_10010086_pt1 | contig 12004 bp, 13 predicted proteins | sample YL17G05_15_MG_FD_203695 | JGI IMG/M metagenome (GOLD analysis project Ga0315277, IMG submission 203695) | Sediment microbial communities from Yellowstone Lake, YNP, Wyoming, USA - YL17G05_15 | ecosystem: Environmental > Aquatic > Freshwater > Lake > Sediment | place: USA: Wyoming | collected... | reverse complement strand
GTTCTGGACCAAACTAGGGGACCGATTCCCTAAAGCTGAGTTTGAGCAAGTTGGAGTAACCTTCGGTGAGAGTGAAGTTCGCCATAGTGATGCTTATTCTCACCTGTTAGAAGTCCTGGGTCTAAATGACGATTTTGCACTTTTACTGGAGAATCCAGTGATCCAAGGTCGCGTTGATTATCTAACCAAGTACCTTAAAGGTGCAGCGGAAAATAGCAATGAAAATTATACTTTAACCTTAACCTTGTTTGCTATTTTTATTGAAAATGTAAGTTTATTCTCACAGTTTTTGATTATTAAAGCTTTCAACAAGCATATGAACATTTTGAAAGACATTGACAACGTTGTTCAGGCAACGCAAAAGGAAGAGTTGGTACATGCACTGTTTGGTGTCGCGTTAATTAAGATTGTAGAAAAAGAATATCCTGATTGGTTTAACGAACATTTTTATGACAAGTTGTATAGGGCATGTAAGAAGGCATATAACGCAGAATGCAATATCATTGATTGGATTTTTGAGCAAGGAGAATTAGCATTTCTGCCAAAAGATGTTGTTAAAGAGTTCATAAAAAATAGATTCAATGAAAGTATTGAAATGATAGGTGGTAAGAAAGTGTTTGAGGTTGATGAAGCAAAATTAGAACAAGTTAAATGGTTTAACGATGAAATTTATGCAGAAGTAAACACTGATTTCTTTCACAAGAAGCCAGTGACTTACTCCAAGAAAACGAAATCAATAAAAGCAGATGATATTTTTTAAGGAAATAGGATAATGAGCAATGAATATAGATGGCTAACCGATCTTTCCAGACAGTTTTTAGAAAGAGATTATCTAGTAGATGGTCAAAGCGTAGAAGAGAGAGTTGATATAATATGTGATACAGCAGAACGAATCTTGAAGAAGCCTGGTTTTGCCAACAAGTTCAAAGAGAATTTGAAAAAGGGTTGGTATTCTCTCAGTAGTCCAATATGGTCTAATTTTGGCACAGCTAGAGGTTTGCCGATCAGTTGCTTTGGAAGTTATATATGTGATTCTATGGAATCTATTTTGTATACTCATGCTGAAGTTGGCATGATGACAAAACATGGCGGTGGGACCAGTGCGTATTTTGGCAACTTGCGTGGGCGTGGAGAATCAATTAGGCAGAATGGGCAAAGTTCTGGCTCCGTTCATTTTATGTCCATGTTCGAGAATCTAATTAATGTTGTCAGTCAAGGGACTACCAGGAGGGGTAATTTTGCTGCTTACCTTCCCATTGACCATAAAGACATTGTTGAATTTATTGGTATTCGTAATGAAGGCCATATGATTCAAGATTTGTCTTTCGGCGTCTGTGTTTCTGATGCGTGGATGCAGTCAATGGTTGATGGCGATAAAGACAAGCGAGTGATTTGGGCTAAAGTGTTAGAGAGCCGTGCAAATAAGGGCTATCCCTATATCTTTTTTACAGACAATGTAAACAACAATAAACCAGATTGTTATAAAAATTTGCCTATCACACACTCAAACCTCTGCATTACTGGCGACCAACTTGTTGTAACATCTACTGGTATGAAAAGGGTTTATGACTTATTCAAAACCCAAGCATTTTTGACTTTGTTTGATGGGGAAAAATCAGTTTCCGCATCGCCAATGAAGTTAATAGAAAAGTCAGTTGATGTATATGAAATTATTACTGAAGCAGGTCGTTCTCATAAAGTAACTGGATATCATAAAGTTAAAACGGATAAGGGGATGATTGAATGCAATTCATTATCCCCAGGTGTCAAAATTTGTGTTCAACAGAAAAAAGGTTTATTCGGCAGTAATCATGCACCTGAAAAAGCTTTCTTATTTGGTCTATATCAAGGTGATGGAACGCAAACAGATGAAAATGTTTTTATTGATTTGTGGGAAAATGATTTTGATTTAAAATCAGAAATCGAGGCATGTGTTAAGACCGTTTATAAGCAGAATAACTGGCTTAATTATAAAGTAAATGTTCCAAATCGAGGAGAATACGAGCGATCAACAACCATCCCTACTTTTTTTGACCAATTGCCATCTGAAGGTGGTGTGAAGAAATTACGACTTCAAAGTGCTAAGTTAAAACAGGATGGATTTCAGAAAGGACACATTCCAGATTGGATTTGGGCCGCTGATGAAGTCACACAATGGCAATATCTGCGCGGTTTGTTATTTACAGATGGGACAGTGGAACTTGGGAACTCAAAAGGAAACCCAATTCAAGTTTCAATTACATCTACGAATTTTGAATGGCTCCAAGAAATCCAAATATTAATGTCTAACTTGGGACTAAAGCCTTCAATTCATTTGTCTGGAGAAGAAGGCAGACAACTTCTCCCAGATGGTCACGGCGGCAGAAAACAATACCTTTGTAAAGCAAAATATCGTTTAATTATATCTAATAAACCAGACGCAATCACTGTGGAAAAAGCTACTGGTTTTCTTTCAAGGAAAAACGTGCAATTAGAAGACAGAATTTACAGAGATAACACTAAAAAATTTGATACTGTAAAAGAAGTTAAATATGTTGGTAAGGAAGATGTATATTGCACTACTGTTCAATCTGATGAGCATATGTGGGTATGTAATAGTTTTGTTACATCTAACTGCACAGAAATTTTTTTGCCAGACAGTGAAGATGAATCTTTCGTATGCGATTTATCCAGTATGAATATCCTCTATTTTGATGAATGGAAAGACACTGATGCTGTTGAGTTGTTAACTTATTTCCTTGATGCTGTAATGACGGAATTCATTGAGAAGGGCAAGAAGGTCGAGTTTATGTCGCGGCCTGTACGTTTTGCAGAGCGGCACCGCGCACTTGGTATTGGTTGGCTTGGCTACCACAGCTATCTACAAAGTAAAATGATTCCATTCGAGAGTATGGAAGCTAAGTATGCCAATGTTACCATTGCCAAGAATATAAAGGAAGCTGCCTATAAAGCATCAGCCAAGCTTGCGCAGGAATATGGTGAACCAGAAGTATTGAAGGGCTATGGTCGTAGGAATTCTACATTGCTGGCTATTGCACCAACTAAGTCTTCTGCATTCATCATGGGTCAAGTTTCGGAGAACACAGAGCCTAATCGCACCAATATTGTCATTAAGGATTTACAGAAGGGCAAATACACAATGAAGAACACTTATCTTGAGTCACTACTTGAGACTAAAGGTAAGAATGATGAAGTAACTTGGTCTAACATATTGAAGAATGGCGGCAGTGTGCAGCATTTAGATTTCCTTACCAAATATGAGAAGGATGTATTTAAAACGTTTGGTGAGATTACGCCTAGAGAAATTATAATTCAAGCTGCTCAGCGTCAGAAATATATTGACCAAGGACAAAGTTTAAACATAATGATTCATCCTTCAATTCCGATTAAAGATGTAAATGCTTTGATTATAGAAGGCTGGCAGATGAAAATTAAATCATTTTATTATCAGTACAGCATCAATGCAGCCCAAAATTTTGCTAGAAATATTTTAGCATGTGCAAGTTGTGAAGCATAGAAAGGTTGAACTAATAAATGAAAAAAGCAAGAAATTGGAATGTAAGTGAGAAACATCTAAATAGGATGAGGCACCTGCAAAGTTACAAAATAAAGATAGGGTGTTCTCATTGCGGGTATAATCATCATCCTATGGCGTTGGTATTAGATCATTTGAACCCAGCCGATAAAGCGTTAGTAATAAAGAATGGTCGTGCCAAGAATGGAATGAAGGGCGGTGGCTTCTTTAACTTGGCCCGACCACCACATACAATTAGAGAATTGATAGCGGAAATAAGAAAGTGTAGGGTGTTATGCAAGATATGTGACGTGGAATTAAATTTTGACGAGAACCCATTTTATCGACTACAAAAATATAATGATGTTGCATATTTTAATAACTGGTACGGATTCTCCTCAGAACCTATATTAATTGAACCTATAGAATTAAAACCGCAAGCTGAGTTTTATGTTGTTCTATAAAAAGAAAGGGCGGCTTTAAGCCGCCCTTTTATATTACTCTATGAATGTTCCAGTCCAGAAATCGTCGGACAACTGTACATTTGTGAGGTAAAGGTATGGCATCATAAAATAGCCACCTAACCCCCAATTTTTACCCCAACTATTACGAACTATAAACATTTGCTTTGTATCATCATAACCAACAACCATAATAGCGTGACCACCAAGCACACTTTCGTTTCGTGTTGGCATTGGTACAATACCAGTGCGAGCCACAGTATTACTTTCAAATGAGCTATAAACTGTGAAACCACCGACGATTGGATAGCCACTTGCCAAACAAGATCGCATAGCGTAAAGATCGGCGTTATTTACACGGCTGTAACGAACAATACGGTGCTTCAAAGCATCAGCATAAACCGCTTTGTTTGGCCGCATCCTGAACTTGGCAATATTATACCACCATAATTTTTCGTTAGGACATCCAAGTTGAGAAACAACCTTAAAACCATCTCTAATTTCCGCACCTGCATCCGAGTTAACTGAATTTTCAAGAACACGTTCATTGTAGTAAACGAAAAGTCTTGAAGGTGTGAACGAAGCTTTAGCTTCTTTTTTGAGAAGGAATTCACCCAGGCCACCAATTGCTTGTGCCGTACATGAACCCAAGTCTCCTTGATCGTAAATAGCAGGGCATCCTGGTCGTAAATCCACGACAGGTGCTAGCGCCGCCAATGAATGTGGCGGGGCATAGTAGAAGTCTCTGAAGTCTGGCGCACTCCTTTTCCAACCATACCTTTTTATTTTTCTAGCTTTCTGATAGAATTCTTTACTCATGTAATTATCTAGTGTTACTATCTATTTTTTAATGGTTATAGTCGTAAACCCAATGAATACAATAACTTGTGGTGATTGCATCCAATTGATGAAATTGTTGCCAAATGACGCTGTGGAAATGACATTGACTGATATTCCTTACGATGTTGTTAATCGTGATTCAAATGGACTTCGAAACTTTGATAAAACAGATGCAGATTCTAAAACATTTGATTTGGATGTATTTGTTGCTGAAGTCGTCCGAGTGACTAAAGGTAGTATTTACATTTTTTGTTCGACGGAACAAGTTAGCTTTCTGCGAGCGGAATTAATTAAACATGGTCTTTCAACGAGATTGTGTATTTATGAAAAAACCAATCCTTCACCAGTAAATGGGCAATACATATGGCTTTCTGGCGTAGAATGCTGTGTATACGGCAAAAAGAAGAAGGCGGTATTCAATGAACACTGTAAAAACACGGTATGGCGTTACCCCGTGGTAAGAAAACAGTTACATCCTACACAGAAACCACTTGATCTATTTCGATATCTTGTTAAAGTGAGTTCCAATGCGGGAGATACTGTTTTCGATCCATGTGTTGGTAGCGGCACGACTCCAGTAGCGGCAAAGATGGAGGGACGCAATTACCTGGCTTTTGACCTTAGTGAAGAATATGTGGCAATTACCAAAAAGCGAATAGAAGAAACTCAATTAATGAATGACATATAATTCAATTTGCTGTATGTGTGGCCGTGAAACGCCAAAAAAAGACCATATTTGTGACCATGCTTACACTAAAGCTGAAGCAGGTTTTGTTGAAGTTCTTATTAAGTTTGATTTAAAATTAAGAACATTGATGTTTTGCCCTTCTTGTGCTAAAAAATCTTATACGATAGAAGAATTGAAGACTATCGGCAACTATAATCAGTGGAGTTACTGATGGCAAAATACATAGCAATTCTTGGCGGTGTTATAAGCGGCACTGGAAAAGGCATTTCAGCCGCTTCTATTGGATTCCTGTTGAGTTTGCGTGGGCATAAGGTTCAGCCTATTAAGTTCGATCCTTATTTCAATACAAACGCAGGCGTCCTCGCGCCTAGAGAACATGGCGAAGTGTTTCTCTGCGATGACGGCAGCGAAACAGATTTAGACTTAGGCCATTATGAACGTATTATCGGTGTGCCAGTATCAGGCAAGAACATTATGACTAGCGGCACACTTTATAAAGAACTTTTAGCCGAAGAAGAAGAGGGCAAATATCTCGGCCAGACAGTCCAAGTTATACCACATCTTACAGACAAAATACAAAATCGCTTAAAAGAACTAGGCAAAGATGCAGAAATTGTAATTTGTGAGATTGGCGGGACCGTTGGCGATCTAGAAAGTGGCCCTTATTTGGAAGCTATTCGCCAATTCAAACAGAAGAATTGGGACGACGTATTAATTATGTTGGTTGCTCCTATCCTATGGATTCCAACAATCAAAGAGTTTAAGACAAAGCCACTCCAAAATAGCGTTAAGGAAATGCAATCATTCGGGCTACAGCCCGATATTTTGCTTTGTCGTATTGATCGTGAAATGCCTACCAAAATGTTAGATAAAATCGCCAATCTAACCAATGTCCCACGCGAAGCCGTCTTCGACGCTCCTGACGTTAAGACCATCTATCAAGTGCCTATTGAGTTCTATAACCGCCATATTGACGACCTCATTGCCGATAAGTTCCACCTGAAACGCAATGGCTGTCGTATCCACAAATACCGCGAGTTAGTAGAGAAATACGTCGATCATGCCGATATGCCAGTAGTTAATATCGCCATTGTTGGTAAGTACGATAACTGTGATGAAGCCTATTTGTCTTTAAAAGAGGCTGTATATCATGCTGCGGTTGAGCATGAAGTCAGGGCTGATATCAAGTGGATTAATGCCAAGGAACTTGAACAAGCGAAGGATATGCGTGGTGTTTGGAAGTATTTTGAAGATATTGATGGTGTTATTGTCCCAGGGGGTTTTGATTCATCTGGCGTAGAAGGCAAGATTAGGGCTATTCGTTATGTAAGAGAGAAGAAAATTCCTTTCCTGGGCATTTGCTTAGGTTTACAATGTGCTGTTATTGAGATTGCTCGTAATCTTTGTCACCTAGAAGGTGCAAATAGCGTTGAATTCGATAAGGAAACTAAACATCCTGTAATTCACTTTGTAGAAGGCCAGGAAAAGATCAGGAAGAAGTCAGGGACAATGCGGTTGGGTGCGTTTGATTGCGAATTGGTTAAAGGTAGCATTATACACGAATTGTATAAGAAGACTACGATTAGCGAAAGGCACCGCCATCGCTATGAAGTAAATGCAGATTATGTCAGTCATCTTGAGAAAGAAAAATTTGTAACTTCTGGAGTTAATCCTGAAACCAAGCTAATTGAAATGATGGAATTAGATCGTGCTGCCCATCCATTCTTTGTTGCTACACAGGCACATCCTGAATTTAAGAGCAGATTAGGTAGTCCTGCCCCTTTGTTTAATGGTTTAATTCAAGCAGCCATTAAATCGAAATCGGAAAAAAATCTTCCAAATACTACATAAGTTTATGAAATTTAAGAGTTTTTTACTTACAGAACAGAAAGAGTATTTCGCTAATAGAGTCAATAATATACTTACGGGCATTCATGAATTGCTTGCAGCCAAAAAACAAATGGGTGCAAAGCAGATGGTAAGGAGTGCAGAAGATGTTGCAAATCAAATTCGCAAAGTCCTTCATACTAGCTGGCCACGATCTGAGCATAAATACCTCAAGGTGTTGCAGCAGTGTGGCGTTGCTTTGATGAAGGCCATCGAGGATAAAGGTGATTTGCCTGATGTGTTCAACAGTGTTCGTGCAGAATTGGAAAAATTAAGTCATCAACTCCGCGTACCTGCTAATAAGCTTGGTACAGGCAAGGAAGAGACTCCAAAGCGGCCCGAAGGCCCGCCACCTGGCGCAAAGGAAGAAGGCCCGCCACCTGAACCGCAGAGTCCACCAATCAATCAGCAAATGGCTGATATGGGATCATTGGGACAATAATATGCGAATTACCTCAGAGGTACATAAATTAGGCATTCTAATTAAGCGGTATTGGGTTGAGTCAAGAAAGCAATTCCTTCACTATGGGGATTGTGAAATTTACTCTGCTCAGCATCCGTTTTGCAGTTGTGGTCTTCTCCATCAACTAAGATATATGGATAGTACATTAGCGGGTATAGTTTTCCCTAAATATTGGGACGATCTATATTATCAGGATATGGGCAGTCGCAAGAAAAAGAAAAGTAATAAGGAAGTAGCAGAAGCTATGAAATTGCTGGAGAGTGTGTTTGGGAAAATGGAGAAGCCCAGCTTCGAGGAAGTAAAAATGGACTATGATGACATGTATAAAGTCATAGACTCTTATTTTACGAAGCGAAGTTTTCCAGGTGCGTTCAAAAGATTAGATAAGTGGCTTCAAGAAGAAATTACTGCTCGGTAGTCTCATCTTCTAGGTGTTCCAATACTTCTGCAACGCCTTCACTGGTCATCTGTCCTAACTTAATTGCTTGACTGAGAGCTTCCAGCAATTTATTTTGCGTGGCTATTAATCTTTCCAAATCTGTCTGTATTTGTCTTTCTAGCCCTTTAATCTCTTCTTCGTGGGCTATATCCTGTTCTACTAGCTCTTTCAATTCTATGAAAATAGCACGGTAGGCTATATCTTGCTTCTTTTCTGATCTATTTTGGCTCATCATAATGAATGGAGCCTGAAATGCGGCCACAAAGCTCAGAAGCAAATTAAGCAAGATGAAGGGGAATTGGTCAAAATGATATGGTTTAGTTACATCCAATGAGTTGAACACAACCCAGCACGCAAGTATAGCGCCGAACAAAATGATGAACTTCCACGATCCTGCGAAGGTCGCTACGTCATCTGCTACTCTTTCTCCGAATGTCCTATCATCATTTTGCACCACTTGTTATTTATAGATTGACAAACCTTTTAATATTGGTTATATTTACTAAATAACTTCATATGGATGAAGATTTTTTTGTAGAAGACAGTTTTCTTATGCCAAAGAAAAAGAAATTAAACACAGGCCGTAAAGGTAAGCGACGTGAACGTGAAGTGGCGAAAGTATTTAATGACCGATTTGGAGGTGGATTTTCCAGGTCAGTAGGGTCAGGTAATCGCTGGTCCCAGGTCGCTAACTTGCCGAAGCACGCACAGGATACTTTTTCAGGTGATTTAGTTACCCCTGAAAATTTTGGTTTCACGATTGAAAGTAAGGGCGGTTACGACGACGTTGATTTGGTATCCGTATTTGACGGTGGCCATTCACAAATTAATGAATTCTTGGAGCAAGCACAATTTGATGCCGACCGCTGTAAACGTAAACCGATGGTTGTGTGGAAGAAGTCCCGCAAGCCATTGCTTGCCATTTTGAAAATAGAACACTTGCCCAAGTTCCACGCAGAAGGCGCACTGGTCCTCAGAGAATGGGATTATCTCTTAATTTATAAAGATTGGGCGATTGTTCATCTTGATAAGTTACTCAAGGAGGATAACGCTTTCTGGTTTACAGTTTAATTCTTGTTGTTTCTTAATCCAGTTTCGCCTTCGTCGGCGTCGTTTCTTTTGGGATTCAGTTTCAAAGGAACTATGAATTTTGTGTTCCTTATCAATCCATTTCTTTTGTCGTTTCCATGCTTTGAGCATGTTTTTGAAAGCGTCAGGTCCATCCTTACGCTCTACTCTTAACCTAACTATATTTGCCATTTAGTAATGAGGGGTTGTCCTCATTACTATTACAGTAACATTCTGTAAATTTTAAGTAGGTGAACCACTGAGCGCATCTTCCACGTCGGCCAAGATCGCTTCATCGGATTGTTTCGTTGGTGATTTTAGACTTGTACCAACCTGATTCCTTTTTGGCTGACACATAACGCGATAATTACTCTGCCACTCAAAAAAGTCGTCCAGGGCAGGTTTCAAATGACCTTTGAAGGTTCCACTGCGCAAAAAGATACGAATGGCCGTGACGGTTCGACGGTAAATTTCTTCCGTGTTATTACGTTTGTTATATCGAACAAGCCATTCCCACAGTGCCAGGCATGGATCGCCATGACCTTTGAATTCACGCCTTGCAACCGCTTCTACAAACGGGTGCATGGTTTTCTTACCATGCCAAAGGATTGCCTTGCCAAGTGCGCCACAGACAGCCACACTCAAATCCTTTGGCAATGTATTTTCAAGATAAGTTATTGTGTCGTTATAAACTCTCTTGAAGTCATCCATTTCTTGCTGGGTTCCAGCAACGTTGTTGGCCTTAACTTTGCCGTTGCACCCCTTCATCATTTGGTTTGCAATGCTGTCAAATCGGTTGCCTCTGGCTGTAACGCGACCCATCATTCCCTCCTATTCAAAGTTGTCGAGTTTGTAGGTTTTGCTTTTGTCTGGAATGTAAGCAGATGAAGCATTCCTAGTCATGAACCAGTGCCAACGTTCAGGAAATTTTGGCACAACAGGACTTCCCTTCCCATCTGTAATTAAGAAAACAGCTTCTGGATAGGCGGATTTTTCCGCCTTCATGACCTTCTGAACGTTCTGTTCAATAATATCGAAACAAGTGCCACCTCCACCGTAAATTTTACGGGAGACAAGCGTTGTTTCGTGAACCGCAACGTCGAAACAAAACAATCTTACCACGAATCTGTCCTTTGGTAAGGACATAGCCGCTCGAAAAAATCGGTCCTTGTATTTTACACAAGAACCAGATGTGTCCATGTACAAATGGATAGGTATACGATCAAAGTCCTTTGATTCATCTTCCATTTCGCTTGGCAGGATGATTTCTTGAGGCAGCAATTCAAAGCGGCGAGCCACTCGCGCCCACTGTTCGTGTTCATCCAGCCCCGCCCGCATGTACTTCTGACTCCATTTGAATATCACCGTCTCCCATTTTTTTTTCGCTGTAACTGGAGCTACGTTAATGAAAGACCAGTGGCCACAACCGTACCCACCGCGTTCGTCCTCATATTCCGTTTTCTCTTTAGCGTAATGTTTTTTAATTACGTCTTTAATAGTACCTTTTTCTTCTTGGGTAAGTCTGCTGTCCAATTTGTCTATAATGGTATCTACTTCCCCATTCAGGAAGGAATGATCGTCAATTGTGAAGACATCAATTACCATTGACTCTGGTATTTTCTGATAATAATATTCATACGATTCGTTTGTTGGTATCTCGGCCATTTTGGGATCATCCTTGAAAGTTGTGTCCGTCCAGCACAGCACGTCTTCATCCCTGATTCGTGAACGGTCAAACCCGAATGCATTTACCAACAGATGATTCACGACGATATCCAGCGCCGTATTGATTCGTGGTGCATCCTTGCCTTTTGTGGTTCGGATACCGTGATTTAAAATGACGTGCAGGCATTCATGGGAGATCACAAACAGGCGTTCGTAAGGGGTGAGGTTGTTCCAATATTCGGGGTTGAATAGGAATTCAACGAATTCACCGCTATCACCCGCAAAACGGACGGCAGCGGTTTCAATGTCATCAGTAAAGAATGGACGACCCATGTGCCATAATTCATAGAATATGGCATGGTGATCTTCTAGGGCAAGACTAATCTCCATCCATTCGGCATGAGTAATCATTAGTTAGCCTTTTTTACAGGACAATATAGCTTCTTTTCTAAGCCATTATCCCGCATCTTGTCCAAAAGACTGCTGAATTTTTGACCATAGTTAGTCAAAATTTCATTCCAAGATAACCCACTTGCCTGATTGATCCTGTCAATACAATGATTAACAACACCAGCCAAATGACGGAATTTTGTAATTGTATCTGCATGTGAGCGAGTTGCCAGCATGTTAATCATTTCCAAAGTATCAACCGCTTCATTGAGCGTCAGAGTCTGCGGAATATTTTCCATAAGATCATCGTAGACTTTAGTACGCTGTGGCGTTGTATCTAGCGGCTGAGAGAGCCAGCCAGCGATACGAGTTGACCACTGGACCGCTGTGATACGGTGGCTACAATAAGGTTTCTCTGGCGTGCTAGTTGCGGAGGCGCTTCCGAACACCGCTGTTAGCAGCTTGTTATTGTCAATCTCCTTCTTCAATCTTCGAACCAGAACCTTATCGGTGTTCGTCTTCAAAGCGTCTCTGATTAGACGCGAGAAGATTGGCACCTTATCACAGTTGGCAACAATGAAGTTATAGG
>Ga0315277_10010085_pt1 | contig 12004 bp, 12 predicted proteins | sample YL17G05_15_MG_FD_203695 | JGI IMG/M metagenome (GOLD analysis project Ga0315277, IMG submission 203695) | Sediment microbial communities from Yellowstone Lake, YNP, Wyoming, USA - YL17G05_15 | ecosystem: Environmental > Aquatic > Freshwater > Lake > Sediment | place: USA: Wyoming | collected... | reverse complement strand
CCGCCGTCGCATTGCCTTGGACATGCAGCGGGACCTACACGCTCCCGCCCGCTGCCAAACCATCGTCACCCTCCATCAACAACGCGAAACGGGGTAACTATGCTCTGTAACGTTGCTACAGTCTCAAGAAATCTCTAATTTTGGTGTAGACGATGGGGAGAGGTTCAAAAGGAAGAAGTTGATCCACCGAGAAAGCAGCCAGGACAAGGAGTTTCACTTTCAGAACTGGATTCGCGACCGCTTGAAAGGAACCAAGCTGGCTTTCGAGACGGGGGGTCGCAACTCCTACCCAGACTTCAGGTTGGTCGCATATACCGTTGGTTTTGAGGTCAAGGGCCTTGCGTATCCCGGGCGTGAACTGAACTATGACTGCAATAGCCAAGTACCAACGGGCTCTCATAACGGCCGAGACATCTACTACATATTTGGGCGCTATCCTTCCGAGCCCGATGGGAATGCATATCCGCTCCTCGATTTGGTCATATGCCATGGCGACTTCCTAAACGCCGATCACGACTACATTCATAAGAACAAGAGCGTGAAAGGGTTTGGCTCCTATGGCGACATCATGATCCGTGACCGCAAGATGTACGTCGCCCCAACGCCGTTCGGTCTTGCATCCGGCCTAGCGCATGCAGAGACGCTCATCCTCCCTGCAGATATCGATCTGCCGAAGGGTATGGAGTGCGTCGGCTCTCTAGTTCGAATTGAAGCGGCCGATATGATCATAGGCTACTCGTTCGATCTCAAGACCAATAGGATAAGTCCCAAAGACCATCCCGAACCCGTCCAAGGGCCACACGCACAGTTTTCGTGCATGGCGTCCTGCTCACAGTTCCGCCGAACCGGTTACTCTGTTGGCGGGACGCACGGCTCAGCACGTCGAGGAGGTGGATGATGCCGATGAGCAAGAGTAAGCCGCCGAAGACCAGGACCACTCTGATCGAGTGTGATACATTTGACTTTGAATTCCTCTCGGAGATTGCCCGACGGGAGAGCTGGCGGAAGGAATTGCACCGACCGGTGTACCACGTCCATAAATGGTGGGCAAATCGCCTGGGTTCGGTGTTCCGTGGAATCATCCTTGGGGCGGTACTCCCGAGTAACACCAGATTGAGAGATCATTTTTATAAGCCGCATTGTTTCGCAGGCAAGCGTGTCCTCGACCCCTTCTTGGGAAGTGGCACCACAGTCGGTGAGGCATACAAATTGGGCTTCACGTCCTTTGGTCAAGACATCAATCCCGTGGCATGCGAGAGCGTTCGAGTCGCCTTGGGTGAAATAGATACAGAGGATGCCCAAGCTGCATTCAACCATCTCGACACAGGCGTGGGACAGCGCATCAGAGAACTATACGCAGCAAAGGACGCCAATGGCGTCCTCTGTGACGTTCTTTACTACTTCTGGGTCAAGGTCGTTGCATGCCCATACTGCGGAGTAAGAACAGACCTGTTCTCAACGCGCATTTTCGCCCGCAATGCCAATCCTTCGCATAGGCCGGAAGTGCATGTCTGCTGTCCCGGCTGCAATGACGTATTCATGATCGCCAACGCTGGCGACCCTTGCAGATGTCCGCGCTGTGGTTTGAGGTTCGCCCCGGATAAGAGTGAGGTTTCGGGGATGAACGCAACCTGCCGGGCATGTCATCGGGAATTCGCCATCGCCAAGACTGTGCGCGCCTCAACTGGCCCCCCTGATCACCGTCTCTATGCCAAGCTCGTGCTGGCACCATCCGGGCGTAAGATGTACTTGGCAGCTACAGAGGATGATCGATGCACATATGAGCAGTGTTCACGCATGCTTGATGCTGAACTGCGTGCCGGCGCCATACGTATTCCGGAAACAGCCTTGGAAGATGGATACAATACAAAACAGGCGATTGGCTACAACTACAGACAGTGGCGGCAGTTCTTCAATGATCGCCAGTTGTTGACTCTCGGCTGGCTGCAGAGAGCCATCGCAGAGATTCCCGAGCGCGTGACTCGCGATCTCCTGCTAACGCTCTTCTCTGGGCTGCTTGAGTTCAACAATCTCTTCGCCTCCTACAAAGGAGAAGGGACGGGAGCAGTCCGCCACATGTTCTCCCACCATATCCTCAAACCAGAGCGCATGCCCATCGAGGCAAATGTGTGGGGAACGCCACGTAGCTCGGGATCGTTTCTGAATCTTTTCAACTCCCGCCTGATGAGGGCAATCGAGTATCGCAAAAATCCGTTTGAACTCAACGCGTCGACAGGAGAGAAAGTCTATGGGATCAGCCGCGAATTTGACGGGCATCTCATAACCGGGTTCCCCGCCGATGGAGAAATACGGGCCGACGCCATCTACATCACATGTGGAAGCTCTGACACCATTTCGCTGCCAGACGAGTCTATCGATGTGGTGGTTACAGACCCACCATTTTTCGATAATGTTCATTATTCCGAGTTGGCTGATTTCTTCTATGCGTGGCAGAAGCTCTACCCTCGCGGCTTTGTAAATGGCTCATCCACCACGCGACAGGCTGGCGAGGTTCAAGATGCCGATGCCAACAAGTTCTCGAAAAAACTCAGCACGGTGCTCCGCGAAAGTGCCCGCGTTCTGCGCGATGATGGGCTGTTGATCTTCACGTACCATCATTCGCGGCCGGACGGTTGGTCGTCTCTCCTTTCGGCAATTATTCGTGCTGGGCTTTCGGTGGTGAATTGCCATCCAGTCAAAGCAGAGTTGTCAGTTGCAGCCCCAAAGGCGCAGGCCAAAGAACCGATTCAGTTAGATGCCATTATTGTGTGTCGGAAGGCATCCCAGGACCCCCGAAATGCCTGTTCGCCGTCGGCTGCAATTGCGGCGGCGCAAATACGAGCACGGGAGAAGATCGATCGCTTGCTCACTGCCGGCCTGACGATTTCACACAATGACCGCCGCGTAGTCCTCATGGGGCAATTACTCGCCGAGCTCTGTCCACAGCCGTGTGACCAAGATGCTCGCGATTTGCTGATGCCCATTTCGCAAGAGATAGACCGTATCCTGGAAACAATGACCGGACACCAGAAGAATCGCGACCAAGCGATGAGGCATCGCTCTGGTACGCCCGCCCAAATGCAGTTGCCGTTCGCCTGATTGCATCTGCCTGGATTGCGCAGTGGTTTTGGGGAGTTGGTCGGCGTTTCGACTCAGAGAGACAGTGGAAAAGGGTCTCGTCACGCTGCATAAATCTGCCTCGCGGAGCCGAGGATTTCGCGGCGGTAGGCGGGATTCGGGTTCTCTTCCAGAGCGCGGACACTCACCAGATCGACCTCGCGACCGAAAAGCTGCGTCAGTTCGTCCTCCATCGCAAAATGGTCAAACATGGTCCTGTCGGCATCCGGGCGAAACGTGACCAGCAGATCGATATCGCTGTCGGAGCGCAGCCTGCCCTCGACCGCCGAGCCGAAGACCGCCAAGCGGCTGATCTTCCATCGGCGGCAGAACTGCTCGATCCGCTCCTGTGAGACGCCCAAATCCATCGCCGTCATGTGCGAGACCCTTTCCTACCCTGACTCCATTCTATCATAACCGCAGACCCTACCGGTGTGCAAATCCCTTGTGGCTGCCTCATTCGTTCGGCGGACATCCTATTTACTTCAGCCTGCGGAGCAGGCGGGTCCATCGATGCGCGAAGCGCGTTCTATTGGCCGGAGGACTGGTCGGTCAGGGCTCGTTTGAGACTCCGGATGAGGTCTCCTGAGTTCGCGACGGTTTTGTAGAACCGCTCGAACCAGTTGCCGAAGGGATGGTCGTTGATCAGGTAGGTCCACGTGGAGGAAGGTCCCTTGAGTCCTTCCTTCTCCATGTCGATTCCGGCCGCGGTGATCTCGGCGGACAGGAACGTTTCCACGATGGCTTCGTTGATCGTTTCGAGAAGATGGTTAAACGCCCTTCCCACGGTGATGTGGAATTCATCGAGCGGGCTGCTTCCGCCGGTGCTGGTCAGGTGGATGCCCTCACGCACGTGGGCGACGTAGTCGAGGTACTCAGCCCAGCATCGGTCCATGTGGAACAGGGTGATTTGTATCTCGACTCGGTCCAGAACTTCCTTGCCGACAGTCGCCAGCAACTGCTGGTAGCGCTCCGGGGCACGCTCCTCCAGCAAGTGCGGCAACGCCCGGCCCGTCAACAGGTCCTGGCGCCGGGTGTGCAGGACCATGCGCTGGCGGTCGATGACACAGGAGTACCGATAAAGCGTCTGGCGAATCTCCAGATTCTGGCCTTCGATCACGCGCTGCACGTGAGCGATCTCCCGACTGACTTCCGGATCGTCCACAGGCTCATCCTCTGAGCGCCCAGCGCGTTCGGGGATCACGAGCTCATCGAGTTCGAAACGCTGAAAGAGCTCATCCTGGAGGCTGATGAAGAACCGCGACGACCCCGGATCGCCCTGCCGGCCGGCCCGGCCTCGCAACTGATCGTCGATGCGCCGGCTCTCGTGCCGGTTCGTTCCGATCACGTAGAGTCCGCCCAGAGCCGCGACTGCATCGCGGTATTGTCCCGTCTTGCCGCCCAGCTTGATATCCGTCCCGCGTCCCGCCATGTTCGTCGAGATCGTCACGGCGCCCGGTGCCCCCGCCTCGGCGACGATCTCGGCCTCCAGCTCGTCGTTTCTCGCGTTGAGGACTTGGCAGGCCACGCCTTTGCGGCGCAAGGCCTCGGCCAGCTCGTCCGACTCGGCGACGCTGCACGTGCCCACGAGGATCGGACGACCGGTGGCGCGGACGGCCATGATCTCGCGGACGAGCGTCCTGTGCTTCGCGTCCCGGCTGAGAAAGATCAGGTCCGCGGCATCGACCCGCACGGAAGACTTGTGAGGGGGAATGACCACGACGGTCAGGCCATAGAACGTGGTGAATTCCTCCGCGGCCGCCTGGGCTGTAGCCGTCATGCCGCAAAGTCGCGGGTATAGCCGCGCGAGATGGATCAGCGTAATGGACCCGCGAATCAGCCCCTCTGCTTGAATCTGCAGCCTCTCTTTGGCCTCGACGGCGGCCTGAAGACCGTGGGGCCAGTGCCGGTCCTTCACGACTCGGCCGGTGAACTCATCGACGATGACGACCTTGCCGTCCCGCACGATGTAGTCCACGTCACGGCCGAGCAGAACCTCCGCGTGCAGGGCCTGATAGAGCTGGCTCAGCAGCAGCATATTCGCGGACACGTTCCTGCAATGCAGGGCCTTCTCCGCGCGGTCCAGTCCCGCGTCCGTGAGGAACACGTTCCGCTCGTTGGCGTCGGTCTCGTAGTCCACGCCGGGCTTGAGCCCGCGCACGAAATCGGCGATTTCGTACGGGTTGCTGATGACCTCGCCCGTGCTGCCGGCGATGACCAGGGGGATCCTGGCCTCGTCGATCAGGATCGAATCCGCCTCATCCACGACAGCGAAGTGGAAGGGTCGATGGACAAGAGTCTCTTCGCTCAGGCAGATGTGATCCCGGAGGTAATCGAACCCCGCCTCCTTGGCGGTCGCATAGGTGATGTCACACCCATGGGCACGCCTGCGATCCGACGGGGCCATGCCCTCCTGGATAAAACCGACACTCAGGCCCAGGAACTCGTAAATCGGCCCCATCCAGCGCGCGTCCCGGCGGGCCAGGTAATCATTGAACGTCAGGACGTGGACTCCGCGACCACTCAAGGCGTTGAGATAGGCAGGCAATACCGCCGCCAAGGTCTTGCCCTCGCCCGTCTGCATCTCGATAAGCTTGGCCTCGTGCAGGGCGATTCCGCCAAGCACCTGGACATCGAAGTGGCGCATTCCGACGGTCCGGCTCGAAACCTCTCGCACGAGAGCGAACGCCTCGACAAGCAGCTCGTCCAGAGCGACACCCGCTCGCGCCCGGGCCATCAACTCCTTCGAGAGTTCCTTCAACTGCCCGTCCGATTGTCCCTTGAGCGGGGTCTCCCGTGCGTTGATCCGGTCCAGCACCTTCTCGTACGGCGTCAGGTCGAACTCAATGAGCCTGCCCTGACAACGATGGAAGATTTGCCGCAGCCTGCCAAGGATCATAACCGCTCCTGACATCCGCTCCTGTACATCATGCTGGCCTGGCGTCACACATGCCGCGAGCATTCCGGCCAGCGCAGCTCCATTGTACACGTTGGCCAGACTCTTCGCGAAGAGCGAATCAGTGTGTCGAAGGGAATTCGCATGTCAGATACAAATGCCTTTAACCAACCGATGGGACGAATACGATTCATCGGACCTGCCCTGTGTTCGGCGATGACCCGCATTGGATGACGCTGCGATTCCATGGAACTTTCCCGCGAGCCGGCGGTATAACAGGGCAAAACAGATTTCGCGCGGCCGGCGGCATGATGGACGAACAGGAAGTGATCCAACGCGTTCTCGAGGGCGATACGGAATCGTTTCGGCTGGTGGTCGAGCGATACGCCGGGGCGGTCACGCGGATGATCCGGAACGTCACGGACGACAGTCACACGTGTGAGGATCTGGCCCAGGAGGTGTTTCTCACGGCGTATGCCAAGCTCAGGGCATTCGATCCGGCCAGGAGCCAGTTCTCCACGTGGCTCTTCACCATCGCTCGAAACAAGGCCGTCAACGCCGCGGCGAGAAAGAAGCCCCTGTATATGGCGGACCCGCCTGAACGCGTGGACGCGAGTAATCCGGAGAGGACCGCCGAAAGGAAGGAACTGCTCGCCGCACTGGATCGGGCCGTGCTGGCTCTGCCGCTGAACCAGCGGACGGCGTTGGTGCTGGCGGAATTCGAGCAGTTCCCCTACGAGCAGATCGCGCAGATTGAAGGCGTCAGACTTGGAACGGTCAAATCGAGAATCAATCGCGCCAGGGTCAAGCTGATGGAAGTTCTCAGACAATTCGAGGGAGACATCCCATGAATCCGCAGGAAGTCTTTGAGGCATGGAAGGCACGGAAATCGCAGGGCGACGTGGGCCGGGAGTTTACAGAGCGCGTTATGGTCGCTGTCCGGCGTCGAGAAGCAATACGAGTCATCGGGGGCTTGGCACCGCTGCGGGAAATGGCGGCACGGCCCTGGGCCAGGGCAGCAGCACTGATCATGGGAACGCTCCTCGGACTCGCCCGGATTGTCGCCACCCTGCACCTGATCCTGTTTGCTTGATCGAGAGAGGAATACGCTTATGAACGAGAGAACTCAAGATACCGCCGGCAGGAGGTCTCCGTGGCTGGCTGGCCTTTTGTCCTTCATTATGCCAGGCATCGGACAGGTGTATTGCGGAGAATTGGTGCGAGGTCTGATTTTCGGGATCATCTACGGCCTGGCAATTCCGGTGACACTCGGATTGCTCGCATACGTCAGCCCGGCTCCCACGGTGTTGTTCGGATTGCTGGCGTTTGTCGCAGCCCTTGGCGTAGTCGTGGCCGCCGTGATCGATGCATACCGACTGGCGGTCAGGACAAGGCTCGATTATGAACGAAAGGCCTACAATCGCCCCGCCGTCTACCTGCTGATCGGATTGATGATCCAGGGCAGTTCTATCGGCTACGGTCTGCACGTGCGAGCGAGCCTCTTCGAAGCATTCAGAGTCACTGCCCCCTCCATGTTTCCCACGATTGGGCTCAACGATCGCATCCTGGGGAACAAGATTGCGTATCGCAAGGCCGATCCGCAGTACGGGGACATCATCCTGTTCCGTCCGCCGACCGCGGGTTGGCGCGATACCTATATCAAGAGAATCGTGGCACTTGGAGGCGACACAGTAGAGATCAAGAACAAGGAGGTCTACGTCAACGGTCGGAAGCTGCCACGGGAGTTAGTGGGTCCGCGCACGGCTGTCGTGGGTCCTGCCGGCAAGACGGTCGAAGGCAAGGTCTACAAAGAGCGTAATGCGCGCGCAGAATACACGATATTCCTTGCGGATGCCGGCTCTTTGGAGAGACCGGGGCCCGTGGAGATCACCGTGCCCGAGCACCACTGTTTCGTGCTCGGGGATGCCCGTGACGACTCCCTCGACAGCCGCCAGTTCGGGCCAATCCCCTACGCCGTCATCAAGGCCCGCGCCGATTACCTCTACTGCCCCGCCCGCGACTGGTCCCGCTTCGGCCGTCTGCACTGACCCGCCAGCCGAAGCTGTCTGTTCCATGGGACTCCCCCAAATTCCAAATCCACAAATCGCCTTAGAGGGGTCGGGCAAGTCATGGGATCAAGCATCAATAATGAATAATGGATTCCGCTGAAGAACCCCCAAAAACCGGTGAGGCGCCCTGATTTTCGAGGCCGAAAATGAGGGTAAAATGGTCTAAAATGGTACTTGTTCAGCGGAATCAATAATGAAGACACGGCCCCACGGCCCCCACGGCCCCCCAATCGGCTTTTCCTTCCCGGCGGTTCCGAAAGGTCCGGCCAGAATCCGCACCCAAGTCTCCGCCACCCACACCCACCAAGACCTAGACTTCGCGGTAGAGAAATTCGCCGAGGTGGGCAAAGAATTAGGCCTGCCTCACGCCGCTTAGCCACAGGTACCCGATTCCCTGATGGTCCCATTCGCGCCTGACAGGCACAAGGGCTACCCGTGCAGAAAGATCTCGGATGTGACACAATTGTAACGGGTGGATAACAAAAGGATAAAACAGGAGCGATATATTCCTGAGGTTCTTACGACTGAAGTCAGTAGAGCTATTGCCTGTGGGACCGGCAGTGAGACGTTCTCCTTCGGCCCATGCCGGCACGTATCCGGCAACGGGAGACCTCGTGCAGCATTGACCCTTTGGAAAGGACAGGACGATGAAACCATCCATTGCACTTGTGATCGCGGCGACCGTCTGGACGGCATCCGTGGCAGGCATCGGCCGGGGAGGTTCTGAAAGCACAGCGGCGCCTCCCAATGTGGCTGGAAAATGGCTGGGGACCATTACCTTCGGCAGCGTGAAACTGCGCATCGCATTCGAGGTATCGGCAGCGGAAGGAGGCGGTTACACCGGCTCTATGCGCAGCATCGACCAGAACGGCTTGCCCTATCCCGTGAGTGCGGTCAAGTTGAGCAGCGACAGCGTGCGTCTGGAAATGGACCTCATTCGCAGCGTTTACGAAGGGAAGTTCACGAACGCCAACACGATCGAGGGAAACTGGCTTCAGCACGAGACCACCACGCCCCTCGTGATGAAGCGGGTGGACGAGTTCCCGGAAATCATCCGTCCTCAGACCCCCAGGAAGCCCTACCCGTACACGGAGGAGGACGTGGCCTACGACAATTCGTCGGCGAACGTCCGTATCGCAGGGACGCTGACTCTGCCGAAGGGGAAAGGCCCATTCCCGGCTGTTCTGCTCATCGTCGGATCGGGACCCCTGGACCGCGACGAAACAGTCCACTTCCACAAGCCGTTCCTCGTCCTCGCCGACCATTTGACCCGACAGGGCATCGCGGTCCTGCGGGCGGACAAACGCGGGGTGGGCAAGACGAACGGGGACTTCGAAGAAGCGACGATCCAGGATTTGGCGGACGATGTCCGTGCCGGAGTGGAGTACCTGAAGACCCGCAGGGAGATCGATCCGAAGCACATCGGCGTGCTCGGGCACAGCGAAGGCGGTGTCGTCGGCCCGATCCTGGCGTCACAGTCGTCGGACGTCGGATTCCTCGTGATGCTCGCCGGCCTGGGACAGAACAACGGGGAGATCATCATCTTCCAGAAGACTCTGGCCGCCAAACAACAGGGTGCGGACGAGAACACGCTTGCCCTGATGCGCTCCTGGTACGAGCGGCTCTATGCCGTGCTGCGCGAGGATACGGATAATGCGACCGCCGAGAAGAAGATCCGCGCGCTGCATGCCACTCTGACCTTGGACGAGAAAGACAAGCTCGGCTGGCCCGACAGCGGTTTGGATCGCGAGATTGCGGATCAGCTCAAGCATCACTGGCGGTGTGATTTGCGGTACGACCCCCGGGCGACGCTCATGACGGTGCGATGTCCCGTGCTTGCCCTCGGCGGCGACCGGGACGTGCAGGTCCCCTCGAAGGAGAACCTCGCCATCATCGAGGAGGCCCTGAAAGCCGGCGGGAACCCCCGGTTCACCGTCCGTGAGTTTCCCGGGCTGAACCACGCGTTCCGGACGGAGCCGCACGCAGCGGGACCGGACGACGAGACGCTGTCTCCCACGGTCCTGCAAACGATCTCCGACTGGATCATCGCCCAAACCAGTCCCGCCCACTGAGAGAACCCGTAATACCGGTAGCACTGCTGCCGTACCGTCAATTCCACGCGGGACAGTCATCCGTTCTTCCCGTCCATAATGGGTGACTGTCCCGTCACACCCTGACATTTGACAGGCGGGCCAGGCCTGAACCACATCCACTGTGTCAAGTATCAAGAGTTGACCCCCACCCCCCCCTCTTGAAGCGAGCCTACGTAGAAGCCCGTTACAACCCCGGCTACCGAATCACCAAACCCCAACTCGAATACTTAGCCGAGCGCGTGAAGAAGCTGCATCGCATAACCAAGCGAATCTGCCAAGCAAGGATCGAATCCTAATCTATCGGCGTGAGAGCGCTGCAGAAAAAGTACCGGACCCGAATGGCATGAAGACAAGGTCTGAAACGCCTGCCGAAACCACATTTTCGGCCTCATAACGCGGTTGTCTGTACGCAGAAATCCCTTAACTTCATGCCATTCGTACCGGACCCTTTAATTCCCCCCGACTTACCTTCCAGTGAAAGCTGATTTCCACACACAACGACGCTTGGCGTGTTATAATCGCGGGGGCAGTGGTCTTCGAAAGGATGTGGCGCTATGCCGGAGCTTTGTCGGTTCTTTGGGATTGTCATACGCATGTTCTATGACGAGCATGACCCGCCACACATACATGCCGAGTACCAGGGCAATAAGGCCGTTCTGGACTTCTTCGGCAATGTACTGAGGGGAGACCTGAAGTCGCGCACGGCTCTAAAGCTGGTCCGGGAATGGATTGACCTGCGTTCTGACGATCTGAATATAGACTGGCGCCTTGCGCAGGCCGGAAGAGAAGTAAACAAGATTGCCCCGCTGGATTGAAGGTGGATCATGTGGAACTTGAACGAAGTCACGAAGATCAGATACAAGGGCGCCTACTCCTATCACATTGTTTTTGACGATGGGACCAGCGGGGACGTTGATTTCTCCGAGTATCTTGACAAAGGCCCCATGTTTGCGCCTCTGCGGGATTTGGACTTCTTCAAGCAGGCACGCATCGAGGGGGGAACGATCTCCTGGCCGAACGGAGCAGATATCGCGCCGGAATCCCTCTACGAGAAAGTTGAGAAGACCGACCAACCGGCGGAGCCTCCCGCAACCCGTCCAAGGCGCAGAGCCAAAGGCAGGGCCTGACCTACGCATTTGTGAGAGCAGGGATATCCAGGAACGCCACACTCAGTTCCCGACCGAAATGAATAAAGCGTCCCCGGAATTCCTTCTTCTATCGCGTCGCTGAGAGCATGACGACTGGTATGCTGTGTGGAGGCCAGAAGATGAAGCTTACGGAAATCCGAATTCAGAACTTTCGATCCTTTGAGGATGAGACGGTTCATCTCGATGAATACACATGCCTTGTCGGTCCGAATGGGTCGGGGAAATCGGCCGTCCTTATGGCTCTCAATGTCTTCTTCCGTGAAAGCGCTGCAACGCAAACGGACACCCTCGTCCTGAATGAAGAAGATTTTCACCACCGCAAGATCAAAAATCCGGTGAGAATCACCCTTGTCTTTGAAGGTCTATGTGTGGAGGCGCAGGAAGAGTTCAAGCACTACTATCGGCAAGGGAAGCTCATAGTCTTCGCGCGGGCTGACTGGGATGAAAACCAGAGAAATGCACCTGTGAATCAGTATGGCTCCCGGCTGGTTATGAAGGCGTTTGCGCCGTTTTTCGAGGCGATGGACAACAAGGCAAGAGTGGCTGAGTTGCGGGAATTGTACAAGAAGATGCGAGTCGAATTGAACCTCTCCCCATCGTCTACACCAAAATTAGAGATTTCTTAGGTGGATCCATCGCCGGGGAATACGCGGCGGGAGCGAGCGGAGCGGAGCCCCTGGC
>Ga0315277_10010081_pt1 | contig 12005 bp, 13 predicted proteins | sample YL17G05_15_MG_FD_203695 | JGI IMG/M metagenome (GOLD analysis project Ga0315277, IMG submission 203695) | Sediment microbial communities from Yellowstone Lake, YNP, Wyoming, USA - YL17G05_15 | ecosystem: Environmental > Aquatic > Freshwater > Lake > Sediment | place: USA: Wyoming | collected... | reverse complement strand
GCTTCACTGAGGACAAAACTCTTGTCGCTTTCCTTCAGCCCATCCACAGGCCTGCTCCACGGCGGGTCGAAAAAGCCGGACAGGGCGGCAAGTTCAGCGCCAAACGCGCCGAGTTTCCTCGTACTGAAAAACTCGTCTCCTCTTTGAATCCGCCGCCAGTAAACCTCATGCAGCGCTTCCTGATGGCGTCCGGCCTGGCAGCCGTGCGCGACCGCTGCATAGAGCGGCGCCATCTCCCCGATCGTATCGGGATGTTTTTTGGTGGGAGGGGATTTGTAATACTCATACAGACGGCTGTGGCCCTCGCGCCACGCTTTGGGATTGCTCGCGCGCAACTTTTCCCCAAAATATTCACGCAAAAGGGGATGGCAATCGAGCGTGTCCGGTTCATCCGGGTCGGGCGGCGCGAGCAGTCGCGCCGTGCGAAGATTCACCACCGCCCACATCCAGTCGGACTGTAACAACCCTTCCACTCGCCCGGTCAGGCCGTTAATAGCGGGTTTCTTCCTGAGCGCATCCAGCGCGCCCGCCTCGGCCGGTCGGTCGAACAAACCCATCATTCGCAAGATGTCCAACTCGCGCTTGCCCTCAAACCAGCGTTCGTAAGAATCCATCATGCGCCGGGCGTGTGCGCCCTGCCGTTGGTCGTCGGTCAGCCGCTCGATTTTGTCGCGCTGGCGCACATCGCCGCGATAGACCACCTTGAGGTAGCTGCCCAAGAGCGTCAGTGCGAGGGCGTGGCCGCCAAAATCCTCGGCGGCGCGCGCAAGTGGCCCGTATCCCCCGACCACACCGAGATGCTTGAGGTAGTCGGCGCCGGCATCGGCCGAGAGATTCTCCAAGTCCATCTGTATTGCACTCGCTGTCATTGCGAGCGTCTTTTGCGAAGCAATCTCCACGTCCTCTATTTCCGTCATTGCGAGCGTTTTTTGCGAAGCAATCTCCGCTCCACCCAGAGCGGGACTCGCAATGACAGTAAAGTCCTTGAGGTCGTCCACCGGCAAGCGCGTCGTGAGGACGACAAGGCCGGGATTCTGCGGCGCCAACTCGCGCAGGAGCGTTGAGAGCGCGGGGTCCTTGATGCGTCCGATTTCGGCGGGCGGCGGATTTTGCAGCGGCTCAAGCCCATCGAGAATGAGAAGCGTGCGCTGTCGCTTGACCAGTTCGGCCAATCGTTCGCCCTTGTCCCATGGCGAACCGGCGGTGGGGTCGGGATCGCCGAGCCAGGTCAGCGCGGCGGCGATGAATGGGTCGGCGGAGACCTGTCGTCCTTCCGCCGCGCCCTCGCTGTAAAACGACCAACCGAACACGCATTGGGCGCCGCGATAGTTGTCGTGGGCGACCTGCAACAGCCATTTGTTCACGAGCGCGGTCTTGCCCACGCCGCCCCAGGCGACGAGACTGAGGACGTTGACGTCCGGATTCTCCCACGCGGCGTCGAGCGCCGCGAGTTCCTTTTCGCGGCCAAAGAGGTCGGGACTGGTCGAGGGAAGCCTGGCCGTGGAGACCTTTGCGGCGAGATAGTCCGGCTTTCGCTGGCGCGGCGGGAGCGCGAGCAGCATGCCGAGTTGCGGCTTTTGGGCTCGCGGCTGATCCGTGAGGCGGCGGTAGAGGTCTTCGTAGCCCTGCGGCGTGTCCATGCAATAGTAGGTCGCGCCCTGCAATGGCGTCGGGATGTGTTCAACCTTGCCGCCCTCGAACAGGACAGGGATGAAGCGCGTGTTTGTCGTGTCGGCGTTGTAAATGTGCTGATAGATGAGGTTGCTTTCCCACTTGACTCCCAAGCCCTTGCCTGACTCTTCCTCGCCCATGACGCGGCGGAAATACGTCTCGGTGCAGACCATCAGCACGAAATCGGCGCTGCGAATGTGTTCGTCCATCCACCGAGGCCAGCCCTCAGGCGGCGAGAATTCGTATTGGTCCAGGATGACATCAATGCCATCTTGAACGAGTCGGTCGGCAAAAGCCAGCACGCGATCGGCATGTTCGGGGGAGTCGTGGCTGTAACTGATAAAGACGGTGGGAGCGGTCATCGCCTGCCTCGCTCAATTCCGTCGGTGAATCTGTCTCCTGGCGGGCAGCTGCGCGCCTGTTTCTCGCCTCGTGCGCAGCCCCCTGCCGCTTTTACGAAATTGTGGGGCCAGTCGGGGAGGAACGGTCAAGGCGAATCACCTTCGCGGAACGCCAAGGTAAGGCTATTTCTCTTTTGACCGTTCTTGCTCGCAACCACATGGGGGGACCCGCAACAAGGACATTCCGCTTTCCATTGCTCGCCATTTCAATTGACATGTAATACAGGCACGCCCATTGCATTACAGCGAAAGGATGGGCAACGGGCATGTCGAGAAATGCGATCGTGACCATCCGCTTGACCAGCGAAGAAAAGAGGCGGCTGATGGAGTCGGCCCGGCGGCAGAAAAGAACTGTCACGGCCCTCGTCAAGAAGCGTCTGACACCCGACATCGGCAACGCGTCGAAAAACCAGCGCCGCCGACCGACGGAAGCCGCCCGACAGGCTCTTGCGCGATTCATTGGAGCGGTCCGGTCGCCAAAGAAATACCGGCTGACCAATGAGGAGATTGACCGGATCGTGTACGGCGATCCAGGATGCCAGTCGTTGGAGAGATTCTGGGCCGCCCGCCGTCGGAAGATTCAACAAGGAAAGGTCGGGTGATTTCCATGTCGAACGGGACGATCATCACACTGCGCGTGTCAAACGAGTTTAAGTCTCGCATACGGGAGGCAGCACGACGCCGAAACAAGTCGCTGTCCGCCTACATCAAGGAGCGAATCGCGTCCGGCATAGGGGAAAAGACGGAAAAGCCGCATACTTATTCGAAAGCGGCTTTGAAAGCCCTGAAGCAATACATCGGCGGCTCCAGCCACGGCCACACCACGGAGGACATTGACAAGGACCTCTACAAGGAGGGTTGACCGTGCTCTTTGTGGATACCTGGGGATGGCTGGCGCTGCGAGACAAAAAGGATGCTGCCTTTCGCCCGACGAGTCGCGTGCTCTGGGAAAAGATCAAGCAGGGGAATAAGCTCTGTACGACGGACTACGTTCTCGATGAGACGATAACCCGTGTGTATCAGAAATATGGCGGCGCGCAGGGCGAGCGAGTTCTCGATGAGTTGCTTGAAACCCTGGAATCGTGCAAAGTCCAGGTCGAACGAATAACCGTCGAACGATTTGACCAGGCATTGAGACTGCGCCGCCGCTATCGCGACAAACCGGACATCTCGTTCACCGATTTGACCTCGATGGTCGTGATGCGCGAACTGGGCATCACCGACATTCTTACGGCGGATCGGCATTTTGCTCAAGTGAACCTTGGGTTTCGCTTGGTGCCCGAGAGCAGGCAGAGACACTGCTGATCAGCAGCCTTTCGAAGCAGCCGCCCTCGAGCCGAGCGACATCCGTTCGGTGTGAGCTGTGTTTGCCACCTTTGAATCCTGCTTGGGAAAAGTGACGACAGGGATTCGCGTTGACACGTAATGCGCCTTTTGGGAGTGTTTTGGCGGCGAGGGCGGGAGCCGTTAATAGGCGATCCAGCAATCGTCTGTGTCCGTGTGTCGAGTTGTCTCAACGCTTTTGGAGTCAGAGAGTGAGATCTTCATCGCAGAAAGACGGACAATGACAGCGGAATTCCCATGAGCGTGACAGTTCAGTCTAAACAGAGAGTTCTGGCGGTGCTCGTCGAGCACCGGACGGAGATCCGTCGGCTCGGGGTCAAGCGCCTCGGGCTTTTCGGCTCCTTTGCGCGTGACGAGTCGCACGACCAAAGCGATATAGACCTGCTGGTCGAGTTTGAGCCGGACCAAAAAACCTTTGACCACTTTGTGACCCTTTCCTTCTTGCTCGAAGAATGGTTGCACCGGCGTGTGGAGCTCGCGACGCCGGAAGCCCTGAGCCCGCACATTGGACCTCACATCCTCCGGACGGTCGAATATGTCACGTTCGCCGCTTGAATATCTCCGGCATATCCTGGATGAGGCAGACTACCTCATTGCCAAGGGGCAGGGGTTGGACAAGGCGCAATTGCATCAAGATGAGACGCTGAGGCGAGCCTTTGTGCGCAGCTTGGAGATCATCGGAGAGGCGGCAAAGAAAATCCCAGCCGAGCTGAAGGAAAAATACCCGCAGCTGGATTGGCGGGCGATGGCGGGAATGCGAGACCGCCTTATCCATGACTACTTCGGGGTGGACTACGACATCGTGTGGGATGTGGTGAAGAACAAAATCCCACAGGTTCGCCAGATGATTGCTGGGATTCTGGAACAGGAGACAGGACAGAAGCCTGTTGGATAGACTGCGTCAGGCTGGAAATCTTGTATGATCGTCGTCAAAATCGGGGGCAGTGAAGGGACGGACGTTGGGGCGATTTGCGCGGATGTCGCGGAGCAGATCGGCAAGGGGGAGAAGTTTGTCATCGTCCATGGCGGATCGAAGGAAACAAATGCCTTGAGCGAGGCGCTGGGCCGCCCGCCGCGGTTTGTCACGTCGGTCTCCGGCCAGGTCAGTCGCTATACCGACCGCGCGACGCTCGAACTGTTCGCCATGGCCGTCGCCGGCAAGGTGAACACGCTGCTGGTCGAAGCGCTCCAGCGGCGCGGCGTCAATGCTGTCGGCCTGAGCGGGCTTGACGGTCGCCTGCTCGAAGCGCGCCGCAAAGACACGATCAAGATTGTCGAAGAAGGAAAAACGAAAATCCTCCGCGATGATTTCACGGGCAAGATTGAGCGTGTCAACGTCGCACTTCTCCGGCTGCTGCTCGACCAGGGCTACACGCCGGTTATTGCGCCACTGGCGATCTCGACCAGCAATGAAGCGGTTAATGTGGACGGCGACCGCGCGGCGGCGACGATTGCGAGCGCGCTGGGAGCCGACACGCTGATCATCTTCTCAAACGTCCCCGGCCTTTTGCGCGACGTTGCTGATCCTGCCTCGCTCATCGCGGAAATCCCGCGTGCCCGCCTCGAAGAGTTCGCCGGTTTCGCCGCCGGCCGGATGAAGAAGAAAATCCTGGGCGCCGAGGAAGCGCTGCGCGGCGGCGTGAAAGAAATCCGTCTGGCCGACGGCCGCATCGCCCATCCGCTTCGCAACGCCCTCGAAGACCGCTGCACGGTCATTCGCTGAGTGCGAGTTCCCGGTCCCACTACTGTAACTTTATATTTGATGTCGGATGAGTATCAGGAATCGGTAGAAAAAGGAATCCCCCTCGAGAGAGACAATCTCCAGAAGGGGATTTTGAAGAAGATCGGGAACCGGAATCTGTGCGATTACTTCAGGCCGTTTGCCGAAACGGAAGCGCTCTTCCACCACAGAACAAAGAATCCGCCGGGTCCCAGCCACTGCGACCTTCGCGACGAAACCATGTCCGTCGTCTTGGTGCACCCTTCCGCTTTGGCTCTCTTCGTCAGATAGTTGACACACTCGTCCAGGGTGGCTGTGTTTTTCATAATCGCAAACAGCTTGCCACTCTCGGTATCGCCGGTGATCAACGGGATGGTCGGCAACAGATAGAGACCCGAGACGCGCGCGTTGAGATGAACCACCGGCGTGCTCTGCTCAACCGTCAGGGCCTGTTCATTGAAGCGTTTCGCCGTGGCGATCGAGGCGCAGCCGCTGAACAGGCACAACGCAAGAACCCCCACAACCAACAAAGCAAGCATTCGCTTCATGGCAACTCCTCCTCAATGTTGAAGTGTTTGTTTCGCTGACCTACCAATGTCTGGAGCAGACAATCCGATTCTGAATCACCATGGCTTGTTCGCCAATATCCCAACCCCATCCGGCGAACAGGCCCCTGAACCCCTTCACCTCCTTTCGGAGCACTCAACGGATTTCAACGCAACGAAAGAGGGAACCCTGCCCCGCGAAATGTCTTTGATCCTTTTCGCAACCCGATGGTTTTTTAGACCAAGGCAAACCCAACGGCAATAGAAAAGTGGGGGAAAGAAGGCGAAAAGGTGAGCGATGGACAAAATCGAAGGGCAGCGCATAAGCTAGAAACTCCTTTCTCGTCTTTTCCTCATCATTCATCCTTCCTTTCAACCTTGGTGGGCTTGGCCAGTTCGATCAATTCCGGTACGTCGGCGATCTCGAGCAAACCGAAGCAAAACGCCGAGGGGGCTTGGCTGTAAGTGATTTTCTTGGTGAGCAGGTCTTTGAGACTGGCGTCCATTTCGCGCAATTCGAGACGACCAAGACGGTCCGGTTCGAGCGCCGCAGCGACCAGCGCTGCGAGTCCCGCGACCCGTCCCTTCGCAACCATGTGCAGTGGGGCACTGGCTTGTTCGCGCGCCGCCCAGTTCATGACCGCGTGGAGTTGCGAGACCTGGATGCCGAGCGGTCGTCGTCCAACCGTAGCGATCATTTGGGCAAACGACCAAGCCTGTCGGTCCGTCGGGAGACATTCGCCCGTGAACAACAGGTCCACGACAATCGCGCGTTCTTCGCGGGCCATCACCTCCGCCGCAATTTGACGCGCCTCTGCCAGACCCCGGTCGGCAACAATCACCGTGATTCCACGCTCCGTCATGACGGGCGGGCTGAACGAAATCACGGGCGCCGTCCATTGGCCCGCGATTCGAAACCGGGCCGCACCTCCAACCACACCCGCGACGGTCTCGGACGTCTTGGAGAAACGGATGGAATTCGGATCAATCGCAACGTTCGGTTCCAACCGCACGATCTCACCCAGCTTCGCGCGAGTTTCCCGACGCCAGCGCTCAATCCTTGCGGCGCTGCCGGTTGGTTGCTTTCGACTCGGCAGCGATTTCATGGCATCGGCCGCCAGCGTCTGAAAAGTTGCATTGTTCGGTGGATAGGTAATTGCCAGCGCGGCCGACGTGCGGATTTCGCCGTCCACCGGAATCTCGTCGTCAATTCTTTGCCCCTCCGGCACAAAATGGCGGTTGAGAAAGCGATAGAACGCCTGGCGATTGTCCTTGAGATAGTTGTGCGTTCCCGGCTCCTCATTCACGTGATAAGCGAATCGGTCGCCTTGGCCGAACATCCGATAGACCGGCACGATTGGCTTATAGACCGACGCCAGAGCGCGCTCGGCCGGAAAGCAGCAGTCATCCTTCGCATTGTAGATGAGCAATGCCGGACGCGGCGCGAGAAGCGCCGTTAGATGGACATAGTCGGCGACCGAAACCAGATCGTTGGCGTTTTGTTCGAGATCGCCCGTGTCGCCCGGATACTCGATGCGTGGCTCCAGGCCGCAATAGCCGGCGTTGGGCGCCGAGAGTTTCACGCGCGTGTCCAGCGCGCTGATCAAGATCGTCTGCCAGCCGCCGCCCGACAGGCCCGTGACCGCCACGCGCTCAGGATCGGTTGCCTTGTGCGAACAGAGAATGTCCAGACCGCGCTTCAATTCCAGATAGAATACAGAGAGTCCCGACCGACCGCACAAATCCAGATAGGCAGGGTCGCTGTGCGCATAACCCGGCCCGCCGAGTTGCCCCATGCCGATCCATTCGAGGCTCAGGGCGAGGATTCCGCGTTTGGCCAGATTGACGCAGCGCGCCTGTTTGTAGTCCACGGTCATGCCGGGTTTGCCGACGTGGCCGTTGACGTTGAGCACGGCCGGCGCCCTGCCCTTCAGCTCCACCGGCTCATAGAGCAATGCGCCCACCCACAAGCCGGGCACGGCTTCGTAGCGCAGCTTGCGGATGACGTAGCCTTCGGCGGGGATGGTTTCGCCCCAGACAACGTTTGGCGACCCTTTGAGCCAGGCTTTCGGCGCGCCGCGAAGCACGACCTCGTCGAGGACGCGCTGTCGCAGTCGCTCCGCTTCGGCGGTCCATTGTTTCGGATCGGTTGGCGCGACGAACTTCGGCGCGTGGCTGAGGAGATATGCCTTGAGGTCGGATTGTGTCTGACCGGCCGGCAGAATGCGCGTGGTGGGCGGCGATGGGGCGCTCGCCGCTGCGGCCATCCGCGATGTTACTGTCACGAGCAGTAAGAAAAGAATCGGGAATGTTGCGAAACCTCTACAGACACCTTCCTTCGTCCCCATGCGAGTCTGTGGCGTCTTCATGCCGACCTCCCGTGGCGTGCGTGAATCCAGTAGCTTTTCAACGTTGCAGTGATCGTCCCTCGGTTTGGAGTTCAGACTTCAGTTTGCCTCTTATGATGGTTTTCCGATCCCATTTGGAATTACTCCGAAACAGAAGAAAGAAAAAGGCAGCGTGAACGTTGAGCTGCGAAGTTGTCATTTCTACACACGGAGGAAACGGACGGACACGGACGACCTTTCACAAGATCGCCGCGTTGCGACTCGCTATTCGATTTCAACGAAGCGCGTCTTCGGTGCGCCGCAGATCGGGCAGATTCCCGGCGCCGCGTCCAAGACCGTATTGCCGCAAATGCCGCAAACGAAAATCTTTGCTGCGGGAAGATCCTTGCCGGAATTCAAAACTCCCGCGGCGTTGCTGTAAAGGCCGTGATGGACCTTCTCGACCGCCAGGGCATGTTTGAACGTCTTGACTGCGGGTTCGTTCTGTTCGCGTTCGGCCTCGGCGAGGGATTTCGGATACATTTCCTTGAACTCATGTCCCTCGCCGGCAATCGCGACCTGGAGATTCTCCGCGGTGCTTTTCACGCCACCCATCACGTTGAGGTGAGCGAGAGCATGGATGGTTTCCGCTTCCGCGGCTGCGCGAAAGAGTTTGGCGGTCATGCCGAAGCCCTCTTCCTCAGCCTTCTTGGCGAATGCGAGATACTTGCGATTGGCCTGGCTTTCTCCGGCGAACGCCGCTTGCAGGTTTTCCGATGTTCCCATTTGCAAACCTCCTCGTCCTCTTTGGTTCGTTTCAGGACCGCCACTTCGCTGGCGGTATTGGAATCTCCTGTCTGCAAACTGCAATTCTACTCTTCCAACCAGACAAATTCGGGCCGGATGGTCAGTCCGGCGTCGGCCTCGATGAACACCGTGTAGTAGCGCTTGACCTGGTAGTCGGTGAAGACGGCCTGGCCCTGGAGAACGTCAATCCCATAGCGGGCGGCCTGGTCGGGATGGTTGGCGTAATGCCAGAAACGCTGGAGAATCTTCTTGTAGGTTGCGGGCGAGAGATCCCCGGGCGTTCGGGTGGGACTGGCGTAGATTGTCGGGATGCCTTGTTCGTCGAGAACGCTCAGCGCAAAGCCGCGTTTGGGTGCAACTGCCTCGCTGAACAGACGCGTCGGAAAAGCCATCGAGCGGCGTTTGCCGCCTTCAACCAGTGGGTCTTTGAAAATCATCACGAGCGCCTCGAAGTAGATACGAGTCCCTTGCAGCGCGGTCTCGACCGGTTGGCCACACCGCCGTCCCTGGTCGTCCACGAAGAGAACGCGAACGCGCGTTTGCGTTCGGCCTTCGGGATCGGTGTTTTGCTCGAGCACAACAAGGCGGGCGATCGGATAGGACGCTGTCAGGTTGCGAATCGCCGAGCGCAATCGTGCAATTTCGCGTTGTTTGGCGTGAAAGTTCCACCATACGACTGTCCCGACGCCGACGACAATCACGGCGACAGCGCAAATGAACTTCCCAAGCAATCCCAGGCGAATGTACTTCATCTTATTCTCGCAGAATTGCTTTCCGTGCCGCAGCCAACGGGCAGTCGCTCGGCCACGCGCCGTTGGCCGCGGGGTCACGTCAATCCGCAGCGACGATAGAACGTTTCGATCTCGCGGAGATAGTTTTCGACGCGCATCAGGCGGTCGAGTTCGCGCGCCGCGAGATGGCGGCGGCCCTCGCGGTCGGTCAACAAGTTCTGCTTGAAGGTCTTTCGCCCATCCCAGGTCTTCATGGCGGCGCGCTGGACAATGGCATAAGCATCCTCGCGGCTCAGCCCCTTCTTGACCAAAGCGATCAAGATCGTCTGCGAAAAGAGCACCCCGCGCGAACTGTCGAGATTCTCGCGCATTCGCCTGGCGTCCACTTGGAGGCCATCGAGGACCCACGCCAAACGGTCGAGCATGTAGTCGAGCAGGATCGTGCTGTCGGGAATGATCACGCGCTCGACCGAGGAGTGGCTGATGTCGCGCTCGTGCCACAGGGTAACGTTTTCGAGCGCCGCCAGCGCGTTGGCGCGCAGGATGCGCGCCTGGCCCGCCAGGCGTTCGCAAATCTCCGGATTCCGCTTGTGAGGCATCGCCGACGAGCCTTTCTGGCTCTTGCCAAACGGTTCGGCGGCCTCGCGCACCTCGGTTCGCTGAAGATGGCGGATTTCGGTGGCGATGCGCTCGATGCCGGCGCCAATGATCGCCAACGTCGTCATGTATTCGGCGTGACGATCGCGCTGAACGACCTGGGTGGCGACCGGCGCAGGCTTAAGGCCCAACTTGCGGCAGACGTATTCTTCGATCTGGGGTTTGGATTGCGAGAATGTGCCGACCGCGCCCGAAAGTTTCCCGACCCGCACGATGTCGCGCGCGCGGCGCAACCTCTCCCGATGGCGACGGAATTCTTCGTACCACACAAGGCATTTGAGCCCGAAGGTGATCGGTTCGGCGTGAATGCCATGTGTGCGGCCGATCATCACCGTGTGTTTGTGTTCGAGCGCCAGTCGGCGCAGAATGGCCAAAACGCGGTTGATGCCTTTGGCCAGCAACTCGGCGGCGCGAACCATGCGGACGTTCTGGGCCGTGTCCACAACGTCATTCGAGGTCAGGCCCATGTGGACATACTTCGAGGCGGGCCCAATGACCTCGGCCAGTTGGGTCGTGAAGGCGACGACATCGTGGCGGATTGTGGACTCGATTTCGAGGATTCGCGCAATGTCAATGCGGGCATTCCCGCGGATCTCGGCCACGACCGTTTGAGGGATTTCGCCCAGTCGAGCCCAGGCCTCGCAGTTCAGGATTTCAACCTCGAGCCAGGTTTGATACTTTGTTTCCTCACTCCACAGTTTGCCCATATCGGGCCGTGTATAGCGGTCAATCATGGGATTCTCCTGCCTCGCAAAAAAGTGCGCGCACGCGGACACTGATGTTAAGGCACAACGGCGCGGCGATCAAGATCATTCGCCCACAACAAAATCTCTCTTGGCGCGTTGGCAAGAGGGGCGGTCAAACTGCTGCGTTAAAAACCATATTCGGGATTCTCGGGATCAAAGTCGCGCTCGGACAGGCCAACATTCAGGCGCAACCCGAGATAGCGGCAGTATTCGACCATCAGGTTCTCCCAATCGAAGACTTGCACAGCGACCACCAAATGGATTTTTGGATCGAAGGTGACAACGGCGCGGTGACAGTAGTAGCCGGCCCTGTCCTTGTCGTTGGCCTCGACCCGCAATTCGTAGCGTGTCCCTTGGGGGACGAGGCGAGGATTGTCCGCCAGGCGTTGGATACGCCCCTGACCCGCCGTAGTGGCTCGTGTGAAGTTCGCCCCAAGTATGTCGAGAAGGTAGCCGATGCCCGCTTCCGTGATGGGATGGCGGTTGTCGCGAAGGGCCAGTTTCGAGGCGGGTTCGAGCCGGAACGTAAGAAAGCTCAACAGGCCCGGTCTGCGCGCCAGCATTTTGCCGTTGTTTAGGCCTTCGACGTAAAGGGCTTGGGCATTCGCCTGGGGCCCTTCGATCCACTTGATGTAAACAGAGAAAGGTTTCTTGAATTTGAGGAAACCGACTTCGCGAGGCCGCAGCACGCCCTCGATCCGCTCCTCTACCACGATGGTCGAGACGTAGTCATTCACGTTGGTATAGGCTACACGGGCTGTGGCGAGGAGGCGCGCAAAGTCGGTTTGGGGCGAACCGGGACGACTGTCGCTTGTTTTCCGGTCAACGACCACGCCTGGCGAAACGGTGGTTTCAGGCGATGCCGCCGGCGCTACGCGCAAGAAAGCAAAGATCACAAGTGCGATGCCGAACCATCCTTTCACTTATCTATCTCCCTCGACAATCCCATTCGCTCGTTTCCAGCAAGCCAGACGAAAAGTCCACGGCGCCGATGTCGGGGGCGCGACCGGCGAAGTCGTCGTTGACTCCCGGCAGAGGCACCCCCGCGTTGATCAA